>Ga0209759_1000749_pt1 | contig 28201 bp, 29 predicted proteins | sample AraplaCL_Col_mMS_FD_184261 | JGI IMG/M metagenome (GOLD analysis project Ga0209759, IMG submission 184261) | Arabidopsis root microbial communities from the University of North Carolina, USA - plate scrape CL_Col_mMS (SPAdes) (version 2) | ecosystem: Host-associated > Plants > Roots >...
TGCCGGTGCGGCGCTGGGCAGCCTGTTCGGTGAACTGGTGGTGGAGAAGGCGTAAATGAGCTTGTTCGATACGATCAACTCGGGCGGCACCCAGCTTCTCGGTGTGGCATGGCCCACGGTGTGGGCACTGGTGCGCATCCTGGTGGTAGCCGTCGTGATCCTGCTGTGCGTGGCTTACCTGATTCTGTGGGAGCGTAAGCTGATCGGCTGGATGCACGTGCGTCTCGGCCCGAACCGCGTCGGCCCCGCAGGTCTTCTGCAGCCGATCGCCGACGTGCTGAAGCTCTTGCTGAAAGAAGTGATTCAGCCGGCGCAGGCAAGCCGCTGGATTTACCTGATCGCGCCGATCATGGTGGTGGTGCCGGCCTTCGCGGTCTGGGCGGTGATTCCGTTCCAGGCAGGCGCGGTGCTCGGTGACATCAACGCGGGTCTGCTGTACGCCATGGCGATCTCGTCGATCGGCGTGTACGGCGTGATCCTGGCCGGCTGGGCGTCGAACTCGAAGTACGCGTTCCTCGGCGCGATGCGCGCCGCGGCGCAGATGGTCTCGTACGAAATCTCGATGGGCTTTGCGCTCGTCGTCGTGCTGATGACCGCTGGCACGCTGAACCTGTCGGGTATCGTTGCTTCGCAGGAACACGGCATCTTCGCGTCGTACGGCTTGAACTTCCTGTCGTGGAACTGGCTTCCGCTGCTGCCGATGTTCGTCGTGTACTTCATCTCGGGCATCGCCGAAACGAACCGTCACCCGTTCGACGTGGTGGAAGGCGAGTCGGAAATCGTCGCGGGCCACATGATCGATTACTCGGGTATGGCGTTCGCGCTGTTCTTCCTCGCCGAGTACATCAACATGATCGTGATCTCGGCGTTGGCTGCAACACTGTTCCTCGGCGGCTGGAGTGCACCGTTCGGCTTCCTGTCGTTCGTCCCGGGCATCGTATGGCTCGTCGCCAAGGTTTTCTTGCTGTTGTCGGTGTTCATCTGGGCGCGCGCCACATTCCCGCGCTATCGCTATGACCAGATCATGCGTCTGGGCTGGAAAATCTTTATTCCGGTCTGCGTGGTATGGCTGGTGGTGGTCGGCTTCTGGATCATGTCGCCGTTGAACATCTGGAAATAAAGGGCGGATGAACCTATGACCGCAATCCAAAACTTTTTCAAGACCTTCTTCCTCACGGAACTGCTCAAAGGCCTCGCGCTGACCGGACGTTACACGTTCCAGCGCAAGGTAACCGTGCAGTTTCCGGAAGAGAAGACCCCGATCTCGCCGCGTTTCCGCGGGCTGCACGCGCTGCGCCGCTATGAAAACGGCGAAGAGCGCTGCATCGCCTGCAAGCTGTGCGAAGCAGTGTGCCCGGCGCTCGCCATTACCATCGAGTCGGAAACGCGCGCGGACAACACCCGCCGCACTACGCGTTACGACATCGACCTGACCAAGTGCATCTTCTGCGGTTTCTGCGAAGAGAGCTGCCCGGTCGATTCGATCGTCGAAACGCACATTCTCGAGTATCACGGCGAGAAGCGCGGCGACCTGTACTTCACGAAAGACATGCTGCTGGCCGTGGGCGATCGCTATGAAGCGGAGATCGCGGCGAACAAGGCAGCCGACGCACCGTATCGTTGAAGCGCTTTAGTAAAAAATTAGTCAATGCGGCAGTAAAAGCAGCAATCACGGCCTGTTGTCAGGCCGGGCGCCGCGGCCTGAACGCCGCGGCACGGCGCACCTGTGCGGCTGTGCTGGCGATACGCCAGTTGTACGGCAGTCACAGGTGCCAAAGAACAATGCCTGACGATGGCCTAACGATGAACCGGTAATCATGGAATTCACGACCGTACTGTTCTACATCTTCGCGCTGCTCCTGGTGGTTTCAGGGCTGAAGGTGATCACCTCGCGCAACCCGGTGTCGTCCGCACTGTTTCTGGTGCTGGCGTTCTTCAACGCAGCCGCGATCTGGATGCTGCTGCAGGCCGAGTTCCTCGCGATTCTGCTGGTGCTGGTCTATGTCGGCGCGGTGATGGTGCTGTTCCTGTTCGTCGTGATGATGCTGGACATCAACATCGACGTGCTGCGCAAAGACTTCAAACGTTTCGTGCCGATGGCCACTTTGGTGGGCGCGATCATCGTGATCGAAACCGCGCTGATCCTCTGGCACGGTTACGGCGCGACCGCCACGGCGCTGCGCGACACGACCGCCGCCGCGAACGGCATGGGCGACTGGTCGAACACGCGCCTGATCGGCAAGGTCATCTACACCGACTACATCTTCGCGTTCGAAGTGGCCGGTCTCGTGCTGCTGGTGGCGATCATCGCCGCGATTGCGCTGACCGCGAGCCACAAGAAAGACAGCAAACGTCAGAACGTCAGCGAGCAGGTCAAGGTACGGGCTCAAGACCGTGTGCGCGTCGTGAAAATGAAGTCGGAAAAGACCGCGGCAACCGTCGCGGCAGAAGAAGCCGCGGCAGCGGCTGCTGCAGCAGCGGCCGACTCAGCACCGGCTAAGAACAGCTGAGCGGACAGGAGATAGAAATCATGTTGACCCTTGCCCATTACCTTGTCCTCGGCGCGATCCTGTTTGCGATCAGCATCGTCGGCATTTTCCTGAACCGTCGCAACGTCATCATCATTTTGATGGCGATCGAACTGATGCTGCTCGCGGTGAACACCAATTTCGTCGCCTTCTCGCATTACCTCGGCGACGTGCACGGCCAGATCTTCGTCTTCTTCGTGCTGACGGTTGCAGCAGCGGAGGCGGCAATCGGCCTCGCGATTCTGGTGACCCTGTTCCGTAGTCTCGACACGATCAATGTCGAGGATCTCGATCAGCTCAAAGGTTAATTTCAGGAAAAGCGGTTATGTCCACGATACTCAATGAAAACCTGCTGCTGGCGATCCCGCTGGCACCGCTGGCCGGCTGTCTGGTTGCCGGTCTGGCCGGAAAAGCGGTAGGGCGAGCCGGTGCGCATTCGGTCACGATCCTCGGCGTCGCGATCTCGTTCATCCTGTCGGCCATCGTCTTCTTCCAGGTGCTGAACGGCGCGAGTTTCAACGCGACCATCTACGAATGGATGTCGATCGGCAAGACGAAGTTCGAAATCGGCTTCCTGGTCGACTCGCTGACGGCCATGATGATGTGCGTGGTGACCTTCGTGTCGCTCATGGTGCACATCTACACGATCGGCTACATGGCCGACGAAGACGGCTACCAGCGCTTCTTCTCGTACATCTCGCTGTTCACGTTCTCGATGTTGATGCTCGTGATGAGCAACAACTTCCTGCAACTGTTTTTCGGCTGGGAAGCGGTGGGTCTGGTGTCGTATCTGCTGATCGGCTTCTACTTCACCCGTCCCACGGCGATCTACGCCAACATGAAGGCGTTCATCGTGAACCGCATCGGCGACTTCGGCTTTTTGCTGGGTATCGGCCTGCTGTTCGCGTTCGCCGGTTCAATGAACTACGGCGACGTGTTCGCGAAGCGCACCGAACTCGCGGCACTGAGCTTTCCGGGTACGGACTGGGGTCTGCTGACGGTCGCCTGTATTTGCCTCTTCATCGGCGCAATGGGTAAGTCGGCGCAGTTTCCGCTGCACGTCTGGCTGCCGGATTCGATGGAAGGCCCGACGCCGATTTCCGCACTGATTCACGCGGCAACCATGGTGACGGCCGGTATCTTCATGGTCACGCGCATGTCGCCGCTGTTCGAACTGTCGGATACGGCGCTGTCGTTCGTCATGGTCATCGGTGCGATAACCGCGCTGTTCATGGGCTTCCTGGGGATCATCCAGAACGACATCAAGCGCGTGGTGGCGTATTCCACGCTGTCGCAGCTGGGTTACATGACGGTCGCGCTGGGTGCGTCGGCCTACTCGGTCGCCGTGTTCCACCTGATGACGCACGCGTTCTTCAAGGCGTTGCTGTTCCTCGGCGCGGGTTCGGTGATCATCGGCATGCACCATGATCAGGACATCCGCAACATGGGCGGCCTGCGCAAGTACATGCCGATCACGTGGATTACATCGCTGGTCGGTTCGCTGGCGCTGATCGGCACGCCGTTCTTCTCGGGCTTCTACTCGAAAGACTCGATCATCGACGCGGTGAAGCTGTCGCATCTGCCGGGTGCGGGCTTCGCGTACTTCGCAGTGGTGGCGAGCGTCTTCGTGACCGCGCTGTATTCGTTCCGTATGTACTTCCTGGTGTTCCACGGCGAGGAGCGCTTCCGTGGTCCGAAGCATCCGGAATCGCCGATGGGCATCGAAGCGGCCGCGCATGCGCATGACGCGCACGGCCACGATTCGCACGGCCATGGCCACGACGCACACGGCCACGGTCACGACGACCACGCTCACGAGCCGCACGAAACCCCGTGGGTTGTGTGGCTGCCGCTGGTGCTGCTGGCAATCCCGTCGGTGGTGATCGGCGCGATCGGCATCGGCCCGATGCTGTACGGCGACTTCTTCCAGCATGGCGTGGCCTTCGACAAGGTGATCTTCATCGGCGAAAACCATCCGGCGCTGCATGAGATGGCCGAAGAGTTCCAGGGTTGGGCGTCGATGGGCCTGCACTCGGTCTCGGGCCTGCCGGTCTGGCTGGCGCTCGCGGGCGTGGTGGTCGCGTGGTTCCTGTACCTGGTTCGTCCGGATCTGCCGGCTGTCATCAAGCGCGCGTTCGGTCCGATCTACACGCTGCTCGATAACAAGTACTACATGGACAAGATCAACGAAGTCGTGTTCGCGCAGGGCGCCGTGGCAATTGGCCGTGGTCTCTGGAAGGAAGGCGACGTCGTGGTGATCGACGGCATCGTCAACGGCAGCGCACGCTTTATCGGCTGGTTCGCCGGCGTGATCCGCTTCCTCCAATCCGGCTACATCTATCACTACGCGTTCGCCATGATTATCGGCATGCTGGGGCTCCTGACCCTGTTTGTAACGCTCGGCGGCAAATAAGGCGAGGGACACTAATGCACGCTTATCCGATTCTCAGTATTGCGATCTGGTTGCCGATCCTCGTCGGCCTCCTGGTCCTGGCCGTCGGTTCAGACCAGAACCCGGCTCCCGCGCGCTGGATTGCGCTGATCGGTTCGGTCGTCAGCTTCCTCGTGACGATCCCGCTGATTACCGGTTTTGATTCGAGCACCGCCGATCTGCAGTTCGTCGAAAAGGCGAACTGGATCGAGCGCTTCAACATCACGTACCACCTGGGTGTCGACGGCATTTCGATGTGGTTCGTCGTGTTGACCGCATTGATCACGGTGATCGTCGTGATCGCCGCGTGGGAAGTGATCACGAAGAAAGTGGGTCAGTACCTGGCCGCGTTCCTGATCCTGTCCGGCATCATGGTCGGCGTGTTCAGTTCGGCCGACGGCATGCTGTTCTACGTGTTCTTCGAAGCGACGCTGATTCCGATGTACATCATCATCGGCGTATGGGGTGGGGCGAATCGCGTCTACGCGGCGTTCAAGTTCTTCCTGTACACGCTGATGGGCTCGCTGTTGATGCTGGTCGCGTTGCTGTACCTGTACATCCAGACCGGCACGTTCGACCTCGCCACGTGGCAGCATGCGCAGATCGCCATGACGCCACAGGTGCTGATATTCATAGCGTTCTTCATGGCCTTCGCCGTGAAGGTGCCGATGTGGCCGGTTCACACGTGGTTGCCTGATGCCCACGTGGAAGCGCCGACTGGCGGCTCGGTCGTGCTGGCCGCGATCATGCTGAAGCTGGGCGCATATGGTTTCGTGCGCTTCTCGCTCCCCATCACGCCGGACGCCAGCCACTTTCTGGCGCCGGTCATCGTCACGCTTTCACTGATCGCGGTGATCTACATTGGTCTCGTCGCGATGGTGCAGACGGACATGAAGAAGCTGGTCGCGTATTCGTCGATCGCGCACATGGGTTTCGTGACGCTCGGCTTCTTCATCTTTAACCAGCTCGGCGTGGAAGGCGCGATCGTGCAGATGATCTCGCACGGTTTCGTGTCGGGCGCGATGTTCCTGAGCATCGGCGTGCTGTACGACCGTATGCATTCGCGTCAGATCGCCGATTACGGCGGCGTCGTCAACGTGATGCCGAAGTTCGCGGCGTTCGTCATGCTGTTCTCCATGGCCAATTGCGGCCTGCCGGGCACCTCCGGTTTCGTCGGCGAATTCATGGTGATTCTGGCTGCTGTCCAGTACAACTTCTGGATCGCCGGCGGCGCAGCGGTCACGCTGATTCTCGGCGCGGCCTACACGCTGTGGATGTACAAGCGCGTGTACTTCGGCGCGATCGCCAACGATCACGTGAAGGGCCTGCTCGACATCAACCGTCGCGAATTTTTCATGCTGGCAGTGCTTGCCGCACTGACGCTGTTCATGGGCCTGTATCCGAAGCCCTTTACCGATGTGATGCACGTATCCGTGGAAAACCTCCTCGCCCACGTTGCGCAGTCAAAGCTGCCGTTGCCTCAGTAACGCAGAGCGAGGAATTCAAGACCATGCAAAACGCCCCTATGACTGCTCTGTTGCCCGACGCGCTGGTGATGCTCGCCGTTGTCGTCGCGTGGCTCAACGATACGTTCGTCGGCCAGGCCGGTCGCCGTACCACGTACTTCATCGCGTTCTTCTCGACGCTGGTCGCCGGCGTCTGGTTCGCGATGAACGCGTTCGATCCGCAAGTGCACTACTACTTCGGCCACATGTACGTGGTGGATTCGTTCGCCAACGTGATGAAAGCGGTGGTGACGCTTGGCTACGCGGTGTCGATCGTATATTCGCGACGTTACCTGGAAGATCGCGGTCTGTTCCGCGGCGAGTTCTTCCTGTTGGGCATGTTCTCGCTGCTCGGTCAGCTCGTCATGATCTCCGGCAACAACTTCCTGACGCTGTATCTCGGCCTGGAACTGATGTCGCTGTCGCTGTATGGCGCGATCGCCCTGCGTCGTGACGCAGCGCCGTCGAACGAAGCGGCCATGAAGTACTACGTGCTCGGCGCACTGGCTTCCGGTTTTCTCTTGTACGGCATTTCCATGTTGTACGGCGCGACCGGTTCGCTCGACCTGAACGAAGTGTTCAAGGCGATCGGCACGAGCCACTACGACCCGAGCGTGCTGCTGTTCGGCGTGATCTTCATCGTGGCGGGCGTAGCGTTCAAGATGGGTGCTGTGCCGTTCCACATGTGGGTGCCCGATGTCTATCAAGGCGCACCGACGGCGATGACGCTGATGGTCGGCGGCGGTCCGAAGGTTGCCGCGTTCGCCTGGGGCCTGCGTTTCCTGGTGATGGGCCTGCTGCCGCTGGCGGTGGAGTGGCAGCAAATGCTGGTGATTCTCGCGGCACTGTCGCTGATCGTCGGCAACATTACCGGTATCGTGCAACGCAACGTCAAGCGCATGCTCGCGTATTCAGCGATCTCGAATATGGGCTTCGTGCTGCTGGGTCTGCTGGCCGGCGTGGTCGACAGCAAGACCACGGGCGCGGCCAATGCGTACGGCTCGGCGATGTACTACAGCATCGTCTACCTGATCACGACGATGGGCACGTTCGGCGTCATCATGCTGCTGGCGCGCCGCGATTTCGAAGCGGACACGCTCGAGGACTTCAAGGGCTTGAATCAGCGCAGCCCGGTGTTCGCGTTCGTGATGATGATCATGATGTTCTCGCTCGCCGGCATTCCGCCCGCGGTCGGCTTCTACGCGAAGCTCGCGGTGCTGCAGGCCACCATGAACGCCGGTTTGACGTGGCTGACGGTGCTGGCCGTGATCACCTCGCTGTTCGGCGCGTTCTACTACCTGCGTATCGTCAAGCTGATGTATTTCGACGATCCACAAGACAAGTCGCCCATTCTTGCCGACACCAGCACGCGTGCGTTGCTCGCGTTCAACGGTGTGGCCGTACTGGTGCTCGGTATCGTGCCGGATCCGTTGTTGAAGGCCTGCCTGCAGGCGATCCAGCACACGCTGCTGCTCTGATGTCCGCTGCGGGTTGGTTTATCGTGCTGTTGGCGCTGGTCGGCGCCAACCTGCCGTTCCTGAATCAGCGCCTCTTCGCCGCCGTGCCGTTGAAAGCGGTGAAGAAAAGCGCCTGGCTCCGGATTGCCGAATTAATCGTGCTGTACTTCGTGGTCGGCGCGCTTGGTTTTCTGCTGGAAGCGCGCGCGGGTAACCGCTTCGAACAGGGTTGGCAGTTCTACGCGATCACGTTTGCGCTCTTCGTGGTGTTCGCGTTCCCTGGCTTCACCTTCCAGTATCTCGTCAAACGCCGCTGACGGCGTCTCGCCGTCGGCGCAACCTGTCCCCAAGGTCCGCATATGGCTGAACTTCCCGATCACGACGCCGCGCTCAAAGAGACCTGCCTCGAGAGCAAAACGATCCATCAGGGACCGTTTCTGACGCTCAAATGCGATACCGTTCGGCTGCCGGATGGTAAGCACGCCACGCGCGAATATGTTCAGCATCCCGGCGCCGTGATGGTGATTCCCTTATTCGACGACGGCCGCGTGCTGCTCGAAAGCCAGTATCGCTATCCGATGGGCAAGGTCATGGTCGAGTATCCGGCCGGCAAGCTCGATCCGAACGAAGGTGCGCTGGCTTGCGCGATACGTGAGTTGCGGGAGGAGACGGGTTATACCGCGCGCGAGTATGTTTATCTGACGCGCATTCACCCGATCATTTCCTACTCGACCGAATTCATCGATATCTACCTCGCGCGCGGTTTGACCGCCGGCGAGCGCAAGCTCGACGAAGGCGAATTTCTCGAACTGTTCACGGCGACTGTGCCGGAGATGTCCGAGTGGGTGCGCACTGGCAAGGTCACTGATGTCAAGACGGTGATCGGCACGTTCTGGCTGGAGAAGGTGTTGTCGGGTGCGTGGCCGTTGGCGGAGCCCCAATAACGCTGGCAGCGAAGAAGGTGCGTGTGCTGCGTGCCGCCTAGGAAGTCTGAGAAAAGCCCTTGTTGGTCTAAGACCGGCAGGGGCTTTTCTCATTGCGAGGCGTACGAAATCGGGCAGTCGCTGGCATGTTGGCCGACGTCTCAAAAAGTGTGTCGTTTGCCTTATGCCATTCGACAGTCTCGCCGCGCGGCCTTTGTCCCTCTAGTATCGACCTTTGAGAGCGACTGCCACTTTTCGTTTTATTTCGGATGACGAAGTTGTGGCAGGCGCATTTGATTCCGGGTGTGGAGCTAGTTGTCACTTGACAACCAATTCTCCACTCGCTAAATTGGAGGGCATTAGATGGTTCGAGGAACCCATTCTAAGAAAGAGGTCGAGGCCGCGTTGGCGTACGCCGAGAAAAATGGTTGGCGTATTCAGGGCGGTGGCAAAGGTCACGCTTGGGGAAAAATGTACTGTCCTGATAAAGACGCGGAATGTCGGTGCGGCGAGTTCTGCATATCGAGCGTCTGGAGCACGCCAAAGAATCCTGGCAACCACGCCAGACATCTGCGGCGCATCGTCGACAACTGTACGGCGCGGCGGTAGCAAATCCGTTCTTTCGGCGAAAGCCTTGGGACTGAATGAAGGCAGGAGTAACTTATGGAATATGTGTTCACGTTGAAATACCGGCTCGCGGCTGAAGACTGCGATCTCGACGCGATCGTCGAGCGTCTGGGCGAAGCCGGGTGCGACGACGCCACCGTCGGTATCGGGCAACCGGGCCGCATCGCGCTGTTTTTCACTCGCGAAGGCTCGTCCGCATTCGAGGCGCTGCTCAGCGCTTTGCAGGACATCAAGCGGGTGGTGCCATCCGCGCGTCTTGTCGAGGCCGGCCCCGATTTCGTCGGCCTGACCGACGTCGCCGAAGTCGCCGGTGTGTCGCGGCAAAACATGCGCAAGCTGATGCTCAACCACGCAATCGACTTTCCGCCGCCGGTCCACGAGGGCAGTGCGTCGGTATGGCATCTGTCGGACGTCCTTGACTGGCTCGCCGCGCGCGGTGGCTATGAAATCAAGGCAGACGTGTTCGACATTGCGAGAGCGGTCAAGCAGATCAACCTTGCGAAAGAGGCTCGCGAACTCGAGCCGCGGCTTAGCCGTCAACTGGAGCGTCTTGTCGCATAGAAACGGTGCGGCATGCAGCGTGCGAAGCGGCGCAAGCGTATGTGATCGGCAGGCCCGTTTGCCTCCCAGAGCACCTCCGGCAAGCGTGTACGCAAAGCGTTAAAATCGCCCACCGCGTTCGAATTATCAGCAACTTCCGGCGTTGGTACCTTCGTCCGTAAAAATTTACGAACGACCGTTCACAAATTTATGTTTTGCGCTAAACTGGCACGCAAGCCCTGATTCCACATGAAGGTCCTCGATTTACAGTGTCCGCATGGCCATCGGTTCGAAGGCTGGTTCGCTTCGGCTGATGACTTCGAATCGCAGCAGTCCCGCAATCTCGTCGAATGTCCGATCTGCGGTGCGAACGAGGTGAGCCGTTTGCCGTCGGCCCCGCGCCTGAACCTGTCGGGTGCGACCGAAACGAAAGTGCCAGCGGGCGCAGGGGAAATGCAGGCGCGTGTAATGCGCGCCTTGCGCGAGGTGCTGGAAAAGACCGAGAACGTGGGCGACCGCTTCGCCGAGGAAGCACGGCGCATTCACTACAATGAAGCGCCCGCACGCAATATTCGCGGTGTCACGACACCGGAAGACGCGAAAGCCTTGGTCGAAGAAGGCATCGAAGTGATGCCGCTGCCGGTCCCGGCTGCCTTGAAGGAACCGCTGCAATAGCGCAGTGGCTCACTGGCGGCGGGTGGTGGCGGCCAGGAGGCACGACACATGGATCTGGACTATTCCGCCGCTGATAACGCGTTCCGCGCAGACATCCGCGCCTGGCTCGAAGCGAATCTGCCACGCGAGCTGAGCGACAAGGTACTCAATCACAAGCGTCTTGCCCGCGAAGACTACGCCGGCTGGCATAAACTGCTCGGCACGCGTGGCTGGTCGGTAATCGCATGGCCGAAGGAATATGGCGGCCCGGGCTGGGATGCGACCCAGCGGCATATCTGGGACGAAGAGTGCGCGCGCATCGGCGCGCCGTCCGTGCTGCCTTTCGGCGTTTCCATGGTGGCGCCCGTACTGATGAAGTACGGCAACGAGGCGCAGAAGCGCCACTACCTGCCGCGCATTCTCGACGGTACGGACTGGTGGTGCCAAGGCTATTCCGAGCCGGGCTCGGGTTCGGATCTGGCCTCGCTGCGAACACGCGCCGAGCGCGTCGGCGATCATTACGTGGTCAACGGTCAGAAAACCTGGACCACGCTCGGCCAGTACGCCGACATGATGTTCTGCCTGGTGCGCACAGACAGCGGCGCCAAAAAGCAGGAGGGCATCTCGTTCCTGCTGATCGACATGAAAACGCCGGGCATCACCGTGCGGCCAATCATTACACTCGACGAAGACCACGAAGTCAACGAAGTCTTTTTCGAAGACGTGAAGGTGCCGGTCGACAATCTGGTTGGCGAAGAGAATCGCGGTTGGACTTACGCGAAATATTTGCTGGGCCACGAGCGCACCGGCATCGCGCGGGTCGGCCAGTCGAAGCGCGAACTCGTTTTCCTGAAACGCCTTGCCCTGAATCAGAAAAAGAACGGCAAGCCGCTGCTGCAAGACCGGGTGTTTGCCGCGAAAGTCGCGAGCCTCGAGATCGAGTTGATGGCGCTCGAAGTCACCGTGCAACGCGTCGTCGCCAATGAGACAGGCGGACGCGGACCGGGACCGGAAGCGTCGATGCTGAAGATCAAAGGCACCGAAGTCCAGCAAGCGCTGACCGAGCTGATGTTCGAAGCAGTCGGGCCGCTTGCCGCACCGTTCGACGTTCCGTTTCTGGAAGGTGAACGCGAACACAGCCTCGCCGGTGACGACGATGCCGCGCCTCTCGCCGCGTATTACTTCAACTTCCGCAAGACGTCGATTTACGGCGGCTCGAACGAAATTCAAAAGAACATCATCGCGCAGATGATTCTCGGACTCTGAGGAGCGGCGCATGGACTTCACTTTCAACGACGAACAGCAGCAATTCGCCGACGCGCTGCGCCGCTATCTGGACAAGAGCTACGGGTTCGAAGCGCGCCAGGCGATTGTGCGATCGGAAACCGGCGTGTCGGACGCGCATTGGGCCGCGTTTTCGGAGTTGGGCCTGACAGCGTTGCCCGTGCCGGAAGCGCAAGGCGGTTTCAATGGCGGCCCGATCGACATGCTGGTGGTCATGCAGGAACTCGGCCGCGCGCTGGTCGTCGAGCCTTATTGGGCGACTGCGGTCGGTATCGAGGCGTTGCGCCTCGCGGGCAGCGACCAGGGCGAAGACGCCTCGCTGCTCGAACGCGCTGCTCGGGGCGAGATCAAATTGGCGGTAGCATTTCACGAGCCGCATGCACGTTACGATCTGTTTGCGGTCGAGACAACCGCGAGCGGTCAAGGCGAGCAACTGACGCTGGCAGGCAAGAAGTCGGTGGTGCAGCACGGCGCGCAAGCGGATTACTGGATTGTCCCGGCCCGGCTGAACGGCGAGATCGCGCTCTTCGTCGTGGCGCGCAATGCGGCCGGCGTCGAGATTACCGACTACCGCACGATCGACGGCCAGCGTGCCGCCACACTCGAATTCAACAACACGCCTGCGCGTCGGCTTGCCGGCAAACACGCCGGTGCGGCCGCGCTCGAACATATTGCGGACTACGGCACGGTCCTATTGTGTGCCGAGGCAATCGGTGCGCTCGACGCCTTGAACCTCGCCACCGTCGATTACACCAAGACGCGCCAGCAGTTCGGTCAGCCGATCGCGCGGTTTCAAGCCTTGCAGCATCGCATGGTCGAGATGTTGATCCACGCCGAGCAGGCGCGCTCGGTCACGTATCTGGCCGCGATGCGCTACACGAGCATGGATGCGGACGAACGTCGCCGCGCGGTTTCCGCCGCGAAGGCGCGGGTCGGTCAGGCCGCGCGTTTCGTCGGCCAGCAGGCGGTTCAGTTGCATGGCGGCATGGGCGTCACGAACGAAGTGGCTGCGGCGCATCTGTTCAAGCGGCTTGCTATCATCGAAACCACGTTGGGCGATGTCGATCACCATCTCGCGCGGTTCGCCGCGCTGCCCGGCTTTGTGACTGCCGAGGCCTGATCAGACATCCGAATCGGATACAAGGAGGTGCGACGATGGGTTTGAGTTACGAGGACTTGATAGTCGGCACAAGCACTGAAATCGGCAAGCACACGTTCACGCGCGAAGAGATCGTCGAGTTCGCACAGAAGTTCGATCCGCAGCCGTTTCATCTGGATGAAGCCGCAGCCGCTGAGTCGCCGTTCCGCGGGTTGGTCGCGAGTGGCTGGCATACCTGTTCGGTCATGATGGGCATGCTGGTGCGCAACGCGTTCGCGGGTTCCACGTCGATGGGCTCGCCCGGTATCGACGATATCCGCTGGTTGAAGCCGGTGCGTGTCGGTGACACGATCACCATGATGAACGCCGTGCTCGACAAGCGCATCTCGGAGAGCAAGCCGGATCGCGGCATCGTGTCGACGCAGTGGGAAGGTATCAATCAGCATGGCGAAACGGTGATCACGGTGCGCTCGAAGGGACTGTTCGGCCTGCGCAATCCGGGCGCCGCGTCATGACGGGCAGCGCGGCGCCCGCCGCAACGTTCCGCAGCGCTGCGGCTTTGGGCGAGTTGGTGGGCGGCGAGCCGCTCGTGAGCGAATGGCTGACGGTGGATCAGGCGAGCGTCGATCGTTTCGCCGAAGCGACCAGTGACCATCAATGGATTCACGTCGATCCGGAGCGGGCACGGCGCGAGTCGCCGTTCGGCGGTCCCGTGGCGCACGGTTTCCTGACGCTATCGTTGATCCCGGCGCTACTAGGTAAGACAGTGGCGCTTGAGCAGCGCATGGGCGTCAATTACGGATTGAATCGCGTGAGGTTTACGTCGCCGGTGCCGGTCGGCTCACAGTTGCGCGCTAAATTCGCGGTCGAGTCCGTTACCGAAGTCGATAACAACGGCGTGCAAGTGGTGTGGAACGTGACGCTGGAGCGGCAGGGCAGTGAGCGGCCGGTGTGTGTCGCGGAGTTCATCACGCGGCATTATTTCTAGCCGCGGCGTACGAGAAAAAGCGCGAGCGGCATTCATGCCGGCTCGCGCTTTCTACAGAAGCAGTTTTAGATTCAGGCGCAGCTGCGAATTCAATGTTTCGCGTATTGCGTCGCACCGAACAGCACTTCCTTCGCCTTGTCGTCCATGAGCGGTTGTCGCGCGGACGCCAGCACTTCCACACCGCGCACGACCGCAGGACGCGCGGCGATCTCTTCATGCCAGCGCTTCACATTCGGAAACGCGTCGAGTTCCAAGCCCTGGTTTTGCCACGAGCGTGTCCACGGGAAGGCGGCGATGTCCGCGATCGTATAGTCGTTGCCCGCGAGATATTGCGTCTTGCCGAGTTGCGTGTCCATCACGCCGTACAGGCGCTTTGTCTCGTTCGTGTAACGGTTGACCGCGTATTCAATCTGCTCCGGCGCGTAGTTGCGGAAGTGGTGCGTTTGACCGAGCATCGGACCCAGACCGCCCATCTGGAACATCAGCCATTGCAGCGTCGAATAGCGCGCAGCCGGATCGGTCGGCAGAAACTTGCCGGTTTTCTCGGCGAGATAAATCAGAATCGCGCCGGATTCGAAGAGAGCGAACGGCTGGCCGTCCGCGCCCTTGGGGCCTTCGGAATCGACGATTGCCGGGATCTTGTTGTTCGGGCTGATGGCGAGAAACTCGGGGTTGAACTGGTCGCCCGTGCCGATATTCACACCGTGTACGTTGTACGCGAGGCCCGTCTCCTCGAGCATGATGTGAATCTTGTGGCCGTTCGGGGTTGCCCAGCTATAGACATCGATCATCGTAGTTCCTTTGTCTCGTGAAAGCGGCGCCTCGAAGGGCGCCGCTGTTGACGAAAATTAGAGCATAGATCGCGCGATGCTGCTTGCGGCGCTGCGAGTCAGTCGCGACCACGCCGCGCCGTGCTGAATTTCCGGGCTGGGCTGGGCTTGGCTCAGATCGGCATCAGACTCGCGTGATCGGCGTTTCCACGCGAGCCGCCGCGCCCGCATCCATATAACGCGCGAGTTCGAGCTTGGCGATCGCATTGCGGTGCACCTCGTCGGGACCGTCGGCGAAACGCAGCGTTCGCGCCGACGCGTAGGCATATGCGAGCGGGAAGTCGTCGCTCACACCGCCGCCGCCGTGTGCCTGAATCGCCCAGTCGATCACCTGACACGCCATGTTCGGCGCGACGACCTTGATCATGGCGATCTCGCCGCGCGCGCCCTTGTTGCCAACGGTGTCCATCATGTAAGCCGTTTTCAGCGTGAGAAGACGCGCCTGCTCGATCATGCAGCGCGCTTCGGCGATACGTTCCTGCGTGACGCCTTGAGCGGCGACCGGTTTGCCGAACGCGACTCGTTGCAGCGAACGTTTCGACATGAGTTCGAGCGCGCGTTCAGCAAGACCGATCAGACGCATGCAGTGATGGATGCGTCCCGGCCCGAGCCGGCCCTGCGCGATCTCGAAGCCGCGGCCTTCGCCGAGCAGCATGTTGCCGACCGGCACGCGCACGTTCTCGAGCGTGATTTCCATGTGCCCGTGCGGCGCGTCGTCGTAACCGAACACGGTCAGCGGCCGATGCACGGTGATGCCGGTTGCGTCGGCGGGAATGAGGATCATCGACTGCTGCTGGTGGCGCGGTGCTTCCGGATCGGTCTTGCCCATGACGATATAGATCTTGCAGCGCGGATCGCCCGCGCCGGACGACCACCACTTGTGGCCGTTGACCACGTAGTAGTCGCCGTCGCGCACGATGCTGGTCTGGATATTGGTCGCGTCCGACGACGCCACTTCAGGTTCCGTCATCAGAAACGCCGAACGGATCTGACCTTGCAGCAGCGGTTCGAGCCACGCGCGCTTGTTGTCGTCGCTGCCGTAGCGCTCGATCGTTTCCATGTTGCCGGTGTCAGGCGCGTTGCAGTTGAATACTTCAGGCGCCCAGGGCACGCGGCCCATGATCTCGCACAACGGCGCATATTCGAGATTCGTCAGGCCGGCGCCGCGCACGGAGTCGGGCAGGAATAGATTCCACAAGCCGGCGTCGCGCGCTTTCTGTTTGAGCTGTTCGATCAGCTCGGTCGGCAGCCACGCGTTACCGCTATGGCGATTGCGTGCGATCTCCGCGTAGAACGCCTGCTCGTTCGGATAGATGTGCTCGTCGAAGAAGGCAAGCAGTTTCTCGCGCAACGCTTGAACCTTCGGGGTGTAATCGAAATTCATGTAAGACCTCGCGGATAACGGGTAACGGACGACGTTTGTTCAAAGCGCGGCAGAACACACAAGCGGACGCACAAGCGGACGCGTGATTCAGCACGCGACAACAGTCAGCGCACTTTCTGCGCGTAGCGCCAGGCGAGTTCGGCCATCGGCTTCGCGCGGCGGCCGGCATCGAGCGCCTGAGCGCTGGCTGCCGTACCGTCGACGACGCGTTTCATGATCCCCTGCAGGATCGCGGCGATGCGAAACATGTTGTACGCCAGGTAGAAATTCCAGTCGCCGTGAATCTCGAAACCGGTACGTTGACAGTAACGCGCGACGTACTGTTGCTCGTCCGGAATGCCGAGAGTCGCCCAATCGAGGCCTGCGATGCCACGGAATTGCGCCGGGTCGACGTGCCAAGCCATGCAGTGATACGCGAAATCGGCGAGCGGATCGCCGAGCGTCGACAACTCCCAGTCGAGCACGGCAAGCACGCGTGGTTCCTCGGGATGAAAGATCAGGTTGTCGAGCCGATAGTCGCCATGCACGACCGATGCGCGCTCGCCCGTTTCGGCCGGCATATGCTGCGGCAGCCATTCGATCAGGCGCTGCATTGCGTCGATCGGTTCGGTCTCGGAGGCAATGTACTGCTTGCTCCACCGGCCGATCTGGCGCGCGAAGTAATTGCCTGGCTTGCCGTAGTCGGCGAGACCCACGGCCGCGACGTCGACGCTGTGCAGCGCCGCGATCACGCGGTTCATTTCGTCGTAGATGGCGGCGCGTTCGGCGGGCGTCATGCCGGGCAGCGATTGATCCCACAGCACGCGGCCTTCGACGAACTCCATGACATAAAACGCGCGGCCGATCACGCTTTCGTCCTCGCATAAGGCGAGCATTTTCGCGACCGGCGCGTCGGTGTCGGCGAGCGCGTGCATCACGCGGTATTCACGTTCGACGGCGTGCGCCGAAGGCAGCAGTTTCGCCGCCGGTCCAGGCTTGGCGCGCATCACATAGGAACGCGATGGCGTGAGCAGTTTGAACGTGGGATTGGACTGGCCGCCGGCGAATTGCTCCAGCGTGAGCGGTCCGGAAAATCCGTCGACATGCTGGGTCAGCCAGGCGGCGAGCGCCTCGACGTCGAAGCGTTGCCGCTCGCTGACGGGGCGCGTGCCTTCGAAATCCGAATAATCCGGTTGATGTTCTGGTTCGCCGGTCTGTGTGGCTTGCACCATCTGTCTCCTCCAGTTCGGGGTTCAGCTACGCTTGTATTGGGTAAATTGTGCGTAGAGCATTTCCATCGTGGTGTTGCGGACGTCGCGATGCAGCGGCGACGGTGGTGAATAGTTGATCGCGCGCAGGACCCAGTCGCGCGGCGCGGCGCCTACGTCGAGCGCGTTGATGCAGCCGGTGGCTTGCGCCAGATGGCCGAAGAACGTGCGGCCGCCGGCCGTGAGCGCATGCGACAGGATCGCCCGGTTCACGCCGCCATGCAGAACGAGCAGCACGGTGTCCCACGACGTGTCCTCGCGCAACGCAGCGACTGCGGGCAAGACGCGATCGAACAGCGCGCCGATGGTCTCGCCGTCGAGAAACCGCGTGCTTTCCGGCACGATGCCGTCGAACACGCCAAGAAACGCGGCCTCGATGTCCTGCAGCGGAATATTGCTGAGCTTGCCGCCGCGAATCTCTTCCCACGCGGGCTCGATTTCAAGTTCGATCTGCTGGCCAGTCTCGGCCAACACACGCCGCGCGGTTTCGATGGTACGCGGCAGGCCACTCACAATCACCCGGTCGAAGCGGACCTGCTGTTCGGCGAACACGCGGCCTGCCGCGCTGGCCTGCTCGCGGCCGTTAGCGTTCAGCGGCACCGTTTCGGGATCGATCGCGCGGCCGGAGTCGTCGAAATAGGTAACGTCGCCGTGACGCATCAGAAAGATGCGGCGGCGCTTGGGCAGTTGATAGTCAGGCATCGTTCCTTCGTTCACTTGTAGACCGGCGCGCGTTTTTCGAGGAATGCGGAAATCCCTTCCAGCCCTTCGCGATGATGCAGCGAGGCGACAAAGCTGTCGCGCTCCGCCACGAGATGATCGGCGAGCGGCTGCGCGCCGGCGGCGCTGATCAACCCCTTGATGCGCGCGACCGAGTTGGGCGAAATCTTGCCGAGTTCGTCGGCCCAGGCGACTGCGGCGTCGCGCACGGCGCCTGACTTCGCCAGTTTGTTGACGACACCGAGCTCATGCAGCCGTGTGGCGCCGATCGGTTTGCCTTCGATCAACACTTCGGTGGCCAGTTGACGCGGCAGCGCTTGAGCCAGAAACCACGAGCCGCCGCCGTCGGGCGTCAGGCCGACGCGTGCATACGACATGACGAATTTGGCTTCGTCCGCGGCCACGATCAGGTCGCACGCGAGCGCGAGCGAGAAGCCCGCGCCGGCGGCGGCGCCATCGACTGCGGCGATCACCGGCTTCGACGAAAGACGCACCGCCGAGATCCATTCGCCGAGCAGATCGATGCTCTCCGCTTGCACGGATGGATCTTTCGCGCGGTTTTCCAGCAGGCGATTCAGATTGCCGCCCGCGCAGAAGAAGTTGTCCGCGCCGGTGATCACGACGGCGCGAATCGACGCATCGCGTTCCACCGAGTCCAGCGCCTCGATGCCAGCGGCGTACATGTCCGGATGCAGCGCGTTGCGTGCGCCTGGGTTCGAGAGCGTGAGGACCAGCGTCGATTCACTTTCGGTGGGGCGCGAGGTCAGCAGTTCGGCGCTCATTGTTGTGTCTCCTGAGTCTTCGTTTCGAGGTCGGCGGTATCGCGTTGGGTCAACGACATGCCCAGTTGCGCTCGCCGCGCGAGCCAAGGCGAAGGGCGATAGCGCGGATCGCCAAGCACACTGAACATGTTGCGCAGGATCGTAAGAATGGTCGTCGAGCCGAGCGCGTCGCCGAGGCCTAGCGGGCCGCGCGGGTAGCCGAGGCCGAGTGTCACGGCGAGATCGATGTCTTGGGGTGTGGCGATCTGTTTTTGCGCGATGTCGCAGCCGATGTTGACGATAGTCGCCACCACGCGTTGCGCGACAAAGCCGGTCGAGTCGCGGATCACGGTGACGGGCACGCCGTCGGCGGCGAACAGCGCATGCGCCGTGTCACGCGCGGTGCGCGTGGTGGCGGGCGTTGTCATCAGTGTGCGGCGTTGCGCGCCGACGAGCGGGAAGAGCGCATCGATTGCGACGACGCGGGTCGCGTCCAGCGCTTCATCGACTGCGGCCGTGGTTGCGTCGTGGCCGAACGGCGTGACGACGATCAGCGAGTTCGCCGCGGGCGTGGCGCCGTCGTCGAGTTTCACGCCGGCTTTCTCGATGAGTTGCACGACCGCGTCGTGAGCTTGCGGATAACGCTTGCTGACCCACACGCTGGCCGGCAATCCGGTCGGCGCGGGCGCTTCGGCAGGCACTTGCTGCTTGCCGTCTTCGTAGCGATAAAAGCCTTCGCCCGTCTTGCGGCCGATCAGTCCGCCCGCGAGCCTCGTACCGGTAATGGGCGACGGCGTGAAGCGCGGCTCTTCATAAAACTGGTGGTAGATCGACTCCATCACCGGATGCGAGACGTCCAGCGCCGTCAGATCGAGCAACTCGAACGGCCCGAGGCGAAAGCCCGCCTGCTCGCGCATGATGCGGTCGATATCGGCGAAGCTCGCCACGCCTTCACCGGCCACGCGCAAGCCTTCGGTATTCATGCCGCGGCCCGCGTGATTCACGATGAAGCCGGGCATATCTTTCGCGCGCACCGGCGTGTGTCCCATGCGGCGCGCGAGATTCATCAACGCGTCGCCTGCTGCTGGGTCGCTGCGCAGACCGTCGATCACTTCGACGACCTTCATCAACGGCACGGGATTGAAGAAGTGATAGCCGACCACGCGCGACGGGTCACTGCAGCCGGCGGCAATCGCCGTGATGGACAGCGACGACGTATTGGACGCCAGCACGCAGCGGCCACTGACGACGGTCTCGAGTTCGCGGAACAGCGCCTGTTTCACGTCGAGTTTCTCGACGATCGCCTCGACAACCAGATCACAACCAGCCAACTCGCCGATGCTCTGCGCGCCGCTCACGTTCGCAAGTGCGGCAAGCGAGCGGGCCTGATCGAGCTTGCCTTTGGCGGTCAATTTGGCGAAAGTCTCGGCGAGATAGTCGCGCGCGGCGCCGATCGCGGCAGGGTTGGTGTCGTACAGACGCACGGTGAGACCGGCCAGCGCGGCGATCTGGGCGATGCCGCGACCCATTGCTCCGGTTCCGACAATGCCGATAGTCTCGATGCTGAAATTGCGAGAGGTCATTGGAATGCTCGACTCCATGGTTATTTTAGAATAGCACGATCGTGCAATTTACTGGATGATTGATCGAAGGCCGCTGCTGCGAAGTCGATGAGCGGTCGCATACAACTCGAAGGAAGGAGACACCCAATGATCAAGCTGTGCGGTTTCGCGCTTTCTAACTATTACAACAAAGTGAAGTTCGTGCTGCTCGAACACGGCATTCCGTTCGAGGAAGTGTCCGTGAAACCCAGTCAGGACGAGGCCATGCTCGAGCATTCGCCGCTCGGCAAAGTGCCTTATCTTCAAACTGAAGACGGCGATCTGAGCGAATCGCAATGCATTGTCGAGTATCTGGCGGCGCGCTTTCCCGATAAGGCGATTTTCTCCGCCGACCCGTGGGAAGCGGCCAAAGAGCGTGAACTGATCATGTTCGTCGACGTGCATCTCGAACTGACTGTGCGCAATCTCTACAAGGAGGCGTTCTTTGGCGGCACAGTGACCGAGGCGACCAAAGGGCGCGTCGAGAAACTGCTCAGGCATCACATTGCCGGCTTCAAACGGATCGCGAAGTTCGGGCCGTATCTGAGGGGCGAGCGCTTCAGCGTCGCGGATACGGCCGGCTATGTGAGCTTGCCGCTGGTGGGCATGGCGACGCAGACCATCTACGGCAGCGATTTTCTGCTCGACGCCGGGATCGATTGGAAGAGCTATGCGAAAGAGATCAGCGTGAGGCCGGCCGCACAGCGTGTGACCGAGGACCGCAAGGCGTATATCGCGGCGTCGCGCCCGGCTTGAAGGGCGCTGCCCGGAAGCAGGCGCACCGGGGCGTGCCGCGCACGCCTTGCCCGCTGCGCGCGATGGCGAGGAACGTTGGTTCGTTCGCAGCATCGCGCGGGACATCCTAGAGGCGCGCCAGCCGCTCGAGTGCGGTGGCCAGCGTGCTCTCCTGCTTGGCAAAGCAGAAGCGCACCACGCCCGATTCATGGGCCTCGTGATAGAAGGCCGAAACCGGAATGGCGGCGACGCCGATCTCGCCGGTCAGCCATTGCGCGAATTCGGCTTCGGGCAAGTCGCTGATCGCCGAATAGTCGACGCACTGAAAGTACGTGCCCGTGCACGGCAGCAGCTTGAAGCGTGAGTTCGCGAGGCCGGCGCGGAAGAAGTCGCGCTTCTTCTGATAGAACGCCGGCAGGTCGAGATAGGGAGCGGGATCTTTCATGTAGTCGGCGAGACCGATCTGCATCGGGGTGTTCACCGTGAACACATTGAACTGGTGCACCTTGCGGAACTCGGCGGTGAGCGCGGCGGGCGCGGCTACATAGCCGACCTTCCAGCCCGTTACGTGATAAGTCTTGCCGAAGCTCGACACCACGAAACTGCGCTGCGCCAGTTCCGGATAGCGCGCCACGCTCTCGTGCGGCGCGCCGTCGTAGACCATGTGCTCATACACTTCGTCAGACAGGATCAGCACGTTGGTGCCGCGCACGATCTCCTCGAGCTTGCGCATGTCTTCCGCGCGCCAGACCGTGCCGGTCGGATTGTGCGGCGTGTTGATCAGCAGCAGCCGCGTTTTCGGCGTGATCGCGGCAGCGAGCTTGTCGAACGGGATCGCGTAGTCGGGTGCCTCGAGCGTGACGAACACCGGCTTGCCGCCGGCCAGTTCGATGGAAGGCAGGTAGCTGTCGTAGGTCGGCTCGACTACGATCACCTCGTCGCCCGGATGGACTGTGCAGAGAATCGCGGTCAGCAACGCTTGCGTCGCGCCCGCTGTCACGGTTATTTCGGTAGTGGCGTTGTAGCGGCGGCCGTACAGGCTCTCGATCTTGTCCGAGATCGCCTGACGCAGCGGCGCGACGCCGCCCATCGGCGGGTACTGGTTGTGGCCGTCGCGCATGGCGTTCGCGACCGCATCGACGATCCGCGGATCGCAGTTGAAATCGGGAAAGCCCTGACCCAGGTTCACCGCGCCTTTTTCGGCGGCGAGCGCACTCATCACGGTGAAAATCGTCGTGCCGACGTCCGGCAGGCGAGACGGAAACGTGGGACTCGAAGGCGTGTCGTGCGGTGCATTCATGGCGCTGTCCGGAGCGTGGGCAAATGAGTTAGACAAAGGCGTCGTTTGAAACGGGCGAAGCCTGATTGTAGGGAATCGCGGCGCCGTGTGCGCGCCGCGGACTTCACGTTAGCCGTCTGGCCAGGGCCATGCGGCTCGAGGGTCATGCGCTCAAAGGCTCGCCGGCGGCGCTCAGGGACATGCCGATGGCGGCAACGAAAGGCGCCGGCTGGGCGATCTGAAAGCCGAAATCACGCGCGATCCGTTTGGCCAGCTTCAAGACGGCACGGTCCTTCGAAACCAGCCAGTCGGCCCGCGCGGCGTGCGCGAGCTCGAGAAACTTCTGGTCGTCGCGGTCTTTGCATTTGGGCAGCGGCTTTGCATCTTCCGCTTGCGCCTCGGGTTCGACCAACTGCGCGAGCCTTGAAACGACGGCCAGTGCCACGGCCTTGTCCACATTCCGATGCACGAATTGCGGATAGTCGAGCACGTAGGTTAATTCGGCGAGGCAGCGCGCGTCGATCAGGGCGGTCAGCGCGCCGCTTTCGAGCGCGGCCGCGATCGGCCGCGTGTGCGGGTCGTCGAACACGAGAATGTCGATCCACACATTGGAATCGAGGACGACGCGCAAAGCGTCGGGTGAGGCATGGGAACCGGGCATTCGTTACAATCTGGCTTTCGTCTTTGACCGCCAGGCACGGCGTGCCTGCAAGCCTCTATGATAATCGTTCTGTCGCCGGCGAAATCGCTCGACTACGAAACCCCGCCTCACGTCAAAAAGCACACGATCCCCGATTTTGTCGACGACGCGGCCGAATTGATCGGCGGATTGCGCCGTTTGTCGCCGCAGCAGATCGCTTCCTTGATGGACATTTCGGATCAGCTCGCGCACCTCAATTTCCAGCGTTACGCGGAGTGGTCGCCCAAGTTCGGCACGCACAATGCCAAGCAGGCGGTGCTGGCGTTCAACGGCGACGTGTACGAGGGCTTCAACGCGAAGACGCTGTCATCGGCGGATCTGGACTATGCGCAGAATCACGTGCGCGTGTTGTCCGGCCTGTACGGTTTGCTGCGTCCGCTCGATCTGCTGCAGCCTTACCGGCTCGAAATGGGTACGCGTTTCGCTAACCCGCGCGGCAAGGATCTGTACGCGTTCTGGGGCGAGCGGATCACGCAGGCATTGAATGCGCAACTGAAGAAGAACGCGGTGGCGTCGCGCGTGCTGGTGAATTGCGCATCGGGCGAATATTTCAAATCGGTCAAGCCGAAGCTGCTCGAAGCGCCGATCATCACGCCTGTTTTCGAAGACTGGAAGGGCGGCCGCTACAAGATCATCAGCTTCCACGCAAAGCGCGCGCGTGGACTGATGGCGCGCTATGCCGTTGAGAACCGCATTGACAGGCCCGAGCAACTGAAGGACTTCGACGCCGACGGCTACGCGTTCGACGCCGAAGCCTCGAACGATTCCACTTACGTATTCCGCCGTCGCGTCGCTGAATAAGCGTCGCAGCGCGGGCAAGCAGGGAAGAACATCATGACGTTATCGATTACAAGCAACTTCGACGCGGGTGCGATCGAAGTGCTCTCCTGCGAAGAGGCGGGCAACATCCGCTTGCGCGTGCGGCCGGACAGCCATGCCGAGTTCGCGCAATGGTTTTATTTCCGCTTGTCGGGCGCCGCGGGCGAACGCTGCGTGATGACTTTCGAGAATGCAGCCGCGTGTGCCTTTGCCGAAGGCTGGCGCGACTATCAGGCAGTGGCGAGCTACGACCGCGTGAACTGGTTTCGCGTGCCTACCTCGTACGACGGCCGCGTGCTGACGATCGATCACACGCCGGATTTCGACCGTATTTACTACGCGTACTTCGAGCCGTACAGCGAAGAGCGACACTCGGAGTTTCTCGGCGCGGTGCAGCAGATGCCGCAGGCCACGCTCACTGAGTTGGGCACGACCGTCGAAGGCCGGCCCGTGTCGCTCCTCACGCTCGGCACGCCGCAAACTGGCAACACGCCCAAGAAGAAGATCTGGCTGATCGCGCGCCAGCATCCAGGCGAGACGATGGCCGAATGGTTTATCGAGGGTCTCGTGAAGCGGCTCGCGGGTTGGGGCGATTGGGCGGGCGACCCGGTCGCGCGCAAGCTCTACGATCACGCGGTCTTTTACATCGTGCCGAACATGAATCCGGACGGCAGCGTGCACGGCAATCTCCGCACGAATGCCGCTGGCGCGAATCTGAATCGCGAATGGATGGAGCCGGATGCCGCGCGCAGCCCCGAGGTGCTGGCGGTGCGCGACGCAATTCATGCCACGGGTTGCGATCTGTTCTTCGATATTCACGGCGACGAGGCGTTGCCCTATGTGTTCGTGGCCGGCTCCGAAATGCTGCCGGGTTTCACCGAAAGGCAAGGGCAGGAACAGAAAGCGTTCATTGAAGCATTCAAGCAGGCGAGTCCTGATTTCCAGGACAAGTATGGCTACGCTGCGAGCAAGTATCGCGAGGACGCGCTGAAGCTGGCGTCGAAATATATCGGTAACGAATTCGGCTGCCTGTCGCTGACTTTGGAGATGCCGTTCAAAGACAACGCCAATCTGCCCGACGAACGAGTGGGCTGGAACGGCGAGCGCAGCGCCGCGCTCGGCGCTGCGATGCTGCAGGCGATCTTGCGGCACGTGGAAACATTTGCCTGAACGCCGCCGCACATGAAAACGAGGCACACACTTTACGGTGCGTGCCTCGTTTTCATTGGGCGCCTGGTTGATCTGCCTCGCTGGCGAGGGGCCGCCGCAAGCATGAGCCGTTAATGAGTTTTCTTCTTCACCGGCGTCTTCTTGGCGGTTGCTTTGTTCGAACTTGTTCGCGACGATTTGCCCGAGCTCGGTTTGGTGGACTTGGTGGTGGCTTTCTTCGTTGTCTTGCCGCTTGCCGAGTGCTTGCCTTTGGCGCTCTTATGCTTGCCCGACGATGCACGCGACCCCGAAGGTTCCGAACTGCGCGCGCGGGCCGGCGGCACCGGATCGTTCCAGCTGAACGCCAGCATCTGCGCGCCGACGTAGCCGCAGCGGAATTTGAGATCGGCGGGATCGCCGCTGCCGCTCTGGCGGATGCCGAGCCCTTCGACGGTGACAATATTGTCTACCTTGACGCGCTGCTTGCCCTCGTCGAACGAATCGTTCCACGGCGTGACCGACGCATGCGCGCTGTCGAACGAACTAGGGGGAAATTCGACATGGTCGAAGGCGGTCGACGTGCTGGCGACAAAGTTGCCATGAGCCGCGCAGTCCGCAACGAGCGGGTCCGCGTGCAAGTCATTGACAAATTTGTTGACGAGATCGTTGTGCTGTTCGAGTTGATCGGCGAATGCGGGAGCAGAGCATATGAGCGAGAGACTCGCCGCACATGTTGCCAACCGGCCGACCATCCGCAGCAATCGGCGCGGTACGTTGGTGCGATCCATCTAGGTAGTTAGACGCTAATCAGACATGAGGCACGTAAGATGCCCGGCAAGAGGGCGGAGTTCAATCCTGACACAAATATTTTGTCCTGTTGGTAGTGTGTGGGCGCGGGCAGCCCGACGTGGCGGAGTCACCGATCACCGTTAGTACGCGTTCGGTGCCCGCGTGAGTGTCAGGTGCGTGGTCCGCCCAGCCGGTATCTCCGCACATCATAAGTGGTGACCCACGCAGGACGGTAGACCGCGATCAAAGCCGTGGACATGCCGGTGAACCAGGATTCCCCGGTGGCAAGCAGGAACACGCTGAACGCGTAGCCGGCGGGCACCACGGTCATGGAACCGTCGGCGAGCGCGATATGAATGCCGAGGGCGGCGGCTGCCGTGAGCGACACGGCGATAGCAGGCGAGACAAAGCCCTGGCCGAGGATGAACATGAACAGATTGCGCGGCAGCCACGCGATGCTGATGCGCTGGAGCAAAGTGGAAATGCCGACCGGCAGTGCACCGTACACGAGGAACGTGAGTGCGAGGCCCTGCCATGGCGCGTCGAAGACTACGGCGGCAAGACCCGTGACCACCGCCATGGCGATCAGCGCCAACGCCCAGTCGAACAACGTGACGACTAACGTGGCGCCGAGCAGATGCATGACCGTGCCGTCGTCGAGCCACGCATTACTTGCCCACAGCACCGAGACTGCGACGATGATCGCAAGCCAGACATGCTGCAGTGTGCCGTCCTGAAGTCGTTTGAAAGGATTTTTCCACAGCGCGAGCGCAACCACTATCGCAGTGGCGATCCAGCCACCGACAGCGACCCAGAACGGAAGCGGTGTGTAGAGGAAACCCATGAGTCTCATATTACTCGTTGGACGAGAAAAGGTGTGAGCGGATTCCATGCCAGCAGGCGCAAACGCTGCCGGAAGGTGCTCGCCCGGATTCTGCTGCGCACGCCGGCTGTCTTCATGCAGGACCTTGTGCGAGCGGGTCCGATGCGGGCCCGGTGGACGGTGCATCGCCATACGGTGCGCCTGGTTCTGCCGCCATGGGCAACAATGCCGCGGTGTCGTTGGCCGGCAACGGATACTGAAAACGCCGCCGCGCGCGACGCCGTAACGGCACTACGCCGGGCTGGCCCATGATGGGGCGCACCGGGCCGTCGCCGCCGTTTCGCAGCACTTGCAAATGGTTCGACAGCCAGCCGTTATAGAGCGCGACCGCGGCCGCGCGATTCGGTGCGCCGAGCTGTTGGAATATGCTGGTCAAATGGATCTTGACGGTGCCCTCGCTAATGCCGAGCGTGCGCGCGATCATCTTGTTGGTGCTCCCCATATGGACGCAGCGCATGATCTGCTGCTGACGGGGCGACAGTACGTTGGCCAGTCTGGCGCGGCGCGGTGGCGGGCTCTTTTCGTCGAACGGCCGGATAGTGATGTCCGGTGGCAGCGGAGGATCGAGCGCCAGCGCGCCAGGCGGTACGTAGTGGCCGCCCAGCAGCACCATTTCGAACGCGCGCACGATCAGGCAAGGATCGGTGTCGCGCGGCACGACGCCGAGCACGCCTTCGTCCATGAGATCTCGCACGGCGGCCGGCGAGATCTGGTCGGAGAGCACGGCAACGCGCAGATCAGGGTAATGGCTGAGCAGATGGCGAACGTCCGCGATCGACATCCAGTCCTCCCAGTCGACCAGCAGCAGATCGGGCCGCTGACGCTTGAGCGTGCGTTCGACCTGACGCCAGTCTTGTGCCTCATTGAAACGCGCCAGGCGGTCGATTTGCCGCAGCAGTGCTTTGAGCCCGTCACGTCGTTCGGCGTCTGAGTTGAGTATCGAGAATCGCATGCATGTCTCCAGATGAGTCGGGCAAAGTGGCGCGATGCCTGCGCACGGCTTGTGAGAGCCGGATGCGTTTGTGATGCGCCGTTATGCCTATGATGACAAATTCCCTTCAGTTTGACGGCCTGTCCAAAAGGCATAAGAGGAATGACGTAAAACCGAACGGGCACAAAAAAGCCCCGCGCAAGGCGAGGCTTTTTTATGTCGACGTGACCCGTCCTGAAATAGGTTGACACTTTTTCGACGAATCGAAGAGGTGCCAAGTGGAGCAAGGGATCAAGCGGACGCAGCGGGATTACAGCCTGGCTTTTAAGCTGTCGGT
>Ga0209759_1000751_pt1 | contig 28039 bp, 21 predicted proteins | sample AraplaCL_Col_mMS_FD_184261 | JGI IMG/M metagenome (GOLD analysis project Ga0209759, IMG submission 184261) | Arabidopsis root microbial communities from the University of North Carolina, USA - plate scrape CL_Col_mMS (SPAdes) (version 2) | ecosystem: Host-associated > Plants > Roots >...
GCCGCGCTGGGCGGCGGCGCGCGCCAGGGCGGCGGCCTCGGGCGCGTCGTCTGGCAGGAAGCTGGTCTGGACGGAGGTGGGCATCGGTCTCAAAAGTAGGCGGACCTCGGGAAGCGAGGGTCGCACCCGAGCCTAACCGAGCTCCCCCTCGGGGGGCAGCGACGGGAGGAGCCAGGGGGTCAACGTTGCCGGCGCAGGTCGAGGGTGAACGGGAATTCCGCGCTGCGCTGGGGTCGCGAAACCGCCATTTTCCCAGGTGTGTGGCCGAGCGCGAAAAAGCGCGCCAAACGGCGGCTCTCGGCCTCGTACGCATTGACCGGCAGCGTCGCATAGTTGCGCCCGCCCGGATGCGCCACGTGGTACTGGCAGCCACCCAGCGAGCGCTGCGACCACAGGTCGACCAGGTCGATGGTCAGCGGCGCCTGCACGGGGATCGTCGGATGCAGGCCCGACGGCGGCTGCCACGCGCGATAGCGCACGCCGCCGACGTATTCGCCGACGCGGCCCGTGGGCTGCAGCGGCATCGGCTGGCCGTTGCAGGTGAGCACGTGGCGCGAATCGATCAGGCCGGTGACCTTGAGCTCGATGCGCTCCAGCGATGAATCGACATAGCGCACGGTGCCGCCGGCGCTGCCCTCCTCGCCCATCACGTGCCAGGGCTCCAGCGCGTTGCGCAGGGTCACGTGCACGCCGCCGGCGGCGAATTCGCCGACCTTGGGGAAGCGGAATTCCAGGTGCGGCGCGAACCACTCGGGATCGAAGGGCATGCCGGCATCGGTCATCTCGAGCAGCACGTCGGCGAAGTCCGATGCGATGAAGTGCGGCAGCAGGAAGCGGTCATGCAGCTCGGTGCCCCAGCGCACCAGCGGCTGGTCGTAGGGCTGGTGCCAGAAGCGCGCGACCAGGGCGCGCAGCAGCAACTGCTGCACCACGCTCATGCGCGCGTGCGGCGGCATCTCGAAGGCGCGCAGCTCCAGCAGGCCCAGGCGCCCCGTGGCCGAATCGGGCGAGTACAGCTTGTCGATGCAGAACTCGCTGCGGTGCGTGTTGCCGGTGGCGTCGACCAGGATGTTGCGCAGGCTGCGGTCCACCAGCCAAGGCGGCACGGTGTCGCCTCGCTCGCGCGTCGCGCGCGCGATCTCGGCCAGCGCGATCTCGAGCTCGTAGAGCTGGTCGTTGCGCGCCTCGTCGATGCGCGGCGCCTGGCTGGTCGGGCCGATGAACAGGCCCGAGAACAGGTAGCTGAGAGACGGATGGTTGTGCCAGTAGGCGAGCAGGCTGCCCAGCACCTCGGGCCGCCGCAGGAACGGCGAGTCGGCCGGCGTGGCGCCGCCCAGCACGAAGTGGTTGCCGCCGCCGGTGCCGGTGTGCTTGCCGTCGATCAGGAACTTCTCGCTCGACAAGCGCGACTGCCGCGCCGCCTCGTACAGGAACTCCGTGTTGTCCACCAGCTCCTGCCAGTTGAACGCGGGGTGGATGTTGACCTCGATGACGCCCGGATCGGGCGTGACCTGCAGCAGCTTCAGGCGCGGATCGCGCGGCGGCGGATAGCCTTCCAGCACGATCCTGATGCCCAGCTCCGCGCTGGTGGCCTCGATGGCGGCGAGCAGCTCGAGGTAGTCCTCCAGGCGTTCGAGCGGCGGCATGAACACGTACATCACGCCGCTGGCCGAGCCGGTGCGTTCCGCCTTGGGGCCGTTGGCGCGGCGCGGGTCGCGCACCTCGATGCACAGCGCCGAGCGCGTCACCCAGGTGGCCGATTCGAACTTGTGGGGAATGCGATCGTCGACGTCGGGCGCGGACGAGCTTGCAGCCGACGCCGCGCGATTGGCGGCCAGGGCCGCGGCCACGCCGCCCGCACCCGGCGTGACGGCGCCGACCAGCCGCGCGGGCACCGCCTTGGCGCCGGCCGCGGACTGCGGCGCGATCGGCGCGCCCGCGCCCGCCGCACCCCGCACGCCCATGACGCCTTGGGGCGCCGACGCCGGCGTGGCGCCCGCGACCGGAAAGCTGGTGGGCAGCGCGCCGCGCGGCGCGAACGGATCCTGCTCGACCAGGTAGGGGTATTCGTTGTCGCGCACCCAGGCGAGCGAATCGAGCGGCAGCCGATAGCCCATCGGCGAGTCGCCGGGGATCAGGTACATGCGCTCGCCGCGGAAATGCCACGGGCCAGTGACCCAGCGGCCCCCGATCAGTCCCGGGTCCCGCACGCGCTGCAGCGGCAGGACGTAGCCCACCGGCGCCTCCAGGCCCTGCGTGAACACGCGGCGCAGCCGGTTGCGCTCGAGCTCGTCGGACAGGCGCGACTCGAACGGATCGACGTTGATCGGCAACTGGCGCTCGCGCCACAGGTAGTAGAAGGTGTCCTCGAAGCCGGCCTGCACGGTCGAATCGGTCAGGCCCAGCCGGCGCGCCAGCGCCTGGCCGAAGCGCTGCGCATCGGCCGCCGTGTGATGCTGGGGAACGCGTTCGTCGGCGAACAGCGACGGGTCCTTCCAGCAAGGCTGGCCGTCGGCGCGCCAGCAGATCGACAGCGCCCAGCGCGGCAGCTGCTCGCCCGGGTACCACTTGCCCTGGCCATAGTGCAGGAAGCCGCCGGCGCCGTAGCGATCGCGCAGCCGCAGCACCAGCTCCTGGGCGCGCATGCGCTTGGTCGGGCCCAGCGCATCGGTGTTCCATTCCGCGCCGTCGCGATCGTCGATCGACACGAAGGTGGGTTCGCCGCCCATGGTCAGGCGCACGTCGCCGGCGGCCAGTTGCACGTCGACCTGCTCGCCCAGCGCGAGCACCGCCTGCCACTGCTCCTCGGAATACGGCAGCGTGACGCGCGGCGACTCCCAGATGCGCGTGACCGCCATGTGGTGGCTGAACTCCACCTCGGACTCGTCGACGCCGCCGCTGATCGGCGCCGCACTCGAAGGCTGCGGCGTGCAGGCGAGCGGGATGTGGCCCTCGCCGGCCAGCAGGCCCGAGGTGGGATCGAAGCCGATCCAGCCCGCGCCGGGCAGGTAGACCTCGCACCAGGCATGCAGGTCGGTGAAGTCGATCTCGGTGCCGCTGGGGCCGTCGAGCGCCTTCTGGTCGGGCGCGAGCTGGATCAGGTAGCCCGAGACGAAGCGTGCCGCCAGGCCCAGCCGGCGCAGCACCTGCACCATCAGCCAGCCCGAGTCGCGGCACGAGCCCGAGGCCAGCGTCAGCGTCTGCTCGGGCGTCTGAACGCCGGGCTCCATGCGGATCAGGTAGCGGATGTCGGCCTGCAGCCGCTGGTTCAGGTAGACGAGGAAGTCCATCGTCGCGCGCGGCGCCAGCGGGATGCTGGCGACGAAGGCGTCGAAGGCCGGCCCCTCGGCGTCGACGATCCGGTACGGTGCGAGTTCGGTGGCCAGCGCCTCGTCGTACTTGAACGGGAATTGCTCGGCGCTCTCCTCCAGGAAGAAATCGAACGGGTTGTAGACCGCCATCTCGGCGACCAGGTCGACGGTGACCTTGAACTCGCGCGTCTTCTCGGGGAACACCAGCCGCGCGAGATAGTTCGCGAACGGATCCTGCTGCCAGTTGATGAAGTGCTCGGCCGGTTCGATCTTCAGCGAGTACGACAGGATGCGCGTGCGGCAATGCGGCGCCGGGCGCAGGCGCACGATCTGGGGACCGAGCGAGACGAGCCGGTCGTACTTGTAGTGCGTGACGTGACTCAGTGCGACGTGGATGGCCAAGGACGAACTCCCTCGAGAGGCTGGCCCGCGCGCCGAAAGCCGGCCGCGGGACGAGATGGGGTGGACGACGCGCCGCGAAGCGGCGCATCGCGCGGGGTCACTGGGTGACGAGGAAGTCCTTGCTGATGCCCACCCCCAGGTCGCCGACGTTGGCCAGGAACTGCGTCAGGAAGGCGTGCAGTCCGGTGGACAGGATCTCGTCGATGCGGCCGAAGCGCAGGTCGGCCTCGAGCCGCCCGGCGCGGCGCAGCGTCTCGCCCGAGTTGGCGTTGGCCACGTGGCGCAGGTTGCCCAGCATGCGGTGCATGCAGTGCGCCAGCGAGCGCGGCATGTCGGCGCGCAGGATCAGGAGCTCGGCCACCTTCTCGGGCTGGATGACGTTGCGGTAGACCTTGCGATAGACCTCGAAGCCGGAGACCGAGCGCAGGATCGCCGACCAGTGGTAGAACTCGTACTCGTTGTCGCGCTCGTCGGCGTTGCCGTAGAAGTCGCTGTCGACGTCGTGGAACTTCACGTCCAGCAGGCGCGCGGTGTTGTCGGCCCGCTCCAGGAACGAGCCGATGCGCACGAAGTGGAAGGCCTCGTCCTGCAGCATGGTGCCCACCGCCACGCCGCGCGACAGGTGCGAGCGGAACTTGACCCATTCGAACACGTTGGCCGGATCGCGCCGCAGCTCGCCGCTGGCCAGCAGCTTGTTGAACTCGAGCCAGGTCTGGTTCTGCGTCTCCCAGACCTCGGTGGTGAGCGTGCCCCGCACGGCGCGGGCGTTCTCGCGCGCCGCGCGCAGGCAGCTGACGATGGACGACGGGTTCTGCTCGTCGCTCACCATGAATTCCATCAGGCTTGCCGGGTTGATGTCGCCGTAGCGCTTCGTATAGTCGCCGGTGAGCTCGCTGATGGCCAGCAGGCCGCGCCAGCCCAGCTCGGCGACGGCGTCGGACTGCGGCAGCAGCGCGGTCTGGTAGTTGACGTCGAGCATGCGCGCGGTGTTCTCGGCGCGCTCCATGTAGCGCGACATCCAGAACAGGTGATCGGCGGTGCGGGAAAGCATCTTTGCTGGTCTCCTCAGGCCGACTTGGTGCTGGATTGCGATTGCGACTGGCTCTGCGTCCGGCCGCCCTGCGACTGGGACTGCACCTGCGACTGCGGCTCCGCCTCGAGCACCCAGGTATCCTTGGTGCCGCCGCCCTGGCTGCTGTTGACGACCAGCGAGCCCTCCTTGAGCGCGACGCGCGTCAGGCCGCCCGGCACCATCTGCACCTCCTTGCCGGACAGCACGTAGGGCCGCAGGTCGATGTGGCGCGGCGCGACGCCCGACTCCACATACGTGGGGCAGGTCGACAGGCTCAGCGTGGGCTGCGCGATGTAGTTGGCGGGGTTGGCGACCAGCTGCGCGCGGAAGGCCTCGATCTCGGCCTTGCTGGCCGCCGGGCCCACCAGCATGCCGTAGCCGCCCGCGCCGTGCACTTCCTTGACCACCAGTTCGGGCAGGTTGGCCAGCACGTACGACAGTTCCTTCTCGTCGCGGCACTGGTACGTGGGCACGTTGTTGAGGATGGGCTTCTCGCCGAGGTAGAACTCGATCATCCTGGGCACGTACGGATAGATCGACTTGTCGTCGCCCACGCCGGTGCCGATCGCGTTGGACAGCGTGACGTTGCCGGCCTTGTAGGCGCGCAGCAGGCCGGCGCAGCCCAGCGTCGAATCCTTGCGGAAGACCTCGGGATCCATGAAGTCGTCGTCCAGGCGCCGGTAGATCACGTCCACGCGCTTGGGGCCTTGCGTGGTGCGCATGTAGACGAAGTCGTCCTTGACGAACAGGTCCTGGCCCTCGACCAGCTCGACGCCCATCTGCTGCGCCAGGAACGCGTGTTCGAAGTAGGCCGAGTTGTACATGCCCGGCGTCAGCACGACGACGGTCGGATCGTTGCTGCCCAGGGGCGCGACGCTGCGCAGCGTCTCCAGCAGCAGGTCGGGGTAGTGCGCGACGGGGGCCACCGCGTGCAGCGAGAACAGCTCGGGAAACAGCCGCATCATCATCTTGCGGTTCTCGAGCATGTACGACACCCCGCTGGGCACGCGCAGGTTGTCCTCCAGCACGTAGTAGCTGCCGCTGCCGTCGGCGTTGCCGGCGCGCACGATGTCGACGCCCGCGATGTGCGAATAGACATCGCCCGGCACGTCGACGCCGACCATCTCCGGACGGAACTGCGCGTTGTTGACGACCTGGTCGCGCGGCACGATGCCGGCCTTCAGGATCTCCTGGTCGTGGTAGACGTCGTGGATGAACTTGTTCAGCGCGATGACGCGCTGGGCCAGCCCCTTTTCCATCTCGCGCCATTCGTGCGAGGGGATGACGCGCGGGATCTGGTCGAACGGGATCAGGCGCTCGGTGCCTTCGCCGGCGTCCTTGTCGCCATAGACGGCGAACGTGATGCCGACGCGGCGGAAGATCAGCTCGGCCTCGTTGCGGCGATCGCGCATCAGGTCGGCCGGCTGCGCCGCCAGCCACTGCGCGTAGTCCTTGTAATGCTCTCGCACCGCGTTGCCCGCGGCGTGCATCTCATCGAAAGGCGAATTCATGGCGAGCTGGGGCTCCCTGGTGCGGCGCCGCGCCGCGCGGCGAACCTTGTGAATGCATAGCAACAACCGATCCAGCCACCGCCGGGCGCGCATCCCGGCCATGTGGGCCCGCAAACGCGGCGACCGCGCCGAATCCGGCGGGGGAAGGACGACCCCAGTATCGACGACGCACCGCGGCTGTGCAATCGGCCCCGAATGACACACGGTCGTGCACCGAATCGAGTCGATCGGAGGACGGCGGCGTTGCAGGTGCCGGAGGTGTCTGGCACCGGCGCGTGCGCGCCAGACCTCGGCAAGACGCGCGGTGCCCTTCGCGGGCGGGGCGGTGCCAGACACCTTCGGCCGCCTGTCCCTGGGGCAGGCCGGATCATCCCCCGCTCGCGACAGTCTGGTGCCCGCAAACCGCAGATCGTCTCAACTGCGCAGCATCCGGCGGAGCCGGCAGGCACCATGCGCGCCGTCATTCCGAATCGCCCGGAGCCGTCCCATGACCTTCGCCAGTTGTCCAATCGCCGCCACCGTCCTGCTCGCCGCCGCCCTCTGCCTCTCGGCTCGACCCGTCGCCGCAGCCGCGCTGCCCGGCTCTGCCAGCGACGCGACCCGAGTCGAATTCAAGGCGGGAGAGATGGCCAGACAGAGCTCGTCGCGCAGCGCGGCGTTGCGCAACGGCGGGAATGCGCAGATCCGGATGCTGCTCTGGTATCCCGCGGCCAGCTCCGAAGCGGAGTTGCCCGTGGATGCCGGCTCGCCGGTCTTCGTGGCGGGCACCGTCGCCGCCAAGGTGCCGTTTGCCGACGATCTGCGGCATCCGCTCGTCCTGCTCTCGCACGGGTTCGGCGGGACGGCCCGGCAAATGACCTGGCTGGGCGCCGCGCTGGCGCGCGCGGGCTACGTCGCCGTGGCCGTGGATCATCCGGGAACGAACGGCATCGACGGCATCACGGCGCAAGGCGCTTATGCGCCGTGGGAGCGCGCAAGCGACCTGTCCGCCGCGCTGGACCTCGTGCTGGGCGACCCCGCCCTGGCAAGCCACGTCGATCGCGACCGCGTGGGCGTCGCCGGCTTTTCCATGGGCGGCTTCGCGGCGGCCCTGATCGCCGGCGCCCGGGCGGACTTCGGCAGCTTCACGGCGTTCTGCCAAAGCCCCCGGCGCGACGCCATCTGCAACAAGCAGGTGGAGTTTGCGCTGGACTACGCGCAACGAGGCCCGGTGCTCGACGCGCCGGCGATGGCGGAGATCCGCGGCCGCGAAAAGTCCGATTGGCGAGACACGCGCATCAAGGCGGCGTTCCTGATCGATCCCGCCTTGGGGCCCGCCCTCAGCGCGGCCAGCCTGCGGCAGATCCGCGTGCCAATCACCGTGATCTACGGCACCGCCGACACCATTGCGCCGCCGCCAAGCAATGCGTTGCTCATCGGGAACTCGATTCCGGGAGCCGCGCTGATCCCGTTGCAGGATGTCGGGCACTACGATTTCCTGTCCGAATGCAGCAAGGCCGCCCGTCGCCAGGGGGTGATCTATTGTCAGGACGGCATGGGAACGACACGGCAGGAAACGCATCGACGCGCGGCGGCCGCGGCCATCGAGTTCTTCGACAGCGCGCTGCAAGCCGGGCATTGAGGGGGCTGGCGGGTCGCCCCCGACGTTCCGCGCGCGCTCAAGGCTCGGGCGTCTCCGGCCACTGCCAGTAGCGCCGCCGCAGCGTCCGCGTGCAGCGCGCCTGGCCGGCGGCCCAGAGCCAGGCGCCGCAGAAGTCGCTGCGCACGACGGCGATGCCGTGCGCGGCATAGCGCGCGACGACCTCGGGCGCCGGATGACCGTAGCGGCTGCGGTAGCCGACCTGGATCACGGCCACGGTGGGATGCACGGCGTCGAGGAAAGCGTCCGTCGACGAGGTGCGGCTGCCATGATGGGGAACGACCAGCACGTCGCTGCGCAGGGCCGCCGCGGGCTGGTCGCGCGCGCGCGCGACCAGCCGCGCCTCGCCCGGCGCCTCGACATCGCCGGTCAGCAGCGCGCTGGCGCCGTCCGCGCCCGCTACGCGCAGCACGCAGCTGAGCGCGTTGGTCTTTGCGCCAGGGCGATAGTCGCTCGGGAAGGGATGGAGCATCGCGAAGCGCACGCCGTCCCATTCCCAGCCCTGCCCTGCCTCGCATGCGCGGTGCGGCAGCGGGTTGGCGCGCAGCGGATTGCCGGACGCCAGCGATGTGCGCAGACCCAGCACCGGCATGCGGTCGATGATGGACTGCGCGCCGCCCACGTGGTCGGCGTCGGCGTGGCTCAGCACCAGGACATCGACCTGCGGCTCGCCGCGAGCCTGCATCAGTGGCAGCAGCTGTCGCTTGCCGGCATCGTTGTCGTCGCCGAAACGCGGCCCGGTGTCGAAGAGCAGCAGATGCGTGCGGGTGCGCACCAGGATCGCCGAGCCCTGGCCCACGTCGGCCGCCAGCAGCTCGAAGTGTCCGGCGGGCGGCCGCGCGACCTGGGGCCACAGCAGCGGCAGCAGCATCGGCACGCCCAACGCGCGCACGCGCCAGGGCAGCGGCAACAGCAGCAGCGCGCCGCCGGCCAGGCCGGTCGCCAGTGCCCAGGCCGGCGCAGTCGCGACGTGCACGCTGGCCAGCGGCCAACGCGCGAGGCACGCAAGCAGCCACAACAACGGCTTCAGCGCGAGGGCGGCCAGTTGCCACAGCGGCGCCAGCACGATGCCCAGCAGCGTCAACGGCGTCACCACCAGCGTGATCCACGGCTCGGCGACCAGATTGGCCGGCAGGCCCACCAGCGAGACCTGCTGGAAGGCGACGAGGGTCAGCGGCGCCAGGCCGATGCTGGCGACGATCTGGGCGCGCACGCCACCGCGCAATTGCTCGGCGAGGCGCCCTCCGAACCGACGCATGCTCGCATGTGCACCTGTGCCCGCACGTGCACCTGCACCTGCACCCGCACCCGCAGCCGCACCCGCACCCGCACCCGCACCCGCACTCGCACCCGCATTCGCACCCGCACTCGCACTCGCATGGGCATCTGCACTCACGCCCGCCCTCGCACTTGCATCGGCATCCACATCCCCGCCCGCACTCGCCCGCGCCGGTTCCGACGCCATCAACAATCCGACCGCCGCAAACGACAGCCAGAAGCCGGGCTGCAGCAGCGCCCAGGGGTCGAGCAGCGTCACCGGCACCATCGCCGCCAGCGCAACCAGCGAGGGCGGCCAGTTGAGCCCGGCGCCGCGCAGCAACGCGGTCGCTGCCAGCATCAGCACGGTGCGCTGCGCCGGCACGCCCCAACCCGCGAGCAACGCATAGAGCCAGGCCACCGCGACGCCACCCCAGCGCGCAGCCAGGGGCGCGGGCAGCCACAGCGCTGCACGCTCCGAGCGACGCCAAAGCGCGCCGACGGCGATGCCGCCCAGCCACCCGAGCATCGTGATGTGCAGCCCGGAGATCGACATCAGGTGGGCGACGCCGGTGTTGCGGAAGACTTCCCAGCCCGACCCGGCGATGGCCGCCTGGTCGCCCACCGCGAGCGCCGCCAGCGCGCCGGCAGCCGCTGCATCGGCGCCGGATTGCGCACTGAGCAGCAAGCGGTCGCGCACCCACTGGCGCACGTTGGCGATCGGCGCCCACCCGGTGGCCAGCAACTCGCCATTGCCGCGCACCGTGCCCGTGGCACGCAGGTTTTGGTCGAACAGCCACAGCTCGGCATCGAAGCCGTCGGGGTTCATCGTACCGTGCGGACGCCGCAGCCGCACCGGCAGGCGCCAGCGCTGACCGGCGCGCAGGGGCATGGGCGAGGCGGCGACTGCGCGGTCGTCGCGCTGGTTGCGGCTCCATGCGAGCCAGACGCGCGACGGCACGACGGGCGCACCGGCGCCGGAGGGCGAGGGCGCCGCAACGTCGATCGCTTCATCGTCGCCGGATTCGTCCTGCGAGGCGCGCACGCGCGCCGCCGCCTGCTCCGCGCCGGCGACGGCGGCCGACAGCGGGCGGCCCGCGGCGGCGTCCAGCGAGCGCACGCGCGCCAGCTCACGAGCCGTCATGCCGAGCGCCCGCACCGACTCGACGACGAAGGCGAAATGTTCGCCGTCCTCGGCCAGTTGCGGCATGTCGTCGATGATGCCGACGACCTCGACATCGCAGCCCTCCCACGCGGGCGCGAGCGCATCCGCGAGCCGCACCTGCGCACGCCAGCCCGCATAGGCGAAGCCGCCGGCCGCCAGTGCGATGCACAGGCCCAACCGACCGGCGCGGCGCCATCGAAGACGGCGCGCCAGGAGCAGCGCGCCCAGCGCCGCGGCGCCGATCAGCGGATAGGCGTGGCCCACCCACAGCCACGGTTGCTGCAGCTGAGATGCGATGCCGGCGACCCAGGCCGCGGCCATGGCCGCGCGCCACCACGCGCCGGGGGCATCCGGCAAGGCGAGAGCGCGTGCTTGATCCATGCGACCCAGTCTAGGAGCGATGTCCCTGCCCTGCCCTGCGCCGAATGGCCGGTTTCTGACCCCGATGCCGGCGACGCGGCTGCAGGCGCCCATCCCGGTGCCAACGCCACGGCGCCGGCCACACGCGCCGGACGTGCGCCTGCCTTCGACGGGCTGAGGCGCCGGGCCGGAGGGGCCCATCCTTCGTCCCGCGACGAAGCATCGGCCCGGCCATCGCTGCGAGAGTACGGCTCATCGCCCACCTCTCATCGAGCCCGCCATGACCCTGACCTGCTTCATCCGCTACGAGATCGACCCGTTCAAGCGCGACCTGTTCCGCCGCTACGCCGAGCAGTGGGGCCGGATCATCCCGCGCTGCGGCGGCCACCTGATCGGCTACTTCCTGCCCAGCGAGGGAACCAACTACGAGGCCTGGGGCCTGATCTCGTTCGACAGCCTGGCCGCCTACGAGGCCTACCGGGCGCGCCTGCGCGCGGACGAAGAGGCCCGCGCCAACTTCGAATTCGCGCAGCGCGAGCGCTTCATCGTGCGCGAGCAGCGCACCTTCACCGAGGTGGTGGACGACGCCTACCTGCGCGCGCCGGGATACAGTGATGCCAACGCTTCCTGACCCCCCTGCCATGGCCACTCCGCGCCGCGCGAGCCCCGCGCCTTCCGACGCTCCGCACGAGCCGCGCCTGGCGCGCATCGCCGCGCTGGTGGCCGACCCGTCGCGGGCGCGCATGCTCGCCTTCCTGTTGTCGGGCGAGTACGCCAGCGCGGGCGAGCTCGCGCGCACGGCGTCGGTGGGCGCCGCCACGGCCAGCGCCCACCTGGTCAAGCTGGTGGACGCCGGGCTGCTGGTGTGCGAGCCGCGCGGCCGGCATCGCTACTTTCGCATCGCCGACGCCGACGTCGCGCATGCGCTGGAGGCGCTCGCGATGGTGGCGGAACGCTCGTCGCACGACCGTGCCTGGTCGGCGCCCGCGCGGCTGCGCCTGCGCGAGGCGCGCTGCTGCTACGGCCACCTGGCCGGCCGCCGCGGCGTCGCGCTGCTCGAACAGCTGCTGCAGCGGCGCTGGCTGGTCGACGCGCCGGAAGGCTACGCCTTGACCGACGCCGGCGTCGCCGGCATGGCCGCGCTCGGCTTCGACGCCGCGGCGCTGCAGGCGAGCGCGTCGCATCGCATCGCCTACCCGTGCCTGGACTGGTCGGAGCGGCGTGACCACCTCGCCGGCAAGCTGGGCAGCAGCCTGCTGTCGCACTTCGTCGAGCGCGGCTGGCTGCGCCGGATCGGCAGCGAGCGCGCGCTGGAGCTGACGCCACCCGGCCAGCAGGCGTTGGCGCCACTGCTGGCCACGCAGGCGGGCTGAAGCGCCCGCGGGACGCCGCTCGTCCGCGCGAAACCGCCGCCCGCGTCCCCCGCGCGCGACAGGTGATTGGGGCTGCGTGTAGCATCCGGGCCCATCATCGGGCCAACCGGCGCCACCGCGTCCAGACGGTGGCGGGCGGGCCCACGGAGAACCTCATGACGATCGCCGCCCGCCTGCAAGCCCTCGGAATCGAGCTGCCGCCGCTCGCCGTCCCCGCCGCCGCCTACCTGCCCTTCGTGCAGACCGGCTCGCTCGTGTTCATCTCGGGCCACATCGCCAAGAAGGACGGCAAGCCGTGGGTCGGCCAGCTGGGGCTGACCATGACCACCGAGGAAGGCAAGGCCGCCGCGCGCGCCATCGCCATCGACCTGATGGGCACGCTGCAGGCCGCGGCCGGCGGAGACCTCTCGCGCGTCAAGCGCATCGTCAAGCTGATGAGCCTGGTCAACAGCACGCCCACCTTCACCGAACAGCACCTGGTCACCAACGGCTGTTCCGAGCTGCTGGGCGAGGTCTTCGGCGATGCCGGCAAGCACGCGCGCAGCGCGTTCGGCGTGGCGCAGATCCCGATGGGCGCTTGCGTGGAGATCGAGCTGATCGCGGAGCTGGCGGCGTGAGGATCCGCATCCGCATCCCGCAGGTCCTGATCCTCGTCGGGCTCGCGTCGCTCGGCGCAGTCGGCCTGGCCGCGATCGCGCAATACCAGTTCGACATGCAGCCCTGTCCCTGGTGCGTGCTGCAGCGCCTGATCTTCATCGTCGTGGGCGTGCTCGCGCTGCTGGGTGCGCTGCTGTCCGGCACGCCGCGCCGCCTGGTCGTCGCGCTCGCCTTGCTGGCGGCGGTGAGCGGCGTCGGCACCGCGCTGTACCAGCAGTTGCACGCGGTCAACGAGGCGTCGTGCGACCTGAGCATGGCCGAACGCTTCATCGGGTGGCTGCAGCTCGATCGCCTGCTGCCGCAGCTGTTCGTCGCCTACGCGTCGTGCGCGGACGCCGCGGTGTCGGTGCTGCACGTGCCGTTCGCGGTGTGGAGCTGCCTCCTGTTCGTGATCCTCTCGCTGCTGCTGGCGTGGACGCTGCGCGCGTCGATGAAGACGCGCTGAGCGCCGTGCATCAAGGGACCTACTACGCCGCGAGCGCGGGCCCCGCGCCGGCGCGTGACGCGTTGCGCGGGCGCGTGGACGCGCAGGTCTGCGTCATCGGCGGCGGTTTCGCCGGACTGGCGACGGCCATCGGCCTGATCGAGCGCGGGCAGCGCGACGTCGTGATCCTGGAGGGCGAGACGGTCGGCCACGGCGCCTCGGGGCGCAACGGCGGCTTCGTCTTCGGCGGCTTCAGCCTGGACAACGCGCAGCTGCTGGCCGACCAGGGATCGGAAGGCGCGCGGGCGATGTACGGCCTGACGCGCGCGGCCGTCGCGACCATCCGGCGCCGCATCGGCCAGTACGCGATAGCTTGCGACGCGATCGAAGGCGGCGTGGTGCTGGCCAACTGGTTCGACGACGACGCCACCCTGCGCAAGCGCCAGGAATTCATGGCGCGCGAGTTCGACGTGCACTGGCAACTGCTGTCGCACGACGAGCTCGGCGCCTACACGCGTTCGCAGCGCTACGCCGGCGGCCTGCTGGAGCCCGACGCCTTCCACTTCCATCCGCTCAAGTACGCGCGCGGCCTGGCCGCGGCCATCGAGCGCGCGGGCGGGCGCATCCACGAGCACGCGCGCGTGACTCGCATCGTCGCACCGCGCACGCCGGGCGGCGGCTACGAGGTGCACACGGCCGGCGGCGGGGTGCACGCGCGCCACGTCGTCATCGCCGGCGGCGGCTACCTGCGCGGCGTGTCGGCGCCGCTGGAGCGCGCGATGCTGCCGATCGCCACCTACGTGATGGCCACCGAGCCGCTTGGCGAGGCGCTGGCGCGCTCGATCCCGGGCCGCGCCGCGATCTACGACACGCGCTTCTCGTTCGACTACTACCGCGCGCTGCCCGACACCCGCCTGCTGTGGGGCGGCCGCATCTCCATCCTCGATCGCCGCCCCGAGCCCATCGCGCGGCTGCTCAAGCGCGACATGCTCAAGGTCTATCCCGAGCTGCGCGACGCCAAGGTCGACTACGCCTGGGGCGGGCTCATGAGCTATGCGCGCCACTCGATGCCGCAGATCGGGCGCCTGCCCGATGGCACGTGGCATGCGCTGGGCTTCGGCGGGCACGGCGTGGGGCCGACCACCGCCGCCGGCGAACTCATCGCCGACGCGATCGCCGCCGGCACGCCGATTCCGGCCGGCTTCGCCGACTACGGGCTGCCGCGCGTCTGGGGCGCGGCCGGCAGGCTGGCGGCCCAGATGACCTACAACTGGGCGGAGCTCAAGGACTGGATCAACGAGTGAGCGCAGTGGGCCGGCCGGCACGCGCGGCCGCCGCGATGCGCTATCGCCAGGGCGCCTCCTGCGACCAGGCGTCGTCGCCGCGGTGCGTCGCCAGCGCCCGCAGGATCGCGCCGCGCGGCGCGAAGACCGGCACCATCGTCAGCCCCGGCCACAGGCTGGCGGCCTCCAGCGTGACGGCCGTGGCGGGACGGTCCATGGCGACCACGAGCTGCCGCCCTTCGCGCCAGATCGGCAAGGCTCCGTGGTGCTTGACGAGCTCGGGCGACATCCTGCTCACGCAAGACGGGTCGACGGGAAAGTGCGCCAGGTCGACGAGCGGAAAGCCCAGCTTGAGCGCCAGGCCGACCTCCAGCTGATCAGGCGTGATCAGCCCCTGCTTCACGAGCCGTTCGCCCAGACGTCCCGGTGCGGGGTCCTGCGCCAGGACGCCTTCGACCACCTGCGGCGTGACGAAGCCCAGCTGCACGAGCGCTTCGCCCATGCGGGGCATGCGCCTGCCGCGATGGCTGGCCAGCGCCGTTCGAAGCGCCTGTGGATCCGTGATCCACTGGTTGGCATCGCTCGCACTGGGCCCGAACCGGCACGTCAGGTTGGCCGCGCGCGGCACCAGCATGCGCCTGAGCGCGACATGGCCGGGTTGCGCGCCGAACAGGAAATGGCCCGCATCCGTCTCCACGAATCCGAGCGTGCGGCCGCGCAGCAATTCGCGGCCGTCGGGCGCCTGCACGCTGTAGTCTCGCTCCAGCGTCGCCACCGGCAGCTGTGCCAGGCCCGGCCGGTCGGGCGCCTCGGCGGCTTCCAAGGGGGCGCTGAGGGTGATGCGGGCGACTCGGGCCAGCGACAGGGAGACGAACGGGCCGTGGGCCTTGGGGCCGACCGACCACTCCGGCACGCGGGGGTCCACGCCACGGGCGAAGGCCTGCAGCGAGCGGCCTTCGACCGTGTCGATACCGCACGCCCATACCCCGGCAGGTTCCCCGGGCTCGCGGTGCGGCCAATCGAACGGCGGTCGCGGCCACCCGGGCGGGCCGGGGTTTGCAGCGTCATGATCAGTCGGCATGTGGCTGTGGGCCTCTCGTGCACGATTCTAGTGCCCGCCGTCGCGCACCCTGTCGTCGAAGCGGCTCGTCAACGCAGCGGCTCGAAACGGCCATTGCGCACCTCGGTCAGGTACAGCGCGCGCCTGGCGTCGCCGAAGGCGTCGAGCGAAAGCTCCCCGTCGAGCGCCGTCCAGGTGGCAGGCACGGACAAGGTCGCCCGCAACGTCTTCGCACCGCGCCGATTGAACGCTTCGACGCCCAGCATCACGGCCTCGTAGCTCTGCACCGCGGGCGTGGCCGGCAACTCGCCGAAACGGGCACGGTAGCGCGAGACGAAGTCGCGCATGCGCGGCAGCGGGCTCTCGAGGTCGACGGCCTGCAACGCGATCGCGCCCTCGGTCGCGCGGCCGCCGACCTGCAGGAACTGCACGTTGGCCCCCCAGGGCGACAACGCGATGACGACATGCGGGGCATAGCGGCGCAGGTGCTGCGCGACGATGGCGGCATCGCCCGGGCTGGTGACCAGCACGGCCGCATCGCAGGGCTCGCTGACGACTCGCTGCATCCCGTCGGCGAAGGCCAGGGAATTGCCCGAGCGGTAGTCGATCTCGGACGCCTTGCCGCCGGGAAGGCTGCGAAATTCCACGGCGGCGGCGTGGCCGAAGCTGGCCGAGTACGCCCGGTTGGCGCTGTCCATCAGCACCGCGATCGACCGCGCGCCGCGCTGGTGCAACAGGTGCGCGAGCTGGCGGGCGCCGGCCGGCGCGTCGGCGGCCACGCGAAAGAAGAAGTCGTCCTTGGCCGACAGCTCGTCGGTGGTCGCCGTGGGCGAGATCAGCACGACGCCGCGGCGGTTGGCCTCGGGGACGGCCGCGACGGCCATCTCGCTGGTCATCGGCCCGACCACGAAGGCCGCACCGCGGGCGGCGAACGACGCGACCGCCGCCCGCGCCGCCTTGGCGTCATTCCTGTCGTCCTCCAGCAGCAGCTCGTAGTGCGCACCGTGCCTGGCGTTGAGCGTCTCGACGGCCAGTTGCGCGCCGTTGCGGCCGCCCACGCCCAGCTCGGTGATCAGGTCGCCCAGGAAGCCGATGCGCACGCTTTCGGCAGGGCGGCAGCCGGCGCCGGCCGCCAGCACGCAGGCCGCAAGAACCGGTGCGACCCATCGAGACGCAGTGCTAGACATGGGTTCACTGTGCCGCATAGTGCCGGCCGGGACAATGGGGCCGCGACGCGGGCGGGCACCTCGCTATTGCGCGGGGCTCCGCCTCATGGCAACCGGGTCAGAGCGCAATCACCCGCTGGCCCTTGATCGCCGCATCGATCACCTTGCCCTTGCGCGCGCGCCGGCCGACGTGCGAGGCCAGCGTCGCGCCCTTGAGGTCTTCCTCCTTGGCCTTGCCGCCGCGGCCCGTGCCCAGCACCCTGACGGCGCCGGCGCAGGTGGCCACGGAGACCAGCGGGTCCTTGGCGTCGACGTCCATCAAGGTCAGGCCCTTGCCGCCGTTGGACTGCAGCTTGAGCTCTTCGAGCGGGAACACCAGCAGGCGGCTGCTCAGGCTGAGGCACGCGACCTGGGTATGGCCCGCCTGCAGCGGCACCGGCGGCAGCAGGCGATCCTTGTCGTCGATGCTGAGGAAGCTCTTGCCGCCCTTCTGGCGGCTGGTCATGTCGCCCACCTTGGCGAGCAGCCCGAAGCCGCCGGTGTTGGCCAGCAGCAGCGTGGCGTCGGCGGACGCGGCGAAGTAGTGCAGCGGCTGCGTGCCGGCCTCCAGCTCGATCAGCGTGGTGATCGGCGTGCCGTCGCCGCGCGCGCCCGGCAGCGCGCTGACGGCCACCGTGTAGACGCGGCCGGTGCCACCCTGGTTGCTGCCGAACACGAGCAGCGTGTCGACGGTGCGGCACTCGAAGGTGCCATACAGCGCGTCGCCCGACTTGAACGCGAAGCCGCCGGCCTCGTGGCCATGGCCCTTCATCGCGCGCACCCAGCCCTTGAGGCTCACGACCACCGTCACTGGTTCGTCGACGATCTTGACCTCGACGACGGCGCGCTTTTCGGCCTGGATCAGCGTGCGCCGGTCGTCGCCGTGCGCCTTGGCGTCGGCCTCGATCTCCTTGATCACCGTGCGCTTCAAGGCCGCCGGGCTGGCCAGGATGTCCTCGAGCTTTCTCTGCTCGTCGCGCTTCTCGGCGAGTTCCTTCTCGATCTTGATCGCCTCGAGCCGCGCCAGCTGGCGCAGGCGGATGTCGAGGATGTCGTCGGCCTGGATCTCGGTCAGGCCGAAGGCCTCGATCAGCGCCGGCTTGGGCTCGTCGCTCTCGCGGATGATGCGGATCACCTCGTCGATGTTCAGCAGCACCAGCTGCCGCCCCTCGAGGATGTGGATGCGAGCGAGGACGTTGCGCAGGCGGTGCTCGGTGCGCAGCTTGACCGTGTGCTGGCGAAACGCGATCCACTCCAGGAGGATCTGGCGCAGGCTCTTGAGCGTGGGCCGGCCGTCGCCGCCGATCATCGTCAGGTTGATCGGCGCCGAGCTCTCGAGGCTGGTGTGCGCCAGCAGCGTGTTGACCAGCTCCTGCGGCGCGATGGTGCGGCTCTTGGGCTCGAAGACCAGGCGCACCGAGGCCTCGCGATCGGATTCGTCGCGCGCGCCATCGAGCACGGCGAGGATCGTGGCCTTCAGCTGCAGCTGCTCGGCGCTCAAGGCCTTCTTGCCGGCCTTGACCTTCGGGTTGGTCAGCTCCTCGATCTCTTCGAGAACGCGCTGCGTGCTGGCGCCCGGCGGCAGCTCGGTGACGACCAGTTGCCACTGCCCGCGCGCGAGATCCTCGATCTTCCAGCGCGCACGCACCTTCAGGCTGCCGCGGCCGGTGGCGTAGGCGTCGCGGATCTCGGCTTGGCTGCTGATGATCTGGCCGCCGCCGGGGAAGTCGGGGCCCGGGATCGCGGCGTAGAGCTCGTCGTCGCCGAGCTTGTCGTCCTTGAGCAGCGCGACCGCCGCGTCGGCGACCTCGCGCAGATTGTGGCTGGGCACCTCGGTGGCCAGGCCCACGGCGATGCCGCTGGCGCCGTTGAGCAGCACGAACGGCAGGCGCGCGGGCAGCAGCTTGGGCTCGGTCGTGGTGCCGTCGTAGTTGGGCATGAAGGCGACGGTGCCCTCGTCGATCTCGTCGAGCAGCAGGCGCGCGATCGGGTTCAGGCGCGCCTCGGTGTAACGCATGGCCGCCGCGCCGTCGCCGTCGCGGCTGCCGAAGTTGCCCTGGCCGTCGATCAGCGGATACCGCAGGCTGAAGTCCTGCGCCATGCGCACCAGCGCGTCGTAGGCCGCGGTGTCGCCGTGCGGGTGGAAGTTGCCCAGCACGTCGCCCACCACCTTGGCGCTCTTGCGCGGCGCCGGGCCCGCGGCGGACGCGTTGGTGAACGACAGCCCCATGCGGTGCATCGTGTAGAGGATGCGGCGTTGCACCGGCTTGCAGCCGTCGGAGACGTCGGGCAGCGCGCGGCCCTTGACGACGCTCAGCGCATATTCGAGATAGGCGCGCTCGGCGTAGTGGGCCAGGGTCAGCGAATCGCCGCCATCGCCACCGCTGAACGCGAGGGGAGTCTGTTCCATGGTCAAACCGGATTCCTTTGATCACCGGGCGCAGCGATCATGCGCAGGCGGCCCGCAAGAGGGGCCATTGTCGGTGCTGGCGGACGAGTTGCCGGCGCCAAGCCCTGAACAATCGCAGGAATTTGTAGCCGGCCGGGGCCGGACGCGCCGCCTCCCGGCCGCGCGCTCGGTTCAGCGGCCGCAGACCTCTGCGGCGCAAGCGACCACTTCGACGCCCTGGACGTGGCGCGGCAGCTTGCGCTGCAGCAACGCCCAGTACAGCTCGAGCACCAGGTGCACATGGGCCTCGGTCTCGGCGATCTCGGGCATGTGGCCGCCGGCCTTGCGCACGGTGCCTTCGCCGGCGTTCCAGGCCGCCAGCGCGATGTCGATGCCGCCGTAGCGGCGCGTCAGGTCGGCCAGCATGCGCGCGCCGGTGATCACGTTGGTACGCGCATCGAGCATGCGGCGCGCGGCCGGGGTGTGGCGCTCCTGCGCGGTGCCGTAGCGGTCGGCCGTCGCCGGGGTCAGCTGCATCAGGCCGAGTGCGCCGCGCGGCGACACCGCGCGCGGGTTGTAGTTCGATTCGACCGTGATCACCGCCTTGAGCAGTTCCTCGTCGACGCCGGTGCTTCGCGCGGCCTCATCGAGCACCGGCTGCAGCGCCTTGACGTCGGGCGAGATCTCGAGCCAGGTGAGCAGGCCGTCTGTGCTTTGGGTCTTGCCCAGCACGCGGTGGTCGCCGTCCTCGCGCAGGACCTGGTCGTAGCGCGAATCGATCTTGCTGGAGGCAAAGTGCGCGATGCCGGCGCCGTCCACGTAACCCCACAGCACGGGTTTGCCGGCGACCGGGACAACAGGGTTGTCCGCGGTCGCGGTGGCGACCGCCCCGTCGGTGACTGGCGACATCGGCGCCAGCGAACGCGCCGCGCGCACGTCCGGCACGGCGTCGCAGGCCGCCATCGCCCCCGAGACCAGGGCGATGACGGCGCAGACGATCAGCAGCGGGCGCCTCACGCGGCCCCTTTCGACAAGGGGATCTCGAGGCCGGCCTCGACGCGCTTGTCGTACTCGCGATCGAGCAGCGACATGACCACCAGGCTCTCCCAGCCGGCGGTGTCGTCGGTGCCGACCTTCAGGCAGTCGCGCAGCCGCCCCTCCTCGACGAAACCTTCGCCGCCGTACAGCCGTAACGCGCGCACGTTGAGCGAGCGCACGTCCAGCCAGAAGCGGTGCGCATGCAGATCACGGAAGGCCAGCTGCTTGAGGATGCGCACGCAGGCCCGGCCCAGGCCGCGGCCCGGCGTCTGCAGCACCATGCGCTTGAGCTCGACCGAACGGTTCGGATTGCGACAACCCTGCAGGATCACGAAGCCGACCTGGCGCCAGTCGTCCCCGGCCTCCACGATGAAGTGGCGCGAGTCCGGGAACCGGATCGCCCCTTCGTGCTGCGTGCGCTCCCAGGGGGTGATGAAGGTGAGGTTGCGCGCGTCCTGCTCCACCGACACGACGAAGTCGAGGTCGGACAGCATCGTCGGACGGATCCGCAGATGTGCGCTCTCGGCAATGGCATGCGTGGACATCGGAAGCTGGACGCCTGGACGATCGAGTGGAAAACGGGCGACACGGCGGTCGCGACTTGCTCGGCCTGGGACGGGCAAGGGAGCGTGGATTATGGGGAAGGATCGCAGAGCCGTCCCGCGGCGAATCCCCGATGACCGCGGGATTTCCGCACGTTTTTCGGCCCGGCCTGGATAAGTCGCTGCAGGCCCCGGCAGGTTCCGCTGCCGCGTCGTCGGTTACGTAAGCAGATGATTCAGGAGCGGGAGAGCTGACGCGTCGATTCGCAGCGTCGAATTGCTTCATGCGCTGGCCGTCGAGATCGCGCGCCACGGGTGCGGCCGCGCACGCGCCCACCGGCGCATGCGATGGTCGTGCATGCGGCCACGCGAGCCCATCGGCCGCTGCCGCCCGGAGGCTCAGATGTCGATCTCGACCGCGTCCCCGCGCAGCTCCATCAACTCGCGCCGCGCGTGCGCCTCGCCCTTGCCCATCAGCCGCGTGAACGACCCTTCTGTTTGCACGAGGTCGAGCTGGCCGAGCTCGACGCGCAGCAGGCGCCGCGTTTCGGGGTTCAGCGTGGTTTCCCACAACTGGTCGGCATTCATCTCGCCCAAGCCCTTGAAGCGGCCGATCTTCCAGGAGTCCTCGCGGGCCCCCTCCTTGCGCAGCTTGTCGAGTGTGGCGTCGCGCTCGCCTTCGTCCAGGGCGTAGATTTTGGCGGCCGGCTTGCGCCCGCGCGCGGGCGCGTCGATGCGAAACAGCGGTGGCTTGGCCACGAACACGTGACCGCGCGCGACCAGTTGCGGGAAGTGCCGGAAGAACAGCGTGAGTAGCAGCACCTGGATGTGCGAACCGTCGACGTCGGCGTCCGACAGGATGCAGACCTTGCCGTAGCGCAGGCCGGAGAAATCCGGCGTGTCGTTGGGCCCGTGCGGGTCGACGCCGATGGCCACCGCGATGTCGTGGATCTCGTTGTTGGCGAACAGGCGGTCGCGCTCGACCTCCCAGGTGTTGAGCACCTTGCCGCGCAGGGGCAGGATGGCCTGGGTCTCCTTGTCGCGGCCCATCTTGGCCGAGCCGCCCGCCGAGTCGCCTTCGACCAGGAAGACTTCGTTGATCGACAGATCGCGGCTCTCGCAGTCGGTCAGCTTGCCGGGCAGCACGGCCACGCCCGAGCCCTTGCGCTTCTCGACCTTCTGCCCGGCCTTCTGGCGCGCCTGCGCCTGCCGGATCACCAGCTCGGCGAGCTTGCGACCGTACTCGACATGCTGGTGCAGCCACAGTTCCAGTGCCGGCTTGGTGTAGGCGGACACCAGCCGCAAGGCGTCACGGCTGTTGAGCCGCTCCTTGATCTGCCCCTGGAACTGCGGATCGAGCACCTTGGCCGACAGCACGAAGCTGGCACGCGAGAACACGTCCTCGGGCATCAGCTTGACGCCCTTGGGCATCAGGCCGTGCAGTTCGATGAAGCTCTTGACCGCGGTGAACAGGCCGTCCTTCAGCCCGGATTCGTGCGTGCCGCCGGCCACTGTCGGAATCAGGTTGACGTAGCTCTCGCGCACGGCGGCGCCATCATCGGTGAAGGCCACGCACCAGGTCGCGCCCTCGCCTTCGGCGAAGTTCTCGGATTCGTTGGCGCCGGCGAAGCGCTCGCCCTCGAACAGCGGCACCACCGGCTCGGCAGTGAGGGTCTGTTGCAGGTAGTCGCGCAGGCCGCCCTGGTACGTCCAGGTGAGCACCTCGGGCTCCTTGCCCGCCTTCTCCACCGTGAGCGACACGGTGACACCCGGCATCAGCACGGCCTTGCTGCGCAGCAGGTGGACGAGCTCGCCGCGCGGCAGCTCCGCGCTTTCGAAATAGCGCGCGTCGGGCCAGACGGTGACGCGCGTGCCATGGCGACGCTCGCCGGAGGCCAGCTTGCGCACTTCCAGCGGCACGGTGACGTCGCCGCCCGAGAACGTGAGCGAGGCGAACTGGCCGTCGCGAAACACAGAGACCTCGAGCTTCCTGGCCAGCGCGTTGGTCACGCTCACGCCCACCCCGTGCAGGCCGCCCGAGAAGCTGTAGGCGCCGCCACTGCCCTTGTCGAACTTGCCGCCCGCGTGCAGCCGCGTGAAGACGATCTCGACGACCGGCACCTGCTCCTCGGGGTGCAGGCCGAAGGGAATGCCGCGGCCGTCGTCGTCGACCGTGACCGAGCCGTCGGCATGCAGGGTGACGGCGATGCGCTTGCCATGGCCGGCGAGCGCCTCGTCGGCGGCGTTGTCGATCACCTCCTGCACGATGTGCAGCGGGTTGTCGGTGCGGGTGTACATGCCCGGCCGCTGCTTGACGGGTTCGAGACCCTTCAGGACGCGGATGGAGCCTTCGGCGTATTCGCCGGCTTGCTTGGATTTGGCGCCAGCGGCGCCCGGTTTCGTGGCCATGGCGTGATTCTAGGAGCGAAGTCCGCACGGCCCGCGTGCATTTTCTGGATATAAACACAGTCTTTTTCCGCGGGCGCCTTCCGACGGACGCCGTAGAGTGGCGGCATGGACTGCACCTGCCCGCCCGCCCACGCCACCGCCCCGCCTTCCGACTGGGTCCGACGCTGGACCCCCTTGCTGCCGCCCGCTGCGCAGGTGCTGGACGTCGCATGCGGCCACGGCCGCCACGTCCACTGGCTGGCCCGCGCCGGCCACCACGTGACGGCCATCGACCGCGACGCCGCGCTGCTCGCGCCACTGGCGGGCCTGGCGACGACGATCGAAGCCGACCTCGAATCGGGCCCTTGGCCGCTGCCAGGGCGAACGTTCGACGCCGTGGTCGTCACCAATTACCTGTGGCGCGCCCTCTTTCCGGCGCTCAAGGCGGCCGTCGCGCCCGGCGGCTTGCTGATTTACGAAACCTTTGCACAGGCCCAGGCGGCCCTCGGGCGCCCGCGCCGGCCCGAATTCCTGTTGCGGCCGGGCGAGCTGATCGATGTGCTGCGGGAAGGCCGGCCGACGGGTGCAGCCGGGCCGTCGATGACGCTTTCCACCTCTGAAGACTGGCATGTGATCGCGTTCGAGCAAGGGCGGTTGCCAGTCTGCGGCGACGTGCCCGAACGCGAGGTGCAACGCATCGTGGCGCGTCGCGCGGGCGCCCCGTCCGCGAGCGCCGACCCTCTGGCGCCTCCGGGCTAAAATCGTCCGATTGCCGGAGCCGTGCGCGCCCGGCTCCAGATTCTCCGAGGAATGCGAATGGAAAGAATTGTCGGCAGCATCGTGGCGCTCGTCACCCCGATGCACGAGGACGGCAGCGTCGACTACGACACGCTGCGTGCGTTGGTCGACTGGCATGTCGCCGAGGGCACCGACTGCATCGTCGCCGTCGGCACCACCGGCGAGTCGGCCACGGTCAGCGTCGAGGAGCATGGCGAAGTCATTCGCGTGTGCGTCGAGCATGCTGCCGGACGCATTCCGGTCATGGCCGGCGCCGGCGCCAATTCCACGCAGGAAGCCATCGAGCTGTCGCGGCATGCCAAGAAGGTGGGCGCCACCTGCACGCTGCAAGTCGTGCCGTACTACAACAAGCCCTCGCAGGAAGGCATCTATCGCCACTTCGCGAAGATCGCCGAGACCGTCGACATTCCGATGGTTCTTTACAACGTCCCCGGCCGCACGGTGGCCGACATGCAGCACGAGACGGTGCTGCGCCTGGCGCAGGTGCCCGGCATCGTCGGCATCAAGGAAGCCACCGGCAGCATCGAGCGCGCGGGCTGGCTGCTGCGCGCGGTGCCCAAGTCGTTCTCGGTCTATTCCGGCGACGACAGCACGGCCGTCGCACTGATGCTGCTGGGCGGCCACGGCAACATCAGCGTCACGGCCAACGTCGCGCCGCGCCTCATGCACGAGCTGTGCGACGCGGCCCTGGCCGGCGATGCGCGCCGCGCCACCGAACTGCACCTGAAGCTGCTGCCGCTGCACAAGCAGCTGTTCTGCGAGCCCAGCCCGGCCCCGACCAAGTGGGCGCTGTCGCAGCTCGGACGCTGCCGCCCCACCCTGCGCCTGCCGCTCGTGGAGATGACGGAGGCCGGCAAGGCCACCGTGGCCGCGGCGCTGGCCGAATGCGGCATCGCCTGAAGCGCCGCCGCCCCAAATCCCGGCCGGCGGCGTCCGACCGCCGGCACACCAGGCCGTGCGAGCGCTGCGCGACCTCTGCGACAATCCCCGGCCCGGACACCTCCGGCCAGACCTCGAACCCGACGCACATGACCACCCATTTCCCGACGCGCCTGCTCCATCCCACGCCCCTGCGCGTTGCCACCGTGACGCTGTGCCTGATGTTGGGCGGATGCACGGTCGTCGGCGATTGGTTCTCCCACGGCGAGACCGACTACAAGGGCGCATCCAAGCGCACCCAGCCGCTGGAAGTGCCGCCCGACCTGACCCAGTTGCAGAAGGACTCGCGCTACCTGCCGCAGGGTGGCGTGGTCACGGCCTCCGACCTCGGCAAGCCGGCCGACGCCGCCGCCGCGGCGCCGGCGCAACCCGGCGTGGCACCCGCCCCCGCGAACCCGCAAGTGGCCCTCAATGCGGCCGGCAACCTGCACCTCGAGCAAAGTGGCGCGCAGCGCTGGCTGACCACGCAGGACGCGCCCGAAAACGTGCTGCCCAAGGTGCGCGGCTACTGGCAATCTCAGGGCTACACGCTGACGGTCGACGAACCCAAGACGGGTGTCCTCGAGACCGACTGGAAGGAAAACCGCAACAAGCTGCCGGACAACGGCATCCGCAACATCCTGTCCAACCTGATCGACAACCTGTCGGACTCGGGCCTGCGCGATCGCTATCGCACGCGCCTGGAGCGCCGCGCGGACGGCGGCACCAACATCTACGTCACGCACTTCGGCAGCATCGAAACGGCGAGCGGCAAGACGACCAGCGTGCAGACGGCCGACGTGCAATGGCTGCCGCGCCCGTCGGACCCGGGCCTCGAGGCGATCCAGCTGAGCCAGATGATGCTGAGCCTGGCCAACGTCACGCCGGTCAACGTCGCCGAGCCCAAGCACAGCTGGTTCCATTTCGGCGAAGACGACGATGCCGCGGCGAGCGCGCCTGCCAGCACCCGCCCGATCCCGAGCGCAGCCACCTCGCGCCCCGGCGCGGCCGGCACCGGCCCGAACGGCACGCCGCGCGCGCGCGTCGTGACCGGCCAGACCGGGGCCACGATGGAGGTGGACGACAACTTCGATCGCTCGTGGCGCCGCATCGGCCTCGCGCTGGACCACGGCGGCTTCACCGTCGAGGACCGCGATCGCGCGCAAGGCCTCTACTACGTGCGCTACGTCGACGCCAAGGAAGCCGCGCGCGAAGAGCCGGGCTTCTTTTCGAAGATCACGTCCTGGTTCGGCAAGAGCAACACGTCGGCCGTGGGCAAGTACCGCATCTCGATCAAGGCGCCCGGCGACACGGCCACCGTCACGGTGCTGAACGACCAGGGCCAGCCTGACAACAGCGAGAACGCGCAGCGCATCGTCGCACTGCTCGTCGACGAGCTGAAGTAACGCCGCGCTTTCCGAACAGGCCGCCTTCGGGCGGCTTTTTCGCGCCCTGTCTGAACACGGAGACCGCGCTCGGCGTCAATCCCCTCATGGCCCATTGACAGTTTTGGAAGCCGCGGAAATTGCGGGTTGGCAATTCAACCAGCGTTCAGCGAACAAACGCAAAAAAGCCGCCCGAAGGCGGCTTTCAATCTCGAGACTTGGCGCTCGTGGGAGCGCCGATCAGGAAATTACTTGCTGGCGGCGGTCATCGCGGCGGTGGCGGCCGACGAGGCGGCGGCCATCGAGCCGGTGGCGGCGGCGGAAGCGGCGTCGGCAGCCGACGAAGCCGAGGACATCGCGGCGGAAGCCGACGTGTCGGCAGCCGAAGCGGCAACGGTAGCGGACGAAGCGGCAGCCGAGGCGGAGTCAGCAGCGGCCGGCGTGGTGTCGGCGGGCTTGTTGCAAGCGGTCAGAGCAGCGACGGCGACCAGGGAGGCCAACAGGAGCGACTTGTTCATGAATTTCCTCGAAGAAAAATTTTGGGTTCGAACCATTACCGGTAATCCAGACACCCGCCCTCACGGCAAGTATCCGAGCAAAAGACAACAGGCCAAGCTCGAGCATTTCCTGTGCCTAGCCCGCCATTATACCCATCCATACGGAACCTTTTCAGAGTCCCAGTGTCGCCGCCGCGAAACCTGGGCCGGCACGTTGCGAAATCGCATCAAAGTCCTCTCTGGCCCGTTGGCGATCGACCCGGTCAAACCCGATGCGGCCGCGCAGATGTTCTGAATCGAACACGCGCAACGCCTGGTCGCTCGAGTCGATCCAAAGCGTGGGCAGCGCCTCCGTTCGCGTCTCGTCGGGCAGCAGGCACTGGATGACGTGGGCCCAGTCCCGGCGCCAGGCAGCAAAGCGTGGATGGCGGCGCTCGATGACCGCGTAGTCGCGCGCCACCATGACCAGTTCGCGCCCGCCCGCGCGTGCCCAGCGCGTCAGCTGGTCTATCCACTGCGCCTCACCGATCGGCCACGCGGCGAAGTTCTCGTCGCACCAGCACAGCCGGCGTGTGCCCTGCTCACCGGCATGGGCCAGTGCGTCGCGCAGTGCCTGGGCCAGTTCCACCGGGCCCTCGAAGCCGCGGCCACCGGCGGCCGGCCGCGCGTCGCGCAGGCCGGTATGGTCATCCATCGCAAGCGGCCGCTGCGCCGCGTCGTCAATCGTCATGTGCCCACCCCTGTGCCACCCAGTCCGCGACGACCGCCTGCGCGCCGGCCGAGAGCCGTTCGCACTGCGCCGCTGTCAGTCGCCGTGCATCGGCCAGCTCGCGCATCAGGCGCGCGTCGCGGCCGGCCGCGTTGAACGACTCGCCGTTGATGAAGACGTGGCTGTCGTCGTACATCATGCGCGTGCGCCGATCGAGCCGCAAGCCGGCGCCCGCGCCGCGCTCCAGCCCGGTGTCGAACCAGACTTCGGGCTTGGGCTCGGTCATCACCTCGCCGAGCGCGCGTGCCAGTTGCGCCGGATCGCGCAGCAGCCGATCGACGGCCTTGCGCGCAAACGCGTCGAGGGCCGCGGGCATGCGCGCGGGCGTCTCGGTGGCACTGCGCGGGGGGTCGCGAAAATGCGGCTCGTCGGGCTCGCTCTCGACATCGTCGAGCACGCGCTGCAGCAGCTCGCGCGCGAGCTCCGTGCCGATCGGCGTGCGAAAGCCGATCGAGCAGGTCATGCACTCGTCCTCGGCCACGCCGTCGTGGCCCCAGCGGGGCGGCACGTAGAGCATGTCGCCCGGGCCCAGCACCCACTCTTGGCTCGGCTCGAAGCGCTCGAGGATGCGCACCGGCAACCCGTCGACGAACGAC
>Ga0209759_1000752_pt1 | contig 27992 bp, 24 predicted proteins | sample AraplaCL_Col_mMS_FD_184261 | JGI IMG/M metagenome (GOLD analysis project Ga0209759, IMG submission 184261) | Arabidopsis root microbial communities from the University of North Carolina, USA - plate scrape CL_Col_mMS (SPAdes) (version 2) | ecosystem: Host-associated > Plants > Roots >...
CAGGTCGTGCGATTCCAGGAACGCCTTGCCCTGCAGGCCCTGGCGGCAGCAGCGGCCGCGGCACAGCGCGCAAAGCTGGCCGGCGATCGGCGGCGATGGCGCGTCGCGCGGCGCGTCGTCGGCCGGCTCGCGCGGCGCCGCATCGTCGTCCTCGAGCGCCATCAGGTGCGCGCGCAATTCTTCGATGTCCGCCGGCGCGGGCTTCGAAAAGTCGTGCGCATGATGGCGCAGCCACAGCACCGGCGCCGCGGCCAGCGCCGGCAGGCTCCAGGCCCCGGCCGCCAGGGCGCGCTCGGCTTCGAGGTCGGACGTGCGCTGCGATTTCACCCTCGCATCGGTCTCGCGGCGGCGGCAATCCATCGCATCGCAGACCTCGCCGCGCACGCGCGCGAGCGCCGACAAGCCCTGGCCGCACCAGCGGCAGGTATTTGGCCCGCGGGCCGGGCGGGCGAGCAGCGGATCGAGGCGGCTCATGCGGCCATCGTAGTCCGCTGGCGCCGCCGCGGAGTCGTCGAGTTCAGTCGCGGCGCCGGAACGCCAGCCAGCCCGCCAGCGCGGTGAAGCCGCCGACGAGGACGGCGACCCGGAGAAAGCCGTGCGGATCCTGCGCCAGCGGGATGCCGCCCACGTTCATGCCCAGCAGGCCCGCGACCAGGTTGATCGGCAGTGCCAGCACCGTCACCACCGTCAGCGTGAACACGCTGGAGTTGGTGTGCTCGCCCACCTGCGCGGCGATCTCGTCCTGCAGCAGCTTGATGCGCTCCTGCAGCGCCGCCAGGTCGCGCAGCACCAGCGAGAACTCCTCGGTGGCCTGGCGCAAGGCGTCCAGGTCGACCTCGTCCGTCCACGGCGGCGGCTGGCGCAGCAGGCGAAACAGCGCGCCCGGCTCGGGCGCCAGCAGGCGCTGCAGCCGCACGAGCACGCGGCGCAGCTTGCCCAGGTCCTCGCGCTTGTCGCCGAGGCGGCCCACCAGCAGCTTGTCCTCGACGTCGTCGACCTGCAGCGTGGCCTGGCGCACGATGCGCACCAGCACGTCGCCCTGGTCCTGCAACAGGCGGTCCAGGAACAGCAGCGACGAGCGGAACCCCACGCCGTCGCGCACGGCCTGGCGCAGGCGGTCGATCGAGCGCAACGCGTGCACCCGCGCCGTGATCGCCACGCGCGGCCCGACATTGACCCACAGCGTCTCGATCTGCGACGGGTCGAACGAGAATTCGAACGACACGTCGTTGACGACGGCCACGAGGGTGTCGCGCGCGTCCTCGATGCGGGTCGAGCGCGAGCCCTCGTGCAGCGCCGCGAAGAACTCGGGCGCGACCGGCAGGTTGCGCGCGATCCAGGGCTCCGCGCCGGCATCGGTGAGATTGAAGTGCAGCCAGATGAAGTCGCTGCCGCCGTGCGACGCGGGCTCGCCCAGCCAGGCGAGCGCCCGCGGCAGGTCGATCGCCACGCCCGGGCCGCCGCCCGCGAACAGGTAACCGCAGATCAGGCCGTTGGGATCGGAACCGTAGGGAGAGTGCATGAAGCCCGCGGGCGAACTGCCGCGGACTGCGGCAGGCCGTTCATGCTCGTTCATTGCAGTGACCCCCTGGTGACGACGACCTGCATGGTAGCGCTCGCCGCCGCCGCAGTTACAGGCCCGTGGCAAGATCGACGGCATCGGCCCCGTGCCATTTCTTCGCCCCCTTCGCATGACTGTCTTCCTCCGCGCGGCGATCGCTTCGCTCGCGACGTCGCTCTCGCTGCAGGCCGGCGCGGCCGAAGCCGCAGCGTCCGCCCCGTCGGCGCCGGGCTCCGCACCGGAAGCGACGCCGGGTTGCCTGGCGCCCACCGCCGACCGTGCCGCCAACCATGCCTGCGCCCTCGGCCTGGCCCGCCGGGCCGAGAGCGAGCGCAACGCCGGCCACATCGACGCCGCACTGGCGGCGCTCGCGCGCGCCGACACGTTCGCGCCCCAGGACCTGCGCTTTGCCATGGGCCACGCCGGCCTCGCGCTCAAGAGTTCGAACCGGCTCACGCCGGCCGGCATCGAGGAAGCGGCCAAGGCCGCGCCCGACGATATCGGCCTCACGATGACGCATGCCGAGCTGGCGATCGCCAAGCGCGACTTCACCACCGCGGTGGCCGACCTCGATCGCGTGGTCGCCAAGCGGCCGGACGCCCCCCTGGCCTGGGAGATGCGCGCGACCGCCAACGTCGCCCGCCCCGACTTCGCCGCCGCGCGCATCGACGTCGAGCACGCGCTGCAACTGGAACCGCGCTCCCCCGTCGCGCTGCGCCTGCGGGGCATCCTGGACAACAACGGCGGCGACCATGCCCGCGCGCTGCAGGCCTACGAGGCCGCGCACGCGCTCGCGCCGCGCCCTGAAGACCCGTTCGTGATCGGCTCGACCTTGTTCCTGCAGCGCCGCTTCGGCGACGCCGCCGCGATGCTGGCCACCCGCACGCCGCCGGCGCCCGAGGGCATCTACTGGCGCCTGTGGCGCTACATGGCGCTGGCGCGCCTGACCGGCGTCGAGCGCGCCAGCGGCGCCCTGGGTCCCGGCACGCCGCCGGGCGCCGGGGTGCCGTGGCCGGGCCCGGTGGTCGACTTCCTGCACGGCACCATCGATGCGCCAACGCTGCTGGAGATCGCCAGGAAGTCGCAGGACGCGCACGACCAGTCGCAGGTCTGCGAGGCGCACTTCTACATGGCCGAGGACGCGCTGCTGCGCCAGCACGGCGACGCCGGGGCGCTGTTCGGGCTGGCGGCCAAGGAGTGCCCGCCCAACTTCCACGAGTACGAGGGCGCGGTGGCGGAGCTGAAGTCGGCCGGCGCGATGCCGGCGCAGGCGTCGGCCGCCCACTGAGTGCGGCATCGCGCGGCGATACCCGCGGGTGCATCCGGCGAGTCCCGTGCAGCGGGCCGTTAGCCGGCCGCGGCTTGCCGGATATGCTGGCGCGATGCACGCATTCACATCGAAGCCAAACGATCGCCGCCCCACGCCGGCCGAATGGCGCGCCTTCGAGGCCCGGCTCCTGCACGCGGGCGGCCTCGGGTCGCTGGTCGCGGGGGTCATCTTCTTCGTCGCGGCGAACTGGCAGGCCTGGGGGCTGGCGGGACGCTTCGGCCTGTTGCAGGCCGGCCTGCTGACCTGCGCCGCCGCGGCGCTGTGGCAGCCGCCGCCGGCACGCACCGGACAGGCCGCGTTGCTGCTCGCGACCCTGTTCACCGGCGCGCTGCTGGCGCTGTTCGGCCAGAGCTACCAGACCGGTGCCGACCTCCACGAACTGTTCCTGGCCTGGTCGCTGCTGGCGTTGCCGTTCGCCCTCGCCGCGCTGTCGGGCGCGGTCTGGGCCATGTGGTGGGTCGTGTTCAACATCGGCCTCGCCCTGTACTGCGGCGGGCTGTCGCACGACAGCCTCTTCTGGCTCATTCCGGGCGACTGGGGCCGCGACCGCGCCGCGTGGCTCGTGCTGCCGTGCCTCGCGAACCTGGCGGGTGCCGGTCTCTTCCTCGCAATCAGGCGCACGCGCTTGGCCGACGCCGCGCCGCCGTGGCTCGCGCACTTGCTGCTGGCGGTCGGCCTCGGCTACGGCACGGCCGCGGCGCTGCCGGAGATGACGGATCACGGACCGGCCATCTTCGCGCTTTACACGACGACCTCGATCGGCATCGCCGCGGCCACCTGGAGGCGCCGGCAGGACGTGTTTCCGCTCACCGCGCTGGCGGGCAGCTGGATCGTGATCTCGACGGCCTGGCTGGGGCACGCGATGCCAATGAGCGACGCCGGCGCTCTGTTCATCCTCGCGGCCTGGCTGATCGGCAGTTCCACGATGGCCGCGATGCTGCTGATGCGCTGCCTGCGCGCCTGGCGCACGCCAGCAAACGAGGAGGTCGCGCAATGAACCCGCTTTCCATACCGACCGCGGCGCCGGATCGCCCGCTCGCGATCAGCCTGCTGCTGGGCGTGAGCGGCTGGGCCGCCGGCATCTTCGTGCTGATCTTCGTCATGCTGCTGTTCCGGCCCGACAGCGCCGGCCAGGCCGCTGTCTCCGGCGCCGTCCTGCTGACCGCGGCGTGGGGACTGTTCATGGCCACTCGCGACGGCGGGCAGGTCTTCGTGGCGCAGCTCGCGCTGGCGTTGTCGATCGCCGGGCAGTGCCTGGCGCTTTACGCGATGACCAGGAACGCGCGCGGCATCGCGCCGATCGCCGGGGCCGCCCTGGTCCTGCAGGCCGTGCTCGCGCTCGCGATGCCCAACCGCCTGCACCGCACGCTGTCCACGCTGTTCGCGACGATCGCGTGGGCACTGACGCTGCGCTTCGGCCTGTTCGGCGATCCTGGCTTCGCGCCCCGCAGCGAGACCCCGCACACCGTGTCGCCGGCCGCCGCGCTGGGCGGGTGGCTCCTGGCATGGTGCCCGGTCGGCGCCGCGCTCTGGTGGGCGATCCGCAACGAAGCCGACTGGGAGTCGCGCGGATGGACCTCCGTGACGGGACCGATCGTCGACGGATTGATCGTCGGGTTGGCCGTCGCGACGCTCGCGTCGCAGCCTTTCGAATCGGCGCGCTGGCTGGGCAGCGGCGGCCCCGACGGCGGCAACCTGGCGCTGTGGCCCCTGCTCTCGGCGCTGGGCGCGCTCGGTGCGCTGGCCGCAGCCTTCGCGCTGCGGCGGCCCGGCCCGCTGCTGCTGTGCGCGGCCGCGGCGCCGCTGCACCTGGCCTGCTTCTACTATGCGCTGGGCACCAGCCTGCTGGTCAAGTCGCTGGTGATGCTGGCGATGGGTGTGGCTTTCCTGGGCGCGGCGCGCCTGCTGCGTTCGAAGGAATCCGCATGAAAGCCGTTGCATTGCGCGCGCTGATCGCGCTGGGGGCGTTGCTGGTGCTGGGCGGCGTGAACTTGGCCATCGCCGGCAAGGAGCACACCAGGCGGGGCGGCGAGATCGTCTATCTGCCGCTGGCGCCCGTCGACCCGCGCTCGCTCGTGCAGGGCGACTACATGGCGCTGCGCTTCTCGCTGGCACGCGACATCGAGCGCCGGGACGCGGACGACAAGCGCGCCGAGCACGAGGGCGAGGTGGGTTACGCCGCGATCACGCTCGACGACAAGCACGTCGCGACACTCGCCGGCGATCGCGCGGCCGCTCGGATGAAGCTGCGCTATCGCATCCGCAAGGGCCGCGTCTGGCTCGGCACCAACGCCTTCTTCTTCGAGGAGGGCACGGCCGAGCGCTTCCGCACGGCACGCTACGGCGAATTCCGCGTCGACCGCGCGTCCGGCGAGGCCGTGCTGGTGGGCTTGCGCGACGACACGCTCGCGGCGCTGTAGCCGGCGCGGCGGCCGAGTCGGGGTTCATCCCGGCGCGCGATGGGTCTCAATGGGCGCGGCTCTCGCCCAGCAGCTTGACCGTCAGGTGCTCGAAGCGCGGCACGTCCACGTCCTGGACGACCTCCACCTCGCGCTCGCCCAGGCCGGGGCCGCGACCGACCGGCCAGCTGAGCGTGCTGCCATAGTCGGCGCCATCGCCGGTCGCGACGTCCTCGAGCACCTTCTGGCTGCGCTTGACGAGCGAGGGATCGAGCCACACCGCCGCCGCCAGCTCGTCCCACATCGGAAAGCCTTCCGCGTACCGCGCCACATAGGCGGCGACCGGCGTGCCCTGACGGCCGATCTGCGCGTACAGCTCCTTGCGAAAGAACGTCCTGGTCGTCGGATCGACCGGGATCTGCAGGATACGCGGCCAGGCCTCGTGCAGGACGGCCGACGCCGCCTCGGCGTCCCACAACATGTTGAACTCGCGCCGCGGCGAATGAGCGTACTCGTCGGCGAACGAGTTGTCCGCCGCCACGGGGTTGAAGCTTCCGCCCATGAAGACGAGCTCGCGCGTGGCCGCGGCGAAGCCGGGATCCTGGCGCACGGCCAGTGCCAGGTCGGTCAACGGGCCACCCATCCAGAGCGTCACGCCGCCCGGATGTCGGTGCACCGTGCGGATCATGAAGCTGACGCCGCTCTCGGCCTGGAGCTTCAGCGATGGGGCGCCGGCGGCCTGCGGCGGCACCAGGAACGGGTCGGCATGGTAATCGGCACGAGGCTGTCCGCCGAACGACTCGGTCCATGCGCCCTTCCACACCAGCGGTCCGTAGCGGCCTTCCCACGCCTTCATGCGCGCGGCGTTGTTGAGCAACGGCAGTGCCGCACCCGCGTAGACCGGAACCTCCGGGCGCCCGACCAGCTCCAGCATGCGCAAGGTCTGCGCGATCTCCTCGTCGCGCCAGCCGTCGCCGCTGCTGACGACGATTCCCAGCACATCGACGTCGGGCGCCTGGAGCAGCATCAGCACCGAGTTCATGTTGCTGCCGCCCGGCCCGAACATGTCCTGATCGATGATGACGGCGCGCCGACCGCCGGCGCCCTGTGCCAGGGCGCAAGAAGCGATCAGCACCAACGCGGACAGCAGGGCTCGCGTGGCAAGAGTAGCGAAACGGGACATCGGAGGCGGCCTTTGCGAGGAATGGATGAAAGCCTGATCCGCAAGCAAGGCCCGTACCGCCGATAGCGGGGGGCCACGCCGGCCGACATCCGCCGCGGCGCCCTGCCCCTCTCAGTCCGCCGCCGTATTCGGTGTCCGGATATCGGCCAGGAACTGCCTCGCCCTCGGATGCTGCGGATGGTCGAAGAACTCGCGCGGCGTCGCGCGCTCCAGGATGCGGCCCTGGTCCATGAACAGGATGCGGTGTGCGACGTCGCGTGCGAAGCCCATCTCGTGCGTCACGACGACCAGCGTCATGCCGTCGCGCACGAGGTCGCGCATCACGAGCAGCACCTCGCCCACCATCTCGGGATCGAGCGCGCTGGTGGGCTCGTCGAACAGCATCAGCGGCGGCGCCATCGCCAGCGCGCGCGCGATCGCCACGCGTTGCTGCTGCCCCCCCGACAGCTCGGAGGGCCAGGCATCGGCCTTGTGCGCCAGCCCGACGCGCTCCAGCAGCGCCATCGCCTTGTCGCGCGCCTGCGCGGGCGAGAGGCCACCCACGGCCTGCGGCGCCAGCGTGCAGTTGCGCAGCACGGTCAGGTGCGGGAACAGGTTGAACTGCTGGAACACGAAGCCGATGCGCGAACGCAGCCGGTTGATGTCGACGCCGGGCGCGTGGATGTCCTCGCCGTCGAACGTGATCGAGCCGGAGTCGATGGCCTCCAGGCGGTTGATGGTGCGGATCAACGTCGACTTGCCCGAGCCCGAGGGCCCGCACACCACGACGACCTCGCCCTTGCCGATCTTTTCGGAGACATCGATCAGGGCGTGGTACTTGCCGTACCACTTGTTGACGTTGTTGAATTCGATCATGCGGCGGGGCCCGCGGCGGCGGCGGGTGAAGGCGAGGACGTGCGGCGGCCGAGCCGGCGCTCCAGCGCGAACGCGAAGCGCGACAGGCCGAAGCACAGGATGAAGTAGGTCAGGCTCAGCAGCAGGTAGACCTGCGGCGCCTTGGTGAAGACCTGGGTGTTGATCTGCGTGGCGATGAACGAGGTGTCGGTCAGCCCGATGATGTAGCCCAGCGAGGTGGCCTTGATCGTCGAGACGAACTGGTTCACCAGCGAGGGCAGCATGCTGCGCAACGCCTGCGGCAGGATCACCGAGCGCATGGCGCGGCCGTGACCGAGCCCCAGCGCGCGCGCGGACTCGTACTGGCCCGATGGCACGCCCTGGATGCCGGCGCGCACGATCTCGCCAAGATAGACGCTGTCGAACACGACCAGCGCGATCAGCATCGTGTTGAACTGGTCGGTCTTGTGGCCGGTGACGCTGGGCAGGAAGAAGTAGGTCCAGAACACCACCAGCAGCAGCGGGATGCCGCGCACCAGGTAGACCAGCCCGGTCGCCGGCCAGCGCAGTGCGCGCCGGCCGCTGGTGCGGGCCAGGCCCATGGCCAGTCCGAACGGCATGGACAGCAGCAGGGCGAATCCCGCCAGCAGCACCGTCAGCGCCACGCCGCCCAGCGGCCCTTGCGGGTATTGCCCGACCAGGAAGTAGAGCCAGTAGGTGTGGATGAGGTCGATCACGATGCCGTGTCCTCAGAAGGTGCGCACCGGCCAGCGGCGCTGCACCCAGGCCCCCAGAGCGGTCAGCGACAGCGAGCCGGCCAGGTAGGCCGCGGTGATGAAGACGAAGGCCTCCGCGCTGCGAAAGCTCGCCGTTTCCACCCGCGCGCCCTGGTACATCATCTCGCCCACGCCGATCACCGTCGCGACGCTGGTGTCGTTCCAGAAGATGATGGCTTGCGACAGCAACGGCGGCACGGTCACGCGCAAGGCCTGCGGCAGCACGACGCGCCGCATGGCGCCCAGGAAGCTCAGCCCCAGCGCGCGGCCGGCCTCGAACTGCACGGCCGGGATCGCGCGGATGCCGCTGCGGATGTTCTCCGCCATGAAGGCCGCCGCATACAGCGTGAGCGCGATGGCCGCGGCGATGAATTCGAAGTTGCCCGCGTACAGCTTCTCCTTGACCGCGTCCGGCAGCAGCTCCGGCGCGCCGAAATACCAGAACAGCAGGTGCGCGAGCAGCGGCACGTTGCGGATGACCTCGACGTAGGTCGCGCCGATCGCCCGCAGCGCGCGGTGCGGTGCGAGTCGCAGCAAGGCGATCACGATGGCCAGCGGCAGCGCGCATGCGAGGACGACGCCGGCCAGCTTCAGCGAAACCAGCAGGCCCGCGACCAGCCACTCGTGGTACTGGCCGTGCAGGAGCAGCGCGAGGTCGAAGCCGGGCATCGTGGCGATCAGCAGGTCGCGCGCCGTGCGCCGGACGACAGGGCAGCGGCGGCGGTCAGATCTTGTCGCTGTCGATCTTGAAGGTGCGCTTGTCGAACTTCAGCTTGGTCGACGGGCCGTACCACTTCATGAAGATCTGGTCCGCCTTGCCCGAGGCCTCGAGCTCGCGCAGGGTGTCGTCGACCACCTTCTTGAGCGCCGGCTCGTTCTTGCGCAGGCCGAGCGCGAGCGGCTCGACGCTGAGGTTGGTCGGCAGGATCTTGTAGTCCTTGCGCGCCGGCCCGAGCTTGGCCAGGTCGTCGATCAGCGTCGCCTCGTCGTTGACGTAGCCCACGCCCTTGCCTTGCTGCAGCGCGAGGAAGGCCTGCTGCGTGGTCTCGAAGGTCACGACGTCGACGTTGGGCACCGCCTTGCGGATGTTGGGCTCCTGCGTGCCGCCCTTGACGGTGAGCACCTTCTTGCCGGCCAGCTGCGCCACGTCCTCGATGCCGCTGCTGGCCTTGACCATCACCTTCTGTCCCGTGACGAAGGTGGTCAGCGAGAAGTCGATCTGCGCCTCGCGCTCCTTGTTGTGGGTCAGCGAAGCGGCCAGGAGGTCGACGCGGCCCTGCTGCAGCTCGGGGATGCGCGCCGCGACGGCAAGCTGCTTGAACACCGGCTTGACGCCGATCTTGGCGGCGATCGCCTTGGCGAGGTCGACCTCGTAGCCGACGATCTCGCGCGAGGCGGGGTCGACGAAGCTGTTGGGCTCGTCGGTGCCGAGCACGCCGACGACGATCTCGCCCTTCTTCTTGATGTCGTCGAGCTGGTCGGCGTGGGCCGCGCAGACGAGCGACGCGGCGGCAATGACGGAGGCAAGCAGGGTTCGGACGAGGTTTCGCATGTGCACCTTGGCTTTGGTTGTCGAGCGCGCAAGGTTACCGGCCAGTCCGCGGCGGCGAAACGCCCGTTGCGCATATCGATGTTCACCGACTGCGCCCGGGCTCTCGCGTCGCGGCTGCAGCTCCGGTGCTCACCGCCCGCGGGCATTGTAGGACGCACGCGCAAAACCGTGTGGGCACCGTTCCGGGCGGCCTCAGCGGACCGCCGGCTGGAACCGCGCATCCCCGAACTGCCACAGCATGAAGCTCCACTTGTCGGCGAGCTGTTCGTCCAGCTGCGTCTTCGTGGCGCCGGGGCCGTGGCCGGCGTCGAAGTCCATGCGCAGCAGCACCGGCTTGCCCGAGGCCGTGGCGGCCTGCAGGCGGGCGGCCATCTTCATCGACTGCCAGGCCGACACGCGCGCATCGTTGTAGCCCTGCATCAGCAGCGTGGCGGGATACTTCACGCCGTCGGCGACGTGGTGGAACGAGTCCATCTCGAGCAGGCCGTTGAACTGCTGCCTGTCCTTGACGCTGCCGAACTCGGGGATGTTGGCCGGGCCGCCGGCCTGCAGTTCGCCGCGCAAGGTGTTGAGCGCGCCCACCTCCGGCACCGCCACGGCCCACAGGTCGGGACGCTCGGTCATCGCCCGGCCGATCGCGATGCCGCCGGCGCTGCGCCCGGCAATCGCCATCTTCGCGGAACTGGTGTAGCCCTGCTTGACCAGGTACTCGCCGCAGGCGATCAGGTCCTTCCACGTGTTGGGCTTGGTGAACCCCTTGCCCGCCACGTGCCATTGCTCGCCATAGACGCCGCCCCCGCGCACGTGGCAGGTGGCCTGGACGCCGCCGAGCTCGTACCACGCGAGCTGGCGCGGCACGTAGGACGGGGTGGTGGTCGAGCCGTAGGCGCCATAGGCGTGCAGCTCCAGCGGGTTGCTGCCGTCGAGCTTCATGTCCTTGGGGTAGACGATGGACAGCGGCACCTCCAGGCCGTCGTAGCTCTTGACGAGCACCTCGCGCGAGGCGAGGTCGGCCGGCGCGCCGAACTTGCCGACCGGCTGCAGCCCGGTGTCGGCGATCTGGTCGTCGCGCGTCCCGACGCGGTAGTACGCGCTGTCGTGCGTCCACGAGTCCACGGCCACGATCACGCCGGGACGGCTCAGGTCGCCGTCGACGATCCTCATCGCGCCCGACACCGGCATGGCCACCGCGACCGGCTGCGCATCCTTCGTATACGCCACCCTGTATAGCCGCCCTGCCACGCCGTCGCGCGCCTGCACGTAGAGCGCGTCCTTGGCGGCGACGATGTCGTCGATCACCTCGCGGCTGGGCGCCACCACGACGCGGGCCTGTTCCAGGTCCGGCTGCGTCATGCTGGTCTGCAGCACCTTGAAGCGCGAGGCGTCGCGGTGCGTCAGCACGTAGAGGTCGTCGCCGTGGATCGCGAACGCCGTGACTTCGGCGTCGCGGCCGAACAGCTTGCGCCACTTGAGCCTGGGGTCCAGGGCCTTGGCCTGCGGGGCGGCATACAGGTCGAACTCGTTGGCGACGCCGTTGCCCGGGATCGCCACCGCCCAGCGCGTGCCCGCGATGGGCTCGACGACCGGGAATTCCTCGGGGGCGATCTTCAGGTGATCGTCGGTTCCGGCGACGAGCACGGCCTGGTCGGGTCCCTGCCCGGCCAGGCGATGGAAGAACGCGGTCTGTCCGATGAACTTCTCGCTGTCGGGCGCGCCCTTGGCGAGCGCACGCTGGCGCAGGTAGAAGAAGCCGCTGTCGTCGGCCGCCCACGCGGCGTCGCTGTATTGCGCGCGGTCGATCGGCGTGATCACTTCCTTGCCGGTCGCCACGTCGACGACGTGGATCACGGCCTGCTCCGACCCGCCCGCCGACAACCCGTAGGCGACGAAGCGCCCGTTGTGCGAGGGCTGGAAGAACTCGATCGCCTGCGGCGTGCCGCCGATGGCCTGCGGATCGACCAGCAGGCGATCATCGCCTTTCAGGCCCTTGCGCACGACCAGCTTGGTCTGGTCGTCGCCGGCGCCGCGCTTGCCCAGGAAGACCAGGTCGCCGGCGCTCAGCTTGACCTGCGTCACGCGCGCGTCGGTGGAGGCCTCCAGCTCGCGGATGCGCGCCAGCAGCCTGGCGCGTCCCGGGATCGCATCCAGGGTGGCGCGCGCGAAGTCGGCCTGGGCGTGCGCCCACTGCTGCACCTCGGGCGCCGACAGGTCTTCCATGTAGCGATAGCTGTCGGTCACGGTGGTGCCGAAGTAGGCGTCGCTGGCAGCGCGGACAGGTGCGACCGCGGGCGCGGTCGCGGCGTGCGCGAGGGCGCAGGCGCCGGCCAGGGCCGCGCAGAACGCGCGCGGCGCCGGAATCGAACGGGGCATCGAAAGCTCCACAGACGTTGTCGGAGCGCGGAGTATGCCAATGCGCACGGGGCGCGCACGTCAGCAATTACGCGCGTTCGCGCGGTCGAGCTGCAGGGCCGGTGGCGCCCGCTTCAGGCGATGGCCGGATAGGCGCCGGTGCCCTCGGGCCAGGGTGTCAATACCTCGAATCCGTCATGCGTGACGGCCACCATGTGTTCCCACTGCGCCGACAGCGAGTGGTCGCGCGTGACCACCGTCCAGCCGTCGGCCAGCTCGCGCGTGCCGGGCTTGCCGGCGTTGACCATGGGCTCGATCGTGAACACCATGCCTTCGCGCAGCTGCATGCCCTCGCCGCGGCGGCCGAAGTGGCAGACCTGGGGCTCGTCGTGGTAGATCTGGCCGATGCCGTGGCCGCAGTAGTCGCGCACGATGCTGAAGCCGGCCTTCTCGGCCACCTTCTGGATCGCGGCGCCGACGTCGCCCAGCGTCGCGCCGGGGCGCACCTCGCGGATGCCGGCGCACATGGCCTCGTAGGTGGTGTCGACCAGCCGCTTGGCGAGCACGCTGGGCTTGCCCACGATGTACATGCGGCTGGTGTCACCGTACCAGCCGTCCTTGATGACCGCCACGTCGATGTTGACGATGTCGCCGTCCTTGAGCGCCTTGTCGCCGGGGATGCCGTGGCACACCACGTGATTGACCGACGCGCACACGGTCTTGGGGAACCCGTGGTAGCCCACGTTGGCGGGGATCGCCTTCTGCACCTGGACGATGTGGTCGTGGCACAGCCGGTCGAGCTCGTCGGTGGTGACGCCGGCCTTCACGTGCGGCGCGATCATGTGCAGCACCTCGGCGGCCAGCGCGCCGGCGGCGCGCGCCATGGCGATCTGCTCGGGGCTCTTGATCAGGTTCGCGCCGCGCTTCATCGAGCCGCCTTGCGGATCGCCTTGCGCGCCGTGACCGAGGCGGCGGTCGCCACCTCGGGCTTGACGAACGACAGCTCTCCCGCGCCGGTGCGCGCGCTGCGCAGCATCAGCTGGCAGATCTCGCCGTAGGTCAGCTCCGGATGCAGCTCCGACAGCATGCCCACGCGCAGCCAGTGTTCGGCCTGCGCGTTGATCGAGCGGCTCAGCGCGTCGCTCGCGTCGCGCAGGTTGTCGTGCATCAGGTCGGAAATCTTGACGATGCCCATGGCAGGGCTCCTTATATGGTCTGTATACGAACCATATATTACCTCAAGCGCTCCTCACGACCTCAGCACCTCCGCCGGGCGCACCGTCAGGTACAGCGGCACCGGCGAACGCACGCCGCGGATCACCTTGAGCACGCAGTCGCGGTTGACGCGGCTCGCGTCCAGCGTCTGGTGCAGCGCATCGACCGTCGGGATCGCGACGCCGTCGAGCCCGACGATGACGTCGCCCTCGCGCACGCCCACCAGCGCTGCGGGGCTGCCAGGCTCGACGCTCATCACGCGCACGCCGGTGGACTGCGGCAGTTCGTACGTGAGCACCACGCGCCGGTGCAGCTCCTGGGTCTGTCCGGCGACGCCGAGAAAGCCGCGCCGCACGCGCCCGTGCTGCAGCAGCTGCGGGATCACCCAGCCCGCGATGTCCACCGCCACCGCAAAGCAGATCGCCTGCGCGCCGCGGATGATGGCCGTGTTGATGCCGATGACGTCGCCATTGGAGTCCAGCAGCGGGCCGCCCGAGTTGCCGGGATTGAGCGCCGCGTCGGTCTGGATCACGTCGGGAATCAGCCGGCCCGTGCTGGTGCGCATGCTGCGGCCCAGCGCGCTGACGATGCCCGCGGTCACGGTGTGTTCGAAGCCCAGCGGATTGCCGATGGCGATGGCGATCTGGCCGCGCTTGAGTCCCGCCGAGCGGCCCAGCGATGCGTGCGCCAGCGAGCCGCGCGACAGGCCGTCGATGCTCAGCACCGCCAGGTCGGTGTCGGGGTCGTCGCCGACCCAGCGCGCGTCGAACTCGCGGCCGTCGGCCAGCGAGACCTGGTGGCGCAGCTCGGGCCGCGCGTTCGTCGGCGGCTTGCCGGCACGCACCACGTGCGAGTTCGTCAGCACGTAGCCGTCGGGCGTGAACAGGAAGCCGGAGCCGCCGCCGACGCGCTCGTCGGCGCCGCCCGACCCATGCAGCCGCACCGCGGCCACGCTGGGCCCGACGCGCTCGACCACCTCGCTCACCGTGCGCGAGTAAGCGTCCTGCAGGAAGGCGTCGTTGGCACCCATGTCGTTCTCCTTCGAGTGCCCAACTGCGGGCCGGGCCGGGCGATTTCAAGAGCGCGCCGGCGCCCTGCCCCGCGATGGGATACAAGGACTGCAGCGACACCCTCGACACGACCATGGCCACGCCCTCCGCCCCCGACCCGACTTCGCACGACCCGCGCGGCGAGCGCCTTCGCCTGGGCGTCGCCATGGCGGCGAACGTCCTGATGTTCCTCGTCGGCCTGGTCGGATGGCGCCTGGCGCATTCCACGGCCTTGCTGGCGGACGCCTTGGACATGCTGGCCGACGCCACCGGCTACGCCGTCGCCTTCTGGGCGGTCGGCGGACAGCTCGCCCGCCAGCGCGTGGCGGCAGGCTGGACCAGCGTGCTGCTGATGGCGCTCGGCATCGGCGTGCTGGCGGAAGTCGTGCATCGCTGGTTCGTGCCCGAGCGGCCCGAAGGCTGGTGGATCGCCGGGTTCGCATGTTTGTCGCTGCTGGTCAACGGCGCCGTCCTCATGACGCTGAACCGCTATCGGCATTCGAAGCAGCACCATCTGCGCGCCGCCTGGGTCGACACGCGGGCCGACGTGCTCGTCAATGCCGGCGTGCTGCTGTCGGGCGTCCTTGTCGCGCTGCTGGGCACCCGGCTGGTCGACCTGGCGGTGGGCGCGCTGGTGGCCCTGTTCGTCATCCACGAGGGCTGGGAACTGTGGGAAAGCTGTCACGAAGAGCGCGACTTCGCGCATTCGCAGCACCCGTGAGCACTTGAAACGCCACGCCGCAGCAGCCCCTGCAAGGCCACAATCGACGGATGTCCGGCCCGTCCTCCGCCCCTGTCCTGCCGACGCCTCACGGGCGGGCACTGGTCGCGGCCACGGCGGCCGTGATCCTGCTCACCTGGGCCGCCCTGGCGTTCGCGTGCTGGCGCGGGCGCGAAGACGCCATCGATGACTGGCGCTTCTTCCTGGCCAACCTGTCGGAGATGGCCGCGCAGCATGCCGACCAGACGCTGGCGGCCGCCGACGGAGTGCTGCAACGGGTGGTCGACGACGTCAACGAGACCGCACCGGTGGACACGGCCGACCTGGCCGCCAAGACCGGCACGCGCGAGATGTTCGAGCTGCTCAGGCGGCGCCAGGGCGACCTGCCGCAGATCGACGTGCTGTCCATCGTCGCGGCCGACGGTCGGTTGATCAACTTCTCGCGTTCGTTCCCGACCCCGCCGGTCCGGCTCGACGACCGCGACTACCTGAAGGCGCACTTGGCCGACGACGCGCTGGCCGAGTTCCTCTCGTCGCCGGTGCGCAACCGCGGAACCGGACAGTGGACGTTCTACATGGCCCGCAAGCTGCGCGGCGTCGACGGCCACCTGATCGGCGTCGCGATCGTGGGCATCCAGTGCGAGTACTTCCAGCGCTTCTATGAATCCATCGATTCGGCACGCAACGGCGTGTCCGTCGCGCTGCTGCGGCGCGACGGCCTGCTGCTGGCACGCCAGCCGCCGCTGGAAGACTACGTCGGCAAGAGCTTCGCGGGCTCGCCGATGTTCCAGTTGCTGGCGCGGCCCGGCATCGAGGCGCCGCGCACCGCGCTGGTCACCGGTCCGCGCGTGAACGAGCCGGGCAACGTCGAGACGCGCCTCGTGGCGCCGACGGTCTCGCGCAGCTATCCGACCGTCGTCGGCATCATCGCCACGCAGGACCTGATCCTCGCGCACTGGCGCCGCACCACCGAGTCGCTGGTCACCGTCGCGCTGGCCTTCGACGTGGTGCTGTGCGCGCTGGCGTTCTGGATCGCGCGCCTGCTGCGGCGCCGGCGCGAGATCCTGGAGCAGCTCAAGGGCGCGCTGACCGCCGCCGACAGCGCGAGCCAGGCCAAGACCTCGTTCCTGGCCAACATGAGCCACGAGATCCGCACGCCGATGAACGGCATCCTCGGCATGACCGAACTGCTGCTGCAGACGCCGCTCGAGCCCAGGCAGCACGAACTGGCGGCGGCCGCCTACGCCTCCGGGCAGACCATGCTGCGCGTGCTCAACGACGTGCTGGACGTCTCCAAGATCGAGGCCGGCAAGGTCGAACTCGAGCTGGTGGACTTCGACCTGGCCGCGTTGCTGGACGACGAGCTGGCCCTGTTCCGCGCGACGGCCACGGCCGCGGGCACCACGCTCGAAGGCGAGTTCGATCCTGCGCTGCCCAAGCGCGTCAACGGCGATCCCACGCGCCTGCGCCAGGTGCTCACCAACCTCCTGAACAACGCGCTGAAGTTCACCGAGCGCGGGGGACAGGTGCGGTTGTCGGCGTGGCGCCTGGACGGCGACGCGGTCTCGCATCGGCTGGCGTTCGAGGTGCGCGACAACGGCATCGGCATCAGCAAGGCGGCGCAGCGCCGGCTGTTCGAGCCGTTCACGCAGGCCGACGAATCGACCACGCGGCGCTTCGGCGGCACGGGACTGGGGCTGGCGATCAGCAAGGAGCTCGTCACGCTGATGGGCGGCGAGCTGTCCGTCGAAAGCGCGCCGGGCGCCGGCTCGACCTTCCGCATCGAGCTGACGCTGGGCGCGGCGCAGACCGCGCAGGATGCGAGTGCGCCCGGCCCCGCGATGGGCGCCGACGACGGCCGCCTCGCCGGCCTGCACCTGCTGGTCGCCGAGGACAACCCGGTCAACCTGCAGGTGGTCGTCGCCATGCTCGAAGGCCTGGGCGCGCGCGTGGACTGCGCGTTCGATGGCGCGCAGGCCGTCGCGCAATGCCGCAACGGGCATTTCGACGCCTTGTTGCTGGACATCCAGATGCCCGGCATGGATGGCTACGAGGCGGCGCGCCGCATCCGCGCCGAAGGGGCGCGCCGCCTGCCCATCATCGCGGTCACGGCCAACGCGATGGCCACCGACCGCGACCTGGCACTGGCCGCCGGCATGAACGACCATCTGCCCAAGCCGCTGACGCGCGATGCGCTGGCGGCGATGGTGCTCAAGTGGACGCGGGCACGCGTGAATCGAGCAGGCTAGGGGCCGGCGCCGGGCACCTCCGGGCGACCGCGCCGGGCAGCCCGAGGTGCCTGGCACCGATCGTCAGCGAGCGGACGTCCGCTACGCCGGCAGATCCCGATGCCGCTCGAACAGCAGCCGGTCGAACCACTGCCCGCCCAGCTCGAAGCTGCGGCGCGAGCGCCCGAACTGGCGAAAGCCGTTGCGCTCGAGCACGCGGATCGAGCCCTTGTTCTCCGGGCGTGCGATGGCCTCGATGCGCCCCAGGCCATGCGTGCCGAAGGCCTGCTCCAGGCAAAGCGCCACGGCGCGCGACGCCACGCCGCGGCCGCCGTCATGCTCGCCGATGCGGTAGCCGAGGTCGGCACAGTGGAAGTGGGCGCGCCGCACCGCCGTGAGGTTGACGCGTCCGACGATGCGGCCGTCCTCGACGACCAGGTACTGGAAGGCCTGGTCCGCGGCCCACGCGGCTTCGGCCGCGGCGATCGCCGCGGCCACGCCCTGCTCGCTGTAGAAGCCCGGATCGCGTGCGTTGACCCAGCTCTCGAAGTACGCGCGGTGGGTGAGTTCGAAGGCCAGCAGCGCCGGCGCGTCGGCCGCCGCGACGGGGCGGATCGCGACGCCGCTCAACGCGCCGATCCGCAGTGATCGGCCCATGCGCGCCAGACCAGGGCGCGTGGCACGTCGACGACGCGAGCGAGCACCAGGTCCCGCTCGGGATCGGCAGTCAGCAGCGAACTTGGCATGGTGGGCTCCGGGCGCTTCGAAGCCGGCAGTCTAGAGCAATGTCACGCCCGGCAAGGTCGCCAGCGACATCTCGCGCATCAGCCGCACGAACTCCGCCACGTAGGGGCGCTCGCGCAGCGGCGTCGGCACCGCGGCATAGAGCCGGCCGGTGAGGCCGTGCGCGCCGATGCGCTGGCTCGAGACATAGCCGCGATCGAGATAGCTCTTGACGGCCCACAGCGGCAGCGCCGCGACGCCGCGCCCGCTGGCCACCAGCTGCAGCATCGCCACCGTGAGCTCGGTGGTGCGGCGCGCGGGCGTCACGCCCGCGGGCGCGAGCACGCGGCGCACCAGATCGAGCATCTCGTCGGGCACCGGATAGGTGATCAAGGTCTGGTTGGCGAAGTGGCGCGCCGTCAGGTGCGGGCGCGCCAGCAATCCGTGCCCATTGGGCAGGATCGCGACGATCTCGAAGCTGAACAGCGGCAGGAAGGCCACCCGCGTCTCCTCTGCCTCGGCCGACTCCGACACGATCGCCACCTCCGCCTTGCCCTGGTGCAGCAGGCCCACGGGGTCGGCATGGAAGCCCGACACGATGTCCAGGTCGACCTCGGGCCAGCGCGTGCGAAAGGCGTCCATGGCGGGCATCAGCCAGTCGAAGCAGGTGTGGCATTCGACCGCGATGCGCAGCGTGCCGCTCGCGCCCTCGACCAGCCGCGCGACGTCGCGCTCGCCGTCGTCGACCTGTTGCAGCACGACGTCGGCCAGCCGCAGCAGGCGCTGGCCGGCGGCCGTGAACTGCACGGGGCTGGACTTGCGCTCGAACAGGTCGGTGCCGTAGTGCGCCTCCAGGCCCTTCAACTGGTGCGACAGCGCGGACTGCGTGACGTTGAGCACCTGCGCGGCGCGCGACAGGTTGCCCGTCTCGCGCAGCGCGCGCAGCGTCCTGAGGTGGCGCAGTTCCAGGGGCGATTGGGGCATCTTGAGCCGGATTCATGATGAACCCGCAAACGTTTCGTTTGAATCATAGCGGGGTTCTGTCGATGATGGCGCCAGACTCATTCAAAAAAGCCTTTCACATGATTCGTTCTCATATCCTCGGCTTCCCGCGCATGGGCGCGCAGCGCCAGTTGAAGTTCGCGCTGGAGCGCCATTGGCGCGGCGAGATCGACGCCGCCGAACTGGAGTCCGTCGGCGCGCAATTGCGCGAGCAGCATTGGGCGCTGCAGCGCGACGCCGGCCTGGACGTCGTCACCGTGGGCGACTTCGCTTTCTACGACCAGGTGGCCAACCACATCCAGCTGTTCGGCTGCGAGCCGGCGCGCTTCGGCTTCACGGGCAGCGAGAGCGAGCTCGCCCGCTATTTCACGCTCGCGCGCGGCGTGGCGGCCGAGCATGCGCACGACGCGCACTGCGGCTGCGGCCAGGCGAACGGCGGCGCCCAGGCCGCGCTCGAGATGACCAAGTGGTTCGACACCAACTACCACTACCTGGTGCCCGAGTTCGACGCATCGACCACGTTCGCGCTGGCGGCCGACCGGCTGCTGGCCGAGGTCGCGCAGGCGCAGGGCCTGGGGCATGCGGTCAAGGTCGCGCTCGTCGGGCCGCTGACCTTCCTGTGGCTCGGCAAGGAGAAGCAGGACGGCTTCGACCGCCTCGACCTGCTGGAGACGCTGCTGCCCGCCTACGTGGCGCTGCTGCGCGGGCTGCGCGAGGCCGGCGTCGAATGGGTGCAGCTGGACGAGCCCATCCTTGGACTCGATCTGCCCGGCGCGTGGTCGCTGGCCTTCGAGCGCACGTACCACGCACTCAATGCGGCGCAGGTCAAGCTGATGGTGGCGACCTACTTCTCGCCGCTGGAAGACCACCTGAGCCTGGCCGCCAAGCTGCCCGTGGCCGCGCTGCACGTCGACGCCGTGCGCGCCGGCCACGAGCTGCAGGCCGTGCTGGACTGGGTGCCGTCGCACCGCGAGCTGTCGATCGGCATCGTCGACGGGCGCAACATCTGGCGCACCGACCTGGACAAGGCGCTGGACCAGCTGCGCAACGCCGTCGACAAGCACCCCGGGCCGCTGTGGATCGCGCCGTCGTGCTCGCTGCTGCATGTGCCGATGACGCTGGCGAGCGACGCCTCGCTCGACGCCGAACTGCGCAGCTGGCTGGCCGGCGCGCAGGAGAAGCTGGCCGAGCTGCGCACGCTCAAGCTGGCGCTGAGCCAGGGCGAGTCCGTGGTGCGCGCCGAGATGTTCGCCTCGCGCGCCGCGGCCGCCGCGCGCGCCGCCAGCCCGCGCGTGAAGAACCGGCAGGTGGCCGAGCGCGTGGCGGCGCTGCCCGCCGACGCCGATCGCCGTGCATCCGGTTTTCCGGTGCGGCAGGCGCTGCAGCGCGAGCGGCTCAAGCTGCCGCCGCTGCCCACCACCACCATCGGCTCGTTCCCGCAGACGCCCGAGATCCGCGCGGCGCGAGCCGCGTTCAAGCGGGGGGAGCTCTCCGCGCCGGACTATCGCGAAGCGATGCGGCGCGAGATCGCCGTGGCCGTCGAGAAACAGGAGGCCCTCGATCTGGACGTGCTGGTGCACGGCGAGGCCGAGCGCAACGACATGGTGGAGTACTTCGGCGAGCAATTGGCCGGCTTCGCGTTCACGGCCAATGGCTGGGTGCAGTCCTATGGCTCGCGCTGCGTCAAGCCGCCGGTGCTGTTCGGCGACGTCGCGCGCCGCGGCCCGATGACCGTGGCGTGGACGACCTACGCGCAGTCGCTGACCGCCCGCCCGATGAAGGGCATGCTGACCGGCCCGATCACGATCCTGCAATGGTCCTTCGTGCGCGACGACCAGCCGCGCGCGGCGACGGCGCTGCAGATCGCGCTGGCGATCCGCGACGAAGTGACCGACCTCGAGGCCGCCGGCATCCGCATCGTGCAGATCGACGAGCCCGCGATCCGCGAAGGCTTGCCGCTGCGGCGCGCGCAGTGGCCCGCCTATCTGCGCTGGGCCGCGCAGGCGTTCCGCGTCAGCGCCAGCGGCGTGCGCGACACCACGCAGATCCACACGCACATGTGCTACTCGGAGTTCAACGACATCCTGCCCGACATCGCGGCGATGGACGCCGACGTCATCACCATCGAGACCAGCCGTTCCGGCATGGAGCTGCTGCGCGGCTTCGGCGACTTCCGCTACCCCAACGAGATCGGGCCGGGCGTCTACGACATCCACTCGCCCAACGTGCCGGCCGCCGACGCGATGCTGCATCTGCTGCGCAAGGCCGCGACGGTGGTGCCGCCGGCCAACCTGTGGGTCAATCCGGACTGCGGGCTCAAGACGCGGCGCTGGCCGGAGACGGAGGCGGCGCTGCGCAACATGGTGGCGGCGGCCAAGGCGTTGCGGGCGGAACTCTCGCCGGGGTGAAGCCTCGGCAGGAGTGGATCCTGCGACTTCGCGCAGGATGACAGCCAATGCCCGTGCGCCGAGCGAAGCGCAGGCGCGGAATGACAACCAAAGCACGTCATCCTGCGCGGAGCGAAGCGCAGTCGCAGGATCCACCCCTGCCATGCGGCCGGGCCCTGCGACGCTCACCCCTCAGGTGTACTTCTTCTCCAGCGCATCCCACGCCGGCTTGCCGACCAGGCGCTGGCGCTCCGCGAACGGCGCCACCAGGCTCGGGTCTTCGTCGATGCGCTTGGTGTCGCGCAGCACGGTCAACGCCTTCTGCATGCCCGCCAGCGCGCCTTGCAGCGCCGCGTTGGCGTACAGCACGATGCCGTAGCCCAACGTGCCCAGCTCCTCGGCGCCGAAGATCGGCGTCTTGCCGCCGATGACCATGTTCATCAGCTGCGGCGGCCCCAGGCGCTGCGGCAGCGCGCGGATCTCCTCGGCCTTGGTGACCGCCTCGACGAACAGGATGTCGGCGCCCGCCTCGGCGAAGCGCTGCGCGCGTTCGACGGCGGCCTCGAAGCCGTGCGTGGCCGCGGCGTCGGTGCGGGCCATGATCAGGAAATCCGGATCGGTGCGCGCGTCGACGGCCGCCTTGATCTTGCTGACCGCCTCCTCGGTGGAGATGACTTCCTTGCCGGAGAAGTGGCCGCAGCGCTTGGGTGCGACCTGGTCCTCCAGCTGGATGCAATCGGCGCCGGCGCGCTCCAGGATGCGTACCGAGTGGTACGTGTTGAGCGCGTTGCCGAAACCGGTGTCCATGTCGACCAGCAGCGGCAGGCCGACCGCGTCGCGGATGCGGCTGGTGGCCTCGGCGATCTCGGCCAGGCCCATGAAGCCCTGGTCAGGCAGCCCGAGGTTCATGTTCGTGACGCCGGCGCCGGTGACATAGATCGCCTCGAAGCCGAGGTCCTCGATCACGCGGGCCGACAGTGCGTTGAAGGCGCCCGGCACGAGCGCGCCGCGGCGCGCGTCGACGAGGTTCCGGAGGGTCTTGCGGGAGCTGGTCATCGATGGGGATTCCTGATCTCAAAAACTGTCGCCGGGGATGCGGACATTGCCTTCCATGAGGACGCGCGCGCTACGGCTCATGAGCGCCTTGGCGACCTTCCATTGCCCGTCGACCTGCACGGCCTCGGCGCCCACGCGCAAGGTGCCCGACGGATGGCCGAAACGCACCGCGGTGCGGTCCGAGCCGCCGCCGGCCGCGAGGTTGACCAGCGTGCCCGGGATCGCCGCGGCGGTGCCGATGGCCACGGCCGCGGTGCCCATCATCGCGTGGTGCAGCTTGCCCATGGACATGGCGCGCACCAGCAGGTCCACATCCTTGGCCGCGACCTTCTTGCCGCTGGAGGCCACATAGTCGGCGGGTCGGGCGACGAACGCGATCTTGGGCGTGTGTGCGCGCGTGCGGGCCTCCACCAGCTGCTGGATCAGGCCCATGCGCAGCGCACCATGCGCGCGCAGCGTCTCGAACATCGCCAGCGCCTTCGGGTCGGAATTGATCGCGTCCTGCAGTTCGGCGCCGGTATAGCCGATGGACCCGGCATCGACGAAGATCGTCGGGATGCCGGCGTTGATCAGCGTGGCCTTGAGCTTGCCGATGCCGGGCACGTCGAGCTCGTCGACGACGTTGCCCGTGGGAAACATCGCGCCGCCGGCGCCGTCGCCCTCGTCGGCCGCGGGATCGAGGAACTCGAGCGGCACTTCGGCCGCCGGGAACGTCACGCCGTCGAGCTCGAAGTCGCCGGTCTCCTGCACCTGCCCGCCGGCCATCGTCACGTGCGCCACGATGGTCTTGGAGATGTTGGCCTGCCAGATGCGCACGATGGCCACGCCGTCGCGCGGGACGCGTGCCGCGTCGATCAGGCCGCTGGAGATCGCGAACGGGCCGACCGCGGCCGACAGGTTGCCGCAGTTGCCGCTCCAGTCGACGAAGGCCTGGTCGATCGCGACCTGGCCGAACAGGTAGTCGACGTCGTGGTCGGGCCGCGTGCTGCGCGACACGATCACCGTCTTGCTGGTGGACGAGGTGGCGCCGCCCATGCCGTCGATCTGCTTGCCGTAGGGATCGGGGCTGCCGATCACGCGCATCAGCAGCTTGTCGCGCGCCGCGCCGGGCTGCTGCGCGGCCAGCGGCAGGTCCTGCAGGCGGAAGAAGACGCCCTTGCTGGTGCCGCCGCGCATGTAGGTGGCGGGGATCCTGATCTGCGGAACGTGGGCCATCACGCCGCCTTCGCCGAAGACGCGAGGAAGTCCTGCGCGAAGCGCTGCAGCACGCCGCCGGCCTCGTAGATCGACACCTCCTCGGCGGTGTCGAGACGGCAGGTCACCGGCACCTCGACACGCTCGCCGCTCTTGCGATGGATCACCAGCGTCAAGGTCGCGCGCGGGTGGCGCTCGCCGACGACGTCGAACACCTCCGAGCCGTCGATGCCCAGCGTCAGGCGATTGGTGCCCGGCTTGAACTCCAGCGGCAGCACGCCCATGCCGACCAGGTTGGTGCGGTGGATGCGCTCGAAGCCCTCGGCCACGATGGCCTCCACGCCCGCCAGGCGCACGCCCTTGGCCGCCCAGTCGCGCGACGAGCCCTGGCCGTAGTCGGCGCCGGCGATGATGATCAGCGGCTGCTTGCGCTGCATGTAGGTCTCGATGCCTTCCCACATGCGCACGACCTGGCCTTCGGGTTCGACGCGCGTCAGCGAGCCCTTCTTGACCTTGCCGTCGACGACGGCCATCTCGTTGACCAGCTGCGGGTTGGCGAAGGTGGCGCGCTGGGCGGTCAGGTGGTCGCCGCGGTGCGTGGCGTAGGAGTTGAAGTCCTCCTCGGGCAGGCCCATCTTGTGCAGGTACTCGCCGGCCGCGCTGTCGCGCAGGATGGCGTTGGACGGAGACAGGTGGTCGGTGGTGATGTTGTCCGGCAGCACCGCCAGCGGGCGCAGGCCGCGCAGCGTGCGCTCGCCGGCCAGCGCGCCTTCCCAGTACGGCGGGCGCCGGATGTAGGTACTCTGGGGGCGCCAGTCGTACAGCGGGCTGATCTTTTCGCCGGAGTCCACCTGCAGCTTGAACATCGGATCGTAGACCTGGCGGAAGTGCGCCGGCTTGACGCTGGAGGCGACGATCGCGTCGATCTCGTCGTCGCTGGGCCAGATGTCCTTGAGCGTGACCGGCTGTCCGTCGGCGTCGGTGCCCAGCACGTCCTTCTCGATGTCGAAGCGCACGGTGCCGGCGATCGCGTAGGCCACCACCAGCGGCGGCGACGCCAGGAAGGCCTGCTTGGCGTATGGATGGATGCGGCCGTCGAAGTTGCGGTTGCCCGAGAGCACGGCGGTCGCGTACAGGTCGCGGTCAATGACCTCCTGCTGGATCTTCGGATCGAGCGCGCCGGACATGCCGTTGCAGGTGGTGCAGGCAAAGCCCACGATGCCGAAGCCCAGCTTCTCGAGTTCGGGCAGCAGGCCGGCCTCTTCCAGGTACAGCTGCACCGCCTTGGAGCCGGGCGCCAGCGACGACTTGACCCACGGCTTGCGCGCGAGCCCGCGCGCGTTCGCGTTGCGCGCGAGCAGGCCCGCGGCGATCACGTTGCGCGGGTTGCTGGTGTTGGTGCAGCTGGTGATGGCCGCGATGATGACGGCGCCGTCGGGCATCTGGCCGGGCGTTTCCGTCCAGGCGCCGGCGATGCCCCGCGCGGCCAGTTCGGAGGTCGGCAGCCGCTTGTGCGGGTTGGACGGGCCGGCCATGTTGCGCACGACGGTCGACAGGTCGAAGCGCAGCGTGCGCTCGTACTGCGCGGTCTTGAGCGAGTCGGCCCACAGCCCCGCCTGCTTGGCGTAGATCTCGACCAGCTTGACCTGCTCGGCGTCGCGGCCGGTCAGGCGCAGGTAGTCCAGCGTCTGGTCGTCGATGAAGAACATCGCGGCCGTCGCGCCGAACTCGGGCGTCATGTTGGAGATGGTGGCCCGGTCGCCCAGCGTCAGCGCCGCGGCGCCGTCGCCGAAGAACTCGATGTAGGCGCCGACCACCTTCTCCTTGCGCAGGTACTCGGTGATCGCCAGCACGATGTCGGTGGCCGTGATGCCCGGCTGCGGCTTGCCGGTGAGCTCGACGCCGACGATGTCGGGCAGGCGCATCCACGACGCGCGCCCCAGCATCACGTTCTCGGCCTCGAGGCCGCCGACGCCGATGGCGATCACGCCCAGCGCGTCGACGTGCGGCGTGTGGCTGTCGGTACCCACCAACGTGTCAGGGAACGCGACGCCGTCCTTGGCGTGCACCACCGGCGACATCCGCTCCAGGTTGATCTGGTGCATGATCCCGTTGCCCGGCGGGATCACCTCGACGTTCTTGAAGGCCTTCTTGGTCCACTCGATGAAGTGGAAGCGATCCTCGTTGCGGCGGTCCTCCACTGCGCGGTTCTTCTCGAACGCATCGGGATCGAAGCCGGCGAACTCGACCGCCAGCGAGTGGTCGACGATCAGCTGCGTCTGCACCACCGGGTTGACCTTGGCCGGATCGCCGCCCATGTCGGCGATGGCGTCGCGCAGGCCCGCCAGGTCGACCAGCGCGGTCTGGCCGAGGATGTCGTGGCAGACCACGCGCGCCGGGAACCATGGGAAGTCGAGGTCGCGCCGGCGCTCGACGAGCTGCATCAGAGAGGCGCCCAGCATGTCGGGCGCGCAGCGTCGCACCAGGTTTTCGGCGTGCACGCGCGACGTGTACGGGAGCTTGTCCCACGCGCCGGGTTGCAGCGCGTCGACGGCCTCGCGGGCGTCGAAGTAATCCAGCGCGGTGCCGGGCAGGTTCTTGCGGTAGTCGGTGTTCATGGCTGCAGGCACTCGGGCTGGCGGGGGCGTCTTACTTGCGATCCTTCAGGGCCACGAAGGGCTGGTCCTCGGGACCGACGTAGTTTGCGCTCGGGCGGATGATCTTGTTGTCGATGCGTTGCTCGATGATGTGCGCGGCCCAGCCGCTGGTGCGCGAGATCACGAACAGCGGCGTGAACATCGCGGTGGGCACGCCCATCATGTGGTAGCTGACGGCGCTGAACCAGTCGAGGTTGGGGAACATCTTCTTGGCGTCCCACATCACGCTCTCCAGGCGCTCGGCGATGTCGAACATCTTGGTCGAGCCGGCCTCCTTGGACAGCGATTTGGCCACGCCCTTGATGACCACGTTGCGCGGATCGCTGACGGTGTAGACCGGGTGCCCGAAGCCGATGACGACCTCCTTGGCCTCGACGCGGCGGCGGATGTCGGCCTCGGCCTCGTCCGGGTTGTCGTAGCGCTTCTGGATCTCGAAGGCCACCTCGTTGGCGCCGCCGTGCTTGGGGCCGCGCAGCGCGCCGATGCCGCCGGTGATGGCGGAGTAGACGTCGCTGCCCGTGCCGGCCACGACGCGGCAGGCGAAGGTCGACGCGTTGAACTCGTGCTCGGCGTACAGGTTGAGCGAGGTGTGCATCGCGCGCTCCCACGCGGCGCTCGGCTTCTTGCCGTGCAGCAAGTGCAGGAAGTGCGCGCCGATGGAGTCGTCGTCGGTCTCGACGTCGATGCGCTTGCCGTTCTGGCTGTAGTGGAACCAGTAAAGCAGCATCGAGCCGAGCGACGCCATCAGGCGGTCCGCGATGTCGCGCGCGCCGGGCGTGTTGTGGTCGTCCTTCTCGGGCAGCACGCAGCCGAGCACCGACACGCCGGTGCGCATCACGTCCATCGGATGCGCCGAGGCCGGCAGCTGCTCCAGCGCGGCCTTGACGGCGGCGGGCAGGCCACGCAGCGACTTCAGCTTGTCCTTGTAGGCGCGCAGCTCGGCCACGTTGGGCAGCTTGCCGTGCACCAGCAGGTGGGCGATCTCCTCGAATTCGGTGGCCTCGGCCAGCTCCAGGATGTCGTAGCCGCGGTAGTGCAGGTCGTTGCCGCTGCGGCCCACCGTGCACAACGCCGTGTTGCCGGCGGTCACGCCGGACAGGGCGACGGACTTCTTGGGCTTGAAGGTCGGGGCGGTCTGGGTGTCGGACATCGATCGGGTCTCTTTCTGGGTTCGGATTTGCCGGAGGCGCGCGCGTTTTCCAACGCCAACGCGAAGTGTGCGCGCATCTTATTTGCAATCTTCGCAGTCGGGTATTGCTTTGCTCTAGCAATGATTGCGAACATGATGGCGAAAGTTGCAATGTTTGCGAAGTCCGGGGACGCCGTGCGAAAGAACTTTCTGGGCGTCAAGCTCAAGACGCTGCGCGAACAGCGCGGCCTGACCCAGGCGGCGCTGGCCCAGCTGCTGGAGCTGTCGCCCAGCTACCTGAACCAGCTCGAGAACAACCAGCGCCCCTTGAGCGTGCCGGTGCTGCTGCGGCTGCAGTCGGCGCTGGGCGTCGACCTGCAGCTGTTCTCCGAGGACGACGAGGCGCGGCTGACCGCGCAGCTGCAGGACGTCGTCGCGCAGGCCCCGGACGGCGGCGCCGTCTCGCAGGCGGAGCTGCGCGCGATGGCGCAGCAGATGCCGGCGCTGGCGCAGGTGCTGATCCGCCTGCATCGGCGCAGCCGCGACGCCCAGGATCGGCTCGACGCGCTCGCCGCGATGCTGGGCGAGCGCGCCGGCGAGCTCGCGCGCGCCGCACGCCAGCCGCACGAGGAGGTGCGCCACTTCTT
>Ga0209759_1000760_pt1 | contig 27737 bp, 19 predicted proteins | sample AraplaCL_Col_mMS_FD_184261 | JGI IMG/M metagenome (GOLD analysis project Ga0209759, IMG submission 184261) | Arabidopsis root microbial communities from the University of North Carolina, USA - plate scrape CL_Col_mMS (SPAdes) (version 2) | ecosystem: Host-associated > Plants > Roots >...
CGCCCCGCCGGCCCTGCCCCGCTGTCGCCGACGCAGCAGCGGCTCTGGTTTATCGATCGGCTGTCCGAATCCAAGGCCCACTACACCATCCCCGCCATCTACCGCCTCGACGGCCCGCTGGATATCCAGGCGCTGCAGCGTTCCTTGCAGGGTGTGGTGGCGCGGCACGAGATCCTGCGCAGCGTGATCGAGCCGTGCAACGGTGAACCGGTGGCTGTGGTGCATGAGCACGTGGACGTAACGCTGGCCATGGACGACTTGTGCGAACTGGACGCGGCCGCGCAGGCGCAGGCGATCCGCGCACGCATCACCGATGCCATCAGCAAGCCGTTCGACCTGGCGCATGAGCCGCCGCTGCGCGCCGAGTTGCTGCGGCTTGCGCCGGATGCGTACGTATGCATGTTGACGATGCATCACATCGCCTTCGACGGCTGGTCAGTGGAAAACCTGCTGCGTGAACTCTCCGCGCTGTATGCCGCGTCGCTGGCCGGCCACGCCGACCCATTGCCGGCGCTGCCGCTGCAATACGCCGATTACGCGGCCTGGCAGCAGCAATGGCTGCAAGGCGAACGGCTGCGCCGGGCGCTGGACTATTGGCGCAAGCAGCTCGACGGTGCACCTGCCGCGCATGGTCTTGCGCTGGACAAGACGCGTCCCTTGCAGGCCCATCATGCGGGAGCGTCGTGGCGCCAGCGCCTGCCGCCATCATTGCAACGAGCCTTGCTTGAGCTGAGCCGCCGCCATGGCGCCACCTTGTTCATGACGCTGCAAGCCGCGTTTGCGGTATTCGTGGCCCGCTGGAGCGGTCAAACCGATATCGTCATCGGCACGCCGGTCGCCAACCGTCCGCGCAACGAGCTGGCGCCGCTGATCGGCTTTTTCTCCAATACGTTGGCACTGCGCACCCGTCTAGCAGAAGGGGCATCTTTCACGGATGTGTTGCAGCAGACCAAAGCCATGGTGCTCGACGCCTTCGCGTTCCAGCACCTGCCGTTCGACCTGCTGGTGGAAGAGCTCAACCCGCCGCGCAACCTGGGCCTTCCTCCGCTGGTCCAGCTGATGTTCTCGCTGCAGGACATCGATGAACATGCCGCCTTGAACCTGCCCGGCATCGAGGCGCAGGCGTTGGTTCCGGATGCGGTCAATGCCAGGTTCGACCTCGAAATCAGCCTGCGGCAAACACGGCAGGGATTGGACGCATGCTGGGACTACAGCGCCGAGCTGTTCCATGCGCAAACCATCGCGCGCATGGGCGCTTCGTTCGCAGCGCTGCTGGAAGGTATCGTCGCCGACGAACGGCAACCCGTCGATCGGCTGCCCTTGCTGGATGCTCTGGAGCGCCGGCAGTTGCTGGAACAGTTCAGCGCATCGACGCAAGCTGCGTCCCGTCCAGCCTTGATCCACACGCTGTTCGAGCAACACGCGCAGCGCACACCCGATGCGGTGGCGCTTACCTACGAAGGTGAATCACTGACCTATGCCGAGCTCAATGCGCAGGCCAACCGCGTCGCCCACGCGCTGATCGCGCGCGGCGTGCAACCGGATGACCGTGTAGCGCTCGGCGTGGAACGCAGTCTGGCGATGGTAGTCGGCATCCTGGGCATCCTCAAGGCCGGTGCCGGCTACGTGCCGCTCGATCCGTCGTATCCGGCCGAACGCCTGGCGTATCTGTTGCAGGACAGTGCACCAGTGTTGTTGCTGACGCAGGCATCGCTGCAGGCGCGATGGCCGGCCGATGTGCCGATGCTGCAGCTGGATGATCCGCTGCTGGCAGCACAACCCACGCATGACCCGGCGATCGACCATCTCACACCGCAGCACCTGGCGTACGTCATCTACACCTCCGGCTCGACCGGCCAGCCCAAGGGCGTAATGGTCGAACATGCCCAGGTAGCGCGTCTGCTGTCGGCGACCGAGGCGCTGTTTCAATTCGGGCGGCAGGATGTCTGGACGCTGTTCCACTCCTACGCCTTCGATTTCTCGGTGTGGGAGCTGTGGGGCGCACTGGCCCATGGCGGCCGGCTGGTGATCGTGCCGGCGCTGTGCGCGCGTTCGCCGAAGGACTTCTATGCACTGCTGTGCCGCGAACGGGTGACGGTGCTGAACCAGACGCCAAGCGCGTTCCGCGCCTTGATGGCGGTGCAGGATGCGCAAGCGCATGCCTTGCGCTACGTCATCTTCGGGGGCGAAGCCTTGGAGCTGCACACGCTGCGGCCATGGATCGAACGCAACGATCCGGCGCAGACGCGCTTGATCAACATGTACGGCATCACCGAGACCACGGTGCATGTCACGTACCGCGCGTTGACGCGCGAGGACATCGAAGCGGGCCGGGGCAGCCTGGTGGGGCGCGGCTTGCCGGACTTGCGGGTGTATCTTCTGGACGGTCATGGCGAACCGGTGCCGATCGGCGTCACCGGCGAGATCCACGTCGGCGGCGCGGGGGTAGCGCGCGGCTACTGGAACCGTCCGGCGCTGACGGCCGAACGTTTCCTGCGCGATCCATTCGTGGACGATCCGCAAGCGCGCATGTACAAGAGCGGCGACCTGGGGCGCTGGCTGCCGAACGGCGAGATCGACTACCTGGGCCGCAACGATTTCCAGGTGAAGATCCGCGGCTTCCGCATCGAGCTGGGCGAGATCGAGGCGAAGCTGGCCAAACAGGCCAACGTGCGCGAGGCGGTCGTGATTGCGCGCGAAGACATGCCGGGCGACAAGCGCCTGGTGGCGTACCTGGCTTCGCACGATGGACAGCCGCTGCCGATGGCTGCATTGCGCACTGCCTTGTCGAAGGAACTGGCCGACTACATGCTGCCCAGCGCCTTCGTGCAGCTGGAACAACTGCCCCTGACAGGCAATGGCAAGCTGGACCACAAGGCACTCCCCGCACCGGACCTGACATCCGTGGTGACGCAGCGTTACGAGGCGCCGCAAAGCGATACGGAGATCGCCATCGCCGCCATCTGGTGTGCCTTGCTGGGCCTGGAACGCGTCGGCCTGAACGACAATTTTTTTGAATTGGGCGGCCATTCGCTGCTGCTCACGCGCCTGCACAACCGGCTCAACGAACGCTACGGCGAAGGCTTGGCGCTGAGGCAGCTGTTCGCGGCGCCGACGATTCGCGAACAGGCGTCGCTGCTCGAGTCGATGCGCCGCGACGCCTCCCCGGCCACGCCGCGCTTGCCACCGCCGACGGCAAAGTCCGCCGATGCGGCGCCGATCCTGTCCTTCGCACAAAGCCGGCTGTGGTTCATCGACCAGATGGACGGAGCCAGTGCGGTGTACAACATTCCCTGCGCGCTGCGCCTAGCCGGCGAGCTGCAGGTGGATGCCTTGCATCAGGCGCTGAACACCATCGTCGAACGCCACCAGGTGTTGCGCACGGTGATCGTCAACACGGCCGGCGAAGCACACCCGCGTCTGCGGGAGGCATTCGCGCTGACGCTCGCGCTGCATGACCTCAGCCACCTGGACGAGACCGCGCGGCATAAAACCCTGAGGGAGTTGCGCGACGCCGAAGCGGCGCTGCCGTTCGACCTGTCCAGCGATCTGCTGCTGCGCACGCAACTGCTGCGCCTGGCCGAACACGAACACGTGCTGCTGCTGACCGTGCACCACATCGCTGCGGATGGCTGGTCGATGGGCGTGTTGCTGAAGGAGCTAGCCGAGCTGTACGAAGCTGCGGTCGCCGGCCGTGCCGCCAGCTTGCCGGCGCTGCCCTTGCAATATGACGACTATGCGCACTGGCAGCGCACTTGGCTGCAAGGCGCCCACCTGGATGAGCCATGCCGCTATTGGCAAACGCAACTGGATGCCCTGCCGGTGCTGCACAACCTGCCGCTGGACTTTCCGCGGCCGGAGCAACAGCGCTATCGCGGCGCCATGCATCGCCAAACCATGCCGCCCTCCTTGTTGGCGAAGTTGCGGCAACTTTCGCAGGCCCATGACGCCACCTTGTTCATGACCTTGCAGGCGGCCTTTGCGGTATGGCTTGCGCGCTGGAGCGGCGATACCGACATCGTGATGGGTACGCCCGTGGCCAACCGCCGCCATGAGCAGCTGGCGCCGCTGATCGGGTTCTTCGTCAACACGCTGGTGTTGCGTAGCGATTTGTCGGGCAACCCGCGTTTCGTCGACGCACTGGCGGCCGCGAAGACGATGGCGCTGGACGCCTATCAGCATCAGGACGTGCCGTTCGAACTACTGGTGGAACGCCTGCGCCCGCAACGTGCCACCAGTCACAGCCCGCTGTTCCAGGTGATGCTGTCGCTGGACAACAACACCGCTCCCATCGTGTCATTCGGCGGATTGCAGGTGGCCGACGTGGCAGGCGATACGCGGCACGCCAAGTTCGATCTGCTATTGAACCTGGGCGAGACCGCCGAGGGACTCGACGCCTGCTGGGACTACAACCGCGACCTGTTCCGCGCCGATACGGTTGCCCGCATGGCGGCCTCGTTCGAAACGCTGCTGCAGGGCATCGTTGCCGCGCCGACGCAGCATATCGGGCAGCTCCCCCTGCTCGATGCTTTCATGCAGCGCGAAGTCGTGGCCTTCAGCCATCAAGCAGCGACACCGAATTTCGGGCGACACTGCGTGCACACGCTTATCGAACAGCAGGTCGAACGCAGCCCGCATGCCGTTGCCGTCAGCTGCGCAGCGGAAACCCTCACCTACGCCGAGCTCAACCGCCAGGCCAACCAGCTTGCGCATCATCTGCGCAAGCTGGGCGTGGGTCCGGATGTGCCGGTGGCGATCGCCGCGGAACGCAGTCTTGCGATGGTGATCGGCCTGCTCGCCATTCTCAAGGCCGGAGGCGCCTACGTGCCGCTGGACCCGGCCTATCCCACGGACCGCTTGGCATACATGCTGGCAGACAGCGCACCGGCGGTGTTGCTGGTGCAAGCGTCCGTGCTAGGTCGACTGCCTGCGGTGGAGCTGCCGACCTTGTCGCTCGACGACGCCACGCCATGGATGCACGAGCCTGGCCACAATCCGCACGTCACCGGCCTCTCTGCCGAGCACCTGGCCTACGTGATCTATACGTCGGGCTCGACCGGCTTGCCCAAGGGCGTGATGAATGAACATGGCGGCGTGGTCAACCGCCTGCTGTGGGCGCAATCGCAGTTTCAGCTCTCGCCGGCCGATCGCGTGCTGCAAAAAACGCCGTACGGCTTTGACGTGTCGGTATGGGAATTTTTCCTGCCGCTCTTGGCAGGTGCGCAACTGGTGATGGCAAAACCCGGCGGCCACCAGGACCCGGCTTATCTGGCCGAGTTGATCGAAGGCGCCGGCGTCACTGTCTTGCATTTCGTGCCTTCGATGCTGCAACTGTTTCTGGATGGCGCGCACGCGCGCCGATGCACTGGCCTGCGGCATGTGCTGTGCAGCGGCGAGGCGCTGCCTTATTCGTTGCAAGTGCGCTTCATGCAGGCGTTGCCGAAGGTGGCGCTGCATAATCTTTACGGTCCGACCGAGGCGGCCGTCGACGTTACCCATTGGCGCTGCAATGCCTCGCTGCATCCCGGCACCGTGCCGATCGGCCGGCCGATCGCCAACACGCGCATGTACGTGCTGGATAGCCAGCATGCCCTGGTGCCGCGCGGCGTGGCGGGCGAGCTGTATATCGCCGGCGTGCAGGTTGCACGTGGCTATTTGAACCGGCCGGAGCTGACCGCCGAACGCTTTCTGGCGGATCCATTCTTTGCCAAGGATGGTGTTGGCGACCGCGATGTTCGCATGTACAAGACCGGTGACCTGGGACGTTGGCTGCCGGATGGTTCCATCGAATATCTCGGTCGCAACGATTTCCAGATCAAGATTCGCGGATTCCGGGTCGAATTGGGGGAAATCGAGGAAACCTTGGCCGCCCGCGAGGACGTGCGCGAAGCGGCGGTGATCGCACGCGAAGACGTGCCCGGCGACAAGCGGCTGGTGGCGTACCTGGTGATGCACGAAGGGCACACGTTCGCTGCCGAAGACCTGCGGCAGGCCTTGGCGAAAAGCCTGCCCGAGTACATGGTGCCGAGCGCCTTCGTGCAGTTGGACGCCCTGCCGCTGACGACCAACGGCAAGCTGGACCGCCGGGCATTGCCCGCGCCGAATGCAAGCGCTTATACGGCGGCCACCTATGTGCCGCCGCAAACCGCGCTGGAACGGCAACTTGTCGGCATCTGGCAAAACCTGTTGCAGCACGAACAGATCGGCGTTACCGCCAATTTCTTCGACCTCGGCGGCCACTCGCTCAATGCGGTGCGCCTGATGTCCAGCCTCCGCGAGGTTACGGGCAAGACGCTGCCGATCTCCCTGCTGTTTGAAGCGCCGACCATTCGCGCGCTGGCGGCACGGGCGGAAAGCCATGGCAACGCCGCGGACGATTCGTTCGTGGTGCTGCGCGAAGCGGCCGGCGCCACGCCGCTATACGTATTCCACGCGGCAGGCGGCGACGTGCTGTGTTATCAGCCGCTGCTGCAATACCTTGCAGCGGACATGCCGGTATACGGCTTTCACCGTCGCGAACTGCCCAACCAGCGCGTGCCGGCCCTGGTTTCCACCGAGCAACTGGCGGATGAGTATCTGGCCCGGCTGCTGCAACACCAACCCGCAGGCCCCTACTACCTGGCAGGCTGGTCCAGTGGCGGACTGATTGCGATGGAAGTGGCGGCGCGGCTGGAAACCCTGGGCCATACCGTGGCCGTGGTGGCGCTGATCGACACCATGCTGATGACCGGCGGCGACCTGCCCGCGCCGTTCCATGCAAGAGGGCTGGAACAACTGCAACAACTGGATGCACAAGCCGCGTGCGAGCTGATGCGCGAATACGAGCCTGCGCTGCCACCCGTCACGCCGAAGGATGGCATGCTGGATATCTCCGCCACCGATTATTTCAATTACCTGGTGGCGGCCAACCAGATCTCGCTGGACTTCCACCGGCCTGCGTTCTCGCTGCGCACGCGCGTCCACTACTTCGGCTGCCGTGGCAATGCCATTGTGCAAACGCTGGACCAACGCGTCGAAGACATCCAGGCGCTGGTGCAGCCAACGATCTCCCGCGAGGATTTCGACGCTACGCATTTCTCGATCATGGAAGAACCCGACGTTGCCGGCCTCGGCCGCGCCATGGCGCGCCTGCTCGATGCAACTGCGCAGGCATCCACGGACAACATGGCATCACCACACAACAACGTGCCGCACAAGTCGACCTTTGCCGGATGCCTCGCATGAACAGCACACCCTCCCATCTCGATGCCGTGGCCCTGGATGCAGCGCCACCGCTGTTCCGCAATGCCAATTACCGATGGCTGTGGGGTAGCGCGGTGATTGCATCCCTGGGGGACTACTTCACCCTCATCGCCATGCCCTGGCTGGTGCTGTCGGTCTCCAAGGACCCTGCTGCGCTGGGCATGGTCATGGCGCTGGAAAGCCTGCCCAGGGCGGCCTTCATGCTGGTCAGCGGCGGCGCATCCGATCGCTTTACGGCGCGTTCGGTATTGCTGGCAAGCCGATTCCTGTTCATGCTCGCACTGCTGTTGCTGGCGCTGCTGCTGCTCAGTGGGCACGTACAGCTTCATTATCTTTACGGGTTTGCGGTGACGTTCGGCCTGCTTGCCGCATTCGCCTTGCCGGCGGACCGCGCGCTGTTGCCGCAAGTGGTCGCGCCCTCGCACATCCAGAAAGGCAACAGCGCACTGATGGGCTCGCAGCAATTGATCCAGCTGTTCGCGCCGGTATTGGCCGGGCTGCTGATCTGGGGCCTGCCGACGGCCGAAGCGCCTGCCGGCGCCGATCTTCGGCATATCGCCTTCGCGTTCCTGTTCAATGCCGCCGCCATCGCGGTGGCGCTGCTGTTGCTGATGCGCATCCGCATCACACCGCAAACCGGCGCCGCGGAAGAACCGGAAGTACGCCTCGCCGAAGGTTTCCGCTATCTCGGGCGGGATCGCGGCATGTTCATCGCCACCCTCTACATGGGCTGCATCGGCTTCTTTGCCATCGGGCCGCTGCTGACCACGATTCCGCAGCTGGCCACGCAACGGCTGCACGATGGCGCTTTGTCGTACGGCATGCTCTATGCGGTAAACGGATTGGGCTCGATCCTCGGCTTCGCACTCGGCGGCATGCTGCCCAAACCGGCGCTGCGCCGCCTTGGACTGGTGGTATGCAGCGCCGACCTGTGCTCCGGTATCGCCATCGGCTGGCTGGGCCATGCAAACAGTTTCGTTGCGGCCGCGCCCGCCCTGATCCTGGTGGGCATCACCGTCAGCTACGGCGGCGTGCTCGGCCTCAGCTGGATCCAGGAACGCGTACCGCCGGCCCTGGCCGGCCGCGTCCTCAGCATCATCATGTTCGCCGTGCTTGGTCTTACGCCACTGTCGATGGCGGCGGCCGGCTTCCTGGCCGCGCATTATTCGATCACCACATTGCTGACCATATCCGCCGCGGCCATCGGCGCAACGGCATTGGCAGGCATGGTTACACCTGCCATTCGCCGGTTTGGGGCGTATCCGGTGCCGGCAACGCCCTAAAACGCTGCGACGTCATGCCAGCCTATGTGCATGGCCGTTCTAGTCGGATACGGCGATGGTCAACACTTGCGAACTCATCACCTCGTTGTTGTCGCGTATCTCGCTGACGTAAGTGGCGGTCGAGCCTGATGCGGCGACGGTCACGTCGATGTCCACCAGCACGGCGTCCGGCGCATCCTTGGCGCCAATCTCGATCCTCGCCGGCGTACCGGCGTGCGTGATGAGCTTGGGCTTTGACAGTATCTGTCCTGACTTGAGATCGGTGAGGACGGCCGTGACAGCATACGTATCCGCCGCCGGCATGCGTTTGACCTGAAGCTCGATCTTTGGCCGCGCATGGCTCCAATCGGCGGCGGAAGCGCCAGCACTTCCCGCGTTCGCCAAAGCCGAAACGCACAGCAAACCTGCCATGAAAAGAAACTTGCCCATTCCCTGCTCCTGGTCGATAGACAGTTGAAAAAAACGATGAGGTTTTGCGAGACGCCAGCTTACCGTCCTGAAGGCCGGGATCGTAAGCCAGGATGAAATCCCAGCATCAACGGTGGCGAATAGTTGACCTCACGCGCGAAAGCGCAGCGCATCCAAGACCAGCGAAAACGCCGGTGACGGATGCTTCCTGCTCGGATAGTAAAGATGAAAGCCCGGAAACGGCGGGCACCAATCTTCCAGCACGCGTACAAGCCGACCTTTTTCGAGGTGCGGGGCGAACTCTTCTTCGGGGAGGAAGGCGATACCCATGCCGTCGAGTGCAGCTCGGACGATATGCAATGGCGTGTTGAACGTCACCTGGCCTTCGACGCGCACTTCCAGTTCACGGCCGCGGCGCTCGAACTCCCAGACATACAGTCCGCCCGCGCCTTGGCGCAGGTTGATGCAACGGTGCTGCGTGAGCTCGCCCGGTGTCTTGGGTGGCGCATGCCTGGCGAAGTACGCGGGTGAAGCGACTGCCGCCATGCGCACCTTCGGACCAATCGGCATGGCGATCATGTCCTTGTGTACCGCCTCACCCAACCGCACGCCGGCATCGAAGCGATCCGCAACGATGTCGCGCAGTTCGTAGCTCACGTCGAACTCGATGTGGATGTCGGGATACTTTCTGAGCACGGGCACGAGTTTTGGCCAGATGGTCGTGCGCAATACCTGGTCGGAACAGGTGATGCGTACCGTGCCGGCGGGCTTGCCGCGTGCCGCGGTCAGCGCGCCCAGCTCCGCTTCGATTTCCTCGAAACGATGCCCGATGGCTTGCACCAGACGTTCACCGGCATCGGTAGGCGCCACGCTGCGCGTGGTCCGGGTCAGCAGGCGGATATCGAGGCGCTCTTCCAGCGCCCGGATCGTCTGGCTGAGCGCCGATTGGGTAACGCCCAGCACGGCTGCCGCACGCGTAAAACTGCCTTCACGCGCCACGGTAACGAAGGCGAGCAGATCGTTGAGGTTGCGCTTGGCCATGGCATGCCCCCAGAAGCATTCATTAGTCTAGCTAATATGCTATTTAAGTGTTTATTAGCTAGTCAAGGGTTTGCGCGCCCGCGAAAATAACCGGCGTGCAAGCGACATTCCCTTCCCTGTTCATCGAACCCGTCTTCTCGCAAATCCACCTGGAAGGCGGACCGGCACCGGTTCGCCGCTACCTGCCCGACCTCGTGGACCTGGTGCTTCGCCAGACGATCGATCCATCACCGGTATTCGACCTGGTGCTGCCGTTGGAACAGGTGGCCGAAGGCTACAAGGCGATGGACGAACGCCGTGCGATCAAGGCGCTGCTGCAGCCTTGAACACGTGCGGATCGTGACGCGCCTCTCATCACAACAGCAGGTGAAAACCAATGCAGACACGCAAACTCGGAAAATCCGGACTGGACGTATCGACACTCGGCCTAGGCTGCATGGGAATCAGCTTCAGCTATGCCACGCAGCTCTCCAAACCGGAAGGCATCGCGCTGATCCGCGCCGCGGTCGAGCGCGGTGTCACTTTTTTTGACACGGCCGAAGTCTATGGTCCGTTTACCAACGAAGAAGTGGTGGGCGAGGCGTTGCGGCCGGTTCGCGATCAGGTCGTCATCGCCACCAAGTTCGGCTTCGACATCGACTTCGAAACCCGCGAGAACCGCGGCGTAAGCAGCCGGCCGGAGCGCATCCGGCAGGCGGTCGACGGATCGTTGAAGCGGCTGGGCATCGACGCCATCGATCTTCTTTATCAGCACCGCGTCGACCCGGCCGTGCCGATCGAAGACGTGGCCGGCACCGTCAAAGCGCTGATTGCCGAGGGAAAGGTGCGCCACTTCGGCATGTCCGAACCCGGCGTGCAGACGCTGCGCCGCGCCCACGCGGTGCAACCGGTTGCCGCGCTCCAGAACGAATACTCGCTGTGGTGGCGAGCGCCGGAGACGAATGGAATCCTGCAGGCCTGCGATGAACTCGGCATCGGCTTCGTGCCCTATAGCCCGCTCGGCAAGGGCTTTTTGACTGGCGCCATGAGCAAAGATACCAAGCTGGCGGAGAACGATTTCCGCAGCAGTCAGCCGCGCTTCGCGCCGGACGCCATGGCGAAGAACCAGGCCTTCGTCGACCTGTTGCAGCGGGTCGCCACCGGGAAGCATGCAACACCTGCGCAGGTCGCCCTCGCCTGGCTGCTTGCACAGCGTCCCTACATCGTGCCGATCCCCGGCACGACCAAGCTGCATCGATTGGAAGAAAATCTCGGCGCCGCCGACGTTACGTTTACGCGGGAGGATTTGCGCGTCATCAACGAGGCGGCCGCGCAGATCCAGGCCGAAGGCGAGCGCTATGCCGCGCAGCACCTGGCGATGGTTGGACAGGAGGCTCCGCCGGTTCATGGCTAACGACACAAGCGCATCGGAAACGCTATCGGCTCGCCAGCAAGCCATCGCACCTATCGCCGCCTTCGCCGCAGCGGGTGACATGGAAAGATTGAGCACGGCCCTGAACCAAGGTCTGGACGCCGGGATGAACATCAGCGACGCGCGCGAAATCCTCGTGCAACTCTATGCTTACGCCGGCTTTCCGCGCAGCCTCAATGCGCTTGGCGAAGTGATGAAGGTGCTGGCGTTACGCACGCAGCGCGGCATGCAGGACGCACCTGGCCACGAACCCAGCCATGCCATTCCCACCGGCGCGGCCCTGCTTGCAGCTGGCAGCGCCAATCAAACCAGGTTGTCAGGCGGCCCCGTCAAAGGGCCGGTGTTCGAATTTGCCCCAGCCATCGACGCCTATCTGAAAACTCACCTGTTCGGCGACATCTTCGAGCGCGACAACCTCGACTGGCAAAGCCGCGAACTGGCCACCGTGGCCATGTTGTCGGCATTGCCGGGCACCGAAGCGCAACTGCAGGCGCACATGCGCATCAGCATGAACGTGGGGCTTACTGCTGGCCAATTGCGGCAGTTTGGCGAGATCTTGGCCGAGCGTGTCGATGAAACGGCAGCCCGGCGTGCGCGCGATGCATTGGCGCGGCAACTGGCTGCGGCGCCGGCATATTGAGCGGGCTTCGACACGCTGGTCTACGCGCCCACCGCAGGATAGATGACCGTACCCCCCGGTTGAATCACGGCGCCCGCGGTTAGCCGGGCCTGTTCCATGCGGCCTTTGCTTACGATATGGACCACGGTTTCACCGCGGGCGATCAGGTAATCGGCAATGATGCGCCGATGACAGCGCCACCACACGGCTTCCGAGCACATGATTGCGCAACGATGCTGGTGTCCTTGCGCGATAAGCTGGTCCATGCCGAGCTGGAAATCCTCCGAAAACGCGTAATCCGCATAGTTATGGAAGCTCCGGTTTGACCAGAATCCATTGACCTGGGCAGGAACAGGATTCGATCGACCACGCCGGCCACCGAGTGCAAGGATGTGCAGGTAGGAAATATGGAAAGGCGCGAGGCCCTCGGGGAGCGTCTCCTTGTTGAACTGCGGATTGGTTCGCGAACGCGGAAAAGCCCGCACATCCACAAGCTGCTGCACAAGCGCGTCGCGCAATAGCGCGGCGAATTCGTCCAGGCTGCGATTGGAATGGCCAATCGTTAAGAAGGTGGCCATCAGGCCGGACCTTTGTGCGGATCGTGTTGCAGCGCCCTTCCCTTGTGCGCGGCGATGTGACCGGTCTTGTCGCTCTTGATCTCATATTGGGGATCGTCTGCCGACGCATGATGCGTATGACCCTTATAGTCAAAATCCCTGGTGTGGACGGCCATGATCGTTCCGGTGACCCAGCCAGCTTCGGAATTCCATTTGACGTGATCGCCCCGCTTGAATGTCTTCGTCATCGCGCAGCTCCCGTGACGGTTCGAACGCACGCGCCAGGCGGCCTCGACCGATGGCGCGTGGCCACTACGTGCGGCAGCCGTCATTCGACGAGCATGGCAGTCAGCGTGGCGTGTAGACCTCTGTCGCCTTCAGCCGGCGCCCGGAATCGCGGGCTGGGATGCAATCCCAGCATTTATGTGTATGGCAATGCTGCCGGCCAATTGTGGAAGTTTGCCGAGACCAGGGCCGAACGCGCGAATGAAGCGGCGGGCCGGCGTGCGCACGATGCATTGGCGCGGCAACTGGCTGCCCCATGTGCGAATGTGCGCCAGCCATCGATAACGCCGGCACGTTGATACGAAAAGGCCGCGAACCCGACAAGTTCGCGGCCTCCATGGCTCTGCGCCATCAGGGATTATGTATCTCGGTCGAAGCGTGCGCCGCCTGCAGATTGCTCCAGAAGGTGCCGCCATCCTTCAGTGGCGGATTGGCCGCACCGAAGTTGAAGCCGTCAATGGCATTCTTCGCCGGCTGCGGCAGGTCATTCCATCCCACCAGGGGTTGGGTGCCGCCCTGGCGCCAGGTCGGGTCGGGATGGTGATCCAGCAACTTGTCCGGCGCGTGGTAATACACCAGCGGATGCACGCCCCAGCTGACGTAGCCATAGCTGCCCGTCCATGTGGGCGGCGCATCATTCACCGACCAGCCGCCGTGCATGGAGTAGTTGATCCTTAGGATGGGCGAGCCGACCTGGCATTCCTTGAGCCACACCACAATGCCTTCCCATTCATAGCGATGGCCGCCAATCCCGGAGGGTGGCATGTCCTTGGGCATGAACCACGAATACATGATCGCGCACTCGCCGTAGTAGTTGGCGTAGCGCGAATAGACCTGACCAACGCTGCTGGTGCACTCGCCATTCGAAGCGCCGGTCGGTTTCAGGCCGCCGCTGACATCTCCGTTTGCATCGACAGCCGGATAGGGATCACAACCCTTGTCGCCAATGGCCAGCCTTGGCTGGTAATACTTCTCCAGCGCCGAAGCGCCAGTGTAGATCGGTTGTACCTGATCGTGGGCTATCACGTTGTAAGCGAGTGCAGCGCTGCTTCCGAACAGGCTGCCGATCACCCCCAGACACAAAAACATTTTCTTCAAGCGCATTTGCGAATCACCTTTTGTCAATGGACGATTTTTCGTGCTGCGTCTCAATGCTTGAGCTCCCGGCATTCCGCTTGCCTGGACACGCATGTCATGCCGCCTGCAAGCATCCGACGCGATGCGACGCCTGTTGCCAGGAAAAGGCTCTCACTCCCCTGAAAGAAAATAAACGCCCCAGTTGGCAAGCAGATGATTGCCGTATGACTGTCGCCATGACCCATCGCGACAGCATCCACCGCGGACAGCGTGAGCTTGTGTTCGAGACACAGGCACTTGGGTGAACAGTGCGGCTGTCATTTCAGGCCGAACATTGTTACGGCGTGCTGCCGCGCGTGGGTAGCGCAATGATCTGCTGTCCCGATCTACGATGGCCGCTTCCACCGCGACGGCATTTGCACAAAAACGTCCACCCGATTATTTTGTATTTTTCAAGGAAGACGGAGACATGTAATGCGCCAATGGCTTTTTTTGATACCGCTCGCCATGCTTTCTATACCCTGTATGGCCGACGGAATGCTTTACGTGCAAGTGCCGGCCGTGCTTTCAAAAGACGCGCCGATGATCGATGCGGTCAAGACGCAGTGTGCGCTTCCCCAGGTTGTCGGAGAGGACGTCTTCAATTCGGTCAGCCAGGTTTACGGCAACAGCAAAAAAACCGACAGCGAGGCGTCGGTGATCGGGCAACCGGTCTTGAAGACCACCTTGTTGTCGGCGCGCGGATGGGCCGGCGGCGGCTGGAGCGGATCGAAGGAAATCACCATCCAGGTCGAACTGGTCAAAGACGGCAAAACACTGGACACGACGACCCTGGACTATTCCTCAAAAGGCGGTTTATTCGGGCCATTCAAGGGCACCTGCGACATTCTTCATTACGCTGCGGAGAAATTGGGGAAGCGGGTGGCGAAATGGATAAAGAAACGGGATGACCTTATCCTCACCGCGAAATAATGTTCGGCCCTTTTTCGGAAATGCCTTGCCGAGGGAATGCGGCATGAATTCAAGCGTGCCTGGATTTTGGCGATCGTGCCTGCTGGCTACGATTGCAGCGGTGGCGTGCAATCATGCCTTGGGCGGAACGACGATTCCCGCCGTATTCGAGGCAGGCCACATCTACGCCACACCTCGCCTTGCAAACGGTAAAACGCTAAGGCTATTGGTCGACACCGGTGGCGGTGGCGCCTGGACGTACTGGCTCTGGCGTACGCCATCCTTGGACTTGGCCAAGCTTGAATCCTGCCGCATTGGGGGCCAATCCATCGAGCTATTCCGTGCGCCCGCATTCTCCGGCACTCCCCTGCCGCCGCCTGTCGGCCCTTGCCGGGGCATCATGCTGCTGCCGAAAGATGCGCACGAAGCCTCGAACTACGACGGCATGATCGGCGCCAATTACCTCGCCACCCATGGCATCTGGACCTTCGATTATCCCGGGCAGCGCTTGATCCACGAGAACAAGCAGTGGGCTCCGCCGCCCGATGCCCATCAAGCGCCGCTCGGCTTCACCGCCACTGCATCGAAGTTGCGCCTGGGCTTTCCTCGCCTGACGATCGTTGTCGACGGCGAACCGCTCGACATGCTGCTGGACACCGGCGCCACCGGCCGACCGACCGCCAGCACGCTAGCCGCCACTGGCGAGCCCGTGGTCGATGGACAAGGCGTAACCAGCTACGTCACCACCTCGATCCTGGAGCGATGGCATCGCCGGCATCCGGATTGGAAAGTCATCAACAACGGCGACGACCTCTTTGGTCCCACGCGCGCCACCAGGGTGATCCGCGTACCCGACGTGGTGTGGGCAGGCATGAAGCTCGGGCCGGTCTGGTTTACCGAGCGGCCGGACGACAACTTCCACGTCATGATGGCCTCCATGATGGACAAGCGGCCCGAGGGCGCACTGGGCGGTAATGTGTTCCGGCATATGGTGCTGACGATTGATTACTTGCACGAGCGAGCTTGGGTCGTCTGCAAGGACGCATCTTTTTGCCGTTCGGCCGCAGGTTCGTGAGGAAGAGCCAGGATGAAATCGCGGCTTTTATCCGGATGACGATTGCTGAAGTGCACGCAGAATTTCCGTGATAAATAAGAATCAATACTCCCAATCATCATGCCTTACGGGAAGCTCGTTCAGCTCGTGCTTGATGTGGCGCCAATGTGGCATGAAATTGTCCATCAGCGATTGAAACCGAGCGTTATGGGTCGGCTCGATCAAATGAACAAGCTCGTGCACGATGATGTATTCGAGACAGGCGGGTGGCTTACGGGCCAGATCGGTATTCAGGCGAATATGCCCGGAGACGGAGTTGCAGCTGCCCCATTTTGTCTTCATGCGTTGAACGAGGACACGCTTGGGCCTGACACCTATCAGTGCACACCATTTCGCAAGTAAATCCGGCACGGCGGCTTTTATCTGGTCGCGGTACCATGCTTCCAAGACCTCATGACGCTTGGCTACTGTGCCGCCAGGACGCAAGCGCAACTCCAGCGTGGCGTGTTTCAACGTCACCATAGGCGCACCATCGGCCTCCACGATGCGCAACAGATAGCGCTTGCCCCAGACGTAATGGCTTTCCCTATCCAAATACTCGCGGGGCGTTTCCCGCTCCTGCGCTCGCAGTTTGCGTTGCTGGGTCTTGATCCAATCCAGCTTGGTGATGGCGTAAATGCGTATGGTGTCCAGTGCCATATCCAGTGGCGCAGAAATACGCACCCGGCCATCAGGTGGGTATACGCTCAGATGGACATGCTTGATGTCTTTCCGGACCACATCGGCATGGAACTCACCCAACTGGAGCCGGCTGCGTAACTGCACGCTCAATACTCCAGATGCTTTTTTATGATTGGGAACAACCGTTCCACTTCCGCATCGTCGTTCAGAATCTCCGAAAGCGCCTGTTTGATCGTGTTTTCCTTTGGCGTGGAACCGCGCCAACTGTCAGGGCGCACACGTTTGATAGCCGCATCCAGTTGGAGTGCGCGCTCCAATGCACTATCGACGGATTGATCGTAAGTCGCCTGCTCCTCCGCAACGCGGTGGCCAGGCGCTTTCGGCTTCAGGTTGTTGTAAAGCGCTCGTTTTCCCGCAGTATCCAGCACGGCCGGCGTACTATCGGCTTTGCCGCTGTGCACTTTCCTCGCCAGATCAGCCATCTGCTTGAGATATTCCTCATAATCGATAGCCTTTTCCTTGCGCTTCCTGATGATTTCATCCAGCAGCGCGGACATCTTGGCAAAGTAGGCTGGATCGGTCAGGTGATCCTTCACGATCTTGCTGCGGACGTTGTTCTCGATGATCTCCGCCACCGCTCGCCGATCCTTGATTCGAGCCAGCTTGATGGCGATGGCATCGGCGATCCCCGATTTCACGATCAAGTCCAGCAAGCCAATATTGTCGAAGTCGGAAATCTTGCGTGGCTCGCTGGCCTCGATGTAGGTATCAATCAGGTGGCGCATGTCGGCCTCAAACGGCTTGAGGTCCAACGTTTCCCCGCTTGCCAGGCGGATCGTGTCGCGTAGCTTCACGTACTCATCCAGCTTGCGCCGGATGGTTTCTTGTTGCGCCGTGTCGTATCCGGCCTCATCCAGTTCATCGGCAATGGCGCCATAGGCACGCAGCAGACCCACCACTCCCGTATAGAAGGCCACGCGTTGCGGCTCGCGTACCTTGAGGTCATCGATCAATTCCGTGTTGCCGCAAAAGTAGTGAATGTATTCCAGCTCACCTTTTGGCGGTTCAACCTTCTCCACCAGCAGCGCCAAGGCTTCGAGCGCCGCATCCAGTCGCTCCTTGCCTTTCGTAACACGGCTTTGCAGCATAACTTCAGGCTCGGCACCGCTTGCGCTGTGGTCGAGCTCGGACGCATAGACGGCGATGGCGCTTTCTACCTTTTTGAACAAGTCCTTGTAATCAACGACGTAGCCAAAGTCCTTGTCGTCAGTGTCCAGTCGGTTGGTGCGGCAGATAGCCTGGAACAAGCCATGGTCCTGCATGGACTTGTCGATGTAGAGATAGGAGCATGTCGGCGCATCGAAACCAGTCAGCAGCTTGTCCACCACGATCAACAGCTTCATGTTTGCGGGTTCATCGATGAAGCGGGCCTTGGCCTGTTCCTCGTACACCTCGGTCTTGGTCATACCCGCTTTGGCCGGCACGTCCTTCAGCAGTTCGGTATAGGTGTTGTAGATGAACTGCTTGTCAGATTCGGAATTGGCCCCGGTTTCCTCCAACGTCACGTCTTTGGCCAGCGGATTGTAGGACGTGACGATGGCGCACTTGCCTTTGAACGGCGTTTTCTGAAACAGGCTGAAGTACTTGCAAGCCTCATAGATGCTGGAAGCTACCAGCATCGCATTACCACGTTCACTGGACAGGCGCGGCTTGGTCTCGAAGTCAAAGATGATGTCGGCGACGACCTTATCCATGCGCGAGCGCGAACTGAGCACGCTCTGCATCGTGCCCCATTTCTTTTTCAGCTCGTTCTTCTGCCAATCGTTCAGCGCCTTGGTCTTGGCTTCGAACCACTGGTCGATCTTGTCCTGCGAGCCAAGTTTCTGATCGATGTCCCGCGCTTCATAGAGGAGATCGAGCACCACCTTGTCTTCCACCGCCTCGCTGTACTTGTAAGTGTGGATATAGCCGCCGAACACTTCCAGGCTGGTGGCGGCATCCTTCTTCAGCAGTGGCGTACCGGTAAAACCGATGAACACTGCGTGGGGCATCATCGCCTTCATCACCCGGTTCAATCGGCCGCCCTGGGTGCGGTGGCACTCGTCCACGAACACGAACACATCGCCCATGGTCTTGCTGGGCTGGGATTGCAGTTCCTTGATAAAGGCATCGAAATCGCCATCGCTCAAGCCCTTGCCCGCACCGAACTTATGCACCAGGGAGCACAGCAATCGCGGCGAAGGTTGGGCTAGCTGGGCCATCAGATCGCGTCCGCTGCTGGTGCGATAGATGGTTTCCCCAGCGCTATCAAAGACCCGCTTGATTTGCTTATCCAGCTCATCCCGATCGGTGATAACGGCCACGCGCGCCTTGGAATCATTTTCCAAAATCCACTTAGCCAGCAGCACCATCAGGATGCTCTTGCCCGCACCCTGCGTATGCCAGATGATGCCGCCCTGGCGCTTGCCCACATGCATCTGCGCGGCTTTGATACCAAAATACTGGTGCACACGCGGCAGCTTTTTCCTACCGCCGTCGAACAGGATGAAATCGTGCATCAGCTCGATCAGCCGCGACTTCTCACACATCTTCAGCAGGTACTTATCCAGCTTGTAACCGTTGTTGTCGGCCTCGTCCTCCTTCCATTTCAGGAAGAATTTTTCCTCCGTACCGGTGGTGCCGTATTGCAGCCCTTGCGTGTCATTGCCGGCAAACACGAATTGCACGGTACTAAAGAACCAGGCGTTGAACATCGGTAGCTGGTTGGACAGGTTCTGGCGAATGCCATCGCCAATGCTCACCCGGCTGTTCTTCAATTCCAGCACCCCAATCGCGATGCCGTTGACGTACAGCACGATGTCCGGACGGCGCTCATATCCACCCCGTAGGGTGACCTCCTCGGCCACGGCGAAGCGATTCTGCAGCGGCCGCTTCCAGTCGATGAGCCAGACGGTTTCGGCCACCTTGTCGCCTTCGACTTTCACTGGAATGCCGTAGCGCAATAGCTGATAGATGGCCTCGTTGTTGGCGTAGAGACTGCGCTGAGGGTGGCTAGCTTCGGTCTTGAGCCGGTGAATGGCCTGGCTGATCTGCGCAGGGCGGTATCCGGCCTCGGCCAGGTACGCCGTCAGGAGGTCTTCTTCAATATTGCTGTTGCTGCGATCTGTCCAGTCGCCCAGATAGGCGTAGCCGAGTTGATTTTTAAACAGTTGGACGATGCGGTCCTGAGTTATCCGCTCGGACTTTCCGATGTCATTCATGCTTATGGATCCCCCAATAGTCATGCAACGTCCCGGCACCCGCCGTAGTGAAAGCCATCCCTGACTGCTTCGCCATACCTCCAACCAACCATCAACACATTCGCCCACGCCTGGGTATCTTTGTGCATCAGCTTGGCAAATTCAGCCCCATCCAGCGTGGTTCGCCCCTTCGGAGTTTTTCATGCCCCGCCCTTTCCATGGCTCACACCGTTTCTCTAGCGGAAAAACTCATTCCTATGAGACCGTGCTTTGCGATCCGTTCCTCAAGCGTCTCTTTTGCACCGTCGTTGACGTAGATGCGAACAGGGCTGCCAGGCAATTTGAATAGCATAGGAGCAGTGGGTATTGCCGAGGCACTGAACACCGGCTTACGAATCGCACCATAGTCGGTTTTTTCAGAGCGCTGTTGATCGAGGCAGGAAATAACGTTGGTGACGTTGTAGTAGTACTCGACGTGACCATCCACGTCGACCTCGAGAAATTGGCCGAACTGACTCAAGAAGTCACCGAGGACATCGCGAGCTTTTTCGTTGAAAATCGGGCCAGGCAAGGAAACAGTGGTAATGTCCGAGCGCGGCTCAGGCGTTTTACGCCCCTTTTCGACAAACACAGTAAGTTTCGGGCGCTTCTTCCAATGCAAGGGCTTCCCGTCTCCGCCGAACTGCTTCTCGAAATTCGGATTAAGCGAATCTTCCGGAGTTATAACGAGATCAGCGTAGTCATTCATCCATTTATTGGTAATTTCCCAAACGGTCATGCCAAATGCTCCTGGCGATAGGGGAAGATGCCTTGGATCAGCATGCTTTTGATCTCTTTCAGGGAGCTCCGCCCTACGCTCGTTTTGCGTGAATCGATTGCAGAAGCTTCGCGCAAGTGCAAATAAACCTGCGCGTGATAGATTTTTGTGTGAAGCCCTTCATGCATGACCGCATCCGGGGTGCCTGGCATTTTGGCTGACTTGTCGTGCGGAAGGTACACACCATTGTCGGCATCATTGATAGCAATCTTCCATCCAAATAGAAGTTTGCGAGACGGATCGGCGCGCGGGTGCGTACTTGAGACGATATGGTGCGCATCAATCTGGCCAGATGCCGTTGACGGACGCGTATAACAGGCGTCGGCCATATTTTTCTTGAGTACATCCGAATGACCCGACGTGCTCCTGCGCATGACATCCGCCATGGCGGCCTGCATGAACATTTTTCTCGCACGTGGGTGAACCGTCATTCCGTTCTTGTAGCAAATATCAAGCCGAACCTTTTCCTGCCTGAGCCGATTGCCAATCAGGTGTGCTTTGGAATCTTCGAGGATCTTGGCCTCTGCGATCCTTCTATCTGTGGCGTCCGGATCGATAGTGGTATACGGATCCTGCTTCCCGTCAAATGCCATAATGACTCCCTGAGTTGATTGACTTGCACTGGGCGATAGCTCAGCTATCCCCCGCCCTGTATGTCAGTGCCCCGCCTTCAGTTTGATCGGAGAAGGGGCGCGTATGAAGTCGCGAAAATCGTCGCTCATATTACTTCCCAATGTCCGCCTTTCTTCGGGCCGTGATAGCGCAACTTGTTTTCCTGCTGAAGCTTGGCGGCAGCGCGTTCCACCGCGCGCGGGGAGCGCCCGATGGCCTGTGCGACCTCGGCCAGGGTCATTGCCGGCTGCTGCCGGAGCAAGGCCAGAATCCGCTGGGGTGTTTTGATCGATTTTTGTACCGGCGTTTCTACCGGCGTTTCTACCGGCGTTTTTGCGCTTGCCCTGCTGACGGCGTCGTGGATGCAGCCAAGCATGAAGCGGATAAAGGGCGCGCAATCCGTGGCCGCCGTGCTGCGGTTGATCGCGCGGTAATACTCGGCTTGCTGCCGGTGGACGAGGCTTTCCACCGGCAACCAGGCGAACGCGGGTTGCCAGTGCGAGAGTAACAAGGTTTGCCACAGCCGCCCCATGCGCCCGTTGCCATCGGCGAAGGGGTGGATGAATTCAAACTCGTAGTGGAATACCGAACTGGCGATCAGCGGATGTTCCTTGCTGTTGCGCAACCATCGGAACAACTGCGCCATCAAAAGCTTTACGCGATTGGCTGGCGGTGCCATATGCAGCACCTTGTTGCCCGCCATCACGCCCACGCCGCCGCTGCGGTAAACACCAGGGTGATCCAACAAGCCGAGCATCAGTTGCTTGTGCGCGGCCAGCAGGTCGCGCTCGTCAAGGCCATTCCATTGCGGCAACTGTTCATAGGCCGCCAAGGCATTGCGTGCTTCCTGTAGTTCACGCGGCGGGGCCAATACCGTCTTGCCTTCCAGTATGGCGGTGATTTGTGCCTCGGTGAGCGTATTGCCTTCGATCGCCAGTGATCCGGTAATGGTGCGGATGCGATTGATGCGGCGCAGGCGCAAGTCCATGTCGAATTCGTGGGATGCGCTCAATCGCCCCACTTGTTCGGCAATATCAGCCACCAGCGAAACGATTTCGCTCGTCAGGATGAATGGCGGCTGGTATTTGGACTTGGGCATGGTCGCGGCGTTTGTTCTCAAACCAGTCGAGTTTTGCCGGTGAGCAGTTCCTGCATCATGCCTTGTTTGAGGGCGCGGGTTTTGGTTCGCCGGGCTTCTAGGGCGGCGAGTTCGGCATCCATGTCGGAGAGGACTTGGGCAATGGCGGTTTGCTCTTCCTTCGTGGGCGGGAAGCAAACCTCATAAGCTGCCAACTGGGTTTTACCGATTTCAAGGAACGTGCTGCCCGCGCAAAGTCGAACGAACCCTTGCTTCTGTGTTTGAAGAAGGTAATAGAGAAACTCTACATCGGTGGATGCGAGGGGGACGAAGTTCTTGAAGCCTTGGTTGGTGGCAATAGGCACGGAGTTGATAGCACACTCGCCAATGGTTGCGCGAGACGTCATCACAATTGAGTTCGAAGGAATCAATTCTGCTGAGCTATTCGCCTGCCCTTCCTGAGTAATCGTTCGGCTCGTATTCGATAGGTACTTGCCGCCGTTCAACTGGGTAATGTCTGTTGGCGTACACCACGGAATATCGCCATTCCAGAATCGATCGATGCTTGTGCTTGGAGTACCGCCACTGCGAATGCTCGCAAGCTCGTGAAGTTGCTTCATCTCCCACTGCTTGTCAAACCCTGGCAAGCGAGTCTGGCCCGTGAGCAGTTGGCGCATGACTGCCTGCTTAAGGTCGCGCTTCTTGGCGATTAGCTTGTCCAGGCCAGACAGCAGGTCATCCACATCGCTCAAGGCCTCGGCAATGGCGCATTGTTCGGCAGTGGTTGGCGGTAGTGGGATTGGATATGTCTTGAGTTTCTGTCCATTGATATTTGCCTGTCCAACGGCGACGCTCAGAATTTTTTGACTATGCTTTTTTGCTATCTCTGTGTTGAGGGCGTAATTGAGAAAACGCGAATTCAACAGATTGTGGTTCACGTTGATGCGAATCAGATACCCAGCGAAAATTGCAGGCAGTTCGCCAAGATAAATGGAAGTCTTCCCAACTAGCTCAATGGTATTCGTTCTGTTGAAAAGCACATCCCCAGCGTGAAGTGTATACCGGCTGATTTCCTTGTCGTCATTTGTATAGACGAGATCCTGCCAGTCAATCTTTCCATCTTGCAGGTTCCCCATTCTGAGGACTGGCATTGCTCCTTTCGCTTCCGATTTTGCCGATGAGCCGTATTCGACAGAATTAACCAGACGGCCAAGTGGAGTGACTTCCCAATCCCTCGGAATAATTCCCACGTCAGTCTGCTTGTAGCCCGGCTTCAGTTCCATGCCATCCCCATCTTGCGCAAGTGGTTCTCAACTCGTGCTGACAGCTTGGTTACCTCATCTACCAAGCTCGGCAATGATGTTTCGTATCGCAACGCTAACTCACGCACGCGACTGGTGAGCGTCTGCGAAACCCGCTCCATCTCCCCCATCGCATCCGCAGCCAGCCGCGCCATCCACTTGTCATCCACCAGCAGCGTCTTGATTTCTGCCTTACTCAACTCGGGATACTTGGCATACGCCTTGGCATCCAGCGCCGCTTCCAGCGCCTTCAACTTCTTCTTTGCCTTGGCCTCCTTGTCAGACAACACCTGCCAATGCTCCAACACCTTCAATTCGTCGGCTGCCTCCTTGTCATCACCGATTTCACGGATGCGTTCCTTCACCGTCGCGGCGTTGATCTTGTCGAAACCTGCAAAAGCTGCATCTTCGGCGCTGTGTTCTTCTTCCAGCTCCGCCAACGCACTACTCGCTGCTTCCAGCGCTACGCTAGCCTTGTCGATAGCTTTTTGATCGGCGGCGAAGTAGCGCGCCACGATCAGTGGCTTGGGCAGCAGGTCGCATGCCCAGCCGTGGTCCTTGTCCTTGCCTTTCTTGTCTTTCTTGATGATGCGATAGGTTTTGGCGACCCAGCCGTCGGATGCCAAAAGATAAGCGTCGTCCTGCATGGACTCGTCCCAGTAGTCCATCAGATGCTGGTAGACGTCGTAGGCATCGATGAGCGGCTTGCCTTCATAATGCTTCAACAGGCCATCGGCCAGCTCCACGATCAACTGTTTGGGATGGAAGCCGGGCTTTAGTGCCTTCAGCTTCTGCGCCGTTGGCTCGCACCAGCCAGCGAAATGCGCATTCATGTCCTTGATAAAGCCCGCAAACTGCGGGTGTTGGTGGATGGTGGTCTTGATGGCGGCCTTGTCCACGGCCAAATCCACATAGCCGTCGCGCTTCGGTTTGAACAGAGCTGCTTTAAGTTTGGGGCAGACGGCCCAATACGGCGCGAGGGCTTGCACGTCCGCGACGGGAATACCGCCCCTCAGGTGACCTTCGATGTCTTGCAGGTCTTCGGCCTGGCTGCTGTCGATGTAGCGTGGCAGGTTGAGGTTGAAATCGTTCTTCTCGATTTCTGCCACGCTGACCATGCGTGCATAGCGCGGATGGCTTTCGTCCTGCCGATTGAACACGTCCACGATGCGATGGATGTCTTGTTCGCGCAGGCGGTTCTTGGGGCCATCTTTGATAAAGCCCTGGCTGGCATCGATCATGAAGATGCCCTTGCGCGCCTGGGCGTTTTGCTTGTCGATGACGATGATGCAGGCGGGGATGCCGGTGCCATAGAACAGGTTGGCAGGCAACCCGATGATGCCCTTGATGTAGCCATGGCGAATCAGATTTTTGCGGATTTCTGCCTCGGCATTGCCGCGGAACAACACGCCATGCGGCAAGATGCAGGCGCCTTTGCCGGTGTTTTTGAGCGAGCGGATGATGTGCAGCAGATAGGCGTAGTCGCCCTGCTTGGCCGGCGGCACGCCAAACGTGTCGAAGCGCTTGTAAGGGTCGTGCAGGGGATCGATGCCAGTGCTCCAGCGCTTGTCGGAGAACGGCGGATTGGCGACCACGAAGTCGAAGGTCTTGAGCGCATCGCCTTCCTTGAACTTCGGGTCAGCCAGCGTGTTGCCTTGGGCGATCACAGCGGTGGGGTTGTCATGCAGGATCATGTTCATGCGCGCCAAACCACTGGTGGCCGAGTCCTTTTCCTGGCCGTATAGAGTGACCTTGGTAGGCGCTGCATCGGCCACTTTCAGCAACAGGGAACCGGAGCCGCATGTCGGGTCATACACCGTGGTGTTGTGGCTGGTCTTGCTGCCTGCAATGCCGATGATCTGGGCCATGATGCGGCTGACTTCGGCAGGGGTATAGAACTGGCCCTTGCTCTTGCCGCTTTCCGAGGCGAAGTGGCGCATCAAATATTCGTAGGCATCGCCGAGAATATCGTCGCCGTCAGCGCGGTTCTTCGAGAAATTCAGATCTGGGCTCTCGAACACGGCGATCAAGTCGGAGAGGCGCTTCACCATCTCCTGGCCAGTACCCAGCTTGCCGGTGTCGTTGAAATCCGGCATGTCCGACAGGTCATTGGCTTTCGCCAGCGGTCCGGTGATTTTCTTGTTGATCTGGTCGCCGATGTCGGGCTTGCCCTTCAGGGCCACCATGTCCGCGAAACTGGCGCCTGCGGGAATGGTAATAGGCGCATAGCGTTGCCCGGCGTACTTGTCGCTGACGTATTTGATGAACAGCAAGACCAGCACGTAGTCCTTGTATTGGCTGGCGTCCATGCCCCCTCGCAGTAGGTCGCAGGAGGCCCAAAGGGAAGAGTAAAGCTCGGATTTCTTGATCGCCATTGGGGGCAGCAGCTCTGGCAGGCACAGTTTCTGGACCAGCGATTCTACGGTCTGGCAAAGCTGCCGGCCATCTGTATCCCTCGCCCTGGCGTTGGCTCTTGATACGCGTCTGGATCAGATGGAAAGTCGCCGGGCTCCGGCCTTCGCCGGGGCGACGAAGCGTTGTAAGCCCAAGCTCAAGTTCTGAGCATTGACCTCAGCTTACTCGGCACTCCAACCAAGCCCCAGGCTCTTCTGCAGCGACACGAAATCCTTCAGCAGTTCCGCCCTGCCCTGCACCAGGTTCTGCTGTGCGCTGAATTGCATGCGTTGCGTGTCCAGCAGGTCGATCAGCGAGGACGCGCCGGCTTCGTAGCGTTGGCGCATCAGCTTGGCGGAGCGGTCGGCGGAGGCTTCGATCTGTTGCAGGCGCGCCACGCTGTCGCGCTGGTGGCCGTAGCGCGATAGTGCGTTGTTGGCATCCTGCAAGGCGGCGAGCACGGTTTGGGTGAAGCGGGCGGCGGCTTCGTCCCTGCCCGCTTCGGCCTGGCGAATGGCGCCCCGTGTGCGGCCAAAATCCAGCACGTCCCATTGCAGGTACGGCACGCCCAGCCAGGTGAACGCGCTCTTGTGCAGCAGATGTCCCGGATCGGCAGCGTTGGAGCCGATAAAGCCGAGCATCGTCACCTTGGGAAACAGATCGGCTTCATGCTGGCCGATCTGCGCGTTGCTTGCGGCCAGGCGGCGTTCGGCGGCGCGGATGTCCGGGCGACGCTTCAATACGGCCGCCGGATCGTCGACGGGTACGGACGACGGCATGGCCGGCAATGCGGCCGGTGTTGCGAGTTCGCGATCCAGGGCGCCGGGGGCCTGGCCGGTCAATACGGCCAGCTGGTCGAGCGATTCGGTGATCTGTTCGTCCAGCGGGATCAGCGTCGCCCTGGTGTTTTCCACTTGCGTGGTTTGCCGCTCGACATCCGCGTCGGTCACCACGCCACGCTCGCGCTGCTGGCGGATCAGGTCCAGCGTTTGCTGTTCCAGTTGCGCCGATTGATCGGCCAGTTGCAGGCGTTGTTGCTGGCTGCGCAGGTCGATGTAGGCCTGCGCGACTTCCGCGGCCAGCGACACCTGCGTATCGGCCAGGTCCGCATCCACGGCCTGGGCTTGTGCGGATGCTGCCTCGATCGCGCGCCGCGTGCCGCCGAACACATCGATTTCCCAGGAGGCATCGAAGCCGGCGCTATAGAACTGCAACGGTCCACGCCCGCTGGATGATGGGCTGCCGGAAGCTTGCTGCGACGTCTGCAGGCTGGACAGATCCGGTTCGCGCATGCGCACGGCCGCAGCGTCGGCCGACACCTTCGGCATCTCCGCGGCGCGCTGTTGCTGCAGTTGCGCGCGCGATTGGCGCAGACGTGCCTGTGCGGCGTGCAGGTCGGGATTGTTTTTCAATGCAGCGGCGATCAGCGCATTCAATGTGGGATCGTCCAGCGATTCCCACCAGCGACTCGGCGCATGTCCCACCCGGGTGACGCCGGCCGCCGGCGTGCGCACGAACGCACTCGCCTGTGCCGCGCCGTGTGCCACGTCCGGTGCGCCATGGTAATCCGGCCCCACCGTGCAGCCGGAAAGCCCGGCCATCACGGTCAGCCATGCTGCGCAGGCGATGCCTGCATGGCGCGAGGAAGACATCGACATAACAAGCATCCTTATCGACATAACAGGCA
>Ga0209759_1000764_pt1 | contig 27400 bp, 29 predicted proteins | sample AraplaCL_Col_mMS_FD_184261 | JGI IMG/M metagenome (GOLD analysis project Ga0209759, IMG submission 184261) | Arabidopsis root microbial communities from the University of North Carolina, USA - plate scrape CL_Col_mMS (SPAdes) (version 2) | ecosystem: Host-associated > Plants > Roots >...
TCCGAAGGCAAGCCCGGCGGATTTCTCGTTCGCGGAAGCGCCGCTGGTTCCGGTCACGGCGCGCGTGCCGCCGGGCTTGCCTTCGGATCTGCTGGAACGCCGGCCGGATATTTCGGCGGCGGAGCGCGCGATGCAGGCAGCGAATGCGCGTGTCGGCCTCGCGAAGTCGGCGTTCTTCCCGAAACTCGATATCACCGGCGGCGCCGGCTTCGAATCGGCGACGCTCGGCGATCTGTTCAAGTGGTCGAGCCGTGCGTTCATTCTGGGGCCGTTTGCCGGCACGGCACTGACGCTGCCGTTGTTCGACGGCGGCCGCCGCAAGGCGAATCTTGCGCAAGCCCGTTCGAAGTATGACGAGGACGTGGCGCAGTATCGTCAGCAGGTGCTGGTGGCGTTCCGTGAGGTGGAGGACAACCTGTCCGATTTGCGTTTGCTCGACGATCAGATGCGCGAGCAGAACGATGCGGTTCAGGCTTCGCAACGGGCTGCGCATCTGTCGCGCACGCAGTACACGGAGGGTGCGGTCAGCTACCTGGACGTGATCGACGGCGAGCGGCAGGTGCTGACTTCGCAACTGCAGGCGAGCCATCTGTCGGGTACGCAGGCGGTGGCGACCGTCAATCTGATTCGCGCGTTGGGCGGTGGCTGGGGTGATGTGAAAGCGGCGGATACGGCGGTGGGTGCGGTTGCGCCGGCATCCGCGCCGGTGACGGCCGCCGCTGCCGTGCAACAGGTGGCGAAGCAGTAATTCGTCGAATCACGGACGAGTGGCAGACGCCGGGTCGCGCGAAAGCGCGGCCCGGCGTTTTTCGTCAACCGTATCCACTTGGAGAAAGCGCAAACGGTGCGACCTAATCGCGTTGCAAATATTTCACATATTGCGTTTATTGCGTTTAGAGCGCGGATTGACTTATACTTGAGGGTAATCTGGAGTCAAACATGACCACCGCCACACCCGATCGCATCATCTTGTCGGACGACGACGCAACTATCCTGTCCGCCGCGAGCCGCCTGATGGGCGCTGCTCTCGACCATTCGCGTGCGAACAGCGTGGCGTTAGTGGAAGAAGGCGTAAACGGCGATATCGCCCGTATCGAGGTTCCACCCGCCACGCTGCGGGTGCTCTCGCGTGTGCTGGCCATGATGGCCAGCGAGCAGGTGTTCGTTCTCTATCCTGCCGACACGGAATTGACCACCAAGCAGGCGGCGGATTTGCTCGGCGTGTCGCGGCCCTTTCTGATCGCTCGCCTTGAAGCCGGCGAACTGCCTTTCCGCAAGATCGGGCGGCATCGCCGCATGCTGATGGACGACGTAATGCGTTACAAGGAAACCATGCGTGCAACACGCAAGAGCGCCCTTGACGAGATCGTGGCCGACAGCGAATCGATAGGCGGATACGATCTGTAATGCTGTCGGTCGATCGCTTTACCGTCGTGCTGGATGCGTGTTCGCTATTTCCCATGGTGGTACGCGACGTATTGCTGACTTTCGCCGATCACGAGTTCTATGCGCCGAAGTGGTCGGCGCGCATTCACGAAGAATGGACCCGCAATCTCGCCGCCCGTTTCGCGGACAAAAGCGCGGCCAACGACGCCGCGCCGAAGATCGCTGCGATTCGCAACGCGATGGACCGCACGTTTCCCGACGCGCTGGTCACACAGGTACTTCCGGATTCCGGCGAAATGATCGACGTCGACGAGAAAGACCGGCATGTCGTCATGACGGCGGTTGCGGCTCGCGCAGATGCGATCGTCACCTTCAACCTGAAGGATTTTGCAGCGGAACAACTGGAGTCCAGCCTGCGTATCGAGGTGAAGCATCCGGATGTTTTCGTCCTCGACCTGATCGATCTGAATGAGAAGCGCGCGTTGGCTGCCTTCAGGGATTTGCGAGCCCGTAAGCGTCGACCGCCGTGGTCCGTGGACGAATTGCTGGACCGGCTCATACGCGCCGGTCTGGTTCAGACCAGCGCATGGTTGTCGAGCGCGGACGTGCTGCCGCTTCTATAACTTCGGATCTGGCCATCGCGCGCGTCGTCATGCCCAAATCATTTTTCCCGCTTTCCTTCCAAAAATCCCTTCGTAGACCGCCGCTTTGTCGCCCACTATGATGAGTCGCACCTCATCTGGAGAGAGGCGATGACCTGTCCGACCTTCCGCTGTCCGCGCTGATCCTATTGCGCGTCCTGTCGCTGCCACGCGCGGTTTAAGCCGCACGTAGTGGATTTTCCGTTGCCCGACCTATCCGGCAAGCCTGATTGCGTCTCAAAGCTAATCGCTTGGTAGACGGCTCAAAAACATGCCATCGGATCGGCTCGCTTGAATCAAACCACGCCCGAAACTGACGAGTTCACCATGCGCATTTTTCTGTCCACCGTGCAGCGCTTTTTCCACACGCCGGCTGTCTCGCTCATCAGCGCGTTCGGTCTCGCGCTCGTGTTGCAGGCCACGCCCGCTTCAGCGGCCGACTCGCCCACGCTGAAAATCGGCACCGCAACCAGCCCGCAAATCGAAGCGCTCAAAATCGCCGCGCGCGAAGCGAAAGAGCAGGGCCTCGACGTGAAGATCATCGAGTTCACGGACTGGAACACGCCGAACGCGGCGCTCGCCAACAAGGACATCGACGTCAACTACTTCCAGCACATTCCGTTTCTCGAGAATGCGAAGAAGCAGGGCGGCTATAACTTCGTCGCAATCGCGCCGGGCACGATCATGAAGATCGGTCTGTATTCGAAGAAGATCAAACGCTTCGACGAATTGAAAGACGGCGCCACGGTCGCGATCGCCAACGACCCGGTCAACGGCGGACGCGGCCTGCTATTGCTGCAGCGCGCCGGCCTCATCAAGCTGAAGCCGGGCATCGACTATCGCGCGACGACGCTCGACATCATCGACAACCCGAAGCATCTGAAGATCGTGCAGCTGGAAGCATCGCAACTGGCGCGTTCGCTCGACGACGTCGATCTCGCACAGGGTTACCCGAGTTTCATCAAGCTCGCCGGCACCACCGATCCGAATAGCGCGCTGCTGTTCGACGGCCTGGAAAACAAAAACTACGCGATTCAATGGGTCGTGCGTCCGGAAAGTGCGAACGACCCGCGTATCCGCAAGTTCATTGCGATCTATCAGCATTCGCCGGCAGTGCGCGCCGCGCTCGACAAAGCCTTCGGCAATCTCTACGCGGTCGCGTGGTAAGCCGCGCGCTTAGCCGAAACTGCAAAGCCCAAGGAGCCGCACGATGGCGAAGAAAAAGATCTTGCTGAACGCGTTCAACATGAATGCGGTCGGCCACATCAATCACGGATTGTGGACGCACCCGCGCGACCGTTCGGCGCATTACACCGACCTCGATTATTGGACGAGCCTTGCGCAAACGCTGGAACGAGGCAAGTTCGACGGGATATTTCTCGCGGATATCGTCGGCGTATACGACGTTTATCAAGGTGGCCCGGAAACTCCGCTGCGCGAATCGGTGCAGATTCCGATCAACGATCCATCGCTGATCGTGCCCGCGATGGCGCACGTGACCAGACACATCGGCTTTGGCGTCACGTCGAATCTGACTTATGAACCGCCGTATCTGTTCGCGCGCCGTATGTCGACGCTCGATCATTTGACCAAAGGCCGGGTTGGCTGGAACATCGTGACGGGCTATCTGGACAGCGCGGCGCGCGGCATGGGCCTCGCGCAGCAGATCAGCCACGACGACCGCTACGACCGCGCCGACGATTACATGGACGTGGTCTACAAGCTGTGGGAGCAGAGCTGGGAAGACGACGCGGTGGTGCGCGACCGCGCGGCGCGCATCTTCTCGCATCCGGACAAGGTGCATCGCGTGAAGCACGACGGTCCGTACTATTCGATCGATGCGATTCATCTCAGCGAGCCGTCGCCGCAACGCACACCGGTGTTGTACCAGGCGGGGTCGTCCAGCCGCGGCGTCGATTTCGCGGCACGTCACGCGGAATGCGTGTTCGTCGGCGGGCAGAACAAGCAATTGACGCGCTCGATTGTCGACGACATCCGTGCGCGCGCGGTGAGCTTTGGCCGCGCGCCGGACGACATCAAGATCTTTGCGGGCATCACCGTGGTAGTCGGCGAAACCGAACGGGCTGCGCAGGAGAAATTCGAGGAGTACCGACGTTATGCGAGCGCCGAAGGGGGCATCGCGCATTTCTCGAGTTCGACCGGCATCGACTTCTCGCAATACGAATTGGACGAACCGATCTCTTACGTGAAGACCGAGTCGATGCAATCGGCCGTCGAGGCGATTTCGAAGAAAAGCGTGAGCGGTGTATGGACCAAACGCAAAGTGCTTGAGCAGATGACGCTCGGCGGCCGCGCGAAGCCAGTGGTGGGCTCGCCGCAACAGATCGCGGATGAACTGGCGTCGTGGATCGAGGAAGCGGGCGTCGACGGCTTCAATCTGACGCGCACGGTGATGCCGGAATCGTTCGAAGACTTTGTGAATCTGGTGGTGCCGGAATTGCAGAATCGCGGCATCTACAAGGAAGATTACGATCCCGCGCCGACGCTGCGCGAGAAGCTGTTCGGCGGTGGGCGTGCCCGGCTGCCGGACGTGCATGCGGGCGCGCAGCATCGCCGGCGCGTGCAAGCCGCCGCACCGGTCGCGGCGGATGCGTAGAAGAAGAGGAGCAAAACCATGGCCAATCTTTTCGACGTCCCGCAATTCATCGAAGACGCGCCGTCTCTCGCCGTCAATCCTGATTCGCATGCAACGGCGACGCAACCCGCCGTGATATTCGACAACGTCGGCAAAGTGTTCGCCGACGCCCGCGGCGTGTCGACCGCGGCGCTCGCCAACGTCACGTTGAACGTGGCGCGTGGTGAAGTGTTCGGCATTATCGGCCGCAGCGGAGCCGGCAAGTCGACGCTGTTGCGGCTCGTCAACGGTCTGGAAAAACCGAGTTCGGGCGCGGTGCGCGTGAATGGCGTGAGTGTCGGCGAACTCGACGAGCGCGGACTCGTGGCATTGCGCCGGCGCATCGGCATGGTGTTTCAGCACTTCAATCTGCTTTCGGCGAAGACGGTGCGCGAGAACATTGCGTTGCCGCTGAAAATCGCCGGCGTGCCGAAAGCGGCCATCGATAAAAAAGTCGATGCGCTGCTGGAATTAGTGGGTCTGTCCGCCAAACGCGACGCGTATCCGGCGAGCTTGTCCGGCGGCCAGAAACAGCGCGTCGGCATTGCGCGCGCGCTGGTCACCGACCCGGACATTCTGCTTTGCGACGAGGCTACCTCCGCACTGGATCCGGAAACGACGCAAGCCATTCTCGCGCTGCTGCGCGATATCAATCAGCGTCTGAATCTGACCATCGTATTGATCACGCACGAAATGCAGGTGATTCGCGAGGTCTGCGATACGGTTGCGGTGATCGAGCGCGGCGAAGTAGTGGAGACCGGTGCCGTGTGGCGGGTGTTCGGCGATCCGCAACATGATGCGACGCGCGCGTTGTTGCGCACGTTGGTGCATGACTTGCCGATTGATCTCGCGAAACGGATCAAGCCGCTGAACGACATCGGGCAAGCGGACGCGCAGATTCTGCTGGACGTGCGTTTCACCGGCGTCGATGCGCGTGAGCCCGATCTCGGTGGCCTTGCGTCGGCGTTGAGTGTCGATGGCGGCCACGTGAGTTTCGTGCATGGCGGCATCGACCGGATTCAGGGGCATGCGCAAGGGCGCCTCGTAGTGTCGGCGCAAGTACGCGCGGACGATGGCAGCACGGTGCAGAAGCAGATCGCGGCGCTGCTCGACAGCGCGCGCCGCTATGCCAATCATGTTGAGGTATTGGGCTATGTCTGAGTTGTGGCTTTCCGAACTCGCCGATGCGATTCGCGACACCATTGTCATGGTCGGCGTGTCCGCATTCGTCGCGGCGCTAATCGGCATTCCTCTGGCGCTGGTGCTGGTCACGACGACACGCGGCGGCATCTTTGAAAAGCGCGCGGTGAACAGCACGCTCGGTGCGCTCGTCAACGCGTTCCGTTCCACGCCCTTCATCATTCTGCTGGTTGCGTTGCTGCCGCTCACGCGTTTGCTGATCGGCACGACGATCGGCGTATGGGCCGCGATCGTGCCGCTCAGTATCGCGGCGATTCCGTTTTTCGCGCGTGTGGCCGAAGTGAGCCTGCGTGAAGTGGACCGCGGTTTGATCGAAGCCGCGCAGGCCATGGGCGCGCAGCGCCGCCACATCATCTGGCATGTGCTGTTGCCCGAGGCGCTGCCGGGCATTCTCGGCGGCTTCACGATTACCGTGGTGGCGATGATCGGTTCCTCGGCGATGGCGGGCGCGGTCGGCGCCGGCGGCCTCGGCGATCTGGCGATCCGTTACGGCTATCAGCGCTTCGACACGACTGTGATGGTGACGGTGATCGTGCTGCTGATCGCGATCGTCACGGCGGTTCAGTTCGTCGGCGACCGGTTCGTGCGGCGGCTTGCGCAGCGGGCGTGATTGTATTGACCGTGAGGCTGCTATTTGCATGAAGAATAGCGGCTCACATTTGCCGCGCCCGCATCACCGCCTATCATGCTAGCTACGGCATCGAGATCAGCCGTTGGCGCTCCGTCTGGCGCTGCTCGCCGAACAATTCTTCAAGTGGAAATTGCATGAACGATCCTCGTCATGCCGACGCGTTGCAAACGCCTCAGGCATTCGCTGAGTCCGAGGTGCGCGATCTCGCGGGTTTGCTCGACGCGCTGCGCGCCAGTGCCGCACAGCGCGATATCGATGGCGGCCACGCCGCGCGGGAAAAACAATGGATCGCCGACGCGGGGCTGCTTACGCTCGCGGTGCCACGCGAATTCGGCGGCCTCGGCGCGCGCTGGCCCGACATCTACGAGACGATCCGCAAGATCGCGCAAGTGGACAGTGCGCTCGCGCATTTGCTGGGCTTCACCTGTCTGCAGGTGGTCAGCGTCAATGTATGGGGCAATCCGGAACAACGTGTCCGCTATCTGAGCGGCACCGTCGAAGGACGATGGTGGTGGGGCAACGCCGTCAATCCGCTCGACACGCGGCTCGTTGCAAGCGCAACCGATGACGGCGGCTACCTGCTCGACGGCCAGAAGGGCTTTTGCTCCGGCACACGCGGCTCGCAGATGATGACGGTCTCCGCGCACGATCCGCTCACCGGCAAACCGGTCTTCGGCGTCGTGCCGACGAAGCGTGAAGGCATCACCGTTCACGAAGACTGGAATCCGATCGGTCAGCGGCAGACCGACAGCGGCAGCGTGTCCTTCACGCGGGTCAAGGTCGAACCTGATGAGGTAATGGTACGGCCCGACACGCCGCATGCAAGTTTGCGCACGCTGATCTCGCAACAGGTGCTGACCAATCTGTTCGTGGGCATTGCCCAGGGCGCGCTCGACGAAGCGCGCGCCTACGTCACGCGGAACGGCAAGGCGTGGATCTATTCCGGCGTCGACAAGGCCACCGACGATCCCTACCTGATCCAGCGTTTCGGCGAAATGCGCTTGCAGGCGGTGAGCGCCGAAGCGCTGGCGACGCGTGCGGCCTGGCTGCTGGAAGATGCGTGGCAACAAGGGCCGGCGCTTACCGCGGAAACCCGCGCGCAGATTGCGCTCGCCACGTCGGAGGCGAAGATCGTCGCGCATCGCGCCGCGCTCGACGTCAGCGAAAAATTGTTCGACGCCTGTGGCGCCCGCGCGACGCACGCGCCGCTCGCGCTCGACCGTTTCTGGCGCAATGCCCGCGTGCACACGCTGCATGATCCACTCGACTATCGTGTGCGCGACGTCGGCCGATACGCGCTTACCGGCGCGTTGCCGGAAGTTTCTTTGTACACTTGAGGCGGTTCGCGGCGGCAGGTATGAGGCGCCGCGCTTTATCCCCTTCAAGAGATTTCCGGATTGCAGTTCAAACTACCGACCACCGCAACGGCGCCGTTTTGCCCATCCGAAGTGCAAGGCTCAGTGGCGGTCTCGCCGGGCGCGCCTTTCTGGAAGAAGATCCTGCAATTTGCGGGCCCCGGCCTGCTGATCTCGATCGGCTATATGGACCCGGGCAACTGGGCCACCGACATCGAAGCCGGATCGCGCTATGGCTACAGCCTGCTGTTCGTCGTCATGCTGTCGAGTCTTGCGGCGATGGCGTTGCAATGCCTGAGTATGCGCCTCGGCATCGCGACCGGACGCGATCTCGCCGCGTTGTCGAGAGATCGTTATTCGCCGCGTGTGGCGCGCTTTCAATGGCTGCTCGCGGAGCTTTCGATCGTGGCCTGCGATCTGGCCGAAGTGCTCGGCGGCGCGCTCGCCTTCCATCTGCTATTCAAATGTTCGCTGACTACCGGCGTCCTGCTGACTGCGTTCGATACGCTGATCGTGCTCGGCCTGAAGGGCAAGAATTTCCGCGATCTCGAAGCAATCATGCTCGGCTTGATCGCGACCATCGGCGTGGGATACATCATCGAGCTCGCGCTGGTGCAGCCGCATTGGCCGTCGGTCGCGCAGGGGCTGATTCCGTCGTGGCAGGCTTTGAGCTCGCGCGAACCCATGTATCTGGCGATCGGCATTCTCGGCGCGACGGTCATGCCGCATAACCTCTATCTGCATTCGTCGATCGTGCAGACGCGCGCGGTGAAGCGCGACCCCGCCAGCATCCGCTCGGCGATCGGCATGTCGCGTATCGACACGATCGGCTCGCTGGTGTTCGCGCTATTGATCAACATGGCGATCCTGATCCTTGCCGCCGCTGCGTTTCATGCCACCGGCCACAATCAGGTCACCGAAATCGAAGACGCTTATAAGCTGCTCGCGCCGATCGTCGGCACCGGCTTCGCGGCGGTGTTGTTCGCGGTGACACTGCTCGCCTCGGGACAAAGCTCGACCTTCACCGGCACCGTGGCGGGGCAGGTCATCATGGAAGGTTTCCTGAAGCTGAAAATTCCATGCTGGCAGCGGCGCTTCATCACTCGGGCGCTGGCCTTGATCCCCGCGCTGATCGGCGTGCAGATGATGGGCAACGGTGCAGTCGGCAAGTTGCTGGTCGCAAGCCAGGTCGTGCTGAGCCTGCAACTGCCGTTCGCGCTTTATCCGCTGATCCGCATGACCAGCGACCGTGCGTTGATGGGTGAATTCGCCAACACATTGCTGACGCGGTTCGTTTCGTGGACGCTGTTCGTGGTGATCAGCGCTGCGAACCTGTGGCTGGTGGTGCAGACGGTGGGCCTCGCCGGCTGATGTTGCTTCGCGCCGTTTGGTTTATGCAGGCAGCGGCGTGCATGAGACGAAAAAAAGTCCGCTCGGGGGCGGACTTTCCAATCAAGGCTTCGGTTCGAATCGGGCTGGACCTGCCCTCATCGAGTTAGCGGCGCTCCGTTCAGGCAGCTTGCGCGATCTGTGCTGCTTCGAGCGCTTCCTGGCGGGCGGCCGCGGCTTTCTTGGTCTTGCCGGCGCGCGACGGCGGCTGGCAGGCGCCACACACCACGTTGTGCTGCAGATCGTGTTTGTGCGCCACGAACTTGCCGGTGCAACGGCAGCATTTGGTCAATTGCAGAATGTCGGCGTCGAAGAAACGCACCAGCGTCCACGCACGCGTCAAGTCCAGCACGGGTTCGGTTTCGCTGTGCTGGCAATGTTCCAGATACAGCCGATACCCTTTGGTCAGCGCGTCCAGATGCGAGCAGCGCGCTTCGTTCTTCAGAAACAGGTACGTGTTGTAGAACAGCGACGCGTGGATGTTCGCAAGCCACGTCATGTACCAGTCCGCCGAAAACGGCAGCATGCCCTTGGGTGGCGACACGCCCTTGACCTCGCGATACAGGCGGATCATGCGGTCGCGCGAGAGCGTCAATTCACTCTCGAGCACTTGCATGCGCGCGCCCAGTTCGATCAGTGCAATGGCGCGGAATACTTCCTGTGCGTCTTCCGTCAGGCTACGCTTGAGCATCGCAGTCACCTCGATTAAGCGAACTGTTCAGCCGGCTGGCCTGCAAGCAGGATCGCCGCGTGAGTCGGTGCCACTGCAGTGTGCTTCGTCGTTTGCGTCAACGCCGACAACATCGAGTGATCGTTGAAGCGGAAGAAGCACAAAAGCTGATCGGAAGCGGCCAGCTTGACGATCTGCGCGAGCGACAGCCCGGCAAGCAAATCAGCCAGTTCCGACGACAGTCCCAGCCGGAACATACCGACCGGTTTGTCCTCACGCAACATACGTTGCGCAAGCATGATGTAAGACAAGTTAATCTCGCGGATAGAATCCAGCGTCTCGCTGCTACGGTCCATTTCTGTTTTTTCCGAAGCCCCGAATTACTATGTCGGCTTTTTTTGCCGTTATGTCTTTTGTGCCTCGCCGGAAACGTGTCCTCCGGCTACGGGTCACCACCTGATACAGACAGCGACCTTTTGATACATCGCGTTACATTTCGTAACAGCTTGGGACGAATTGTATGAAGGGTAAAACAAGAAATCAATCCCTTCTCAAAAAAATATCTCAAAAAGATACATCAAATTTCGGTAACTCTTTCACGGTCCTGTAATAGACGATGCGACGTGGATTTTCTGCTATCAGAGGCGTTTGTCTGATCCATGGAAACCCTTGTATCACAGGCGTTTCGGTGCTTTGTCTGAGGAAAGTGAGCGGACCGGTTGCGAATCGGTAATTCCCGCTCGACTCAGAAAGGAAACAGAAAGCGAGCGCGATATAGCGTAATAAATACCGTTATAAAGCGCTGCAATGGGGACACAGCAGAGATGTAACAGGTTGGTGCGGCCCCGGTTACAAACCAGGCCGCATTTGTAACGTCGTACGTAACATCTAGCAGCCGGTGGACCGAACGCGTTCGACTTCGAGACCGAAGGCTGGACGCAAGCGCGTGCCCAGTACGTTTCCGGCGAAAGCAGCGGCCAGCCACAGCCAGCCGTGCAGGCTGCCTGACACGATGCCGCTGAAGTAGGCGCCGATGTTACAACCGTAGGCGAGGCGCGCTCCATAGCCCAGCATCAAGCCGCCGGCCACCGCCGCGATCAGCGAGCGGGCAGGCACTTTCCACACGGGCGCGTAACGTCCGGCCAGCGCGGCGGCTGACATTGCGCCGAGGATGATGCCGATATCCATCACCGAGGTGACGTCATGCGTAACAGGGGCGGCGAGGGAGTTCGCATTGGCGTGAGCGGCCCAATACGGCCACTCGGCCACATCGATGCCGAGCGCGGCAAAGAGCTTCGCGCCCCAGAGCGCGAACGCGGACGTCACGCCCCACGGACGCCCCGAGAGCGCCAGTGTCGCGAAGTTGAGCAGAGCCAACGCGATCGCGCCGACGAGCAGCGGCCACGGACCATGCAGCCACGGCGACGTATGCGGTTCGCGCGGCGGCTCGTTGACCAGTTGGCCGTGACGGCGCCGTTCGATCAGAACGGTGAGTGCCGCGATGGCGGCGAACACGGCCAGGTTCAGCGCGATGGCCCAGCCAGCGCCGAACACGGTCACCAGCGAGAGCGGTTTGAGCGACGGCAATGCGGTCCAGAACGGCATGTGCGCCGTCGCCACGACCGAGCCGATGACGAACGCCGCCAGCGTAACGATCATGCGGGTGCTGCCGCCACCCACGGTGTACAACGTGCCGGACGCACAGCCGCCGCCCAATTGCATGCCGATGCCGAACATGAAGGCCCCCACCAGAACCGACGTGCCCGCCGGCGCGACAAGTCCGACCACCGGATGGCCGAACAGCGTGCCGGCTTGCAGTGCCGGGAAGAAGAGCAACACGCCGAGCGCGAGCATCAGCATCTGGGCGCGCAGGCCGGCGCCGCGGCCGTCGGCGATAAAAACCCGCCATGCCGAAGTGAAGCCGAACGCCGCGTGATACAGCGACATGCCGAGCAGCGCGCCGACGAGATAGAGCGCCGCCTGGCGGCCGCTGACGGTCTGCGCCAGATAAACCGCGCCGAGCGCGATCAGAACGAGCGCGGCGCCGAGCGGTTTCGGATTGATATCGAAACGGCGCGGCACGCGTGGAAGCGAAGTGGAGAGGTCGGACATATGTGAGTTGACTGACAAGCGATGGGTCGAGAGCAGCCCGAGCGCGGTTGGATAACCGTTCTCGGGGCGAGTGTGGCGACAAGGCAATCAAAAACGTAGCACGGATCGCGTGCTGCGGCACGGCGGTTGAACGAGGGGGCGACGGGGCGCGACGCTCTGCGTGCCAGTATCTATTGGATAAACAGCGCCATTAGATCCGCGTCATGAAACACGCCGCCGACATTCAGCGCGCCGACCTCGCAGCCAAATTTGCGAAAACCGAGCGACTCATACAGTTTCCGCGCCGCTTCGTTACGGCTGCCGACGTGCAACTGGATTTGCCGCAAACCCTCCACGCGCGAGGCCCGCGCCAGCAATTCGTCGAGCAGCGCGCGACCGACGCCGCGACCCGCCGCTTCCGGCGCGACATACATGCCGATCAGGGCGGCTTTATGCTGCTGCTTGTCGCCTGGATTGCGGATCAGGCCGACCACGCCGATCAACGGCGTTCCAGCCGATGCGTAAGCGCCGAGCAAAAAATCGCCTTGAGCCGCATGCGAGCCCTTCAGCAGCGCGTCGTGTTGTGACGGACCTTTGGCGAGCGCTTCCTCGTAACTCTGGCCGAACGAATCCGGATGCGCTCTCAGTCCACGCAGGCGAAGCTGGAAATAGTCGTCGCGGTCGTCGGGACCGAGTTGACGTACGAGTACGGCGTTGTCGTTCAAGTGCATCTCTCCGCGTCAATCTGGCGAGTGAAGGGACATGGGCTTAGCGCGGCGGCGTGCATCGTCTTCCACCATCAGGCTACGGTTGGCGGCCCGCCTCGGTGCGCTGGCTCTCGCCGAATTCGCGCAGTGCCGCTGCGGTTTGCTGATCGGCCGGAAAGAACGCTTCGATGGCGAGTTCTGAGAGCGTCACGTCGACCGGTGTGCCGAAGACCGTGGTCGTGCTGAAAAACGACAGCACGCCGATCGGCGTGCGCAGCCGCAGCGGCACCGCGATCTGATTGACGCCGGCGTTGTCGTGCCCGGCCGGTTCCGCGTCCGGCGGCGCCGGATAGGCGGCCAGTTCGTCGCGCAGCGCGCTCAGTGTGCTGTCGCCGCTCACGTCGATTTGCCGCTGCAGCCGAGCCAGAATGTGCTCACGCCATGCGTGCCAATTGACGATCGACGCCGCGATGCCCTCCGGATGCAAGCTCAGGCGCAGCGCATTGACCGGCGGCTTCAGCAGTTCCGGACTGGCGCCGGTTAGCAGAGGCGCGAGCGCGTTGTTCGCGGCAATGATGGTCCAGTGACGGTCGATGGCGAGCGCCGGGTAGGGCTCGTGTCCTTTCAGCACCAACTCGACGGCCTCGCGCGCGGCGGCCAACTGCGGATCCGATAGCGGACGCTCGCGGAACAGCGGCGCATAACCGGCCGCGACCAGCAGTGCGTTGCGCGCGCGCAGCGGTACGTCGAGCCGTTCGGCAAGATGCATGACCATTTCCCGGCTCGGCACCGCGCGACCCGATTCGACGAAGCTCAAATGCCGGGTCGAAATATCGGCTTCAGCTGCGAGCAGCAACTGGCTCATTCTTCGCCGCTGGCGCCACTCACGCAGCAGATCGCCGACCGTGCGGCTGGCCGCCGATGCATGCGACGGGACTGTTTGCGCAAGAGAGAGTGTGTTCATGCCACCGATGATAGCCAAACCGTGCTAGCCATCCATTACCTGAGGGGTAATGGAATACCCCGGAATACACCCGACCAAGCCTACGAAATCCCGGAACCATTCCTGACCGCCCAGCTCATCCAACCTGCTGACCGCCCTGTGAAGTCGCCACAAGCGGCAATGCAACTCAGGCCGCCGCCACGCCTTCCGGCACCACGTTGAGTTTGACGCCGAGCGCGCGCAGCAGCTTGAGCACCGTGTCCATACGCGGCTTGGATCCGGGCGCGAGCGTTTTGTAGAGGCTTTCGCGCCCGAGTCCGGCGTCTGCCGCAACCTTGGCGATGCCACGCGCTTTGGCGATGTCGGCGATGGCGGCAAGCAGCACGTCGGCGTCGCCGTCTTCAAGCGCTGCGTTGAGATACTCGGCAATCGCTTCCTCGCTATCGAGGTAGTCCGACGCGTCGAACCGCGCGGTTTTGATTTTGCTCATGACAGTTCCTTTCTGATTGCTGCCCACATTGCTTTGGCATGCTTGATATCGGCTGGCTGAGTGGCCTTGACGCCACCACAGAGAAGCAGATACACCATGCGCCCTTCACGCGCGAAATAAACCCGATAGCCCGGGCCGCAGTCGATGCGCATCTCGGATACACCGTCTTCCAGCAATTTCACGTCGCCGAAATGTCCGCGTTCCGCACGCCGGATCCGCACGAGTATTTTTGCCCTCGCTCGTAAATCCGCGAGCGTTGCAAGCCATGCGTCGAATTGCTCGGTGCGGTTGACTTCGTACACAGGCGGTGAACCGATCTGCTGTGCAGTGTATCCTTGTGGATACGATCTTGCAAGTGTAAAAACCATATTGAAAAAGGCCCCCGTGTCCGTGATTTGTCGAGTACGTCGTGTGCCGCGCGCCGGCGCCGCGCGGCTCCATTCGCCACACGAGGTTAGCGGCTGCCAGCGCGGCTGACGACTCGGCCGGATGGCCAATCCGACGAACACGAAGCGCGAGGATGCTTACCTGGCACGTAATCGACGCAGCGTGTCCGAGCCGTCAATCTTCACTCCGAGCCCGCCGCATACAACGAGTCTGCTGAGCGTAGTGCTCAGTCCTGCCAATCAAGGAGTCTGGAGATGAACGCGCATACCGATCTGATCGACCGTTATTTCGACGCATGGAACGAAACCGATGGCGCGCGCCGTCGCGAGTTGATCGCCGCGACATGGAGCGCCGACGCCGACTATCGCGACCCGCTGCTGGCGGGCGCGGGCCACGCCGGCATCGACGCGATGATCCGCGCGGTGCACGAGCGCTTCCCGCATCACACGTTTCGCCGTACCGGCGAGGTCGACGGCTTCGCCGACCGGCTGCGTTTCTCGTGGGAGCTGACCACGCCTGCGGGCGACGCGATCGTGAAGGGATCCGACTTCGGTGTGATCGATCCGCATGGACGCTTGCAGGGCGTCACCGGCTTCCTCGACCAGGTGCCCGACGGCGTCTGACCAAAAACTTTTGTACGGAGACGATCATGCACGAGCCCGCTGCCACCACGGCTCCTCAATCGGCCATCACGTTGGCGCGCCTGTCGGGCGCACTCGACTCGCTGTCCAGCGTGGTGGCCGGGTTCGCGCTGCTCGCCGGAGCGCGTGCGTTCATGTTCATCGCGCTGCTGGGCTGGCGCGAGCCGGTGTTGAGCGGCGCGGGTCTCGTGCTGCTGGCGGCGGTCGGCTGGTTGCGCTGGCAGTGCGGTGAAGCCGTGACCGTGCCGGCCATGCGGCGCGTTCGCCCGACCACCCGCTCCAGCAGCGCGACGTGCAGCCGCCTCGCGCCGCTCTCGACGAATGCCGGCGACGTTGCTTGCTACAATCGTCCGCTGTAATGCGATTCGTCGCGCGGACACGCGTTCGCCGAGCCGGGCGCCCGCTGCTTCGGCCCGAGCCGAGCGCGGGCATGAGCCGGTCGGTTCGCGTGACCGCCCGCTTCGCGCGACCCGATAACCCACGTCCAAACCTCGGCGGTCAACCGCCAACCGGACCACAAGGAGACACCGTGCTGAAGAATCTGGACCCGCTGCTGAATGCCGATATCCTGCATGCGCTGCGCGCAATGGGCCATGGCGACGAACTCGTCATCTGCGACGCCAATTTCCCTGGCGATTCGGTAGCGCGCGAGAGCGTGCTGGGCAAAGTGCTCCGCCTCGACGGCGTGAGCGCGCCGCGCGCGATTCGCGCGGTGCTGTCGGTGATGCCGCTGGACACCTTCATCGAGCATCCCGCATCGCGCATGGAAGTGGTGGGCGAGCCGCACACCATGCCGGCCGTGCAGCGCGAGGCGCAGGTCGAGATCAACGCCGCGGAAGGGCGCGACGTGCCGTTCGCGTCGATCGAACGGTTTGCGTTTTATGAACGGGCGCGCAAAGCGTATTGCGTGATTGCGACCGGTGAAGAGCGCGGCTATGGTTGCTTCATCTTCACCAAGGGCGTTCTGCTCGCGCCGGACGCACCTCAGTCGTAACCTTCGCCAACTTTATTGCAGCGCGAAGCCATGAGCGCGACGCGCCGGCCGCCGCACGCGGATCTCGCGCACGTGCTAATTTTTCGTCTGGCCGCTGACGGCGGATCGAGCCGATCCGTCGCGGCGCATCGCCCTACATCACGGTGACGAAAACCATGACCTTCTCGATAGACACGCTCGATCATCTCGTTCTGAACGTCGCCGACGTGGAAGTCAGCGCGGCGTGGTACGCACGTATGCTCGGCATGCGGCGCGCCGAGTTCGAGTCGCGCACCGGCACGCGGGTGGCGATGTTCTACGGCAATCAGAAGATCAATCTGCGTCCCGTAACCGCCGACACCGTCGCGTGGTTCACCGGCCGCGAGCCGGTGCCTGGCAGCGCCGATCTGTGCTTCGTCACGACCACGAGCCCGGCCGAGGTCAAGGCACATTGGCTGGCGCAAGGCGTCGAAATCGAGGCCGGTCCGGTGGAGCGCGACGGCGCGCGCGGCAAGATGACCTCGGTGTATTGCCGCGATCCTGACGGCAATCTGATCGAAGTCGCAACGTATCCTCAAGTATAAGCATGGCGGCGATTCCGCCGTCGGCGCTCGGCGTGGCAGCTACCGGGCGGGCCGCACGGATGGTTATTCCATCCGCGGCGTGCCGCGAGTTGCGCGCCTTTCATCCTGGTTCATGCTAGGAAAAGGCGGGCAAACGCCCGGTTGTCCGGTGCAAAGTGGGGAACTGCGGGCTGCTAGCCGGGTCTGCTGCTTATTCATTTACTGGAGTGCCTCATGTCGCGTCCCGTCGATTCCAGCGTTATCCTCATCGCCCGTATTGCGCTTGCGGTGCTGTTTCTGTGGGGCGGTGTGATGAAACTGCTGGGCTACGCGGGCTTTGTCGGCTACCTGCATTCGAAGGGCGTGCCGTTCGTGCAGATCGCCGCACCGATCGCAACCGCGGTCGAGGCGCTCGGCGGCCTGTTGCTGATCGTCGGCTTCAAGGTGCGGCCGCTCGCTCTGATCATGGCGGTGTACACGGTGGCGACCGCGGTGCTGGGCCACGATTTCTGGAATGTCACCGACGCCGCCTTGCAACGCGACATGGTGATCCATTTCTGGAAGAACATCGGCATTGCCGGCGGTTTCCTGCTGCTGTTCGTGACGGGCGCGGGCCGTATCAGCATCGACGGTGCGCGAGCGCCGCGCGGCGGTCTCGGGCTGTGACGTGGCGGTTGAGGTAGTCTGTGCGAGTCGCTTTCGATTCTGGCCGTAACCAAGGGAGCAAATAATGATTCAAAGTTTTGAGCAAGTCATTGGCGGCAAGGCCACGCAGTTGTGCGCGAGTCTTGGTGAGGGGCCCACGCCGCATCGCGTGATCATCAGCCTGGCTGATTCGGCGAAGACCCTGGTGGTTCTGGATGCGTCCGGATTCATCAGCACGATCAAGGCCGAGATCGAGGAACCGGAAAAACTGATCGCCGACGCCATCGCCAAAGCGCAAAACGAAGGGCTGATCGAGCGCGCCATCGACACCGGCACCATTCAGGAAGCGTCGCTGTAAGCCGGGAGGCGGCGTGGCGAACTAGCCATTTGCCGTCGAACCAGCGGTAACGACCCCCGCCATGCGCAAGCATCGCGGGGGTCGTTTTTTGTGCATACGCTTCTTGGCAAGCGACCACCTCAGCGCGATTCGCCGACCCGCTCGCGACCTGCATGGCGATGCGCGGCGTCCGACGACTGCGGCTGCGGATGCACGAAACAGCTCAGCACGCCGCCGATCACCAGCAAGCCGACCGACACGGCGGTCGATGCCCGCATGCCCGTCACGATCTGCACCGCAGCCGCGCCGCTCGCCAACGCGCCGAAAGCCGCCACTCCGATCGCGCCGCCTGCCTGCCGCGCCGTATTCAACACGGCGGACGCGGTACCGGCGCGTGGCGCGTCCGTCGAGGCGAGCACGGCGGTGGTCATCGCCGGAACCGCCAGGCCCATGCCCGACGGAATCAGCAGGAACGGCAGCAGCAGGCCGATGAGCGGCGTGCCGGCATCGACGAAATGCAGCAGGCCATAGCCGAGCCCGGCGGTGATCGCGCCGGCGATCATCGGCACCCGCACGCCGAAACGACCGACCACCCAGCCGCTCGCCACATTCGACAGCAAAAAGCCGCCCGTCAACGGCAGGAATGCAAGGCCCGCTTGCAACGGTGTATAGCCGCGCACGCGCTGCAAATACAGGCTCAGCACGAACACCATGCCGTAGTACGTCAGATTCACACAGATACCGAACAGCACCGCCACGCTGAAGGAGCGCTTGCTGAAGAGCGAGAGCGGCAGCATCGGCGCCGCGACGCGCGATTCCACGAGGACAAAGGCGCTCGCCGCGATCAGCGCGAGCACGAAGCCGCCGGCCACGAGCGGGTGGCCGAGACCCAGTGGCCGCCATTCGATCACGGCAGCGACGAACGCGGTCAGCGCGACGACGGCAAGACACTGGCCGGCCAGGTCAATTCCGCGCGGCGTCGTGTCGGAGGCGGCAGCCGCGGGCGACAACGGCTTTCGACACGTCGCGGCTTCGGGCCGTGGCACCCACAGCAAGGTCGCCAGGAAGCCGGCGGCGCAAATCGGCAGATTGACGAGAAAGATGCTGCGCCAGCCGAACGCCGCGATCAGCAGGCCGCCGACCACCGGTCCCGCGGCAATCGCGATCGCGCCCGCGGCGGTCCACAGTCCGACTGCACGCGCCCGCAGTTTGGGATCGTGTCCGTACGATTGATTGAGCAGCGCCAGCGAGTTCGGCAGCATGGCGGCGGCGCCGACGCCTTGCACCGCGCGCGCCGCGATCAGCATGGCCGAGTCGAGCGCGAGGCCGCAGGCGAGCGACGCGAGCGCAAATAGCACGATGCCGCCCGCGTACAGCCGCCGCGCGCCGAAGCGGTCGCCGAGCGCGCCGGCGGACAGCATCAGCACGGCGAACGCGAGCGTGTAGGCGTCGACGACCCATTGCAGGCCGGCGACATTCGCATGCAGATCCGCGCCGAATTTCGGCAGCGCGATGTTGACGATGGTTACGTCGAGTTGCGTGACGACGAAGCCGACACTGACCGTCGCGAGAACGCGGCCGAGTGCGGACGAGTGGAGGGAATTTGAGGAGTTCATGCGATACATCGTAGGCTCGGTGCAGCGCACCATGTTTCGGCGCGGCGTGAAGTGTGGATGTCACCGCAAGCGCAAGCCGTCGAGCCCGACGATGCAAACAAAAACGGCGCACCGTTTGCGGCACGCCGTTGTGGCAAAGCGCAAGCAGCCGATCAGTGCTTTTGCGGCGCGTCCTTGATGAACAGCGTGGTCAATGCCCCGAGAATGCAGATCGCGCCGACGTACATCGGTGCGGCCATCGGGTTCGACTTCATCATCAGCGACACGGCGATCGGCGTGAGGCCGCCGAACACGGCATATGCCACGTTGTACGAGAACGAGATGCCCGAGAAACGCACCACCGGCGGGAACGCCTTGACCATCACGAACGGAATCGCGCCGATCACGCCGACGAACAAACCCGCCACCGCATACAGCGGCACTAGCGCGGAGGTGTCGACGGCGAGTTGCTGGAACATCACGTAGTACGTCACCGCCAGCGCGAGGCCGCCGATGAAAATCGTGCGCCCCGCGCCGATGCGGCCGGCAATCGAGCCTGCCATCACACAGCCGATCGTCAGGCACAGCGTCGCCACGCAGTTCGCCAGCAAGGCCGTGGCCGGCGCGATGTGGAACTGCTTTTGCAGCAGCGTCGGCGTCATCAGGATCACCACGACGATCGCGGCGGAGAGCATCCACGTGAGCAGCATCGAGACGATCACGGCGCGGCCGTGGTCGCGCAGCACGGCCTTGAGCGGAACTTCAGCGGCAATCGCCTTGCGCTGCTTGAGTTCGGCGAACACCGGCGTTTCATGCAGCCAGCGGCGCAGATACACCGAAAACATGCCGAACACGCCACCGACCAGAAACGGAATGCGCCACGCGTAGGCGGAAATTTCCGCCGGCGCGAAGTTGCGGTTCACCGCCGAGGCAATCAGCGAGCCGAGCAGGATGCCTGCCGTGAGACCGGCCGTCAGCGTGCCGCATGCATAGCCGATGTGCCGCTGCGGCACGTGCTCCGAGACGAACACCCACGCGCCCGGGACTTCACCGCCAACCGCCGCGCCTTGCATCACGCGAAACAGCAGCAACAGGACCGGCGCCAGCACACCGATGCTGGTGTAAGTGGGCAGCAGGCCCATCATCAGCGTGGGCACCGACATGAGCAGCACGCTCAGCGTGAACATGCGCTTGCGGCCGAACAGGTCGCCGAAATGCGCCATGATGATGCCGCCCAGCGGCCGCGCCAGATAGCCCGCGGCGAAGATGCCGAAGGTTTGCACCTGACGCAGCCAGTCCGGCATTGCGGCCGGAAAGAATAGCTGGCCGATCGCCGGCGCGAAAAATACGAAGATGATGAAGTCGTAAAACTCCAGCGCCCCGCCGAGGGCGGCGAGTCCGAGCGTTTTGTAATCGCTGCGCCCGAGAGGGCGTGGGGTGACAGCCTGCGCTCCACCCAGATTTGTCGCTTGCATTGCTTTTGTCGTGTTTTGAATTGGGAACCACACGTAGCGCGTGGAAATACGGCGGTCGTCGAGCGAGAAGTGTGGCAAGCGCTGGGTAGAGCACGGGACACCGGCGCGCCGGCCCGGGTAGGGCAAGCGCGATGACGATTGAGGCCAGGCGGGATTTTACCGGATGAAAGCCGATTGCTTCGGGAAGTGCTTAATTAGACTGGGAAAAGTTCCCGGGAATGCGCTTTTTCGACAGCAATCGCGACAACGCTGCTCTCAGGACTTGTCGCTAGCGAATGTAGGAATGCGGAGCGGCGTTGTCCGGCCGGATCGATTCATATGTAAATTAGGATTGCTCCTATGGGATGGAATGGGGCCGCCTCTGAGAATCGCGTCCGAGCTATCTTACGAGTCATCCCATGCGTATTGCCATTCTTCAGCGTGACCTGGTCATGCGTCAGTCGATCGAAAAGGTCCTGACGAGCGCTGGCCATTCCTGCTCGACCTATGACGACGGTCTGAGCATGTCGAGAGCGCTCGCGCGTTCCACGGTCGATCTGCTGGTGCTCGACTGGCAGGGCCTGCGCCTCTCCGGCGCCGAGGTTTTGCGCGCGGCGCGCGCGGTGGGCGGCGACCGTCTGCCGGTCATGTTCGCATCGGCGGACACGGCCGAGGAGAACATCGTGCGCGCGTTCGTTGCCGGCGCAGACGACTATGTCGCGTTGCCGCTGCGCGCAGCCGAGTTTCGCGAGCGGGTCGCGGCACTGCTGCGGCGTGCCTATCCGGACCGGTTCAGCTCCGCCAGTTTCGATGTCGGCCCCTACCACTTCGACACGCACCGTCAGCTCGTCATGCTGCGCGGCCAGCCGGTTCAGCTGTCCGGCACGCAGTACCGGCTCGCGTCGCTGTTCTTCTCCAACATCGGCCGCGTGCTGTCGCGCGACCATATCTTCGCGATGGTGTGGGGTCGCGAGTTCCGCGAATTCACCCGCACCATCGACAGCCACGTTTCGCGGCTGCGCCTCCTGCTCGAGATCGAGCCGCAAAACGAATTCCGGCTGCAACCGGTTTATAAAAGCGGCTACCGGCTGCTGCATCTGCGTCAGGGTGAAGCCGCCGTTATCAATGCGCAGATCGACGCCGAGAAGCAGGCAGCCTGACGCCAACCCGCCGCGCCGGATCAAATCTGCGGCAGCGCGGGCCGCGTTTCGAGCGACTTGCGAATCAATGCTTCGACGGCCTTGCGCTCGTCGCCGGCCAGCGGCAGACGCGGTGGCCGAACCGGCTCGGTGCCGAGTCCGACAATCGCTTCGGCAAGCTTGATGTTCTGCACCAGCTTCGCCGACACGTCGAGCGCGAGCAGCGGCGCGAACCAGCGGTAGATCGCCCGCGCATCCTCGAGGCGTCCCGCTTTCAGCAACTTGTAGATCACCACCGTCTCACGCGGAAACGCGCAAACGAGACCGGCCACCCAGCCATGCGCGCCCATCAGGATCGCCTCCATCGCGAGATTGTCGACGCCGCAGAGAATCGCGAAACGGTCGCCGACCGCGTTGATCAGGTCGGTCACGCGCCGCACGTCGCCGCATGATTCCTTGATCGCGACGATCTTCTTCTCGTCGGCGATTTCCGCGAACATGTCGGGCGTCATGTCGACGCCGTAGGCGAGCGGATTGTTGTAGATCATCAGCGGCAGCGCGCTCACGTCGGCGACGCTGCGGAAATGATGCAGCGTCTCGCGGCGGTCCGACAGGTAACGCAGCCCCGGCAGCACCATGTAACCGGCCGCGCCGTGACGGCTGCCGGCCTCGGCCTGACGGCAGGCGTCGAGCGTGCTGTTTTCGGCGATCGTCAGCAGGACCGGCACGCGGCCGCGCGAAGCCTCGACGGCGATGTCGAGCACTTGCAGCTTTTCATCCAGCGAGAGCGTCGACGCTTCGCCCAGCGATCCGCACACGATGATGCCGTCCACGCCGGCGTCGATCTGCGCTTCGATATTCTTGCCGGTCCACGCGCGGTCTATGCTGAAATCCGCGTTGAATTTGGTGGTGACTGCGGGCAATACGCCTTCCCAGATATGCGCCACGACTGCTCTCCTGAGTGTTGATGTGTTCAGCGCAGTGTAAGCAGGGAAAATCCTGCCGTCTTGCGTGAATCGCGCGTGACGGATGACGATTTCAGCATAACCGCTTTGCCCGTTGGGCCCTCCGATCAAGGTGGATGGCTTATTCAGGACGAAGGGCAAGGTGGCGCCAAGTGCGCGTGAGCAGCATGACGGCATGCGCTCCGGGTTACGCTCGTTGTGCGTCTTGCACGCTGGCCCGGACTGGGGGCGACAGGAGCGTGCAAGGCCGTCACCTCACCGCATGACTATGCCGAAATCGTCACAATCCACGCGTAAGCACACCAAGACTCGCCCGCCCGCCGTTTCTACTATGGGCATCATGAAAACCTTGGACATCATCGACTCGCACACCGGCGGTGAACCGACCCGCCTAGTGGTGTCGGGCGGCCCGGATCTCGGCGGCGGCACGCTGGCGCAACGGCTCGACGTGTTCCGCACGCAGTTCGACGACTGGCGCGCGGGCATCGTCACCGAACCGCGCGGCTCGGACGTGGTGGTCGGCGCGCTGCTCTGCGAGCCGCACGACCCGACGTGCGCGGCCGGCGTGATCTTTTTCAATAACGTCGGCTATCTCGGCATGTGCGGGCACGGCACGATCGGGCTCGTCGTCTCACTGGCGCACCTGGGACGGATCGGGCCGGGACAGCATCGGATCGAGACGCCGGTCGGCATTGTCGAAGCGACGCTGAACGACGACGGCAGCGTTGCCGTGCGCAATGTGCCCGCGTACCGGTATCGCCGGTCGGTGCAAGTCGACGTGCCGGGTCACGGCGTGCTGACCGGCGACATCGGCTGGGGCGGCAACTGGTTCTTTCTCGTCGCGGATCACGGGCGCGCATTGGAAGCGTCGCGGATCGGTGAACTGACCACGTTCAGCGGCGCGATTCGCGATGCGCTGATCGCGCAACGCATCACGGGCGCGGACGGCGCGTTGATCGACCACATCGAACTCTTCGGACCAGGTTCGCGCGATGGCCTCGACAGCCGCAGCTTCGTGCTCTGTCCCGGCAGTGCGTACGATCGCTCGCCGTGCGGCACCGGCACGAGCGCCAAGGTGGCGTGCCTTGCTGCCGACGGCAAACTGGCCGAAGGCGCGGTCTGGCGACAGGAAAGCATTATCGGCAGCGTGTTCGAGGCGAGCTATCGCCACGCCGGCGATGGCGTCCACGTGATTCCCACCATTACCGGTCACGCGTACATCACGGCAGAAGCGCGCCTTTGCTTCGACGAGCGCGATCCGTTCGCGTGGGGCATCCCCGCGGCATGACGGCGGATGTGTTGATCGTCGGGGCAGGCATTGTCGGCGCGGCTTGCGCGGCGGAACTGGCGGCGCTCGGCATGCGGGTCGAGGTGCTCGACGCGCAGGGCATCGGCGGCGGCGCGACGGCGGCGGGCATGGGGCACATCGTCGTGATGAACGACTCGCCGGCGGAATTCGCGCTGAGCCGCTATTCACGAGACTTGTGGCTGGAGTTCGCGCCGCAACTGCGTCCGCGCGACGCGTTCGCGCGCTGCGGCACGCTCTGGGTCGCCGCCGACGAAGAAGAGTGGCAGGCCGCGCGCGCGATGCATGCCGCGTTCGAGGCTCAGGGAATCGCCGCGCAATTGCTCGACGCGCCCGCGCTGCGGGCTTGCGAGCCGGCGCTGACGGCATCGATGGCGGGCGGTTTGCGGATCGAGCACGACAGCATCGTGTATGCGCCGACCGTCGCCGAGTGGCTGCTGACACGATCGCCGGGCGCGGCGAATATCCATTTGCGTTTGGGGGCCGCGGTGGCGTCGGTCAATGCGGGCGGCGTCACGCTGACGAGCGGCGAACGCATCGGCGCGGCGCACGTAATCGTGGCGAATGGTCTGGGTGCGCAGCAACTGGTGGCGTCGCTGCCTTTGCAGCCGAAGAAAGGCCACCTGCTGATCACGGATCGCTATCCCGGCCTGATCCGGCATCAACTGCTCGAACTTGGCTACATCAAGAGCGCGCATCATGCGGCCGGCACCTCGGTGGCGTTCAATGCGCAGCCGCGGCCCACGGGACAATTGCTGATCGGCTCATCGCGCCAGTTCGACACCACCGATCCCGCCGTCGACCTGCCCGTGCTCGCGCAGATGCTGCAGCGAGCCGCGTGCTATCTGCCGGTGCTGCCCACGCTCCATAGCATTCGCGCGTGGACCGGGTTTCGCGCGGCATCGCCGGACGGCCTGCCGCTGATCGGTCCGGCCGGCGATTTCGCGCCAGGTGTGTGGCTCGCCGTTGGACACGAGGGGCTGGGCGTGACGACCTCGCTTGCGACCGCGAAGCTGCTTGCCGCGCAAATCGTGCAGAGTGGCACGGCGATTCCTCTCGAACCTTATTTGCCGGTTCGTTTTGCCCAAAAGGTGATCCATGAATAGCGCGGGTGCAGCGACGCGCGTGAGCGTGACGATCAATGGCCACCGTATCGATGTCGATGCCGGCACGACCGTGGCCGCGGCGCTCGTGTTAGCGGGCGTTCGCAGCACGCGAATGTCGGTAAGCGGTCAACCTCGCGCCGCGCTATGCGGCATGGGCGTGTGTCAGGAATGCCGCGTGACGATCGACGGCCGGGCGCATGCGTTGGCTTGTCAAACTTTGTGTCAAGAAGGGCAGGTCGTTCGTACTCAGGACACGGCGGGTGCGCAATGAGGTTGCACTTGGATATTGTGGTCGCGGAAGCCTGTCTGGACCAGTCGAATGAAGCGGTGGACCCTCGATGACAGTGCGCTCAGATCATGTCGCCCTCGGCGCCGGCTTGGCGAACTTGGGACCAACGGACGCTCGCCCGATGAAACGACGCCCGGATATCGTTGCCATGGGCGCCGGCCTGGCCAAGTCGAACCAAGGAGCGGGCATTCGATGAAACAGCACTTCGACATCGTCATCGTCGGCGCTGGTCCCGCTGGTTTGAACGCCGCCTCCGCCGCCGCGCGCGCGGGCGCGACGGTTGCGCTCGTCGACGACAATCCGCGCGCGGGCGGCCAGATCTGGCGTCAAGGTACGGGCCACGCGCCGCAGGCGCAACTGCGCAGTCTTCTGACGGCGATCGGTGGGCAAAGCGCGATCACACACTGGCCGTCGACACGCGTCGTCGCGCCGTTGAGTCGTCGCGGCCTGCTGCTCGAATCGACGGAATTCGGCGGCGCGTGCGTCACCTACGAGCACCTGATTCTCGCGACCGGCGCACGTGAGCGGCTCCTGCCATTCGCCGGCTGGACCTTGCCCGGCGTGACCGGCGCGGGCGCGTTGCAGGCGCTCATCAAGGGCGGCATGCCGGTGCGTGGCGAGCGGATCGTGATTGCCGGCAGCGGTCCTTTGTTGATTGCGGCGCTCGCGACGGCGCGCGCGGCCGGCGCACGGGTGGCGGCGGTGGTGGAGCAGGCTTCGGCGTTCGACGTCGCGCGTTTCGGCGTTTCCCTGCTGGCGGCGCCTGCCAAGTTGGGGCAAGCAGTCGGCATGACGCGTGGTTTTGCGGGCTTGCGCTACTGGACTGGCAGCGTCGTCGAAGAGGCGCAGGGCGAGGGCCGCGTCGAGCGCGTTACCGTCAGGCGTGGCCGCGAGGGCAGGCGAGTGACGTTGGATTGCGATCGCGTGGCTTGCGGTTATGGACTCGTGCCGAACATCACGCTGGCCCAGGCGCTCGGCTGCGCGATCGGCGAAGCGGGCGAGATTGTCGTCGACGGCAAGCAGCGTACGTCGATCGAAAGCGTGTTCGCGGCGGGCGAATGCACCGGTGTCGGCGGCGCGGAGTTGGCCGGTGTGGAAGGCGAGATCGCGGGTCTCGCCGCAAGCGGCGCCGGCGCGGACCATGCCGCCCTCGACGCGCAACGTGCGCGCTGGCGCCGGTTCGCGCGCCGCGTCGATACGGCGTTTGCATTGCGGGACGCGGCGCGTACACCGCCCGTGGATAGCACGCTGCTGTGCCGCTGCGAGGACGTGAGCATCGGCGATGTACGTGCTTTCAACGACTGGCGCGAGGCCAAGCTGCATACGCGTTGCGGCATGGGCGCCTGCCAGGGAAGAATCTGCGGCACGGCGGCCAGCGTGTACTTTGGGTGGCAGGCCGCCGCGCCGCGTCCGCCGTTCAGTCCGGCGCAAATCGGTACGTTGATGGCGTTGGTTGCGGAGCCGCCGCCGGTTGAATGAGCCGCGGTGCGCCCTCGCATCCACGCGTCCAGCGGATATTGTCGGTGGCGGCGCGGCCCTATAATCGACCGGACGTGTCGGGCGCATGGGGCCGAGCGCCGGGCTCTTTGCACGGAGCGTCGGTCCGCAACAGAACAGTCGGCAACCGGCAACCGAGCAGTGGAGCAACCAAGCAATCGGCAAGTGAGCAGCCGCCCGCAACCCGCAACCCGAAGCCCGCAACCCGAAGCCCGAAACCCGAAACCCGAAACCCGAAACCCGAAACCCGAAACCCGAAACCCGAAACCCGAAACCCGAAGCCCGAAGCCCGAAGCCCGAAGCCCGAAGCCCGAAGCCCGAAGCCCGAAGCCCGAAGCCCGAAGCCCGAAGCCCGAAGCCCGAAG
>Ga0209759_1000766_pt1 | contig 27342 bp, 30 predicted proteins | sample AraplaCL_Col_mMS_FD_184261 | JGI IMG/M metagenome (GOLD analysis project Ga0209759, IMG submission 184261) | Arabidopsis root microbial communities from the University of North Carolina, USA - plate scrape CL_Col_mMS (SPAdes) (version 2) | ecosystem: Host-associated > Plants > Roots >...
CCGGCCTGGTATGCGGAAATGACACCGCTCGCGTCCGGCATGAGCATCCCAAGGGTGAGCGGCACGTTGTACTGCCCCCACGTCACCGAATCGCCATCGCCCCCTTGACTGTAGACAACACGGCTCAACTGCTTGGCGCCAATCACGATCTGGGAGAGGTACGTCGGATTGACCTCCTGGCCCGTCACCACTGTCGTTCCCACAGTGCTGCCACCACCCACGGCGTCGTTCAGTACGCGGCCCGCAGTCAGGTTCACGTCTCGCTTCGCACCAATGGTGCCACCACCATTGACCACATCGCCCGATACGTTGACGTTCACGTCGCGGTTGGCCTGCGTCAACGCGCCAGCATTGTCATAGCCGGCTCCGGCAATCTTGATGTCGTTCAGCGCTTCGACCGTGCCACGGTTGGTGGTCGTCCCCGTCACGGAGAGGTCACTGTCCGCATGCAGCGTCGCACCCGCTGCATTGCTAACCGTGCTGCCGGCAACCGTCAGGTTGTTGCCCGCGATGATCTGGCCGCTGTTGTTGACCGCACCCGGCGTGCTCAACGTCAGATCACCAGCATGCAGGATCGAACCCGTGTTGCTGATGCCATTGGCTGCGTTGACCGTGGCACTCTTGCCGCCGACCGTCCAAGCGCCGGTATTGGCGAGCGCGCCAACGTTGTACGTCAGTTGGCCGCCTGCGTTGATGGTGCCCAGATTGCTGGCGCCGTCAATGGTCTGGTTTTGCAGGTTCAGCGTGACGTTGTTGGCAGCAAGGATTTGGCCGCCTGCATTGTTGAAGCTGCTGTTGCCGCCCCTGACCGTAGCGGTCAAGTCACCGCCAGTGGTGGCGCCAGCCGGACTACCCGCAAACAGGACGCCGTTCTGGTTGCTGGTCAGCGCATTGGCGGTGACATTCAGCGCTTGCGTGCCAAGCAGCGTGCCGTTTTGGTTGTTCAGGGTGTCGTCGGCAGTGACCGATACGGTCTGCCCGCCGATCAATCCCGAATTGACCACATCGCTACCGTGTACGGTGGTTGTCGCACCGCCTAGCGTCCCGGAATTGGTGATGGTAGTGCCTGTCGCGGTCAGCGCACTCGACGCCGTCAGGACGCCTGTATTCGTTACCGTGCCACCAGCCAGACTGGCCGACGCAGTGTTGATCGTCCCCGCCGTCGTCACACCTTGGGTGCCCGTGGCATTCAGTGCCCCGTTGACTTGGCTAGTGGCCCCCGCACTGCCCAGTGACACCGTTGTGCCACTCAGGGTTGCATTGCCACCCACCACGGGTAGTGCAGCGATGGAAACATTCTTCGCAGCGGTGGCCGTCAGGTTGCCCGCTGTTTGACTGCTGCCGGTCAGCGAGATGTTGTTGCCAGCCGTGAGGGTAGTATCGCCAATGCTGGCTGTACCGCCCTGCCCCTTGATGTCCTGTGTCGCGGAAACGGTCAACTTACCAAGGGCATCAGCCTGACCATCGATTGTGGTACTGCCCTGTGTGGCGGTCAGCGTGGTGTCAGTACCGGACTGCGTATTGCCCGAAACGCTGACATTGGTACCGGTCAGGGCAATGTTTCCGTTGTGTGCAACGACGCTACCAGTGGCACTGGTCGTGCCAGTTCCCGATTGCGCAGTCACCCCTTGCGTGGCATAGACCACACCGCCAAGTGTCGTACCGGCTTGCCCGCTCGCAGCAACATTGCCACCAGCCAGCACAGCGCCAGGCGTGGACAGTGTTCCGGTGTTGGCAGTAAGCGTGGTGTCACCACTAGATGCTGCACCGCCCGACACATCAAGATTGCGACCTGCCGTAACGGACAGCGTCGTGCCGGACGTGGCTGATCCGGTGGCAGTGATGGTGACATCGCGTGTGGCGTTGATGGCTGTGGCGCCGGTGCTTTGCGCGGTGCCACTGACTGCGGCATCTTGACCGGCGCCGACCTGCAAACTGCTACCCGTCGTGAGTTGGCCGCTGACTGTGGCATTGCGTGCAGCGGTCACAGTTACGGCGCCGGGTGTCGATACATTGCCACCCAATGCAACGTCCCCATTGGTACCGCCTGCACTTGCGGTGATGGCACCACCGGAAACCACTGTTCCAGTGGTAGCAAGCGTGCCATTGGCCGCCGACAGTTGAACTTTGCCAGCAGACGAGACGGTGCCGTCAACCTTCAGGTTCGCGCCTGCCGTGGCGGTAGTGGTCGTACCGGCAGTCACAGAACCGGTACTTGCGACGCCGATATTGCCTGCTGCATTGAGCACTGTGGCGCCGGAGGTCTGCGTGGTACCCGTCACGGCAATATCGCGACCTGCGGTGCTTTGCAGATCGCCATTGGTCGTCAACTGACCGCCAATAGACAGGTCGCGGGTAGCGTTCAGGGTAATGGTGTTGGGCGACGACACATTGCCACCCAAGGCAACATCACCGGTACCGTCCTTACCTTGTGCCGCGACGGCGATGTTCGTAGCATTGACGCTACCGGACAGGTTGACACTGTTACCTGCGGTTGCCGACAGTGCATTGGCGGCGGCCAGATTACCGGTGCCAGTCAGATTGCCACCAGCATTCAGTGTCAGATTGTTCCCGGCCTGCGTGGTACCACCCACCGTTAGGTCGCCACCCGATGTCAGCGCCACGTCCTGTTGGGCCTTTACGGTGCCGGTCGTGGTAACGGCACCGGTGGAGGTAATGCCTACGTTTTGTTGCCCATAGACATTGCCAACCGTGACATTGCCGTTGGCGTCGATGTTAACGTTGGAGGTATTGGCTGCCAGATCGCCTACAGCACGCACCGCAAGGCCCTGTGCCGTACTGATCAGCTTGATCTGACCAGCGGTCATCGCGCCAAAGGCCGTGGCGTCGATGGCGATACCGTTCTGTGCCGACGTGCTATTGGCCGCTGCGTTGGGACCGTTCGCACTGACCTGCCAATCGGAACCCGCACGGCCAGTGCCCGTTGCGACCGGCGTGACCTGCTGGTTGCCGGCAATAGCATTGATCTGGTTGCCTGCATACAGCGGTGCATTGATACCTATCGTCTGACCAATGAGGTTGATGGCACCAACGGTGCCCTCGATCCCGGCACCCGAAGTGGTGCCTGCCACCGGATCGATCTGGATACGCCCACTGTTGACCGCATAACCGACAGCAGTTGCCTGATCAAAACTGACCGGCGCGCCACTACTGTTCAGAAACTGCGGCACCCCGGTCGTCAATGTGACCTTCGGACTGTTGGTGAACCCCGCGCCTTGCAGATAGATGCCGTTCGGGGCGCTGAAAATGACAGAGGCCGGTGCCCCGAAGACCTCGACGGTGCCAAGGATTCGGATAGGGTCGGTGCCCGTGACCTGTGTGAGGATGGTCGATGCAGGGCCGGAAGTCGCGAGATTCGGGTTGCCAGAAACACTGCCGCCAAGGAAGGTACCGCCACCGGTGATGCTGTTGTTCATCACCAAACCCGTCGCATCTACCGTCAGCGAACGCAGCAGGTTCAGTGACAGACCCGCCTGATTTGGTGTTGTGATCTGCATCACCTCGACGCCACCACCCTGCCCTGTCGTCTGGGTGATGGTGGGCGTGAAGCGAATCGGCGCAGTCGGATCGGTAATGGCAGCCGCTTCGGCCTGCTGAACACCCCAACGCACCAACAAACGACCGGTGGTGCGCCATGAAGCCAACAGATTGCCAATCGATTCGTGGGTATCAACGCCATGCGTGGCGATGGTGGCGGCGCTTTGCCTTGCCACCTGCCATGAGATTTGCACTGGCCCTAGCCATGAAACCAACGCTACTGCGGTGACAAGGGAGCGGGCCAGCACAGAACGCCGCGCGCGGCTGTGACGGCTAACGGTGTCGTTGATCTCTTCGGCGCGCGCGAACGCCACCGATGCCCGATTTGAAATCGGCTGCATGGCTAAACTCCCTTCCCTTCTCACGTAAGTGCGGGGATCGCCAGCATTTCCGATTGCTCAAGCCGGTCGGGCGATCCTCCCTTTTATTGGGGTCGGATGATAAGGCCGGCTGACGTAACGGAATGTCAAAGATATTCTCGAAACGGATGAATTATTTTTTCATCTGATTTCAACTGACCTGAATTCACCAACAATCGCCGATGCCCGCAGCCACCGAAGCGCGGAAGGCTGCGAACCCTTTTCTGCGGCCAGCCGTTAATGCCGGAATCCGCGAGCCGGACCTCTGTATGAGTAGGAGGTGCAGTTGCCCCACCAACGTAGCCTAAACAGGCAACAGACGGGACAGGTCACTCAAGAACAGTTCCGCCTCCACGTTCCCACAGCATGGCCCAGAACTGTTGACTCCAATTAGTCGAGTGCCCGTCTAGGTAACGAGATTTGCCAAGGGCCGCACCAAAACGGGCAAGCAGAGCAACAAATTCACCATCTTCCGGATGGCTTGCCGCCCAGACCCGACCAAGGACATATGTCAGCAACGCGTGGAAGAGCGTGATTCGCGTCGCCTTCTGCGGGTCATAGGCACGTGGACGCATCTCGATCAAGCCCTGTGCGGCTACAGTTGGGTTGCCATCGACTTCAGCCATTCCGTGCAAACGAAGCTGCCACTGCGATAGGTTCCGCCCATAGTGGGCATATGGCTGAATTGCCGATGCGAACTCTCGCATGAACACGTGCCACGGTTCCGTCCAAAGACCGATGCCGTAAGTCGGCCATACGTTGGTTTGCAACCATTTGCGTAGTTCTCCCGCAGTTGCCCGGTCCTCATCCCATTTCAGGAGCATGGTTTCAGCGTCGGGATGATTGCATATACCGAGTTCCACAACACTGATGGCTTCGATGCACTGCCGCGTCAAGGCAAGCGCATTCGCGTGCATACCTTCTCGATTCGCTTGATTGGCAAGAAAAAGGGTGTCGAGTATGAACCAGTGTGCCAATGTAGGTGACGACTTCACCTGCAAGGACATGCTGTTGGCGGCGACCGCACTGGCGATGCGTTGCATGACCGCATGCGTTGCCGTATCCGTGATCGTGAACCATTCGGGGATATTTCGTGCCATCGGGAATCGCGTGGACATGCCGTTTGGGAATGGCAATTCTGCGTTGGACGAGGACCCGGAACAAGGCCGACTACGGTCTATTGGGCCGACTTGATCGTTAGTGCAGCAGTTCGACCCTTATGGGATTAGGAGTGCTGGCAGTCTCTGATGGCGCACCAAGGTCAATGATCCTGTCCCCGAAGGTCTGGACAACATATTCGAGCATCGAACCGAACCGGTTGATCACCGCCACGAAGGTTCCAGCGATCAAGCCATGCTCATATGGCAACACGTACATGACGTTCAGGTCTTGGTCTTGATCCAGCGTGAACACTGGCAGAAATACGCCTTCATTGAGCCGCCTCGCCAGTGCATGTTTTTGGTCAATAGTGGCGCGCCGGTCCAGTGGGAGGTATGTCGAGAACCGGATGAATTTTTGGTTCTCGATGATGGAAATGCGGAACCCTAACCCTTTCGGCGAACGCATCCAGATGCCATCAGGTTGAACTTCGTGGGGTACCAAGCCGCTGTCGCGGATGTGGGCTTCAAGGGTGTCGATGTTGATCTGCTGCTCAGTAAAGGTCTTCAATAGGCGGTCCGTCCGTAGATTCTGTCGGCCATAGTTGAATCAACGGGACGACATCCGGCGTGCTGTCGTCCCGGCATGACACCATCGCGAACTTAGTCGTTAGCCGGTCCCATAAACTTTTTCCCGAACGTGGTCAGCTTCACATCCTTGCCAAGGGTGTACTGGCGCGACTGCGCCGGGCTGGTGCCGTCCGATTCGTCAACTTGGATGATGCCGTCGATGTCCGTGTAGTTCCACGTGGCATTAATGCCCTTCGTGGTCGTGCTGGCTTCAAATTCGCAGCCGTCGCACGAACGTTTGTCCGTCAGGGTGATGCGTTCGCTGCCATCCTTGATGGTGCCGACGACATGTGCGTTCGCAGCGGTCACAGCAGCGGCCAACAACAGGCCAACGATCAACTTAGTAGCTTTCATAGACTTCTCCGGTTTCAGTGGTCGAATGATGTAGAACCGCCGATGAACGGCGGTCGGGTCTGGTCTTGGGATGGCGTCACATCGCGGATAGGGCTTGGATACGAGCTTCGGTCGTCTTTAGAAGACAGGCCGCGTCATTGCAGGCATTGCGCTGCTGCTTCATCCACGCCAACTGATCTGCCTTGAGTGCGTTGGCGTCTGAGGACTTCGACTTAGCAGACGCATACGCAGCAGCAAGGCGGCGGTCGGCATCGCCAGTCTCAAGGGTGGAACAGATCAATTTTTCGATCTTGGACAATGCCTTGGAGCAGTCAAAGGACGCGACGATGGCACCTTGTACGGGTTGGGTCGCCTGCGGCGCCGGGGATGACACTGCCGCTGGTTTAACAACTGGCTTCGCAGGTTCCTGAACCGGTGCCGGCACAGCTTGCCCGGACGGCGCAAGAACACTGGCGATACCTTGTGGCAGCGGGCACCGCTTATTCAGTGCTTCAGAAAAGGCAATGAAGTTGGTGTACTTCGCCGCCACAAGTGCATTGGACTGGATGGTGTATCCAATGCGCTGCATGTCGTCCTGCGTCACCAGCTTCTCGAATTGCGCCATCTTGCATGTGCACAGTTCGGGACTCTGGTGTTCCGCGCACCCTTGGAGGGCGAGGGCTTTCCATTCTTTATCCCACGGCTTCGTGTTCTTAGACGACGCGGTGATGTCAGGTGCGCCATAGGTCAGCATGGTGTACGTCACCAGGTAGGGACCAAGATCGCCATCGCCCGCCTTAACACCTTCACGGGTGGTCATCTTCACCAGCGGACCGTTTTGCTTTTCGGCCTTGTCTGCCGGGATGGACACCAGATAGGACAGCGTCGTGCTGAACACCGGATCGCTGGGCATGCGGAAACCACGGATGGCCGCTTCAACCACCTTGGATTCCTTGACCTGTGCTGCCCGCACCAAGTCTTCCTTGGGGAATTCGATCACCAGCTTCCCGGAACACGCCACGTTCTTGGATTGGTTGTTCCGTACCACCTCACTAATCATCTCGACACGGAACTTGATGCGTTCTTTGGCGATTGCCATCACCAGATCGGGCGAACCGGCCTCAGCAAGCTGTTCGGCATAGTTCGCCGTGATGGTGTCCTTCACCTCTTTGGCTGCGCAATCCAGCTTGCCAGTGCCGCCAAGCATGGCTGTGAGGTTCGACAACGGCCCGCCAGCTCTATCGGCTGCTGCACTGGACCCTTGCGTGGCGAACAGGACAACCACCCCAAGCGCGGCCAGCAGCGGCTTAACCAGCAACTTCTTCGCGTAGTTCGTCCAGATCGGTTTCTGGTTGTTTTTCATGTAGCTCCCTCCCAGTTGTGTTTTTCTGGATTGATGCACCTCGATAACCGCGCCCATCCCTACCAGTTATCAAATAAGGTACATGTACCCTAGAGTGTCAGGCATCATAGCTGAATGATGCGTGGGTGCCAAACCTCAGCAGCCACCGCCAGAACCCCACCCTCGTCGCCCTTGGCGAAACAATTCGACGCGTCCGCAAAGCCCGTGAGTTGTCTCAGGAACAACTGGCCCTGTCGGCAGAAATAGATGTCAGTTATCTGGGGCGTGTGGAACGTGGCGACAACAATGTCGCTGTTCTCAGACTGGAACGCATCGCCAAGGCACTTGGCTTGACGATGGCCGAATTGATGGTCGAAGCGGGCTTATGAAGTAGCCGCCGATTGCGCAGTCACGGTTTCCCGTACCCGCATGATGGTTTGTCTACTGGTTTTCATGTCGCGGGCGATCTGCGCAACCGACACACCAGCATTGAGTCGATCCACCACCACCGCACGCTGATCTGGTGTCAGTGCTGATGGCCTACCGAACGCCTTGCCTTCCGCCTTCGCACGACGAAGACCAGCTTGAGTGCGTTCTATAAGAAGATCGCGCTCGAATTCAGCGACGGCGTTGATCACGCCCATCGTCATCTTCCCTGCCGCACTTGTCAGGTCCACCCCACCAAGGGCCAAGCAGTGAACACGGACACCAGCGGCATCTAGACGTTCGACCGTGGACCGCACGTCAATGGCATTGCGCCCAAGGCGGTCCAGCTTGGTCACGATCAGCACATCGCCGTCTTCCAGCTTGTCCAGCAGCTTGGAGAAGCCCTTCCGTTCAGATGCAGCCACCGAACCCGACACGGTCTCCGCGATGATGCGCTGTTTGGCAACAGCGAATCCCGCCGCTTCGATTTCTTTGACTTGATTCTCGGTGGTCTGGTCCGAAGTGGACACCCGGCAATACGCAAACAGTCGCGACATCGGCACCCCATATGTCCAAAATGGACGTACGGAATATACACCCTGTCCGCAATGTTTACAAGCTATGTTTTGGACACGGCGATTCACTGTGTACGCCAACACTCGGTTTCGGACACCAAGTGAACTACGGTTTCCTATAGACAGCGAAGGGTATCCAGCCGTGCGATGCAGTGGCTATCATCACAATCTAGTCCGATACAAAAAAAACATCATGTGGAGGGGGCAGTATGCGAACGCATGCATTGATCGGTTTCGTGTTGGCTGTGGCAGCCGCAACCGCGTCGGCTGAACAGTGGAGTCGAATAGCGAGTTGGCCGAATGAAGAGATATTCGTTGAGGTACCAACCATCAGGCGCACCGGAGATGTTGTGAACATCTGGGTTCGCGTTGTGTACCCCCAGCCAACGCCGCACGGGCGCTTTCTGCTTTCATCCTTGGACCAACGGGCCAATATCCATTGCTCGACTTACCGCAGTTCAATCTCGTCTGTGATCGGGTATGGCACCGACGGAACCGTCGTAGAACGCGTTCAGGGTGGTGTCAGTCCGCAGACGGACATTCCTCCCGAATCTGACTTTGCGTTGGTGGCGGATCGTTTTTGCCGCCGCTGACATCTGTAATGCTGAAGGCACTGGCGAAAGGGTAACTTCGGGCCAGTGGGCGCAGCATGTCCGCACGCCGTGGGCCGGTGCTCAGACAAGTCTTGGAGAAATGGAATGACTGGACGACGGCTTAGGGCTTGGATTCTGGGATCGTTCTTGTCTGTCGCAGCTACGTTTGTGTCCGGACAGCAAGAAGCGCCAGCACATCAATGTCTTGACGATTTCTGCATCGGCCAGAACATAAGCTCACACAGGTTCGATGACGTGCAGTGGCTAGTCCCGACGAAGTTGGTCAACCGCGACCAATGCACTGGACACAACTGCTCGCCGGAGGCGGAATTCCCCGGCTACCCTTCAGATGCCAGCGGTGCATTCGAACACCTGACAACCATCACCACTTTCGACATGTCCAAAGCAACTGTCATAACCGCATCGACGCTTGGGACGTTGAGGAAGCTTCGATACGACTGCACGCATCCTGAACGACGGGTGATCGGAATCTATCGAAGCAAGCCTAGCGGTTACTTGACCATAGTGGGCTTGAGGATATTTCCAGATGGTCTTCGTGTGTACCGGCTTGCCCGTCAGTTCCCCTATCGGAATCAAGCTGAACTGATCTCCCTGTCCCACACGGTGAAATCGTCGTATGGCGAAGCGATCCTGTATTACCCGTACCTCACGTCGAACGCATACTCAGATGTCATCCAGCAGCGCAAAGATGGCTGGTTCGGGCGCAGTAGCATGTTCAATCCCAAAGACGCTGCGGACAATACTGCCGAACTGGTGATCACCGATCCCACGACCCGGCGACTGCTCACCACAAGTTCCGACCTGACTGCGGGGGAAATCGGAAACACGCCTTCACTCTGGTATCGACCGGAACAGTGTGTCCGCAACCTGCCACTTCAATGAAGTCGATGGACGAGGCGGCGCACCAAAAACGGACGCAGAAATGAATTCAACGGCAGATGGAGGCCCTGCGCCACTTCGGCGCTGTCTCTGCGAACCGATCCCCGAGATATTCGATGCGGCACGCTACTTGGATGCAGCCGCGTCTGCCCACATGGTCGGGCATCATGATCTGGCCGATCAGTTGATACGTCTGGCTGATATGCCACCGATCCGTGAATGGACGGAATCGCTCTGGGGTGCGCAAAGCCCGTACGTCCATTTCCGCCCGCAAACCGATGCACCACCCCATATGCCAGCCGACCAACGCACCAAGGTCAGGATGCCAACCTTGGCTGAAAAGCGTCAACTTCACATGCGTGATGGCTACCACTGCCGGGTGTGCGGCATTCCCGTGATCCGGCAAGAAGTCCGTCAGTACTTGCAGAACATCTACTCTTCGGCGGTTCGATGGGAGGGCCAGAATGCAGAACAGCATGCGGCCTTTCAAGCCATGTGGGTCCAGTACGATCACGTCATACCTCATGCACGCGGCGGCACCAACGACGCCGACAACATGCTAATCACGTGTGCGCCCTGCAACTACGGTCGCATGAACTACACATTTGCAGAGGTGGGCTTGATTGATCCAAGGACCCGCGCACCCGTCCAATCACAGTGGGATGGGCTTGAACGTCTCACTTAGACGCACCTTTTACCCAAAAAGCCAACCCATCGGGCCTTTTCTGTCCGACTCAACACATCGGAACGCCGGTTCAGTGTCACCGCGTCACGGCGCTGGTTTGCATCGACCCTTATATGCCCGCGTTGGAGGCGAGATAGTGCGAAGCCGACTCGACAACTCAAGTACCGCGACAAATTTTCCATCATCGGCGTGCTCAAACAATGCGAAATGTCCGGTGCTTGTGTCGAAATAGGAGTCCGCAACAGGTAGGGCGCCGTCTATGATGGGCTTGAAATTAGTCCGAAACTGGATTGTTGACGTGCCCTTGCGGTAGTAGAGAAGTTCGTTGAGCGAGTTGCCCTTGATAGTAAAGACGTAATCGACAATTTCGTCTTCAACTGACTGCCACTCATTGCCGGTCTGCTTCTGCAACTGTGCACGACATTCGAAATCAACTGCTCTCGCCATACAAAACGCAGGAAGCAACGCCAGCAGTGCCGCCAGCAGCGTCTTGGAGACCATTGGCGATGCCTGAGCATCAGAAGGGTACTTTGTCATCATGGTCGCTGGCCTCATCAGCCCTTTTCTGAACGCCCGAATGGAACGCAAACTTGTCCTCGTTAGCGTCGATCCACCGCCAGCCAGCTTCCGTCACTAGGATTCCGGGATACGAATCACCGGATTGCGGGTCTTCCAGTTCTACAGCCTCGACGAAACCCTTGGTCTTCAGTCGCCTTAGTCCCACATTCAGACCTAAATTATTCAGCCCAACACGTTCGCAGTCGTTACGCACACTCCACAGAGAAGTCGCCAAGTCGTCTTGAAAAACGCTGCTTGCAACCACGCTTAGTACATTGAATTCCTGAGACGAAAGACCATCAACGTCTGCGACACTCGACTGTTCTGCGATTTCATTCAGCACATCAGCCTGTTCCAGCATTGCCTTAAGGCGGACCGTAAGCCTTTCTTGGAACGACTGGAAATCCTGCGGCGCCTCAGTCTTGTACGTTACGATGGCGCGATGCCGGATGTCGAAGGGAAACTGTGTGCGGTTCTTCTCCCGCTCATCTGAACAGGCCATCACGACTGGTCGTCCTGCCGCATAGGCAAAACCCAGTTCGTACCAGACATTGGGGTTATCTTCCGATATATCGGCAAGACACACCGCCGCCCGTTTGATGTTCGCCTCAATCGATTCGACAAGCACCGTAGCGGACGGGTCTTGATCTACTCGATAGGCCGTCATGCCAGCAGCTTCGATGGCGGGTTTATACAAACTGTCGAACCGTTTGTTGTAGAGATCGTTGAACGGCTGAATGACAAAGCAAGTGGGCATAGGGCGTTCCTGCGTTGCTTACGTTATCGCAGATTCTACGCCCTGCCACGGCAAATCTGTCGATGAGTACAACACGGCCCAGCCCTGTCGCTCACTGCAATCCCTTCGCCTCATTTACGAAGAACTCGTTCAGATCAAAATCGTCGATGATGACAGGAATGGCCGTGAATCCGACCGCGATACTGAGGTAGAAGCGGTGTAGGCCATCACGAACAATGTAGCGGCTTGAGTTCGTTTTTTCCCTGCTCCACACCTGTATGGGCGGCAGTTCTTCGCCGCTTCTCATGCCATCTAGAATTTGAACCACTGAATCTCGGTTACGAAACCAAATCTTCCCGCCGTCGCGTAGTGGTGGCTCAACATCTTGAATGGGAACCACGATGGAATCGCCAGCGGCGCGGTAATGCGACCCCATCGAGATACCGGTCGAGGAAGTCGTCGCTTTCCACCACTCCTCAGGCACATCAAATACGAGGTCATGCCGGGGTACGCGAAATTGCATGGTCGGCACCGTCTTAGAAAAAGGGTGAGGGTCAAGGGAACTAAGCAACATTCACCATCGAAAGCGCATCAAGGGGTCAATGGCTGAACTAGATCGAACCCGCGTAGCTGTTCCAGCCAGCGTTCCGGTATCCCATCAAGTCCAAACCTGATGCCTGCCAGTCCACCTGCAACGGCAGCCGTGGTGTCTGTGTCATTGCCTAACGTGATGGCGGTCTTCACCACGTCCTCGAACAAATTCTCTTTCATGGCCTTGTGTGGACCGGATGGTATCCGGCACATAGCCTGATCCACGTGGCTGCTTGGTCTTCGGGAAGCTTCTCAGCACGTTCAATTGATCAGATGCCTATGCCCTGCGATCGGTCTCTTCGCGAACACAGGTGCGGGAACTCATCCAGCACCTATTCCCCATAGGCACTAGTTGACCATCATGATTTGCGACTTGCGTCCATACCGCTTCGCGAAACATCGATCGGGAAAGCCGAAGGCAACCCATACGTCGGACAGGACACGCGGCCCCTTTTAGTTACGCCACAGAGAAAAGAAAAAACCTTCATCATTCGTCACCTATGGACGACAGGGCACCCCTTTACAGGGGTGTGTCCTTGTCCGTCCGAATTAGGTCGCAGATGATGTCTGTGGACATCTTGTTATATCGACTTGTCCGGTTGTCCGCAGATGTCACTTCACCCAGACGTAATCGCCGTAGGTCCCAACGAGGTTCGCTTCTTTCACTAGTTGGTCAAAGGCACGACCAAACGCTTTGCGCGTGGCATCGTCACCTGTAACCTTCGAGATGCCAGCGGCGATGCATTCGTCCTTCCACTTCTCTTTGGGAACGACGAGTGGTGGAACCTCTAAACCAAGGGCAGTCTTAAGTTCGTCATTTGGAACGACACCGCACGGATCTGTCATCTTCTTCAAGACCGAATGGCACGTCACGGACACCGGTCGCAGTTTCACACGGGCACCGGTCTTCGGCATATCGACCATGACAACGGCGGCAGAAGACACATTTCCTTCGAGAGGTACGTTCTCGATCAGGAAGTGACGATCCTCACCCTCTTCACCTTCTTTGTTTTTCTTGCACACCAAGGAACGTGCGTCACCCTTCCGGTCCACACGATATTCGTAGTCCACTGCGCCAGTCAGGCCGGATGCGCCACGCAAGCGATCTCTATCGCCGTTCCCTGAGTGATGAACAATGACGACAGTCGCATTGAAGGGAAGCCGTAGATGATCGTCCAGCAGGTTCATGAGTTCACCCATGTCTGCATTGCTGTTCTCGTCTGCGTCGCCAATGTTTCGCGCCAGCGTGTCGATGACGATCATTCGCGGCGGTTCGTTCTCGGATGCAACCTTCTCAATCTGGGTGGCTAGTTCCTTCACGCGCTCAGGATTAGACAGCGGGATCGGAAACGGCCACAAGTAAAGCGGTGCGTTCTGCAACGATACATCGTTCTTCTGCTGCCACGCGTTCAGACGGCGCCCGAAACCCTTCTGACCTTCACCGACGATGTAGAAGACTGCACCCGGTTCGACATCGTGGCCGTGCCAGTCAGTACCGGTCGCAATACAGCACGCCCAATCAATTGCGACAAAGCTCTTTCCGCTGCCCGATGCGCCGAACAATATGCACGACGTGCCTTTCTCCATGACACCGTCAATCAGCCAGTCAACAGTGTGCGTGACGGCCATAACATCGGCGGCGCGGACGAACCCACGTGAACGGGAGGCAGGCGCTTCCTGCCGCTTCATCGCGTTCTCACTGGTCAGTGCCTTGGCGATGGTCATCTGGCCGTAGGTCTGGCCGTCGGCAGTATGCGGTTCGTCCCACTTCGTGCGGAATAGTCCCGATCCTCGGAATAGCCGGTCTAAGGTTGCAGGGTCCGGCGTCGCACAGGCCAGCATGTTTGCCAGCGCAAGGTCGGCTTCAGATTCACCGGGGTAGTCCGAGACATCGCCATCCTCATACAGTTTGCGGAACCGTTCGCCATTACCCGCTTGCGCCGCATTTGCCAGAATTGTTAGGTCGTGCAAAAAATTGGTGGCGCCAGCATCCGTCTGCTGTGGGACCTTCTGATCTGCTTTGCTTACCTTCAGATAACGACCAGACAGCCAGTCAATAGCATCCTGCTGGTCGGTAATCTCTTCTGCGGCACCTAAGCTTTGGCCTGTCACAGTGAAGTAGCGCGGGCTTCGTTCGTCGTAAAACTCAAGGCGGTTATCTGGGCCGGCTTTGCCGCTGCGTGGAAGTTTGCCGTTGGCAATGATGTGCAGACCATCACCGCTTGGTGAGCGTTCAATGTACGTTCCGGGATACTGATCAACGATCTCTTGCGCCCACGGCTCAAGATCGCCATCAGGGGACAGAACGCTGTCGAGGTCGATGCCGCAAGCGCCATCGCGCATCATGATGCCGATGCCGTCGAAACCACCAGCCTCATAGGCGGCACGTACTTGGTCAAAGGTTGTCCATGTTGCCGGATCGTTAGGCTTCGCGTACCGACCATTGACTTGAATCGGCGGCTTCGTCCATTTGCCGTCTTCACGCTCAGCCCATTGCCACAGAACCCAATGCGGGCGGGCTTTCAGGGATGCGGGAATGCCTTCGAAATTGACAGGCAGGGCCTCAGGCTTTTGTTGTGTACGGGTTGAAACAGGTTCGGAAATTTTCAGGTCGTTCACGTGAACTCCTTATGTGGTTAAGTGAGTTCACATTTTGGTGCCCGACATCGATTTCCCCGATAGATGCGTGTCCTATCGTGCCTTGGCGCGTCCTAACGCACCTTAGCGTGTCGCCCCGCGTTGTATTCGGCCTCGCAGTGCCTTTAGATTGAAGTAATCAGCTTCGCCATTCGGTTTTCTGTATTTCAGCTTCCCGTCCACGACCCCTAGGAAGCAGCCGAACTCGGATTCGGCCAACTTTACAAGTTCGGACCACACGTTGTTGGCATCGGCGGGATTCACCGCTGCCTTCTTGGCCTCTTCGATCTCCATATGGAGTACGTGTACGCGGTTCTTTAGCGTGTGCCGGACCGTCGTAGGCACGGTCGGCGGTCGCGCCTCTACTGCCTCACCAATCGATGACCCAATCGCCAAAGATGTGACTTCTGGCGGTGCGCCGCCAGTCGAATGCTCGGCCTCGAACCTGTCGATTTCGCCCCATTCAAACCGAAAACGTCGCTCGCCATCGGCGCATCCGATCCGAGCACCGTGGTCGAGATAGAACCAGATGGTGGTCTCTCCGGGAGAAGGACTGCCGCTGAGAAATTGGAAGGCATAGCCACCGCTTGCTTCGTCAGCCGGGCAGTGGCAGTACATCAATCTGCTGCATTGGGGACGGTTTTCGCAATGATCGGCGTCGCCGACGGTGGTCCCAACGTAGTATTCAGCGTAGCTTTCGTGCTTCGCGTTCTCAATATCCCCGACCAGATAGCCACCCCTGAACTCGCCGCCAACGTATCTTTCTTGATCCGTGAGAGCGATTGCAGGAACAACCCTACCCGTCCGAATCAGGTCGTGAAGGTATGCGCCAGGACACCCCCATCGGGCTGCCAGTTCAAAAAATGTAAGGAAGTCTCGTTTGGGTACATCCATCGGGTATTCCATTTGCCTTGCTGCTGCCTACGGGTTCACCACCGCCAGCACGCTGGCACGCGAGATGTTGTAGGTCCGGGCCAAGGCGCTGACCGTCTCACCCGCCGCGTACTTACTCTTCATCTCTTCACGTTGCGCGGTCGTGGTCTTGGGTGGTCGGCCAAGTGTGCGGCCTTCCGCCTTCGCACGCGCAAGCCCTGCTTGTGTGCGCTCCACGAGCAAGTCCCTTTCCATCGAAGCCACCGCCGCCAACATCGTCAGCATCAGCTTCCCGGCAGATGACCCCAGATCAAGCTTGCCAAGCTGAAGCACGACAACCTCGATCTTGCGTTCGGCCAAGGTCCGCACTGTGCGCAGCACGTCTTCGGCATCGCGCCCCAATCTATCAAGCCTAGACACGACGAGCGTTTCGCCGTCACGAATCTTGTCCAGCATGGCGACGAACTGCGGGCGCTGGCTTGCATGGGTCCTGCCACTGATCCCCTCGTCGGTGAACCAGTAATCGATCTTGTAACCGGCGTTCTCGATTTCGAGACGCTGGTTCTCTGTTGTCTGTTCCCTTGTGCTGACCCTGCCGTACCCGAAGATCGCCATCGCGCCTCGCGAAGTGTTGGAAATGGCTGTCAGGTTAACATCCGGTGACAGTAATGATCAACCCTATATTTCCAACAGTTCAGCGGATAGTGTTCTGACCCCTGTTAGCAAACGGTAGCATTTTCGCGTACCTACCTATAATGAGCGGCCAGATCAACGAGCATGAGTCGGGATGCGGGATGCCGACTTCAAGTCATCAATCACCCGGTAGACGATTTCGCCATGTACGGTTTCAATAACACTTCGCCATGACAGTTGACACATTGATTGCAGCCAGCGCCGCCCTCGCAGCAATAGTCTCAGCTTTTTTTGCATACCGAAGCGCGGATACTGCGAAGAGAGCATTAAAGCTAGGTGAAGTGGATTTCCGCGAAAAACACGACAGCCTCATGCCCTACCTAATCGACGCCGTCACGTGGGAATCCGGCGAATCACGCATGGCGTCGTTCGCCTGTTCGTTTACAAATGGTGCCACAATACCGAATACACTTACCCGGATTGATCTCATGATCCGCGTTTATGACAAGCAAGGTGTTTTGTCAGAAATAATAATCAACCCCACCATCGGCAACACCCCGCCGAAGTGGGATATAACATCACTACCGACACCACTGAATTTGCAGCCAAGATCAACCGTCTCTGGTTGGATCAGCTTTAAACTACCAAATAATTTTTATGAAAATTGGCGTGTCGATGCATATCAAGTGCTTGCAATCACCTCAACCGGAGAAAAAATTACGCTCGACGCATATATTTTGAAGACAATAGCAGAAGAAGATGAATAACTTATCCAAACCGACGCCGATAGTTGCCGATGGGGCCATTGCAACGACCAGCATCGGCGAAGGCAGATTGGTTCCTGCTCTTATATTGGATTGCGACGACAATCGCGCCTTGCATGAACTTATCATCCTTCACGAAGAGACTCCGCCCGGTGATGTTCTCGTAACGTGGGGAAGACCCCGCTTCGACAAGTCTGTCGCCTTCCTAGTGCTTGAATTCAAGAGGCCGATCCACGTAAAAGTGGTTATTTCGTTCGACATTTCAAAACAAGGTGGCCTGGTTGATGCGATCATTCATGCCAGAGGTGTGTATTTGCAATCAAAGGATTTCGGTCAAACCGTTTCGGCTGGCCTCAATAATCCAAAGATACTGGCGGAAATTCCGGCATCAGCAACGCTCCCCGGCTGGGATTCCCAATATCAGGGGGTGCTTGTAAAACAATTTAAGCGACACGGGTTCTCGCGCAAAGAAGCCAAACAGGCCGCCGCAGAACATATGGCGCGGCTGCGAGAACTATGGCATACCCGCATGAAAGGCAAATAACCCAAACGCGTCTATCCGCCAGTTCAGCTTTTACGATAGGGAAAGTTGCGGGCAACCGTTCAATCTAATGGTGATTCCGACAATGCGCCCGCAACATCCCATCCGCTATGCCATTGGGAATTGCGTGGTCCACTGTCTGCCCCCCACCGGCAACAGTGACCATCACCATCTGGACACCAACGCGGCCAGTCAGAACGAATGATTGGTGTCGCCTATCGTGCAATGGGGGCGTCGGACACGATTGGACCAGTGTGGCAGGTGACGGACCTAGTATCCAATTGGTACCGTACTGATCATTGTGGAACCATACTGATACCGGTTTGATCCAGTGGTAACGATGCAGCCTTACCGCAGACGGAACAGGAACATCGAGTAACCGCCCTCCTTCAATCTGCTGCTGTCATGCTCGTCACAACGTCACAAGTCAGGCACAGTACAAGCTATGGTGCGATCCGTATCTGACCAGTGATGTCCGCCATCTTTGGCGACAGCCCGTGCTCGATCAAGACGCAGGCGCTTGCGTCTCTATACGCGTAACCTTGCTTGAGCGGCAACCGCATGTAAATCGAATGTAGTTTGCCGTGCACGGAGAAGCCGTCCCGAAGCTCCGCCTCTGACAGCCCTTTCAGTTTGTCACGAACGAAAGCGAGATCGGCGTCAGTGAAGTTAATACCGATATTGGCTACCGCTGCGGGCTTAGTGAAGCGAAACGTATGTCCAGAGTTTGACAGCGCAAGCTGCTCTACATCAGCCCCGCCGGATTGGTTGAACGGAATATCGTGCTCTAGATGAAGTGCACCCAAAAGCAAGTTGGCCGTCGTGCACGTAGATAGACTTGTCCCTGCGGTTGCATCGACAACGGTGATCTGGACGTACGAAGGCGAAGTCGAATGATTCTTGATAGCGGCATCAAAGCTCGTTTGCGACTGGACGCCAGTCGTCATTCCGGCGCATCCAGCGACGCTTAGACCAATGCCAAGGAGCATTGCCATCTGTTTCATTGTGGAGATTCCCGTGTATTCGCCAATCTGGGCGTGATCCGTTACCGTGCCCTTAGGTAGAACCCGGTCGAATCTTTCACGTGCGAGCACGGTTGCTGGTAGTTGCCACCCACCGCTTCGATCTGCACGATGCCCTGCCACGGCTGCTTGCCAAACACCAGCCCGTCCGCACCTGAGAACGTGATGGCTGCTGGTGCTCCAAGGGTTCGAAGTTCGTTCGCAACGGCGTCAGCACGTGCCTTTGCAAGTTTCGTCCGAGCTTCATAGTCACCGGATTCCGACAGATCGGCACTACCATTCGCCCACATCGCTTCCAACGGGCACCAGTGCCCCCGTTTGATGTGGTCAAGAAACTCAGCAAGCTTGGCGCGCATCTCCGACGTTACCTCTGTTGAAGCCGGTGCAAAACGCACCGTGACGGCGTAGGTTGGCTTTTCATGGGCGCCAGCCGATACCGACCCTAGGGCTACTGCCACGAACAGCATAGCCGCTGGGCGAAGCCAGTTTGTTCGTTCACGTTCGTTGTTCATGCCGGGATTACGGCTGCTTGCTGTTGCACTCATGGCGACGGGGACGGCTATGACCGCCTACGGCAGTGGAGGCGCATCCTTGCATCCATGCCGATGCTGCGCTGCCCCCAACTCATCAAAGTCTCTTGCCAAACGAACAATCTCTTCGTCAGGCACCCTACCTGGTGTAGCGCCTGCCACTTCGATCTGCTCACCTATGACCGTCCTCTGCTGCTTCAGGCCCGCACATTCGGGCGGGTCGGGCCGCTCCTTGAACGGAGGCGTGATGCCGCGCCTGATCGCCTCTTCACAGGGCATGCCGACAGAATAAGTCACGCCGTTGTAAGTACATGTCCATGCGACAAACGCAAACGAGGGCGCCGCGACTAGCCAACCAACAATAAGGAGGAGTGTGCGCATCGTGACCGAGGACGCCGTATTACTCAGCTACGAAAAAATACGTTTTCGTAGCATTAGAGCGTCCGGTAGAAGGAAGTGGCAGACCAATATGCGGTTGGGCGGCAACGCCCAGTTGGTCTTCTCGCTCCTCCACCCAAAGCATGCACGATGAGTGCATTTCGAAAGCGTCCGCCTTGTCGCCAATGGCAAGTACGATTTCCGCCTCCTTCAAGCCATCCAGAGTCCGCAGGTTAGCGACGCCATCCGCAACCCTGTACATCTCGTGTTCGGTAGGACGCCCATGACGTGAAACCGCAACTTCGAACACGCCGCGCTGCGTGAAGTGAAGTGCAACTCCATCACGGGCTTGAACGACTCGCTCAATCCAGCACTCATGTTCAGCATGGACTATGGCTGGGGTGACAAGGGCGGCGATGGCAAGAATCACCGACATACCTTCACGTTTCATAGTCCCGATACCAGAGGTTGACTACAAGGATCATACTGTTGAGGCTACAGCCCATTGCATGCGCTGGATCGTGACAAGCCGCACAGTTGCAGTAGCTGGTCCACTGTCACACCTGACCGGCGACAGTGACCAGCACCATCGGGACACCAATGTGGCCTGCCCGACGAGATGATTGGTGTCACCAATCGCGCAATTGGTATCCCCCAGTCACCATTGGATCGGTGTCAGATGGCTGGACCGGTATCCAATTGGTACTGCACGCACCAATGCCGGATCACAGTGACCGCCAGACCGGGCCGATCCCCTATCGACGGTGCGTCTAGTACGGCTAACCGCCCTAGACGCGAACTACACGGTATTCCAATGTTAGTCCAACCTTGTCACGTAGATAGGCGAGATACGTCTCGTCATCTTCAGAAAGCTCGTTGCGCCCGACTGCGATCAGTGCCACCTTCCGGCCATCACCTTTGAAATAGAAGTACGCGTATTCCAACAGTTGGCCAATCGCAAGCCTTAGAACATTACGCGGGGCTAGGTCGGACTTGATTTCGTACAGGCGCACCGCATCATCCGTCTTGACCAGCACGTCGATGTAATTTTCTTCTCGGACCACCTTCGCATTCGGAAACTCAGTCTGAAGCTCCTTCATGAGGATCAATTGCATACGAGCATGTTCCGGGGTCACTTGGACCGGCCCGGAAGCGCTTCGAGCATAGCCCGCAAGACTTGGGAAGTCCTCCGAACCGGCACGTCCGTTGTTGGCGTGGATGAATCTTTCCCTTAGGCCGTCAACATCAGTCAGCACATAGCGGTGCAGCGACTGGATTGGGTCGTCGGGCGATGCATAAGCATCATTCGGGAAACGGTGTACGTTCTCAAGGCGAAACCGAACATTCAGGACGTGTTCTGCCCGAGGGTCCTTTCCCAGCGCTTTAGCTTTGCCGTGTGCAGCACGAATTTCGCTTTGCATGGTTGCGAACCAGCCGTTCTGCTTGAATACAGAAAGCGCTTCACCTGCTTGCGCGTCGTCGAGGCATTCAGTGCTTATGATGTTGGCAACGTACCGCCTGCGCTTGTCCGGCTGCAACGTGAATAGCGTGACATCGAATGGTGTGCGGTCTCTTACAAGCTTGGCGTGGCTGCGATTGACACCTTGTATAAACGCATAGCGCCAGCCATTGATTTCCCATTCATCGCGGAACAGCCAGTCTTCGTTGCCGAAACCGTTCTCTTGATTGTAGGAACCCTTCATCTCATGTTGCGCGGCGTCCCCGGTTGGATGGTGCCAGCCCGCGCTGTTGTATGCGATTCGAGTAATTTTTCTCATTTGCCGAACTGAACGTGGACGCCAAGGTCTTGGAGATAGCCGGCTCCGCTGATTCTGTCGCCGGGTGGTCAAACGACAAAGCCTACCGGCTTGGCGATCAGATACGATCCCTTGCCGGGACCTAATCCGAACCTCATGCCTGCGTTGACAGGAATTCGCTGGTCTTCTCTGACAGTAATTGGTCCGCATCGGCTTGGGCAGCGTCGCGATCTGACCGTGCCTGATCGTACTGGTACGTTTCGATCTGCTCTTTGTTGTGGTCAGTGACCATCAGCAGTGTAACGACACCCTTGAACCGTTCCGTCCAGCCGTTGTTCGAACGGACGGTGAACGCCTTTGCGCGAACAATGTTCTTTTCCATGTGCTTCCCCGTTCGTCATACGTGTCGACGTTAGAAGCATTGCGCCACCCATCCTGAATACGCACCCCCACGAAAGTGGGGGTGCCATTGGCTATAGGACGCCGGTGGGTCACTCGTCGCAATTCTTACCGTGCGCGATACGGCGTCGATGACACGCGTATGCGGTCACAGAGTTCGGGTTTTCCGTTTTGCTCAAGCATACGGCGCACCGCTGTGATGGCTAGGCCGTTGGACAACGAGGGGCCGAGAAGGATACGGTCAATGAACTTCGAAAGCGAAAAATCATTTGTCGTGATGCCTTCGATTGGCCCCATCTTGAACCGAAGCTTTGGTTCAACGCCGTGCGGGCCGATTGCGTAGTGAAACATATCGCGGAGGCGCCCTTCACGATCCCGGTCGGGCATATATGCAACGCGCCACTCCTCTTCTTCTTTGAACCCGTCGTGTTTGGTGAAGAGAGCAAAGAACTTGATGCGTTCGAGGAGCGCGTGGGCCGCAAGATACAATTTCTCGGTTGGAATATCGCTCGCTCGTACTAGGCCTGCGAACCCGTCCAATGTCTTGCTGATCCACTCATGACGCTGCGCTGTTGAAGCGTACTGGACAGGCGCGAGGATGAGTGGTGACGCTTCGTTGTAGTTCAGCTTTGACGTGTCAAAAACGATGGCCGCACCGTTACCGTTACTTCCGTAGCCACGCCACATGGACAATCTGCCATCGTTATCCTCAGGGTGATGCTTGGAAAGGCAAACGATGTAGGTATCGAACGCATGTTCTTCCGCAAATTTTCCGTAGAAGTGGTTGAACGCGCTTAAAAGCGTCTTGTGCCGCTCGTCGTCAGTGCACGCTTGCCGAATAGCATCGCTCAGTTGCAAGGCCCGCGCCCCTCAAGCATGCCGAATCGCAACTCCTCCACGTCATTCATGAACATAGGGTTCGACAACCATACTTCGTCGTTCTGAACAATCGCGTTGAGTGTTGAGATGGACGTGTAGTGGGCAAGCAGCGGCTTCTGCGATGGAAAAGCGTCACCCTCCTTCAGGTCTGCCCATAGGGCCGTGCGAAACGGCTCGTACAGTTCGTCATCCGATTTCATGTTCCCACACGATTCGTTGTTGTTGACTGTAATGATATGCGCGGTCGTGATAGGACAGCGCCACGTGGGAACACCACCCGTGCGGTTCAGGCATGGCTGCGTTTGTATACTTGCTCGCCGGTAGGCAAGCCCCCTTAGCGTGACAGATCAATCTTCGAGAACCATCGTCCACGGCGTGGGCAAACGGATACCGATGGGCATCGGCTATCCATCCAGTTCGCCCACCGTCTTCGAATTGAAGTTGGCCGTGACAATCAAGGCCGACCGGTAACGAGGCTTGGTGAACACGAAATAGCAGGATCGAAGCAATCCGGCAGCCGCCATCGCCAGAAGGGACTGGAATTCACTCGGGGATAGGTCGATACCGCCCTGTAGCACGGGCTTGACAGCAGTGAACGAACCAATTGCTGGTATCTTCGTCCGCCCGATGGTCGGGTCCGCATCGACGAAGGCCATCATGGAAAACTGCGAAATTCCCGCTACCGGTTCCGTGAACTCACCTTCGATGTCTATGGTGAGCATGGTCTTCCGTTCTGGCGGCAATGAACGAGGTTTGTCTGCACGAACACTCAAGCTGGTATAGACCTGCTTGATTTCGCCCGAACGCTGTAGAAGCTCGTCGCTTTTCCGTTTCCTACCGGGACGTGTCATAGGAGGCCTCCAATGACAGGGATGTAAACCGATATGCCGGACTGGCGCTGACCGGTTGCCGGTATTCGCCACAATGGGCCGACTCAATTGATCCCATGTCAGACCATGTGGCATGGAGCGGACCGACAGGATAGTCCTGTCCCCCCTCATGTCACCCAGCGGTGCGACAGTCTAAGCAAAAAATCTTCGGAACCCCGAATGAAAAAAGGCTTGGCGCATTGCCAAGCCCTTGATCTCATTGATATTCGACTGGTGGTGAGGATAGCAAGGACATGCAGGCGCACAGCAGTACGCTAGTCACTAGGCTGGCAACCAATCCATCCCACAGGACAGTGAGCATCTATCGATGTCCCGTCAGCCCTTGTAAACAGGCCACTTTCGCAGGACAATCACAGGACACTGCGATTGAAAAATGGCCCAAAAGTGCGCCGAAGCGTTTTCGTAAGGTATTGATTCTTAAGAAAATTATTTCGCCGCGCGTTGGCGTACCGCTTCAAACAGGCAAACGCCGCTGGCCACCGAAACGTTCAGGCTTTCCACGCTACCCGCCATGGGGATGCTGACCAGCGCGTCACACGTCTCGCGCGTGAGGCGGCGCATGCCCTCACCTTCGGCACCCATCACGATGGCGATCGGGCCCTTGAAGTCGGCTTGGTAGAGATCTTGCTCGGCTTCATCCGCCGTGCCGATCACCCACACGCCGCGCTCTTGCAGCTCGCGCAGCGTGCGCGCTAGGTTGGTCACGGTGATGTACGGAACAGTCTCGGCAGCGCCACTGGCCACTTTAGCGACCGTCGTGTTGATGCCAACGCTGCGATCCTTCGGCGCGATCACGGCATGTGCGCCGGCTGCATCGGCCACCCGCAGGCAGGCGCCGAGGTTATGCGGATCGGTCACGCCATCGAGCACGAGCAGCAGCGGTGTGCCTTCAATACCGTCGAGCAGTTCGTCGAGGTTGAGCGCCAGCGACAGCGACTCTGCCTTGGCAACCACACCCTGGTGGCGGTCGGTGCCGGCAATACCGCGCAGGCGATCGTTGTCAGCGGGGATCAGGCGCACGCCCGCTGCTTCCGCCGCTTTCAGGAAATCCTGCATGCGGCGGTCGCGGCGGTTGGCCTCGAAGTAGATTTCGTCGATCGACTTTGCGCTGTGGCGCAGTCGGGCGGTTACGGCATGAAAGCCGATGAGGAGCTTGGATTTAGACATGGCGCGATTGTACCCGTCCGCCCTCGCTCCCCGGCCGTTTTACCGCCCCTTCGGTTTCCGCGTGGTTTTGCCGGCCGCCTTGCGCGGCGCGGCGGTTTTGGCGCCGCCCTTGGGCTTGACTACACGCGTAGGCTGCTTCTTGCGCGCCGGCTTGGGGTGCGCATGGCCCGGCGGCACAGCACGCGAGCCAGGTTCGAACACCGGTTGCTCTTCGAAGACGCGATCCAGCGTCTCGTCAAACGACTCTTCCGGCTTGGCCGTGCCGCCCAGCAACGCCGCCAATTGACGCGGCTTTTTGCGACCCACCGGCGGTGCCGGCGTGGCGCCAGCCGGCTGGCGCGCGGCCGCAGCTTCCGGCGCACCGGTTACCTTGGCCGGACGCAACGCCTTCGTCGAGGGCTCCTGGATCAGGCGGAAATCCATCTTCCGCGCGTCCAGGTCCACACGCAGCAACTGCACGCGCACACGGTCGGTCAGGCGGTAGCGAATACCGGTACGCTCGCCACGCAGCTCGTTGCGGGCTTCGTCGTACTGGAAGTAATCACTGCCAAGCTCCGTCACGTGCACGAGGCCTTCCACGTACAACTCGTCGAGCTGCACGAAGATGCCAAACGACGTGACCGCGCTGACCGTGCCCGAGAATTCGTTGCCGAGCTTGTCGCGCATGAAATAGCACTTGAGCCATGCTTCGACATCGCGCGAAGCTTCATCAGCGCGGCGCTCGTTGGCCGAGCAATGCACGCCCAGCTCATGCCAGATCGCCTCGACCTTGGCCTTGTTGACGACCGCTGCCGGCACGCCCTTCTCGGCTTCCGCCTGCAGGCGCCGCGCCTTGGGCGACAGCGCACTGTTCAACTGCACGCCCGGCGCCAGCACCGGCACATAACGCGTGCGCTGCAGAATCGCCTTGATGGAGCGATGGACCAGCAAATCCGGATAGCGGCGGATTGGACTCGTGAAGTGCGCGTATGCCGGATATGCCAGTCCGAAGTGCCCAATGTTGTCCGGGCTATACACCGCCTGTTGCATCGAACGCAGCAGCATGGTCTGCAGCATCGGCGCGTCAGGCCGCGCGGCGATTTTTTCCATCACCTCCGCGTAGTCGGCAGCCTGGGGCTTGTCGCCACCGCCCAACGTCAGGCCGCTAGTCTTCAGGAAGGCGCGCAGGGCCTGCAGCTTTTCTTCCGTGGGACCAGCATGCACGCGGTACAGCGCCGGGTGCTTGTACTTCTCCAGCATCTCCGCTGCGCAGACGTTGGCCGTCAGCATGCACTCCTCGATCAGTCGGTGCGCATCGTTGCGGGTGCGCGGCAGGATCTGTTCGATCTTGCCCTGCGCATTGCAGACGATGTACGTCTCGGTCGTATCGAAGTCGATCGCGCCGCGCTCGCGGCGCGCTTTGAGCAACGTCTGATACAGCTCGTACAGGTCTTGCAGATGCGGCACCAGCGGCGCACGCTTGGCGGCCTCCGGGCCCTTCACGTTCGACAGGATCGCCCAGACTTCGTTGTAGGTCAGGCGCGCCTTCGAATGCATCACCGCCGGGTAGAACTGGTACGCCTTGATCTCGCCCTTGGCCGTGATCACCGCATCGCAGACCATGCAGAGCCGATCCACCTCCGGGTTCAGCGAGCACAGGCCGTTGGAGAGCTTCTCCGGCAGCATCGGGATCACGCGGCGGGGGAAGTACACCGAGGTCGCACGATCAATCGCATCCGCATCCAGCGGGTGCCCCGGCCGCACATAGTGCGACACGTCGGCAATCGCAACGATCAAACGCCAGCCCTTGCTGCGGCCGATCTTCACCGGTTCCGCGTAAACGGCGTCATCAAAATCGCGCGCGTCTTCACCATCAATGGTGACCAGCGGCACGTCGCGCAAATCAATGCGCCCCGCCAGATCGACTTCGCGCACCACGTCGGGCAGCGCCTCGGCTTCGCGCTGCGTCGGCTCGGAAAACTCGTGCGGCACGCCGTATTTGCGCACGGCGATTTCGATCTCCATGCCGGGATCGTCAATCTCACCCAGCACTTCGACCACGCGGCCGATCGGCTGCACGTAACGATCCGGATATTCCAGGATCTCCACGCTCACCACCTGCCCGACCTTGGCCTTGCCCTGCCCCTTGGGGGCGATCAGGATGTCGCGGCCCAGGCGTTTGTCCTCAGGCGCCACCACCAGCGTGCCGCTTTCCGAGAGCAGCCTGCCGATGATGCGCTTGTTAGCGCGTTGCAAGATCTCGACGATCTGGCCTTCGGAGCGCCCGCGGCGGTCGTAGCCGACGGCGCGCACCAAGGCGCGGTCGCCGTGCATGGCCTTCTGCATCTCGCGCTCGGGCAGAAAGATATCGGGCTCGCCATCGTCGCGGACGAAGAAGCCGAAGCCGTCGCGATGGCCAATCACACGGCCTTCGATGAAATTGGGCTGGTGCGCTAACTCGTAGCGCCCTTTGCGGTTGAGTTCGATCTGACCATCCCGCTCCATGGCGG
>Ga0209759_1000771_pt1 | contig 27056 bp, 39 predicted proteins | sample AraplaCL_Col_mMS_FD_184261 | JGI IMG/M metagenome (GOLD analysis project Ga0209759, IMG submission 184261) | Arabidopsis root microbial communities from the University of North Carolina, USA - plate scrape CL_Col_mMS (SPAdes) (version 2) | ecosystem: Host-associated > Plants > Roots >...
GAATACAACGAGGAGCGACCCAAGAAGGCGTTGGGCGGGCTGACACCCGCCGCCTACGCCGAGCAGTTAAAGTAACCCCGGGCTCTAAATTGTCCCGCTACTGAAAGCGGGGGGACGTCGGGTCTTCAAGGTAGTGGTGGGCGGCACCGACATCACGCGCCGCATGGAATCGCACTTGAGCAGTATGACGCTGGTAGCGTGTCGCGAGGATCATGCGGATCAGCTTGAGCTGGAATTTGAAGATACGGCGGGCCGCATTGCCATGCCGCGCAAGGGCGTGAGCATCGAAGTGTCGCTGGGCTTTGATACGGCGGGCATGTGCTTGCAAGGCTCCTACGTCGTGGACGAGGTCGAACACCGCGGTGCGCCGGATACCATTACGGTGCGGGGGCGCAGCGCACGCATGGCCGGTCCTTTGGCCACGCGCAAGGAGCGCGGTTGGAGCAATACCACCGTGGGCCACATCGTCAGTGTGATTGCGGGTGAGCATGGGCTTAGGCCGCGCGTATCCAGCGAGCTGGCGAGCGAGCTCATCACGCAGCTAGATCAAACCGAAAGCGACATGGCGTTACTGCGCCGGCTTGGCAAACACTTCGATGCGATGGCCACCGTCAAGCACGGATGCCTGATCTTCGCGCCCATCGGTGAAGCGAAAACCGCGAATGGCGCCGAATTTCCTACCTTGGTGATCCGGCGTGCGAATGGTGATCGCCATCATTTCCAGGAAATCGACCGCAGCGCCTACACCGGCGTACAGGCGCGCTGGTATGACGTAAATAGTGCGCGCGGGCACCTTGCACTTGCAGGCAAGCATGGGCATGTGAAGATACTGAGAGGTGATTTTCCGACGGAAACGGACGCGAAGCGCGCTGCCGAAGCGGAACTTGCACGCGTGAAGCGCGGAGCTGCGACATTCACGCTGGATCTTGCGATCGGACGACCAGACGTGACCCCGGAAATGCCGGTGAAGCTCGTGGGATGGCCTGAGCCCATGCCCTCATACGAATGGATTGTAGCCAAAGCTAAACATCAGCTCGATGGGCATGGCGGCTATTTCACATCACTGAGCCTCGAAAACAAAAGTAGAGCCAGCGATTACGTCGCAGCGAATGATGCTAATACCGTCGACACTTGATAGATTCTCAAACAATCTGGCACCTCATAGGCGAGGTCGTGGCGATGCCTTCGGAAGCATTCTTAAGGGCTGGCACACAAGCTCGACCCTATATGTTTCGAAAAACGACTGCCGGAGCAAGCCTGGAGCCGCGCCAGGCTGGCCCTAAAGCAGACGCCCCGCTACACGTAACAATAAGAAGAATGGAACACACAACGTAGTGCCAAGTAATGCCAGAGAGTTCGAAGTATTTCTGCATTTGCGAGCTCGTCAAAAAGGCAAGCAGAACACCAAAAAATGCACCAACGGAAGTAATCATCCCATTCTCAAAGAGAAAGTACGCAAGCACATCCATGCGCGTCGCACCTAGCGCGCGCCGCACTCCAATCTGCGTTCTCCGCTGCCTGACCCAAAGAGAGGTAATAGACCCGATTGTAAAACAAGTCACGCACGTCAATACGATTAAAAGCAATGAGAGCACCTTTGCCAATGCCAAGCGTCGCGCCAACGCCTCCACCTTTAAATCCTCAAATGTCTCCGCAAGAGGCTGAACATGGTAAGGATCAAGATCACGGAAAATGCTCAATGCTTTGTTGAGTACCTTCTGGACTTGCCCATCGCTGGAGCGAATCACGAATAGGCCACCAAGCTCTTCTTGTCCAAGCTTGTGTTGAACGAGCATCGCGTAGTTGTCAACTTCAGATAGCGACAAACTCTCACGCAACGTTGGAACAATCCCAACAACCTGAAAACTTAGATTGCCCGCGTAGATGGTCTTGCCGATTGAAGCTTCTTGGCCAAATAAGCGGTCCGCCAAAGCCGCCGTTATAACGCACGGTGTCATCGCGGTATCGATACCAAAATTTGGAGAAGAAGCATCCCGCAAATTATCACCATTAGATACTTTTACTCCCAAGGCGTTTTGATAGCCCTGGCTACCCTCAAAATATTTGACCTCCACCGCCGCGCTTTCACCCATCGCTCTGCTTACATACATCGTCGAGCTATTCATCAGTGGCGTCGCCCCTAGCGCGACATCAACAACCCCGGGCAACGCTCGAATTCGAGCCAACTTGTCCTGCGTCGATTTACTCCCGCCCTTATTTACCACTGCGATATCTTGAATGACCGCCACATTCGCCTCATCAATTCCTGTTGAAATCTGTGATTTGCGAACAGCTTCGCCTATGACCGAAGCCGCATTTGCAAAAACCGCGACAGTGAGCGCGACCATACTCATAAGCAAAACTACTGTGCCTTTGTGCTTCCTGAATGAGCGAATAATTACGGGAATTTGATTCCACATCATCGACCAACCATCTGCTTATAAGGAGATTCGTTTGCGGCGACATAGGCAGGCACAACTGCAGCGACGAGCGCGCTACACAGAGCTACAATCAACGAGAACAATGCACTGCTGAAAGATACGCCCAGAAACTGAGCGTAGTCCTGGCCGGAACTCTTCATAATACGCACTACGGCGAGCCCCAGCCCTATTCCGCCTATACCACCCAGCATGCCAATTACTATTCCTTGACTGAGAAGCTCGAGGAAAACTTGACGCTTCGATGCTCCTAAAGCCCGGCGAATTCCAAGTTCCGAAAAGTCACCCCTAAATTTGACCCCCAAAAGTGCCGAAGTGCTCACCAGACACACAGCTAACAACCCAAATGCTACCCAGAGCTGAATTTTTATAGCATCCGGCACAACTTTTTTATAGACAAGCCACTCATCTGCGTTTTTTAATTTGACATTTGGACTACGCTGAAAACGCCCTAATGCCCTTTGTTGTTCCGAATAACCCTTTAGCAAATCTACGTATTGCGCAACCTCACTTGGAAAAAGCCGCACCCATAACTGAACCCAGGTACAGGTTTCGCTGCGCGGGTTGTGATCCATATCCGCCTGTTCATTTGCCCAGCACTTCATTGGGCCGTATCCATAATCCTGCGGCAAGTCCAGCCATGTTTCGAATGGCATGAACACGTCTTCCGCCTGGGCGTATGCGCCATCATTTAAGTCATAAACACGTGGAACAATTTCCCAATCATTTAATATGCCGATAATCGTAAAAAGCTTACCGGCAAGCTGGAGATGATTTCCGATACTATTCTTTCCGCCGAATAATTGGAGATTAAGCTTTTTCGATATCACAACCACCTCGGAGCCATCATTATCCGACGATGACGACCACGCCGAGCCATATGCAAAAGGAGCCCGGAACAACTTAAAAAAATCAGAAGTGGCGCCTCTCGCAAACACCATTGTCATCCGTTTTTCATGAAGCTGCCCTTCTACTGGCTCCATAGGCAACCAGTTAAGTGAAGACATAGCCCGACGGCCAGACGGCGAAAATTGAAAAATGGCTCGCGCATCTCGGAGAGTTAGATCATCAGGAGGACTTCCAGACGCATCTTTTATATCCAAAGGTCTCGGATCGACCTGAGGATGATAGGTTTCACGTCCGACGTCTTTAAGAGGATCGCCTGTTAACGACAACAACGCTCCCCATGCTGAACTAAAAGCGGCAATACCGAACGCCATTGCCAAAATGATCTGACACGACAATAAGCGAGATCGTGTCAAACTTCTAACACCGTTCTCAATACCATACACAAATGTTTGCATAGCCATTTAGTAGAAATTGGTGCTAGAAAAATAATTATCCAACCCTTCAATCTTAAACGCCATTTCTACACAGGCCCACATTGACACCCCCTTCAGACAGGTCCAGATTGTCGCATTGAATATTTATTGTTTTACATGATGACGAATTTATACAAGCAACGTTCACCCCGGAAAGTTCTGTATCCGCAGTGGACTTCAATGTATTACGGATATCCCTGCCATTATAAAAAATGCCTCCATCTGGCATGACAACAATCTCGCTTGGATCAATCTTCGTATCAGGCATCTCACGACCTCTAACGTCTAATTACTTTCACCATCAGGCAAGGTTGTAACGTTAACTAATAAACCAATTCGACTAAAAATTTGCGTAGTATTGTTTAGTACATGCGCTCGTGCTAACCAATTTTCATTTTCGTCAACAACAACAATCTCCATTGGCTGCCTCTTGTCCGCTTGTGCATTTATAAAGATTCGAACACTCTTTCCATCAGCCAGCGTTACGGGCGCCGAGAAATTCCGGCCCGTAACGGGCCGGAATTCCATTGGCTTAGTCAAGTCTGAGGTTAATCCTACAAAATACATGCTAAACCAAGTCCTAGAAGTTAGGCCACAATTTGCGCAACAGAATCAATTCCAATTGTCTCTGTCCGGCCAGGAGCTGTTGGCCCGACCTTTTTACATCCCGCATTCGCGCAGCCACCGTTGGTTCCTGAGCAGCCCGAGTTTCCACAACTGCCATTTGACCCGCCACAGCCAGCATTTACGGCAAGATCATCATGTTGGATGACTTTCGAAGAAAGAAATTTTGCCAAGGCCGCCTCGTTGATTTGGACGGCCCCATGATGATCAACCATGATTACAGATGGATCTATTATCGGTAACACGATTACCTCCTTGGTTGCTTTTCACAAAATAGCGGAGTTGACGCTCCAGAAGGGCAGTGTCAAAACCGCCTCCCTACATCATCAAATCGCTTTAATCGAGATAGTCTTTTCGGTTATCTTAGGAGGCAACGTCGCCAACGGACATACAAGTGTATCTTTAGACAAATCCGAGTAGCCAAGAAACCACTGCTGTAGCTTTGGATTAGAGATTTCTAAGGTGCCGTCCTCAAGTATTCTGCCAATACTGTTTCGATCATCGTCGAGCGCCACCGTGCATTTACCCAGTGACCCATTGGCACGAATCAACAGAGAGTTAGGTTTAGCTGCGTAACATATGTAATCATTAAGATGTATTTCAGATTTCGTATGTCCGTTTATTTCGCGGTCAACCCCGCTTATATAAGTCAACGCGTCCTCATAGTCCTCGTCGTTTAGTAGGTTTTCCTTAACTGCCTCACGCGGATTGAGGTCACTGATTCGATGAAAATAGACTGAGAATCGCTTATCAATCAGTATTTCGGCGTTAAGTCGATCGTATAGCCTTTTTACTGACTCGATATTATCTGCATGCACGTGCAGTCTTAATTGCACATGGAACGGATCCGACATATTTTTCAACATCAATATGTTGTCCCAAATCCTCTGAAACGTCGGCTTCCTGTTTGGCTGAACCCGCGTTTTGTTGTGCCATTCTTCATCGCCATCAAGCGTAATCTGAAAATTGCGCTGGCTAAGATCAAACATCTGACGCGCAAGCTCAGGAGTCAGAAGATAGCCGTTTGTGGTAAATCCACCACTGAAACTAACGTGGTTTATTTCGCAAAGATGCTTGGCGAATTTAGATAGCTCAATGCACACGTCTTTAGCCAGAAGCGGCTCACCTCCAAACCAAGAGAAGTGAAGCTTTTTTATTTTTGGAATCCGATGTTCTAGTAACTTTTTAATTGCGCCGACTGTGCGCTCGGACATGCGCCCTATCTTGAAATCTTCGTAGCAATACGTGCATCGAAAGTTGCATTTTTCCGTCGGAAGGATAATCAGCTCTAGAACATTTGGGGTAAGTGCATTGGCAACTGTTTCTTCGGAGTACATTGCGTTCCCTCGATCAGTCGTAAGAGTTTTCCAGGCTCAGTGACATGACCATAGGACCTGGCACATGCACCGGGCATTCGAAGACATGAGCTCATGCTCATGAGGATTCAAATCAGATTCCCCAATGCGCAGAGGAAGGGCATTCTCGCTTTCTGCGCGTTTTTTCTTTTAGCTACCGGTTGTCTGCTGCTCGGCTATCTTCCTGTCCTGAGCGGACACCGCGCCATCTATCACTGGTACAGGAGAGATCTTGCCGTCAGTTTCGCTTTCTTTTAGCGTCCCATATAACTGCTTTCCTTGGGCTCTAAAAGTTAGCTGATCTATTGCGTGGGCGAAGATTTGCCGGGCCTGTACAGAACTGGGGTTCATCGACTGAGCCACGGAGGCCAGTCTCACAGCTGCTATTTGATCTTTTAACGTTAGACCACGCCCACGGATTGAGGCAGCCATTAGATAGTCGTCGAATGTGCAGAGACCTTGCTGTTCTTCAATCACCGCGACACGTTCGTTGCGTGCAAACTGCTGTAAGCCAGCTTGTGTGGTTACAACGCGATGGTCTACTGCAGCGTAGTACCGATCATCTTGTGCTTTAAGAGCATGTAATTCAGACGAGTACTTGCTTTGACAAGTGCTAGCAGTCGCTGGATTTCCAGCCAACAGCGCAACTATTCCTGCAGCAATGACGCCAATCCTTTTAACCATGTCAAACTCCTTCGACAGTGGGTGGCCCTCAGTGAATGATCATTCAGTCATTCACGTCGTCGCAATTACGACATCAACTACATCGGGCCGTCAAGTGAATTGATGCGCTTTCAGATTCTTGCGAGCGAAGCCGCAAAGCCACAAACACGACAGACTGTCCGCAGACGGTGGAACGAGTCCCACATGACAGGGTCGATGACCATGCGCCCAACTATATAGCGCAGCTCTACACTGTCAGTTGCTAGTAAGCGCCGGCAGCTAACCACTCCCCGTATTCCGGCACCGCGCGCTTGAATTGCTGTTCCAGCCAGATCATCTCATCCTGTGTGCGATTGAGATGCCACCAGTACACAAACTGAGAAACGCGCTCAGCCGCCGGACTGTTCGCAGGCACGCTTTCCATCTGCTCGGGGTTTTGCGGTGCTTCCACCCGCCCACCTAGGTGCATGTCGCCGATCCCAAAGATCAGCCAGTCGAGAGATATCCCTTTTTCGCGCGCAATTTGCACACAAAGCTCGTACGGCGGACTGTTGCGTTGGCGCCAGTTGCTCGGCGCCGCTTTCGATAACCCGAGCGCGGTAGCCAGCTCTGTCTCATACCGCACGCCGAACACTTGGCGCATGCGCAGGATGATCGCATCGGCGTCCAGTTGGGGTTGCTCACTACGCACTGTGTAATCCTTTGACGCAAATTCTTGCGTTACTACAAAATGTGTACTATCGTCGCCTTGTGTAACACCTCGGCATCCTACCCCATCACTATGAAGAACTCTCCTGGCGGTCGCCGGCGCATTTATGCGCCGCGCAGTACGACGAAACGAAAGCGCGTCCCCATCGGGCTCGACCCGGCGGACCTGGCCCGGTGCAAGGTGCTGGATGCGGCGGAGGACAAGACCGATGCGGCCTACGTGCTTGAGGTGTACCTCGAAGGGCTGGCCCATCGTCACCAACGCAGGACCGCCACCGGTCTTAAAACTAGGTAAGCGTAGAAGCGGTGTATGAGGACTAAATGGACATGACAGCGCCCCGTAACACGATCGCCTGCCCGCACTGCCAATCGCGCATGCGCACGATCACCTCCCGGCAGTTGAGCCCCTTGGTGCGTGACATCTATTTCGACTGCATGAACGTCGATTGCGGCCACCGCTGTGTCGCGCAGCTCGGCATCGTTCGCACCCTGGTGCCGAGCCTGATCCCGAATGCACAGGTCTCGCTGCCTATCGTGGAGCGGCGCGCCAACGACATCCTCGTGCCCGCGGCCACGCGCCCCGCCACCACTGAAACCCCTGCGCCCCCGCCCACGGGTGCGGCAGGTTCCTCTTACGCACCCATGGTGCTCAACTGACTACAGGGGTTCCCATGTCGTTCTCTCGCTCGCTTCCTCACGATTCCGCCCATGCCGCCCTGCTGATCCACAGCGCCACGCGATTCATCGTCGCGCACCAGGCCGAACACCTGGATAGCGAACAGCTCGTCAAGCGCTGCTGCGCGCATCTGATGGCCACCGCTGGCATTGCCGAGAACCTGGCGCAGCACTACACCATGCACGCCCTGGCGGATCTGCAAGCCAAACACGTGCCGGCGTACTTCGACATCAGCCACAGCACGTCGTATGTGGTGCGCGTGGTCGATCCGACCACCGGCCATGCCTATGCCCTCACGGCCAGCGACGTGCTGCAAATGGCCCGGATGCACAGCGAAGGCAACCTCGACGCCGCACGCATCACGCAGCAATGCGGACGACGTGCGGGCTGATCTAACCGCCTCGCCCTAAACCCCTTCCCTTCTTTTTCACCGGCTACCTGCGCAGCCGGTACGGACCCGGCTTGCCTGATGACAACCACACCGCGCACAAAGACCTGCCTTGATTGCGTGTTTCACGCGATGCCCGATGAGTTGGAGGGTCGCGTCCACCTATGCACTTTGCCGCCGGACTGCGCACCGGCTGCGGCAAGCGACGAGGCTGACGACTGGCACGATCGCGACGTGGAGGGACGGACCTACCTCGGCACCAGTTGCGACGTGATGCGTCGCATGGGCGCTGCCTGCGGCCCTCATGCCGCGATGTGGCTCAGCAAGCATACGGATGCGCACCCCGCCCCCGGCCACACGGACGGTAGCGACGCATGAGCGCACCGCGTTACGCCATGAGCACAGAGTTGCTCGCGGATATCACCCGCGAGTTGGTTCATCAGTTCGGCTTCAAAGCCAAAAAAGATTATCTGCGCGGTGGCAAGTGTCCGGATTGCGGCAAGCCGGAGCTGTATGCCAATGCCGGCGCCCCGTGGGTGATCCGCTGCGGGCGTCTGAAAAACTGCGGCTACGAAGCATCGGTGAAAGACCTCTTCCCTGACCTGTTCGAGGATTGGTCCGAGCGCTACAAGAAGACCGAAGACGCGCCACACGCGGCGGCCGATGCATACCTGAAGAATTCGCGCGGCTTCAACCTGGCGCGCGTGCAAGGCACGTACACCCAGGAGTGGTTCAAAGACCTGGAGAGCGGCGCAACCTCCGCCACCGTCCGCTTTGCGCTGCCTGGCGGCGGCTACTGGGAACGCCTGATCGATCGCGCCCACCGCTTTGGCAAGATGAAAGCGCGCTTCGCGCCGGGCAAGCCCTACGCGGGCGAGGCGTGGGTGCCACCCACGCTCCCGCCCGAGAAGCTGGCCACGGTCGATCGGCTGTGGCTGGTGGAGGGGATTTTCGATGCCGTCGCGGTGGGCCATCACGGCATCGATGCAGTATCGGCCATGAGCTGCAACAACTACCCGGCCGCGTTCCTGGCACGGTTGCGCGCGCACCGCGCCCATAACCTGCCCACGTTGGTGTGGGCGTTGGATGGCGACGCCGCCGGCCGGGATTACACCCAGCGCTGGGTGAAGCGGGCGCGCAAGGAAGGCTGGAAGTGCGAAGCAGCCACCATCGTACAAACGGGTAAAGCCAAGCAGGACTGGAACGACCTGCATCTGGCCGACAAACTCAGCCCGAACGACATCGACGAATACCTCTACCAGGGTTCGCTGCTGATTGCGCGCAACCACGCCGACAAGGCACGGCTGATCTACCGCCGCACCGGCATGGCGACCTTCTTCTATGACTTCGCCGATCGCCTGTACTGGTTCGACCTGGATATCCGGGCGCTGGACAAGGCCATGCAGCAGCTCGAGGAAAAAGACCCCGACCAAGACGAGCAGGAACGCCGCGATCAGGCGCTGGTGGAAGCGTGTGAAAACGTGGAGATCGCCAACTGCAACCCGCAGCCGCTGTACTACCAGGCCAACACCGTCACCGACGAGTCCTGGTACTACTACCGGGTGAGCTTTCCGCACGGCGGCGGTTCGGTGAAGAACACCTTCGCCGGCAGCAGCCTGGCCAGTGCGAGCGAGTTCAAGAAGCGATTGCTGAGCATCGCTCCCGGTGCCGTCTTCACCGGCACCAGTCAGCAGCTCGACCGCATCATCCAGCGGCAGCTCTTCAACATCAAAACGGTCGAGACGATCGATTTCGTCGGCTACAGCAAGGAGCACGGCGTCTATGTCATGGGCGATATCGCCATCAAGGATGGCGTCGTGCATACGCTTAACGACGAGGATTACTTCGAGCTGGGCAAGCTCAACCTCAAGACGCTCAGCCAGTCGCCACACCTGACCTTCAACCGCGATCGGCGCGAGTACCGCGCCGAGTGGCTGGACCTGGTGTGGCAGTGCTTCGGCGCGAAGGGGCTCGTGGCCCTGACGTTTTGGTTCGGCAGCCTCTTTGCCGAGCAAATCCGCCAGGTGCAGAAGAGCTATCCCTTCCTCGAACTGGTGGGTGAAGCCGGCGCGGGCAAGTCCACGCTGATCGAATTCATGTGGAAGCTGTTTGGACGCCGCGACTACGAAGGCTTCGACCCCTCCAAGTCCACGCCGGCGGCGCGGGCGCGTAACTTCGCGCAGGTGTCGAACCTGCCGGTGGTGTTGATCGAGAGCGACCGCGACGACGACGCCAAGAAGCGCTTCGATTGGGACGAACTCAAGACCGCCTACAACGGTCGTAGCGTGCGCGCCACGGGCGTCAAGAACTCCGGCAACGAAACGCGCGAGCCGCCGTTTCGCGCCACCGTAGTGATCTCGCAGAACGCCAAGGTGGAGGCCAGCGAGGCGATCATGCAGCGCATCTGCCACATCACGGTGGATCGCTCGGCGCACACCGCGCAGACGCGCGCGGCGGCGTTGAAGCTGGAGCAAATGCCGGTCGATGCGCTGAGTCACTTCCTGCTGCTGGCCACGCGTGCGGAAGCCAAGGTGATGGAAACCATCCTGGCGAATGCTCCCCGGCACGAACACGCCTTGTTGGACCATCCTGACATCAAGACCACCCGTATCGCGAAGAACCACGGCCAATTGCTCGCCGTGTTCGATGCGCTATCGCATGTGGTCACGCTCACCGACGAACAGAAAGAAGCCGTAATGCAGGAAGTGCAAGGCATAGCCGTCGAGCGTCAGGAATCCATCAGCAGCGACCACAAGATAGTGCAGATTTTCTGGGAGCGGTTCGATTACCTCGACACCTGGAACGCCGCCGCACCGTCACTCAACCACAGCCGCAACCCACGCGAGATCGCGGTCAACCTCAATCACTTCGAGCAGATCGCTGCACACCACCGTCTCGAAGTGCCGTCGCTGTCTGATCTCAAGAAGTACTTGCGCACCTCGCGCTTGCGCAAATTCGTGGACATGAAGGCTGTGAACAGCGCCATTTGGCTTCACGACAACACCGATGAACCCCGTGGCCGTACCGTCAAATGCTGGGTTTTCCAGCGCGGCCCGAATGAACAGCCGACTGCATCGGCTCACAAGTAAAAAACTAATAAAGCAAAACAGGGAGAACAAGGCCTCATGAACAAGAACCATCACATCGTTGATGCTGAGTTACTACGCACACTTTCGGGCAAACGCACGGAAGCTGCTGTGCGCAGGTGGGCGCGCCGGCAGGGCATCCCCACCAAGGACGGTGCCAATGGCCCATGGACGACGATTCAAGCCGTAAACGCTTCTCTGGGCATCGCCGAAGCTGGCAACGACGTAGCGTACAGCCCGGACATCCTATGACTCGCGGCAGGAAGCGCAAATACGACGCCACCATCCCACAACATATCGATCAGGCGAAGATTCCCAACGGAATCTATTGGCACCGTCAACGCCATTTTTGGTACACCATTTACGTTGATGGGAAGCCGCGGAGCAAAAAAGTTGCCGACAAGACAGCGCTTCTATCTGACTTGTTCCGCATCGCTGATGAGCTGTCGGGACTGGATGAACAAATGCTTGACTACATGCTTGAGCAATTTGAGCAATCCGACAAGTTCAGAAATCTGACGAAAGCAACTCAGGATGATTATCGATATTGCCGGGGCGTACTTCAAAAATTCCAGACGAAGCTGGGTGTTCCCTTTGCAAAGCTCAATCGCAAGCGTATCAACCGGCCCATAGTGCAAAAACTTATTGACGAACTGGCAAGAGGCGAACGCGCAGGTGACGGTAGTTATCCAAAACCGACACCGGCCAAAGCAAATCACGTTCTGCGCTACCTGTCTCGCACGTTCGAGTGGGGTATCAATCGCGGCTATAGCAGCGAGAATCCAGCATTGGGGGTCGAGGCTGCTGTCGAGCGCGCCGACCCTCGCATGCCAGAGCGAATTACTATGCGCGCAGTCATCGCGCTTTGGCGCCGCCGTGGAAACCTTCCCAGTCGACGTAAGGGGTCACTGTCGCCCTACTTGTGGGCAGTGGCGGAAATTGCTTATCGCTGTCGCATGCGTAATGTTGAAGTACGTAAGCTTTCGGATGCTGATGCGTTGCCGGAAGGTATATACGTCGATCGCGTTAAAGGAAGCCGTGACAACGTCACGCGCTGGATTCCAGCCCTACAGGAGGCATGGGATTTTCTTGTGCAGAGACGAAACGCGATATGGGCAAAGAGGCGGCGACCAGTGCCGCTTCGTGCAAAAGACCGGCCGTTGATCGTCGCCGAAGATGGCGCACGTGTTTCGAAGGAAGCGCTCAAGAGCGCATGGGCACGCGGCATTGAAATCGCGATGGAGGCCAAACTCATCACTGATGCAGAGCGCTTCGGCCTACATGGCCTAAAGCATCGCGGGATCACTGATACAGCAGGCACTCCTGACAAAAAGCAGCAGGCTAGTGGTCACATAGAGCGACGCATGGTCCATCGTTACGACCATGAAGTGCCCCTCGTCGAGCCTGCCGGAGAAGTACCTGATACCGACTAATTTTATACGTGTTTTTATACACGCCCAAAGAACAAGGGCCTGCGGAAGCCGCAAGCCCTTGATATATCTGGCGCCGAAGTTGGACTCGCATAGTCAATTTATCTTATTGATCTTAAACGTGTTCGACTTTTTGACTTGAATTTTTACCCACTTTTTTACCCACACCCTGTGCTAGCTGGGCGGCGCGAGATCTGAAGCTTAAGGGGGTATATCCTTCGCTGAACTTTGGTGGTCAGGGGGACGAACCATGAAGATCGCAATAGCGTTGTTTGCTTTGGGCGTGGTAGCTCTAGGTACGTGCGGGAATGTGATAGCCCGCGGATCGCATCACGGAAGCCACAGCCCCTCATCTACACACACGTACATTTCTCCGCGTGCAAGCGACAGCCGCACCAGTGGATACACGCGTCGGGACGGCACATATGTCCACTCCTATATGCACTCAGCGCCGGACAGCACAAGACTGAACAATTTCTCTACCAAGGGGAATGTCAATCCGTATACGGGGAAGGTTGGCACTAAAGATCCGAACGGGCACTAGAGGGCCGGTTTGGTGATCTAGCATCGGGATCGCTGCGGCTACGCTCGACAGCCAGTCTCTTGCATAGATTTGTGAAAGGGGAACATTCAGGGGGGCGACATGCAAACACGGGTTTGCTTGTTTTTGGTGCTGGCGCTTGGATTCAACACCGCAGTTGTAGCCCAGGATGTACAGCCTGCTACAACGCAGCAGCGCGCACGAGGCGCCACAGATAGCTCAACTCAGCTCATAGAGCAGGGGACCTACGTCAATCGCTATGGCGTGGTGGTGCATAGCCCTGCCCATACCGTATCCGGAGCCGTTCCGCCTGGGGCGTCTGCACAGTGTCACGACGGTAGTTACAGCTTCAGCCAACATCACCGCGGCACCTGCTCGCATCATGGTGGCGTGTCGCGGTGGCTTAAATAGCTCAATCAACTAGCCCGGAGGGAAACATGGCTTTGATCAATTGCCCCGATTGCGGCATCCAAGTAAGCGATCAAGCACCAGCTTGCTTGAAATGTGGTCGACCCATTGCTGGAAATGTCACGCAACTGGCACGCGTTCCCGATAGTCAATTTGAAGCACATGACGCGACACCAGTTGCCCAGGACCTGAGCAACAAATGGGGGATCTTAAGAGATTCAAATTCTCTTCCATCGAGCAGCAATGCTTGCCCTCATTGCCATACCGAAGTGCCACGAGGTGCGCGAGTGTGTACGGGATGCCAAGCAGAGGTTGAGTACGGCCCTCCATCCGCAGCGTTCGGCGTGCTAGTGCTTGTTTCTGCCTTTATCTCCTATCAGGTGGGCCATCCAGCCGGATGGTGGCTGTTTTTTGGCATGCTCGTGTTTGGCTCTGTATTGCTAACGAAGCTTTATGCCCAGCGTGTAGTTTTTAAACGTGGCTATCGCTGGACAAAGTGAAGAGAGGCGGAAGCAGCTCTAGTCTGTCAGGTACTCCAAGCAAACTGCGCCATCACATGGGTGGTTTGCTTCTTGACACCTGATTGCACGGGATGGTTTTGCAGATAGAGAAGTCATGGCCACGCCGGCTCCTACCCATCGCAGCCATGCCGGTCCTTCACATCGGCTTTCCGGGCAAGCCCGTATCTCTGCAGCCGGAGCCGCCGGATCCGATCACCGGCATGGAAGCCAGGATCTCTGCTGCCACCCGGCGCAACGGGGGAGTCCGGGCTTCACCCCTCATGTCATGATGGCCGGCGGCTCCCTAGTCATCAGCCAAAGTCATTCGCGCGCGCGTACTGGGTGCAAAATTCAGGGGATGTCCGGATTGGGATCAATCAGGATGACCTCGTCGTTATCTATGCTCGCGTCGAGCAACCTTCGGCGGGTCAGTTCAAGCCTTTCGATGCGCCCGAGCAGGCGATCCACAATGGCGTCGTAGTCCCGCCCTGGATCGCGCCCCTCCTGTTCAGCCCTCAGGGCACGGGCGAGCCTGGTACGGGTAAGGCGAAGCTCTTCATCCACCCCGCCTGGTTCAAGCTGGTCATATGTCGCCTGCTCTTCCTCGGTAAGCCGTGCACGGTAGATGCCGTGTTTAACTGCGTTGTCATTGCCCACGGGTGCCCCCGGCGAAGTGCCCCCATGCATGCGGCAGCGGCCATTCGGCATGGCGGGCGTAGGGCATGGAGTCCCTCTCCGGGTCTTGGCGCCACACTGCATGGGGTTGTTTTGCAAATTCATCGTTTCAGATCGATAAGACCGAGCCGCTTGAGCTCGACCATAACTTCGAGGATATTGCGGTACTGGTCACGGAGCGACAGCATCTCAAGCCGTTTCCTACCGCGGGCTGGCAGCTTCGCGCGGAACAGAGCGACTATCACTTGTAGGTCTGCGTCCTCGGGCAATTTGTATGATTCGGCCATGTCAGTTCGCCCTCTGCTGCGATGCCACTGAGCGCACCCATTCCTCCATGCTCTTTGCCTGCTCCGGGATGACGGCGTAGCCGATCGGCCCGCCTTCGTAGCCGGAGACCTGGATATCGGACGGGAGCACCTTGGCCAATAGCGACAAATAAGCGTTCGGATTGTCACGGGCCTGCTGAGCCAAATAAGCGCGTCCACCCACGTCATCCAGCGAGGCTAGGATCGTTTCCTTGAGTGACCGCGGCAGTTTGTTCTTGGCGCCCTTAGGCCGGCCTTTGCCTGCCGCCGGAGGCTTCCGCTTCGAGTTGTCGGTCATCACTATTTCTCCAGTAATTTGCTGATGTCGTCTGGGACAGGACACACATATTTCGCGTAGGTTTTCGCGGCGTCCCTTCGTGCCGCCATGGGTGCCTTTTCATCCCGCGCAATCGAGAGGAGTCCTGCCAGTGCGTCGCCGCAATAACTGGCGGCAAGCTTCTGGATGTCGATAGCGGTGGCTTTGCCGTTCATGCCTGTACCCCTCCCATCACAAAATTGAAGATGTCGCATGGACGTCTGGCGCCTACTTTCGAGTGAGCGCCAGACCGCAGATCCCATGAATGACTCTTATGCGTATTCGTAGACGATCCATGCGCCAGGCTCACCGTTCGTTCCGGCTTGCGCAGGACTGGATGGAAAGCTCGCCGCACCATTGCCTCCCGTTCCGTAACCTATGCCGGGCGCTACACCAAGAGGATTGTTGTTTCCTCGACCGCCACTTACGGATGTCGGGGAAAAGGCTAGGCCCGCCGTTCCTGATGGCGAAGGCAATAACAAGACGGGAGCGGCTCCTGACAGAGATGGAGCACTTCCATTCGAATTGCCTGTTTCGAAGAACGGCGGCGCTGCTGCCGGTGATACAAGACCACCAAGTCCACCGGGGCATGTTGCATAAGTGCCGAAGGTCGAATTGCCGCCAGCATTGCCTGTGGCACCAACTACACCGGTGCCGCCCTGCCCGCAGGTATAGGACACCGTGCCGCTGATTGGGCCGGCTATGAAGAATTCGCAATAGGCGCCAGCATTGCCTCCGCTACCGATACATACTTGGCCGCTGCCAGTGGCGACCGCACCACCGCCGGCGCCACCGCCACTGCATCCTTTGACATAGGTCAAAGTTGCGGCTGGATTGGGTGTAAAAGTACCTGACGCAGCAGTGAGCACAGTAGGCCCGCTAAGCAGTCGTCCCGAAGAAAGCCCTCGCATCTGTCCTGCCGTGATGCCATTCCAAGCAAAGTCGCCGACAAGCCAATTTTGTGCAGATGTGTTTTCTTGTCCGCGCTGCAAGCCACTCAGCGTTGCGCCGCTGATCGATGTGGCATAGATGATCTCGAAGTTCTGCCGGGTCGCCTGATCATTCAAAGTGATCACGAGCGCCATTCCCGCTGGAATGGATGTGGGCAAATTGGCAGAACTCGCCAGAGTAAGTGACGTGGCAGAACTGGAAAGTGGAGAGGCCAGCGTCGTATTGACGTTATCGGCATAGATGAAGTTCAGCATTAGCGCATCCTCCGTGCTTGGATGATGCCGCTCATGCTCGTAAGGCCACCGCTGAAGATGGCTTCGCACACCATGTAAACCGTGGTGGTGCTCGTGACATTCAACCGTGCGCCAGGTATGCCATTTGAAAGCGTGCTAAGCGCCAATGATGAGCCGCCTATTTGTGCATAGGTTCCCATGGGGCCGAACGTGGCAGACGTTGTGCTCCAGCCACAGACCCCGTTGTTCATATTGCTGGTTGTGTTCGTAATGGTGAACCCGCCCGATACATCCCAATCGCCTGCCGTGAGAGAAATAGAGGTGGCATTGGCTGGCGTAGAGGTCGTTAGTGAAAAGGAGCTGGCGGTTGCAGAAATAAATTCGCCAACATTTCCAGCCCCTGCATTGGAGCCGCTAGTAATGCCTTGAATCGTTGGCGTCAAAATCGTGGGAGTGGTAATGGTCGCATTGACAGCACCCACAAGCGCTGCACTGGATGTGACGACACCTGTAATGGGCCATGCCAAAGCCTGCCCCACGGAACTACCCAGGCCGGAAATGCCTGAAATAGGCAGTCCAGTGGCATTAGTCAACGTTACCGCAGAAGGCGTGCCGAGATTCGGCGTCGTCAATGTGGGGGAAGTCGATAACACCACCGAACCCGAACCGGTGCTTGTCGTAACGCCTGTGCCGCCATTTGCCGCAGGGAGCGTTCCGGTTACGCCTGTAGTGAGCGGAAGGCCTGTTGCATTGGTGAGTGTTACGGATGCGGGCGTTCCCAACGCTGGAGTAACAAGCGTAGGGGAATTTGACAACACAACAGAACCGGACCCCGTGCTCGTCGTGGAACCCGTTCCGCCATTTCCGACTGGAAGAGTGCCCGTAATACCCGTTGAAAGAGGGAGTCCGGTTGCATTCGTCAGCACGGCGGAAGACGGAGTGCCAAGTGCAGGGGTTACCAATGATGGAGAGGTGGCTAGCACCACGGAGCCGCTACCAGTGGACGCCGTGGCGCCAGTTCCACCATTTGCCACAGTCAATGGATTCTGCAACGTCAGGCTGTTGAAGGTGGGAGTGGGATACTGCTGTGCCCATACCAACACTGGCATCAGCATGCACATAGCAAGAAGTGATCGAACTATCTTTGCATTCATGAAATTTCCTTTCGTTGGGCAATAGGGTGTCGTGCCTCATCTCAAGAAGATGAGGCATGGGTTAAGCCGAGATCGGCAAGGGGAAACACGGCGTCCAAATCGAGGCCGCGTGAAAATAGAAAAGTGGCGCCCTCCTCCCGCAGGGAGAACGGCTACGTGGAAACTGAGGAAGGCGCCAAAACCTTAAGGCGAATTCTTTTTAACCACCATGACGCGCTCGTTGTCGCGGACCCGCACGGTTTCCTCGTGCGTGCCGCAATTTCTATTGAGTCGGCCAATCATGCCAGGGGCCATGAATGGTTCCCATGTAGCTTTGGCGTCGCCCTCGTATCGCGTGATCTTCCGTCCCGTGTCGTCGCGAGTCGTATGCGGGAACAAAAGCCCACTGTCGCGCGCGGCATCGCGTGCCGATGCGAGCATCTTTCCTTCCATCAAGTTAAATACGTTCGGATCCCTGGCGATCGCCATGACATCCAATTTCTTGTCGGCAAGTCCAAGACGTTGGATCTCTTTCAACTTCGCCAGCCGCGTGGCAAGGTTGCCGCTGCCATCGAGCAGATTTTCCGATTTGTGTACGGGCATGATGAGTCTCCTGAATTAATGGCCCGCCATCGCGAAACCATTGAACCGCTTGACGGGAGCGAACCCGGGCTTGCGAGCCCATGCCTCCAGCAGGTCGCTTACCGCTTCTCGGAGACCCAGCCCGTAAGTGAGCATGTGGAAATGCACCATGTCTCTCACGATGTCGCGCGATGTCGCGTAGCAGCGCCACCTTCCGTCAAGGAGGTTGACCGATACGGAGTGATTTTCCCCGTCCGGGCAAAAGGGACATCCAGCCAACGCCCACCCGGTTGCGGACGGCGTAAGGTCGTCGCCCAGGTGATGTGCGTAATACGCCTTCGCATCGGGCAGCTGATCTTTGTAGGCGTGAGGTAGTGCGTCGTGATTCGTCACGCCGCTGGCGTTCACTCTGGGCGTGAATGACTCCAGGTTATGGTGCAATTTGTTCATCTCGGCTCTCCTTTGTGAAACGTTTCCGAAACGGTTTCGATACCGTTCCCTATAGGGTTTAAGTGATTGCGTTATGTGTGACGCGGGGTGACGCACGGTGACATCACACCGCGTCACACTGGAATATGGCCGCCGTGCATTACGCGGCACGGCGCGCGAGGAATTCCGAACCGCAGGCCGGCAATCCAGTGTTCCTACTTTGAGTATGCAGATTTGCGGGTGCGTATATTTCCATTCGCGTCAGCGCGCGTTCGAATTGCACGATTGCCTCGGTCAGTCGGAGTCGATACGCCTCGAGAGCTTTCTCTCGAAGAAGCGAGTAGTCGCGAGGTGCGATGTTGAATTGGCGTGCTCGGGTCGTGATAGAAACCCGCATGCCGATACGCGTGGCGCGCCCCCAATACAAAACCGCCAGGGCGTCCGCTGCGTCAAATGGAAAGACAGGTGTCCATTTCTGACCGATTCCGACGCGAGCGCACCAGACTTCCAGATAGCGGTGGCCATAAGTGATTGCCGCCTCCGTGCTTGCGCGTATCTGCCCAAAATACGCAAGCAAGAGATGCGGGCGGACATCATGCGGACTGGCCGCCATGTAAGACAGCGCCGCGGCCTCCGCCCACAAGCTGCCATAAGTCAACCTTCGTCCACGGTGATCCACCGTGGTTTTTCGATTGCGGTATTTCAGATCATCACAAGTTGTGGCGCGTGGTGATCTCGGCAACTCAAGGGCATGGATGCGGTAAGCCGGTGCGTTCCAGTCAGCTAACCGCGTTGTCCTGAGTCGCACGCCCGGCCCGGCGTTCGACATGGATGCCCCCTATACGGATCGCAGTTGCACGGGAAATCGGTACAGCAAACATCCGCCGGGCAGTCGCCGTGGCTCGGTACTCACCCGTACGCGTATCAGGTACGTCACAGGTGCATTGCATGCGGTCGCATTGCGGTCGCATGGTCCAGGCTGTGCCTGAGCACTGCCTAGGTCGTGCTGTCCTTGCACAGGGCTTCCCGGGCTCTGCATGCAAACCACGCACGCACCCTCGTTTTTCTTGAGTTTTATGCCGCGCGAATAACCCGATGGGTTTTTCTTCTGCTTGCGCTTTGCTAGCAATGCCTTCTGACGCTCCCAGGCTTCGAGGGAGCTGATCTTCTTCGTTTCCATGGTTGGTTCCGAATTGATGGCGTCGACAGGTGCGCGATCCATGCAAGCCGCTTGGATGTCCCTTGGTCGACCAACGAGGGCGCTCCAGTGCGATAAGCCAAGCGGAGCAGAAGCAGAAAACAGAAACCCCTCTGGTATATATCTATAAAGGGTTCCGGATTCCGGACAGTAAAAGGGACATGTCTCGTACATACGTGCACGTCACCGGACAATCTTTCTGTCCGGATTTCGGACACTAAAAGTTTTACTGTCCGGATTTCGGAACAGTTTGTGTCCGGATTCCGGAACAGCGTTTGCGTCGTTGGACGCGTCAATGACGCGTGCTTGCGCGTGCTTCCACAGATGACTCGGCTTGTGCTCTCGGTGGCACGGATGTTTACTGCTCTCATCCATCGGAAAGAACGTCACGGCGTACAGACTGCAGCCCTGCCGACCGCCCTGCCTGGTCAGCAAGATCCATCCTTTTTCTTTCAACGAAGTCAGCGCGCGGTGCGCGACGTCAATTCCCGACCAGCCACGTACCGGGTACTTGCTCCGCGGATACGACAAGTCGCCGTTGTTCGAACCGTTGTACTGGCTGGCGATCTCAATCAGCATCTTCACTTCGTTGCCGGTGAGCGCTGCCCACTGCGGCGTATTGATGACGAAGTGCGGGAGCTGGAGAAATGAGGCGCCCGATCTCCCCTTAATCCGTGGGCGTTTGCGTTCGGAGATGGTGGCCATCGCGTCAGACGCTCCGCTCGACAGCCGTCCTTAGCCGTTGTACGTGCGTCTGCGCACCGTAAAGAGTCAAGACCAGTGATTCACAGCTGGAAGGACTGGGATCGTTCTGTAGCGCGTTGAGGGAGGTGTAGAGCTGAGCAGCCAGCGCCGGGATGCCGCTCAGGAGCTCGCTTACATCGGGCTCGGCATACAGCCGGCGGGAGGGATCGAGATCGCCGTTCATGCCGCATCCCTCTCGATGAGGGCGCGGATGTGCTCAACCTTCCAGGCGGTAATGCGGGGGCCGAGTTTTACCGGTTGAGGAAATCGTCCGGAGCGGACGCCGGCCCACCACGTCGATGCACTAACAGGAATGATTGCCGGCAAACCAGGATCATCGTTTGAAGGTTTCCTGCCGATGATCTGGACGAGGCGAAGATAACCAGTTTGAGGAAGTGTCTGCACTTTTATCGAACCTCGCTGTTCGTCTATTGCTGAAGAGTGAGGACAGATTAGGAAATGCGACAGAATGCGAAAATACTTCGGCTAGCATGATCCCCATTCGACTAGCCGGGTATGTACTGAGCTAGTTGGGTGCCTATTTTTGTTGCTTCGAGGCAGCCCACTGCCTCACCCATCTCTCAACCACAGCCGTGCTTTCGAGTATGGGATATTTGCCGCAGACGAAGCGTGCAAATGCAGCCGCACCTTTATGCTTTGTCTTGCCGGCCTGCCATTCTTCCCAGAGCTTTTTGGCCTCTAATTTTGCCGCTTGCTTAGGGTCCTTTTTTAACTTTGCCTGGGCTCCCGATTTTGCAAATCGGGAAATAATGTCGGCCTTTGCCTTGGGATTGGCGAATCCAAGGCGGGCTCCTACAAACAACCCGACACCGTGCGCGATCCCTGATAGCCCAAGAACACCCTTGCGCTTTTGCTTGTATAAGAAAACTGCCATCGACATGCCTTCCCATGAAGATTGCGGCAATGTCAAACCAGCACTCCCGGCACCTTTCTTTAAGATGTCGAAGTCGCTTACCTTTTTGGCAATCAAATTTGCATATTCTTCGTCGGACGGAATTTTTTTATGTAAAAGATCACGCATTTTTTGAACCTCAAGAATTCTTGATTCAAAAAGAGATGCTCCGTGCTTCAGCAGATGATCTTCTAAGATGCCGAGGTCATTGGCGAATTTAAGCAACATTTTAAAATACTGCTCGATCTCATCGTTAAGAATCTTCACGACATCCTTGAGATCATCTTCAATTGACCCTGATGGATCATCGTAAATCGAATCGTTTATCACGGCACACCTCTGCACCCTTCAAAAAGGAAGCCGCGCCAGCCGGGGAAGGTGCCCGGTGTTCGGGGATCAGCCTAGGCGCGGCTGTTTCAGGCTATCAGATCAGGCTGGACGGAGCAGATAGGGCGCAACGTCCCGGATATGTTCCTCCGGGCTCATGCCGCTCGGCGGCATAGCGGATCCATACTTGCGCTCCGTTGCTTCCATGATGGCCAACAGCGCGCGCACACCAGCCGGGATGTTTTCGTCGTCATCATCGACGGGTCTAAGCCGAACGCGACCCTGCGAGGGGAATGGAATGATCTTGGCACTCATGATCAGATCCCCTGGCGCGTGAGTTGGTCCATGTAATCGGCGATCGAAACTCCACCTCTCACAAACCAGTCGTCGCCCTCTTTTGAATACGGGCTACGCATAAAGTCGACCATCGCGGCAGCAAACCGAGCGCTGCGGCCGTCTTTGACGAATATATCGAATGCCCTTCGATCGGAGACAGAAAAATCGGCACGACCGCAGCGAAACTGGACGACGTCCGCTCGAGGACCGCTGCTTTTTTTTGCGCCTCGCTTCTTCGCGCGCGGGAATTGGATGACCTTCTTGCTAGCGCCAAACTCATCGGGCCATGTCGTTCGAATCATTGCCTTAAGGCGATCAACCATCATCCTGTCGATCATTGGCTTTCGCGGATTTTCACCTTGGACAGGACCCCATTTTTCGTCCAGGAGTACGTTGAGCTGGTCACGACGTGATTTGCCATTGATTTCCCGTAGCACGCGGCTTAGTTCCATCGTGGCCGAATCGGGCTTGTCTCCTGGCTTTACGAATTCGTAAACACCGATGTCTCTCTTGAATTTTTCAGACAGATTTCCCTTCAGCAGCTGATTTGCCCTATCAACCGTTCCGGGATCGCTGCGTAGATCGTTGATGCCTACCAGTAATTCGGGATGCACCACACTCAGATCAGGCTTTGTTCTGCCGTATCGCTCGGGCCACTTCGCCCGGATGAGTGCCTTCATTTGGTAGGCAAGTCGCTCAGCATCAAGATCATCGGAGGTCGATGTAATTTGATCTTTCACGGTCATACCCCCATCCCGGCGAGCTGATCCATGTACTCCGTTATCGGCATGCCACCCTTTACAAGGGTCCAGTCACCTTCCTGCGTGCACGGCCGGCGCATGAATTCGATCATTGCCGAGGCGTACTCTTTGCTCTGCCCGTCCTGGATGAACAGATCAAAGATTTCCCGTTCGGTATTCGCCAGGTGGCGATCGCGTGCGGACGTCCATTTGCCGGTGGCCGGATCGAGGACCCGGGCGTCATCGCCCTCTTCGTCCCAGTGTTGCCATACCAGCTGGATCAGCCGATCTGCCGGCTGCTGGTTAATCGTGGAATTTGCGTTGGTTGCCATAGCTCACCCCTCTGATGAGCCACCCATGCCGTTGCGACAAGGGTGGCGGACGTGCAGGGTTGGCGAACCGGTAACAAAGGAAACCGGCCAGCCCGAAGGCTGCCCCACACGCCCGCCATAGGAGGGGGACGCGTACGCAACGGACACAAAAAAAGCGCCATCGGCGCCGTTGCGCCTTTGTTTTCTCAGGTCGCCAAACCTGGTCCCCGAATTGGCGGGGACGGCCAAAACTTATGGCAATTTTTCTCAGCTGTCAATGGCTGAAATAGGCATTCGGCGATGAAATTGTGCGAATCGTCCTCTCCTCTGGTACGGTTGCAAGGGGTAAGCAAACAGGGAGGCAATGGATTGGTATGCCACAAGCCGACATGATCCGGGTCGTGACAAACGAGGAAGAAGCATTCCAGGTTTTAAATGAAGTGCTCCAAGGGGACTTTGATGGCAAAGTGAAGCTGAAAGGTTGGCCTCACTTACACGCTCATCTTGAAGGCGATCAATTTCATCAAAGCATTACCCCTTCAGTCATGAAAGGGTATATAGAACTTCAATCTTCTGTTTACAAGTCGTACGCTATAGCTTCCTACGATGACGCAGATGTACGCCACCTTTCAAAGGAAGAGAAAGAGAATCTCGAACTGACCGTCAGAGTAGGAGATGGGTCAGCGCAGTATGAAGTTGATCTCGAAAAAGTCATTAACCATATTATTGACAAGGTCTCGAGTAGCATGACTTCACACGACTTGCTGATACTCCTTCTTGGATGCGGGCTTTTATATACAAGTCACGCAGTCATCAAACTGTTTCTGAATCAACGAAAGGCGGTTCGACTAAAGGAAATTGACAAGGAAGACCGCCGGGAAACCTTGGAATCGATTGAACGCATGTCACAACAAGAAACTGAGCGGACAAAGTTGCTTACCGAAGCGTTGACAAAGAGCCCTAAGTTGCGAGCAATTGAGCCTCATGCAGCTGACGCCACCGCAGAGCTTCTTCGCTCTTTTTCCTCGGCCAAAGAAACGCAAATTCAAGGCGTGCGAATTGAGGGAGAGGCAATAAAAGAGCTTTCACTTAATGGCCGTCGCAAGTCAGAAGACACGGAAATTGAAGGCGAATTTCGCGTGATTCGCGTAGATTCATCCGATCCGCTCGTGTTGCGTGTCAAGGTTAAAGATCAAAATACGGGCGAGATTATCGAGGCTGCGGTAGAAGATGAGTTAATGTCACAACGCAACAAAGCAGCATTGCAAGCTGCGTTATTTGCAAGACATAGCGTCATCCTTACCATTACAGGTCGAATCATGGATGAAAAACTGAAGGATGCGGTTATCAGGCGCATAAAAGACCTATCTCAGTAGATCTTCGCCTGCAAAGATGCGCAATTGATTGAGCAGAGAGAAGGCGCGCGACTTTTATGTATGTGCGCCTTCACCCTCCATTCGGGTGCCGTTAGGCTCTTTTTCGGCCTATTGAAATTACGTTGCTACCGGTGCGTCTTGAATCAATCATGTCCGCCCAGGTTTGTAGCAGGCTAGCGTCGCTTTCTGCGCTCCTCATACTTATCCAGTCTTTCCATGGCAGCCCGGATTTTCGGGGATAGACTTGCTCTACTAATAGGTTGTCTGGTGCCCTGCGTTATGTGCCATGGTGCCGACGCATCAATCGCCGCATAGAGCGCAGCTTTCTCATACAGTTGCTTGCCCATGAAATTGCGTGGAATTAGCCCGTGACCTATTGCATGTTTTCGAAATTGGCTACTCGATACCCCGCAATAGTGGGCGGCCTCATCCACGGTCAGCCAGTCCTTACCGGCAATGTTGAATTGCTTGCCTGCGGTCATTGGGAGCCTCCTTGCAGCCATTCAGTATCGCGCGCACCATGTTGGTAGGAACAGGGGCTCTCGCATGAAACGTCTGTTTACAGTACTGGATGCCAAGGGCCGCGAATTAGAGGCCCAAATGGACATCGACAGGGACGAGCTGATGTTTGTTTGGCGTGCACAACTTTTGGATGCCAGCAATGTTGTTGGGGTGGTTAGTGGCATGTCGGCTAACCTTGATGATTTGCAAACTGACGTCCAAGCAAAGGTGATCGAGGACGACATCGATGCAACAAGATCAATGAGCTGAATCAATCTAGGTGATCATGATCTAGGTGATCATGCGAGTTTTGTGGCTTATCCGGCCTTCTTCTTGTGGATCGCGACCACATTGCCGCCAGCCCTGAGTGAGTCCAGATAATCGGCCCACGCCTGCATCATCTTTTTGCGCTCAGCCAGATATTGGGCGCGGTTGTAGGCGGCGCGAATCTTATTCCTCTCCGCATGGGCGAGCTGGCGTTCGATGACGTCTGGCGACCAACCCATCTCATTAAGCCTGGTGGACGCCATGGCGCGGAAGCCATGACCGCACATGGTGTCGCCGTCGTAGCCCAGCCGGCGCAAGGCCGCATTGATGGTGTTCTCGCTCATGGGGCGCGTTGGCGCGCGGGCGCCAGGGAAGAGGTATCGCCCCGCCCCGGTTAGCGGATGCAACTCGCGAAGAATATGGACCGCTTGCGTCGACAGGGGAACGATGTGCTCCTCCCGCATCTTCATCTTCTCGGCAGGGATGCGCCATTGAGCGGCGTCCAGGTCGAATTCGGACCATTCCGCTTTCCGCAGCTCACCCGGCCGCACGAACACCAGCGGCGCCAGCTTCAAGGCGCACGCAGTAGCGAACTGCCCATGGAACGTCTCGATCGCGCGGAGAAGGCCACCAACCTCTGCGGGATCGGTGATGGCCGCCCTGCTCTTGGAGGCAATGGGGTGCAGCGCATCGCTAAGCTCCGCCGAGGGGTTCACGCGGGCCAAGCCATGAGCGATGGCATACCGGTACACCTGGGAGATGCGCTGCTTCATACGGTGCGCGGTCTCATGGTGACCACCGGCCTCGATACGCCGCAGACAGGCCAGCACGTCAGGTGGTTCGATGCTCGCGATGGGCAACCTCCCTAACCATGGGTAGACAAGCACGCGGAAATTCCGAGCCGCCTTCTCGAAGGTCGTGGGTGCCAGTGTGCGCCGACGTCCCTCCAACCATTCGTTGGCTATCGCTTCGAAACTATTGGCCGCCTCCAAGCGCGAACGCACCTTTGCAGCTTGGCGATCGGCGGCAGGATTACGCCCCGACTGGACAGCAAGCCGCGCCTCTCTATGTCGTCTGCGAGCTTCCGTCGCGGAGATCTCCCCGTAGAGACCAAATGACAGCGTGGTCTCCTTGCCGGCGAAGCGGAAACGATAGACCCAGTGCTTCGCCCCCGTGGGCTGCACCAGGATGAAGAGGCTGTCGCCATCGGCTACTCGGTAAGGCTTGTCCTTCGGTCGAAGCGCCTTGATTGCCTTGTCCGTCAGCACGCCGCACCTCACGCTGTGGGTAAAAGACACGCCACCTCTGTGGGTAAGCGCCTTTTACCCACACTTTTACCCACACCGAAGGCTGGATGCAACTGGATGAGATTGGACGGTATGGCACAAAAAAACCCGCCTTTTAGCGGGTTTTGGTGGTTTCATTGGACGTCGTTGGACGGTATGAAACTGGAATTTGGCGCCCGAAGTTGGACTCGAACCAACGACCCCCTGATTAACAGTCAGATAAATTTAGTCGAAAAATCAAATAGTTAGCTTGCGCCAATTTATACAAATTGGGTTCGCGCGCTTCCTTTTATC
>Ga0209759_1000772_pt1 | contig 27035 bp, 21 predicted proteins | sample AraplaCL_Col_mMS_FD_184261 | JGI IMG/M metagenome (GOLD analysis project Ga0209759, IMG submission 184261) | Arabidopsis root microbial communities from the University of North Carolina, USA - plate scrape CL_Col_mMS (SPAdes) (version 2) | ecosystem: Host-associated > Plants > Roots >...
TCGTGCAAAACGCCTCCACCGATCTCGGCAAACCTGTCAACGTGCAGATCGGTGCGGGGCTGGGCACGAAGGGCAAGCTCGATGTGCGTGGCGAAGTGGTGCCGCAGCCACTGAAGGCCGATCTGCGAGTGAACTCGCAGAACCTTTCGCTGGCGGGTTTTGATCCGTATCTGGACAAGACGCTGAATGCGGCGATTACGAGCGCGCTGCTATCGATGGACGGGCACCTCGTGCTCACCCAGGGCAAGGCCCTGAGGGTCAACTACCAGGGCAACGCGACGCTGGGCAACGTGCGCCTGCAAGACCGCGTGAGTTCGGATGACTTCCTGCGCTGGCGTTCGCTCGCGCTCAACCGCATCCAGGCCAACTACGACGGCACCACGCCGCGTGTGCGGGTGGGCGCGGTGGCGCTGTCGACGTTCTACGCGCGGATCATCATCAATCCGAATGGACGCCTGAACCTGCAGGACATCCGCGTGCAGCCGACCGAGGAGCGACGCTCGCTGACGCAAAGCGAACCTGCATCGGCGTCGGCCGCAGCTGCGTCCGCCCCGGCAGCTGCACCCGTGGTGGCTTCGGCCCCGACTGCGGCACCTGCATCGGCCGTCACCGTCACAGCCACCGGCCCCACGCCCAAAGCCGGCGGCGCCGACCTGCGCGTTGACGCCATCACACTGCAGGACGGCAACATCCGCTTCACCGACAACTTCGTCAAGCCGAATTACACCGCCAACCTTACGGCCATCGGTGGCTCGATCGGCACGATCAGCACCGCCGCCAATCAGACACCCGCTGACGTGACGCTGCGAGGCAGTGTCGACGGCACCGCGCCCATCGACATCCACGGCAAAATCAATCCGCTCGCGCCCACGGCCTCTGTGGATCTCACAGCCAAGGCAGACGGCGTGGAACTGACCAACCTCACGCCCTACTCCGCCAAATACGCCGGCTACCCGATCACCAAGGGCAAGCTGACGATGGATCTGCACTACCTGCTCGACCAGGGCAAGCTGACCGCGGATAACCACATCTTCATCGACCAGCTCACCTTCGGCGATCGCGTGGAAAGCAAAGACGCCACAAATCTGCCGGTGCGGCTGGCGGTGGCGCTACTGAAGAATTCACGTGGGGAGATCGACGTGCGCGTGCCAGTGTCGGGCTCACTCGATGACCCGCAGTTCAGCATCGGCGGCGTCATTCTGCGCGCGTTCGTCAACCTGATTGCACGCGCCGTGACGGCACCGTTCTCCTTGCTTGCCAGCGCGTTTGGTGGCAGCGGCGGCGAAGAACTCGGCTACATCGAGTTCGATCCGGGCACGTCGAACATCAGTCAGGCGTCATTGGCCAAGCTCGACAAGCTGTCCACTGCACTCAAGGACCGCCCGGCGCTGAAGGTCGACATCGTCGGCCGCGTCGACCCGGAATTTGACCGCGACGGCTTGCGCCGCGAAGTGGTGAACCGTCAGATTCGTGAACAGAAGCTCAAGGATGCCGGCGACGCTGCTGAGGCAGACACCACCGTCAAGCCGGAAGAGGAGAACAAGTACCTTGAACGCGCGTACAAGGCCGCCAAATTCCCGAAACCGCGCAACGTGATCGGCCTAGCCAAATCCTTGCCGCCCGACGAGATGCGCAAGCTGATGGAAACCAATGTGCAAGTGACGGATGCGGATCTGCGGGAGCTTGCCCAGCGTCGGGCGAATGCGGTGCATGTGGCGCTGGCAGAACGTGTGGATCCGGGGCGCCTCTTCGTCGTGGCTCCGAAGCTGACCGCCGAAGGCATCAAGGACAAGGGCAAGACGACGCGGGTTGATTTCTCGCTGAAGTAGCCCATCTATGGGATAATCGACACTTCCTTACTGGGGCCGACCTGGTTTCGACGTGGGTTGCGAAGCAGTGGAGGGCATACCGAGGACCCGTCACCTCGTTAATCAATGGGAATGCAATAACTGCTAACGACGAACGTTACGCACTGGCAGCCTAAGGGCCGCCGTCCTCGCACTGGCTCGCTGACGGGCTAGGGTCGAAAGACTAGCGAGGTCATCTACGTCAGATAAGCTCTAGGTGAGTCACGGGCCTAGAGACGAAAACTTAGTGAATCGCCGTCGTAGAGCGTGTTCGTCCGCGATGCGGCGGTTAAATCAAATGACAGAACTAAGTATGTAGAACTCTCTGTGGAGGGCTTGCGGACGCGGGTTCGATTCCCGCCGGCTCCACCATCACCTTCCCTCGAAGCATTGAGGGACAAGCAGTAACGGTCATTTGCGCGTTCGGTTTTGGGTATGTGTCCCAAATGGGTGTCCCAACCGAACGTCAATGGCTTACAGACTACCTGCGCACCTGCGCCGGAACCGCTACGGCACGCTGTATTTCCGGCTGTCGATCCCGGCGGACCTTCGGGCAGACTTCCACCAAAACGAGCTTTACCGGAGTCTCGGCACGGCTAGCGTGCGCGAGGCGACGCTTATCGCGCATCATCTGTATGTGACGGTAAGTCGAATTTTTGTGGAATTGCAGCAGATGGATGCCGAGGACCGAAAAAAGGCAGTAGACGCGGCGCTAGAGGCGCTCAAGACCTCCTCTGGCCTGCGGGACAGGATGCGCGTTGAACGGCTCCAGCGGGCGCTCCGAGAACAGGAGGCTGAGCTGGACCGCCGGGAGTGGGAAATCGTCGGAATCGAGGAACGCCACTCGATCGAGGTGAAAGCACTCAACGGGGCGATTGGTCGTTTTGCTTCCGGCGGCACGGCAATCGCCCCGCCGTCCCGCCCGCTGGTGGACGCCATCGCGGCCTACATCGAAGAGAAGACGACCCGCGCCCGCTGGACAGAGAAGACGCTCGAAAAACGGCAACACTGGTTCCGGCTGTTTCAGCAGTTCATGGGCGAACGTCTGGGCCACGAACCGCGCATGGATGAGATCGACAAGCAGGCACTTGTCGCATTCCTGGCGCTCATCCAGAAACTCCCGCCCAACATCAGCAAGAATCACGCTGGCGACCGGCTCAGCGACGTAGCTGCACTCGACCTTCCGCCTATGGCCCCTGCCACCATCAATGGCATCATGGGCTTCCTAAGCGGCTTCTTTGACTGGTGCAAGGAGACCCCAGCCTTCAAGGTCGACCATAACCCCGCTTATCGGCTGACAATCGAGGAGGCTCCAACCAGGGAGTTACGGTCCTTCAAAGACAGCGAACTCGTTGCGCTGTTCTGCTCACCCGCCTACGTCTCGCGAACCTTTCTGCACTCCTACCAATACTGGCTCATGCCGATGGCACTGCATACTGGCGCTCGGCTTGGGGAGCTGTGCCAGCTTGCGCTCTCGGACTTCATCGAAGTGCAGGGCATCCCTTGCATCGACATCAACGATGAGGAGGAGAAGCGTCTCAAGAACCGTAACGCGAAACGCCTAGTTCCGGTCCACCCATGCCTGATCGACCTCGGCTTGTTACGTCATGTCGAAAGAATGCGCCAGCGGGGCGAAACTCGCCTCTTCCCTGAGATCAATCTCTCCGTCAGCGCCAGTCACGAGGCATCCAAGTGGTTCAACGACAAGCGCCGCTACAGCGAAAGCTGCGGTGTGACTGACCCGGCAACGAACTTTCATTCGTTCCGCCGGACGTTCATCACCAGGATGATCAAAAAGACCGATGGTGGCGCTGCAGACCCGCACGACGTGGCGGCGATCGTCGGCCATGAACATGGACTAATAACCCTGGATACGTATTTCGACGACAACCACGATGCATCCGAGCGGAAAACGACCGTCCAAAGATTCCGACTGCCGCCGGACATTCGAGCACTTATCCCGCCGGTAGAACAAGTAATGTTCGGAAAGCGTCCACCACGCATGCGAAGGTAGCGCTTAAATTATCCAGTGACGAGCCCCACCAACCGGATGAGGTCATGGAAATTCCAAATCAAGAGATTGACGTTGTAAAACTATTCTACGAAGGGATTTGGGGGTCTGAGCATGGCAAGCGCCTGAAGGAAATAGGCGATGAGCTGAACAAGGTTCGAAACTATGCGAATGAGATGATCGTCGATGATTTGCTGTCCAAAACCATCGTCCATCTGACACTCAGCGCCTACTTCGCAGGCGTTGTCCCAATTATTCGAATCGAGGCCGCACTTTTTGTAGAAAAGGAATTCCGCAACGAATACGCATACGCGCTCGCCCTGAGGGCTTACATCGAAGTGGCGGGTCGGCTCCACAAAGGAATGCGTCTATGGCGGCAATACAGAGCAAACAGGAAGACGCTTGACGAACTCAGTAATGGCGTTGCAAGGTTAATGGCCAAGTATCGACCACTCAAGAATTCGCCTTCCGGAATATTCATATCCAAAGAAGGCGGCTTTAATGTGATGAGCCTCGTCCAATCGCTAGAGGATAAAATTCCTGACATCACGGAAACGTATGATCACGTTTCAAGTTACGTTCACGGCGGATTCGAAGAGCAGATGTTCCTGCGTAAACAGGCATGGATTTCTGAACTCAAACAGGAACCAAATCCGATTATTAAAAATCTAGAAGAAGAAGCAGCAAAACTCCGGGCGGTCGCCTTTGACGATTTTTCCGAGTTATTGCAAATTACACGGCCACTGCGCGAGCGATACGACGACCGTCACCCAGACGACAAGCAGTAGAAGCGCGACTATGTCGCGTGCTGGATGGCGTCAATACGGGTAAGCAGTCGTGATAGTTGCCCTAGCCTCCAATCCCCTCCTTTCGGGGCCTTGATACCGATCTTGTTCAGTTCGGCCACCATAGCGCGCTGCGAGAGGTCACGCGCGCGAAACCCTGCTACTACTCCAGACAACCTGTCTGCAAATGCGTCAGCGGCTTCCTGACGCTCGGCAATGTTCTGCTTGAGGTTATCAGGGCCGGTTGTGCCCAACTTCACGCCTCGTGCCTTTGCAGCGGCAAGGGCGTCTTTGGTCCGCTTGCTGATCTGGTCGCGCTCCCACTCGGACATGACGGCATGCATCTGAATCATCGCCTTCTCGGCTCTGGGCATGTCCGCCGCCACGAAATCACAGCCAGTCTCCAGCAAACCGGTTACGAAATGGACATTTCGAGCCAGCCTGTCAAGCTTGGCGATGATCAGCGTCGCCTTCGACTTCTTGCACAGATCGAGTGCGGCGCGTAGCTGAGGGCGCCGCGCCAGGGCGTCGGCCCCCTTGCCTGTCTCGACTTCGGTAAATTCGCCAACCAACTCCCAATCGCCGCCGTTCAGATAGCGGGCGACAGCCTCCCGTTGCGCCTCCAGCCCCAGTCCGGAAACCCCTTGCTTCGCCGTGCTGACCCGGTAGTAGGTCACGCATCTTCCCTGCGCCATCCCTCTCTCCCATTTGCCGTCCTCACGAAAGGACGAACGTTCAATATGAGGACATGGTAATTTTCGTATAACTTTCATGTCAATCCTTATATGAAACCTACACGACGCTTGCTAAGATGAGCGCACAGCAGAACTCTTGAAGCGATTCCAAATGAAAGAAGAAGTCCTTTACACGAGCAGCAAGGCGGCAGCGATCCTGCATGAGCAATTGCCGGACAAGACTGCCGAACAGTGGGCAACGTGGCTGCACAACAATCGCAACAACCCGGCGCACGGTGCCATTCACAAAGTCCCATTTGAGCGGGCGGGCAAGAGTGTCCTGTATCGGGCCGATGATCTTGCGACGTTCGTGGAGTTTGAGAAAAGCAAGCGTATCGGCACGATGAAGCTGTCTGGCCGCGCTGCAGAAGCGTTGCGGGCTGTCGGCTTCGGTGAGGCAGCGGGCAGCACAACCGGGCGCAAGCTCGAATGCACGCTCGTTGCCGCTCGTGACGAAGCAGGCGGCAAGAACTTTGCGCAGCTCATCATCCGCAACCCTTTCGTGGTCTTCCGCCTGGAGCCGGAGCAAGTGCGCGAGCTTGCCACCGAGTTCGCAGACATGGCCACTGCGTTTGACCGCTGGAGCAAAGCATGAAAGTCAAACTCATCAGCAGCAGCGAAGTTGCCTACGTCCTGCGTGTGCGCCTCGGGCCAGTGCGCGACTGGGACGACGTTCTGACCGACATGCGACGCGGCAAGGCGACCTACGCCGATCAGGTGCTGTTGCCTTTCGCACAAGTGCATGATGGTCGGGCAAACCGTCCCTACTACCGGGGAGTCGACGTGCAAGACTTCCTCGAACGGGTGGTCGCCATCGAGCCGCCACCATCAAACGTCAAGGAACTTCGCTCCATAACGGTCGACGTTGACCCGGTTGACGGACTGCCTCCGCTCTTTTGGAAGACTCGCAGGCTGAAGGCGGCGGCGTGAGATATGCCTTCAACAGCAGACCTCAGCACCTTCAAGTTCGAGGCGTGCGTCGATTGGATAGAGCTTCGCGTGCGCACCCTCCCCGATGCTGATGGGCGGGCCACCAACGGCTGGTCGCTGTGCAATTACTTGCGCCAGCACAATTCACGCGTTTCACGCGCCGAGCCGGTGGACAGGGGCGACGGTGGCGCAGCCACGCACTTCCTCATACGCATCCAAGAGCCGAAGACCTTCGACGATGTGCGGGCCGTTGTGGCCCGCATACGGGCCTACCGCGAGCTTGCCGCCGAGCCAGCCATTGCAGCAATCGAAATTGCGTTCGACGCCCGCCCAAAACGAAGTTACCTCGGCGACCCGGCGGTGCTCGACCAGATGACGCTGCGATTCATGAACGGCCTGTTGCCGCCGTCGGATGGGGTGTGGCTACCACGACAAACAAACGAGTGGCCGCCCGGCACGGGGTGGCGCGATACTCGTCTCGCCTGTTCGCCGCACCTTGACCCGGCAGAAACGCTCTACATCGGGTCGCCGATGGTAGCGAGCCATCGAAACCCTGACTACGTTCACGACCGACTCATAGCCGCGTATGAGGCAGCTGTGGGCACATCCGGATGGTCTGACGAGCGGCGGGCGCTCGATCATGCCTCTTGGCGCGTCTACCGGAAGGAAACCGACGAACGGTTTTCCGAACACGGCGAGCGCCTGGGTGTCCTGGCACTACCGCCAGACGGGCATCGCGCACGAGCGGAAGTCACCCTAACCGGCCAAATGCTGCGCATGCTGAAGATCGAGACGCTGGACGACCTCGCTTTGTTCGATTTCACGGAAATAATCAAGCGTGACCTGCTCCGGTTCGCAAACAGCGCCGGGAAGCCCCTCCCAGTCGATGACACGCCCCCTGACCGGTTCAGCACTCGGCGTTTGTTTGTCAACGCGCTTGGGGTGAGCGCCGATTCGCCCGCATGCGTTATCCAATCGCTCTGGCGGCAGCGCAGTCGCGGGCGGAAGGTCGCAAAGCTGAGTCCCCAACTTCGCTTCGACAATGCCCTGAACGACCGGCTGCGCAAGCAGCTTGCCCGGTTGACTGACGCGTTCGGCGGGTAGGCTTGCCTAATTTTCTCCCTTTTTGGCCTTCCACGATCACTCCCGATCAACCGCAAAGCCTTGTGGCACATGGCGACACCAAGAATCAGCGCGGTGCACTCTTATAACTGCATGTGAATATGCATACAGAGAGATATACAACAAACGCCCAGACGAACAACCATGAGCGACATCCCACTAGAAGATCAAGTCCGTCAGGGTTTGAAGATGCTTCATGACGAACTTGAAAACTTGGCGCTGCGCCTCCTTGCCGCAAGTCCGGCGGTGGCGATCACACATTCATTCTCGCAGGGGCGCGGCGACCATCTCATGCTCCTGCATAGCCGTCACAGGTGAGGAGTCTTGCTTCTTCCCGCGCCTCCCCTTCGGCTTCTCTTGCGGAAGCAGGCTTGTCATCTTGCCGTAGAGTTCAAACAGGAACGCGACCCGCGCCGCGTCTGACTTGTCGCCCTTGTAGCCGTAAGCGGCGTCGACTGCGCGATCGTTCGCAGCGTGGGCCTTGTGCAGTTCTTGGGGCATGGCAAGCGGGTCGTATAGATCGGCCAGCGTGGACTCAGGATAGAGCGCACGGGCATTGAGAATCGCTCGCCCGGTTGCTTCAATCGCTTTGCGCTTATCCTCGCCGGGGTCGGGCCAGGGGAAATTGTTGTAGATGATGGAGGCCGAATAGCGGTAATCACTTTTCAACCGCCCCCCGATCGCGCGCATCCATGCGTTATGCATGGTCCCGTTCAAGATAGCGAACTCGTATAGGCTTGCTCCCGGGATAGTCAACACCAGATTGCTTGCGATGACATCGGGCGACAGAAAGCCAATTGGAATGAACTGCCGGAGCTCTGACGATACGCTCGGGACCAGTAGATAACTGGATGCTGGTTGCCGAATTTCACCGAAAAGATAGGGGGTTTCCGCGAGCTGCTGTGTTGTTTCGCGCGAACTTGCAAGCCGCACGGCGCGCACCGCCTGCACCCGCTTATAAACCTCTGGCATGGAACGCAACTCAGCCGCCGAAATGCCGACGAGCCAGAGGCACCAGCGCGGAATACTATTTATGAACTCTTCGGAACCGAGGAATGGGCGGAGCCACTTTGCGGCCTGTGGCTCGGCTTCGAGCAACTGCGCCTTAGCCTCGTCCGACAGCAGCAGATTACCCCCGTCGTTCGGCATGCTGCCAAAAACCATCGCGGGCACCGGGCAAATTGGTGCGCGCTGGCTTTCCATCAGCAAGTCTGCTGCATCGACCAGATACGGATTGATGCGCTTCGCATTGACCCGCCGGCCTTCCTCAGCGGCGATGTTATCCGAGTAATCGTAAATCACGCATTGCTCGGGCTGGCGCAACCCAAATCCGACGATCACACAATGCACGGCAGCGACGCCCTTGCCCTCATTGCTCCATCTGAAGGTCCGATGTGCAAAGCGAATATGGATACCGCCATTTAGCAGCGTGGGCCATAGGACAGCGACCTGCTCGCCTTGCGTGATCGAATTCGTCGACACAAACGCTACATCGACAGCCGGATTCTGCTGGATGTAGGCGAAGGCTTTTACATACCAAGCGGACACGTAATCCAGCACGCCGGCCGATTTGATGCCTTTGAACACCAAAGCCATGTCGTCTTTCTGCGACTGGCTCTGCTCCTTCTTTCCCACGAACGGCGGGTTGCCCATGACATACGAGCATTGGCCGGGCGGAATAATCGTCGCCCAATCGACGCGCAGTGCGTTGTCGCAGTGAATGTGCGGGGCATCGACGAGGGGGACGGTCGGGCGCGTGTTGCCGAAGCGCTCCGCCGCCTCTAGATTCATCTGGTGGTCCGTAATCCAAAGTGCCACCCTCGCGATGTGTGCCGCCGCCTCGTCGATCTCCAGGCCGTAAAACTGATTTACCCGCACCCTACACAGGGTCGAAACATCAAGCAGGCCGGGGCCTTGCCCGAAGTCCGCAAACAGCGCGGCGATTACATCGTTCTCCAATCGCCGGAGTTCCCGATATGCAATCACTAGGAAGTTCCCGCAGCCGCACGCCGGATCGAAGAAAGTCAGAGTCGGGAGCCGGTCATACAGCGCCTGCAACCGGGGCTTGCTGCGCCGCGCCCTCTCGAACTCGGCGCGCAAGTCATCCATGAATAGCGGATTGATGACCCGGAGAATGTTTCGCTCGGAAGTGTAGTGGGCGCCCAACTCGCGACGGCTCGCCTGCCGCTTTTCGTCCGGCGTGTGCGCTTCGAGCACCCCTTGAAACATCGCCCCGAAGATCGCAGGACTGATCCCGCTCCAATCCAATTCCGCGCACTTGACCAAGAGCGAGCGCATGTCCCGGTCGAACGACGGAATTCGGGTGCGCACGGAAAACAACGAACCGTTGATGTAAGCGAACGCGGCGAGCGCGTCGTCAAGGTTCGGAGATCGGTTCGCAGTGTCGGTGTCCAGCACGTCGAACAACAGCGACAGGTTCATTCCTGTGTCGTGTCCATCCTCATGGGTGCTCTCGACATAGCGGCGGAAGACTCCGTCATCACCAAAGATGCCAGTGTCGTCCGCGAAAAGGCAGAACAGCAGACGCGTCAAAAACACTTCCAGATCACGACCGCGAAAGTTCGCCTGTAACAGCGCTTCGTGCAGCCGCGAGACCGCATACGCCGCCTGTCGGTTGATCGGGGATTCCTCGACAGGTTCGGGAGCCGTCTTACCTTCGATGAGGAACCGGAACCATCCGGCGTGCTTGTGCAAATCTGCTAGCTTGCATTCAGCCTGTGTGTCCGCTTGCAGGTCGTAAAGACGGAACCGAGCAAAGTCCGACACGATGATGTAGCGCGGGCGCTCCCCCTCGGGCAAGGCTAGGAAGTAATCGGACGCTTGGGTGAAGGCTGATTTGAGGTCCTTGCCCTTGCTTTTATGCTCGACGATCAACAGTCCGGGGATGAATGAGTCGATGAAACCGCGCGACCCATCCAATTTGTCCACTGCCTTCTCGTAGATCGTTGCGGACTCAGGACGGATACCAAAGCACTCATAGAACCGTGCCCAGAACAACTTCGCGTCGGCGTTTTCGCGAGCCGCGTTCGTCCATGTCTTGGAGAATGCTTGCAAGGAACGTCGGATGTCTGGGAAGGACGGAGCCGTCATAGGATCGCATTCGATTAAGGGGTCGCACGATTGTAAGGCGAAAGCGCGACGGGACGACGCACGGCTCGGTATGTCTCTATGGTCAGTCGCAACCGAGTGACGATCATCCCGGTGGAGCGCGTCGCATTAAGTTGGCCGAGATCATTTGCTGCCCGGGATGAAACGTCATGCCAAACACGCGCCCACCCGTGCATGCCAATGCTGATAAGGTTTTTGGGCACGTAGATGTAAGCGGCCTACGAATTCATTTGAACCAGCCATGATCTACAAGAAGAGGCAATAAGGATTGGTTCGAGAGTGCGCAAAAAGCGAATCTCCTAGAAAAAACGCACCCTCGGGATGGGGTGCGTTTTGTCAACTGGCATCGATTTTCGTCGGAACCTTATACCTCCTGCGGTTCACGGGTTGGTGCAAGGATTGCCGGCCAGATAATCCACAAGATTGTTTCCTTGACCGAAGAGCTGCGCACTGTCGGTTTGATGACGGCTGACCTGGGTAGAGCCGCTATTCTTCCCTTGCAGCATCACCAGGGTCAGCGGCTGTCTGAACCACGCGTAGCCTTGGCTCTCGTTGATGTAGCCGGTCGGGATCGGCTCCGTCGCATTGCTACGCGACGTGACGTGTTCCAGCCCCTTCTGATACAGGCAGGCTAGCCTAGCCGGCACGGTGATTGTCTTGTTCGGCGGTGTGGCCTTCAACTCTTCGTATTGAGGGTAGCTCACGCAGCCGGTCATTGCGAATGTGGCGATCAGGGCGATCTTCTTCATGATCTTCTGCTCAGTGACGGACCTCATCTTCTGTCATGTAGCTGCCGGGACTCCTATGCGCGGCATGGTCCAGGTTGTCAAGGCACTTGCCTAACGCGATCATGTGAGCGTTTTGGAAGCTGGTCGCCTCGTCGTGCCCGTAGTTGTAGGCGAAGGTCATGATCCCGCCGATCCAGCTATTACGGGTCTCACCGTCGACGTTGGTCGGCAGCGGAGTCTTCCGGTTGCCGAAGCCAATCTCAGCCTCGACGGCCACCATCTGGCATAGCTCCGTCTTCTTCATCTCGTTTCCGTAGCTGGTGGCTTGTGCAGTGCTTGCAGCAAGACCGCAGAGCAGCACGACAGCAATCAATGCTGTAGGTTTCGTGCGATTTTCCACTTCCCCTCCGTGATTTCGCTTTCTTCTTTTCGCACTTACGCCACTTTTAGGGTGGCCATTATTAGGGTGTGGAGCAGATTATACGCGCACGACACCATCCGGCGGATGAGGAAACACACATCACTTCGGGAACGGTTCGGGGCGCGCGTTCGACATCTCCGTAAGTCCATGACGGACCTCAGCCAAGAGGCATTGGCGGACAAATGTGGGTTCGTGCGCAGCTATATGGGAAAAGTGGAAACAGGGAAGGCCAACCCCTCCCTTGATGCGATCCAGACGATTGCCGACGCTCTTGGAGTGAAGGTAGGAGCCCTGTTTGAAGAGACTGACTTGAGCGATTCGCCGCCGGCGCCCTAGTAGCGCGTCGGCAATTGCTCGCTCGGCCCCGTGCTAGACTTGCCCCATTCAAGTGTCCCAAGTGGGACGGATGCACTGACCGCCCGCAGCCCGAAACCCGCACGGGTGAACGATTACATGCCTAGTTGGTGGAGCCGGTGAACCTCCCGCCGGCTCCACCAAAACACCGCAGTACCAAAGATTACGAAAGACAATCTAAGCTGTTAATTTGACGGGCCTTCGGGCCCGTTTTCCATTGGTGCGCCGTTGTCGCGAGATCGTCGCTCGCCGTATCTGAAGGTCCTCGTAAAGCAAGGTGTCTGACTGCCCGGCATGCGGGCATTGCGCGGGCACCGCCTTGACCTCACGCCGACTTGCGAACGGCACTGGCACCAAGACATGTGAACACCAAGATGTTGCCTCCCTTGATGCATCGTGGAGATGCACGGCGGTCCTCTCCGTGGTGGTTCGGTCTACAAGATGTGATCTTGCGGGATGGACGCTACTATCCGACGCGTCTTGGGCAGACTCGCCAGGGTTCACTGACTGCAACCCCTCATTCTCAAGGGTCTACGGTCTGCCCCGGGTCAACTACTTGTAATACAGATCAATCACGACAGCGGCATTGAACGGCCCAGGGACGGATTTCTTGCGCCACACAAGCTGCGTGTCGAGACTGATGGAAGCAGGCGTTGAGCCGCTCATATCGGTCAGTTTGAACCAATCGTTGAAGGCCAGTTTTTCCTGAGTCGCTGAACGCAGGATCGATATCCCAACGGAGTCGTTTTTCTCCGGGACCAGCAAGCCGTCCACGACGGTGCCGGCCGTAGGCGTGAAGCGCGCGTTGACCGTGTACGGCGTCGTGCATGCACGTTGCAGATTCAGGTTGACGCGCTTGCTCGCGGCGACCGAACCCACCGTTGCATTCAATCCAAATACCTCGCCAAAGTCGACTGTCCCTGGCGTGACCGTAAGTTGGGGCGCGCACGGCACAAAACGAATGTTGCTCAGGCCTGTCAGCACATAGTTAAGGTTGTTGGTTGCCGGGTAATTCATCCCTCCGGCGCCATCCAACTGGAACACGTTATATGTCGCCAGGTTCGAGGCTTGTCCCGAAGTCGGTGTCGCGCCGTACTTTTCCACGAACACTGAAAAGGTCAGCGTGAATTGCGCTTTGCGCCACCCGGTGCAGTTTGCCCAAGTACATCCCTCATGGGAGCTATGCCAGGTATTGACCTTGCCGCTCGACTGCGTAATTTTGACGCCTTGATAGCGGATACCCACACGAATGCCTGTTCCGACACTTATGCTCCAAGGATTGAGATAAAAATAGATCCACTCCGACCCAATCTCCCGGTCGTCAGCGCAAAGAACGTAGATGGTTCTGGGCTTCGATTCCCAAATGATCGTTCCGTCGGGCGCATCTGCCGGCACGGCAAGGTCGGTGCCGAGCGCCTCGGTAATGATGGCGGTGTTCTTGCCATCGTCGGCCCAGCAGCTCACTGCAAAGCTCTTGGCCGGCAGCCATGCGAGCAACATCATTAGGAGCGAGAGCACTCTCGAAATATTCATCTTGGTATGCATGATTCGCGCTGGAATTTATTGAAGATCGACTTCGTGCGGAAACTGCAGCCCGATGTCGTTGATCTCGACGAATCGCATACGCAGCGGTCTGACGGCATGCGGCACCGTCGCGTCGAATGTTCGGGTCGCTCCGGGTTCAAGCAGCAGGTAGTCGGAAATGGGACGATGCCCGTCCTTCCATTGCAGATCCAGATCGATCAATGAGACATGAAACAGGCTGGCGTTGACCACTTCAATCTGGTCACCGTTGATCCGCCAGCGGAGCGTGGCGACGGCATCTGACACGCTGCCGCTCAGGGTTTTGGGACGATAGAACAGCTTCAGCCTTTGCTTGATAGCGAACTGAACCGTGTTTTGTTGCATCGGCTTGACCGGAATACCCATGATGTTCAGAAACAGCATCGATTCGCGGTCCGACGGCATCCCATGGCCCGCATAGAAAATGCGTATATCGCGGCTTCGATTCGGCTCGACCTTCAGCAACGGCTCTGCGATCGCAAACGGAATGGTCGGGTCATCCTCGTTATGGGCATCCGTGATCCAGCTCTGCACAAGAACGGGCAGATCGTCCAGATTGGTCACCGGCACAATGACGCTCTTGCTCGCTTCTTCATAGATCACACGGGTTCCGGTAATAGTCAGTGCAGCATTAGACGGCGCGATCAGCAGCAGTTGCATTGCTGCTGCAAGGAATGCCGGGGAACACGCAATCGCATGTCGCACTCGCTGGAAAGCGTTTGACGAGACATGCGAGAGCCGGATGGCAAAGGCATGCAGCGAAACTGGCCCGCTGGCCATGGGGCCGCTGGCCCTAAGTTTGGCCCGTCGCGCATCGCCATCGCGCCGAGCTTGGATTTCATTTGACTCGTTCAATTTGTCCTTTGACTCCTATTCAGACGATGCACGCGCACCGGCCACGTCAGCTGGACGCGCTAGGACGAAGGGGCCAAGCTCAAAGTGTCCGTGACAGATTTCGCTTTCGCTTTTGCACAGACAACCCGGACAAGCGATTTATGATCACCACGTAGAATCGGCATCGCGCATTTGCTTCCGGGTCGCACGCTAGTGCTCTTACAAGGCCCATCGATGGCCGTGCAGTGGAAAGACTGAACTTGCGGAAAGCTATCGGCACCGCAAGGTCTGTCGCTGGTAGTTGAGCGCGCCTTGCGCTTTAGGCAGCGCATAGGGCGCTTGACACTGCCCCTCCTTCCATTTCACGGCCAACGTGCCCTGATCCTGCGGGAGCAGCACAAATGCCTTGCCGCTCGGGTCCGCGATACCCAACTGTTTGCCGGTTTGCGAGTCCTTCACGCTGGCCCCGAAAGGCACCGGCTTGCCGTCAGCCTGTTCAAGCATGAACTGCGCGCGGCGACCGCTGTAGCCCTTGAAGGTCGCCTGCACGATGGCGCCGCGGCGCGGCACCACCTGCTTGACGGTATCTTCGAGTTCTACGTCCGCGCCCAGGTTATGCGTGTCTGGACGCAAAGCGTTCAAGCGGTACGGCTGTGCATAGGTCACCACCGCGTAACCGTTACGCCCAACCGCGGCACCGCGATCGGTACGCACATCTGTGCCCTTGAGGCCGTCCATCTTCATCAGCGCAAAGGTGTCGCCCACCGTGCGGCTCATGTTGACGCCGCCGCCATGCACCACGACCGCGCCCATGGCACTCACGCTGGCGGATTGGTAGTCCCGTGCGACATTGACGTTGGCCGAGAGCTGGCCCGCATCGGCGTCGTGCGTGATGCTGGCGCCCCCCGTGGCGCCCCGCCCGCGGCTGGTATAGCCGGCCTGCATCGCATACGACGTCCGCTCGCTCAGGAACCCATTCAGCCCGCTTTGGATGTTGGTGCCGCCGTTGCTGTTTTTGCTTACGTTGGTATAGGCACGCGGCGAATGCAGCTTGCCGCCCAACGGAATCGACATCGTCAACATGACCTGAGTGTTGTTGCCATAGCCGCCAAAGCGCGTATCTTTGGTCTGGCTCAGGCTCAGGTTGTAGCTGAGCTGGCGCCAATTGTTCCCGTAGCCGACGCTGACGCTGCGGCTGGCCCCCTCCTGATTCCAATAGGTCTGCTGGCTGACGTTCAGGTAGACGCTGCCATACCTGCGCTCGGGGCCTCCGAGGTCCTGGCTCGTCGTCAGGTCGATGCGCGAGCGGCTACGGCCGGATGGGATGCCCGTCGCATTGCTCAGATCGTTGACGTGATCGTTGAACGTACGATAGCCCGACGTCGAGTAACGATAAGCCGCCAGGGTGAAGTTGGTGTTGGTCCGCGTAAAGGTCTTGGCGTACAGGATTCGCACGCTCTGACCAATATCGCGCTTGCCCTGTGCGCGGCTGCTCGATTGCGTGATGTCAACTGATAGCGCGCCGATTGGCGTGTTTGTACCGGCGCCCACGTTAACGGCCTGGAAGTCGCGCGAAGCCTGGAAACCTCCTGCCACCGTGCTGTTGTCGGTCAAGCCGTAGACCAGCGACCCACTGACTAGGTTTGGCGATGTGTCTTGGTCACCGTTGTACTTGCCCGCCGCGAAGTTGTACTTCAATCGGCCCTTGCGAAGCATCAGCGGCAAGCTGGAGAACGCTTGATGAGTCACTCGCTTGGTGCCATCGGCCTCGATGATCGTAATTTCGAGGTCACCATTGGAGCCGGAGGGAAAGATATCGGTCAGTTGGAACGGACCGGGCGGCACGTTCGCGCGGTAGAGCACGTAGCCGCTCTGACGGACTTCCACAACCGCATTGGTGGCCGCCTGCCCTCGGATGACGGGCGCATACCCGCGTTCGCTATCGGGCAGCATGGCGTCGTCCGAGCCCACTTGCACGCCGCGAAAACGCACGCTGTCAAACAGTGTTGCGTCGGAATATTGCTCGCCCAGCGTCAGCTGGCCCTTGATCGCATCAAGATCGCGCTGCACTAACGTCCGGTTGCTCTTGAAGCGCGTCTGACCATCGTTGCTACCGCTCAGCGACGACTCGTTACGCAGTCGCCAGCGGCCGATGTTCACGCCGTTCTGCAGGCCAAAGTAATAGCTGCCGCTGTCGGGACCGATACGGCCATGGCCGTAGTTACCACTGAACTGATAATTGACATACCCAGCGGTGACACCTTCATCCCATAAGGCGGGATCCACGTAGCCACGCGCAGCACGCGACAGAAATGCCTGCGGAATACTCAGGTTGAGCCGGAGCCGGCCGGCGTCGAAATCGACCGCGGCATGCTCCATCAACTGCGGCAAGTCCAGGCACGCCGGGCTGTAGCGATCCAGCGGCGGCGTGATGGCACTCAGGTTGACGCCAAAATCCAGCAACAGTTGAGCGGTCAGGCACGGACGCAATTTGCCTTCGGCGCCATTCTGATGGAAGTCAATGTCGCGACGTCCGACCAGATCGCCATTGACTTGCACCTCGACGCGGTATGTGCCGGGCGGCACGCTGCTGCCCGAAGACAGAACGGCACTCAGGTCTGTAGGTCGGCCCTGTCCGTGAAGAAAGTTCGTATTGAACGCGAGCAGTGTTGGGGCAGCCTGCGCAACAAGCACATCACCCTCTGCGGCGCGCGCGCTGTTGAACATCGCCACACACAAAGCCAGATACATTGGGGTCGCGCTCGGACGAGCGGCAAGCGCTTTTCCATCGATCTTTCTGGGAAACCGTTTGGTGGTCGGGCGTTTAGACATCGCAATGCTCGCTTCTGGCTTTGAGAATCGGGGGTGTCACATAGGCAAGCTCCGCTACGGAGGGGTGCGGGCTGCTCCAACCCATGAGGGTGGAGAGATCGAATCCATCAGCTCGATCAGTTGCCGGCGGGAACCGGTGTGCTCAGTTGGTTGCCGCGGAGGACGACGCGATAGCTCTCGCGGCCGCCGTAGTCATTGATGACTTCGTAGCGCACCTCCGGTGCAGCGGCGGAGCCAGTCGGCAGCTTCACGGGCAGTACCAGCGTGGCACCGGGAGCAATCATGTTGGCATCGACAACCGGTTCGTCCGTGCCGCCTGCGTGCAGCTTGGCATCCACCACGGTGACGTGATACAGACTCGGGTTGCTCAGACGCAGCATGGCTTTCCCCGCGTCCTGGTTGAGCTGCCATTGCAGGCCCGCTGTGGCCTTCTGAGGATCGCCACCGAGACCAGCGGGTCGATAGAACACTTTGATGCGCTGGCGCACGGCCAGCTGCAGTACATTTTCGCTGCTGGCTGCCTGAGGAATCTCTTGCACGTTCAGCCAGAACGCTGACTCGCGATCGGCAGGCATGCCCACACCCTCATACAGCACGCGCAGCAGTTGCTGCTGTTTAGAACCCACCTTGGCCAAAGGCGGCGTGATGGCGAACGGAAGCTGTGTATCGGCCGCATCATCGAGTGGATCCAGCCACGACTGGATCAGCACATCAGCGCCCTCATTGCTGACCACCACGGAGCTTTCTTTGTTTTTGCCCTCAAAGATCATCCGCGTGGTACTCAAGGAAATACTGGCGTGACTTGCGGACGCAGCCAACGCGCACGCCAACGCCGCGCCAGCGGCGATTCGTTTTGCTTTCATATCCGGAAGTGCCTGTGAAGAGAAAGAGACGGCAGCAGATGAAGTTCCGCTGCCGATTGAAGCCAGCCGGACTGGCTGGCACTTGGCTTATTGGTAGCTCAGCGTGAACGGCAGGCTTGCGTTGGCAATACCGGGCTTGATCTTGGTCGGATCGGCAGCCACGTAAGCAGCGGCAAAGCGGACGTTGAGCGTACCGCCGCTTGCCGGCACATCGGTTTGTGCCAGGAGGTCACCGCTGCTCAGGTCGAACGCACTTGCGCTCGCGCCAGTACCTTCGTACACGGCAATGCTCACGCCCTGGGCGAAGCCGGCAGCGGTGTTGCCATTGTTGACGCGCAGCGTTTTCTTGTCAGCGCTGAGTTCTGCGGTCTTGCCTGCAAACTTCATGCTGACCTTGGCGCCCGTCTTGCAGACCACGTCAAAGTTGGCCGCGCCAGCGCCGTTCGTCAGGCGCTTCGGTGCGGCAAGCGTGCCTACGTCGTCGGCGGCAATGGTGCCCATGTTGACGTTGATGGTGCCTGCATCACCCGTGGCCGACGAAACCTTGCAGGTGTCATTGACAATCGAGCCTTGGAAGTTGATGACACCATCCACCGTGGTCGGCGTCGTCTGCGCCATTGCGACGGAAGACAGCACAGACATGGCGGCGCCCGCCACGAACAATTTCGCTTTCATTGACTTACCCTTTTGATTGAGACCGCAGCGTTCAGTGCTGGGACTTGGTCGAGAACAAATGCCTATCGAAGAAGGCAGGCGCAAGTATTCCAACCCAGGGCGCCACGCAATATCAGACTGCTCTGAAAAGCGTGCGAGATTGGTGCATTTCTTGGAATAACGCCTCTGGGTGGGAAGCGTGGGAGGCGCTCGATATCGCCTAGGACGCAGCAACCGGGGCAACGCTCACCACCCGTTACATGAACGGTTCGGCGGGATTCAAAGGGAGCACGATTGCCGTGCTGAATACAAGATCTCTGCCCCAACAGAAGCGCTGCCGTGAGCGCCGAACCCGCGACGACGAAACGACGCGCAGGCTTTACCGCTGGGCGTCGCTCACGCTGGCACCGTTTTCACCAGCGGCCGCGTTGGGCGGGTTCAAAGACAGCAACTCTGCAAACAGTTCGTCAGTGCCCGGTTGCGCACCGCCCGCTGTGGACGAAAGCCGGCGCTCGATCTCGGCGGCCACGTCGCGCGTGCGAGAATGTCCGACCACCGCTGCGGCACCCCTAATCCGGTGTGCGGCGTGGCGTGCCAATCCGACGTCATGATCACGCAGTGCAAGCCGGAGCGTCTCCATATCTGCCTGCAGGGTGTCGCGGTAGATGGCCTCCAACCCCGCCGAGGGTGGGTCGTGCTCCGCAGGCATGGCACCCGACGCATCGTCGCCGTGCGCGCACCATAGCTCGATCATCTCGCGCAAGGCGGCAAGGCGCAGCGGCTTTGACAGAACGCCGTCCATGCCGCTGTCAAAGCACTGGGCGCGGTGCGCGTCGTCTGTCGCAGCGGAAATGGCGATGATCGGCGTGCGTGTCGCCGCGCGCTGCTGCTCGATCTCGCGCATGCGCCGGGCGACGGCGTATCCGTCGATGCCCGGCAGGTTGCAGTCGAGCAGCACCATGTCGAACGCCGTCGCCCCGAACATATCGAGCGCCACCTCCCCTGTTCCGGCGACGGTCGACCTGCACGCCAGTGCGTCCAACTGATGCTGGATCGCGTGCTGCACCGCCTCGTGATCATCGACGACGAGCACGAGCGGTCCTTCCTGTGCCTGCGGCAACGGCATATCGGCTCTCGGCTTGTGGCCGCGCCTTGGCGCCGCAGCGCTCTCCATCGGCGTCTGCTGCGAGGCCGCACGTGTCTGCGGCGCTCCAGTGGGCAGCATGACGGTGAACACGGTGCCGACCTCCGGGCTGCTGCTGACTGTGATCGCGCCCTTCATCAGGTCGACCAGTTCGCGGCAAATGGCCAGGCCGAGTCCGCTGCCGCTCGCCCCGCGATTGCCCGGGCTTTCCACACGCGCGTACGGGTCAAAGATGTTGCGTTGGCGCTCGGGAGGAATGCCCATGCCCGTGTCCCGGACTTCGAGCACCAGCGTACCGGCACCAGGATGCTTTCCTCCCAGGTAGTCGATGCGCAAGACCACCTTGCCGACGTCCGTAAACTTGATCGCATTCACCAACAGATTCAGAACGATCTGCCGCACGCGCGTGGCGTCGATGTCCGCGCTGAAGCCCGGCGGGCATGCCACGTCAAGGGACAAGGCCAGATGCTTTTCGTCCGCACGCCAACGGACCATGTCGAGCGTCTGTTGGGCCCATGATCCGATCACGGTTGGCCTGGGCGCAAGTTGGACACTGCGGGATTCGAGGCGCGAGTATTCAAGAACATCATCGAGCAGCGCCAACAGGGTCTCGGACGCTGAGATCGCTGCATCGGCGCGACTGGCCTGTTGCCCCGTCAACTGCGAGCGCTGCAGCAGTTCCAGCGACGAGAGGATCGTGTGCATGGGCGTGCGGATCTCGTGGCTGATGAATGCCAAGAACATCGCCTTGTCGCGCTCGCTGCGGACGGCGGCTATGCGCGCGCGCCAAAGCACGTACGCCAGCATCGCGAAGGCCAGCATCACACCTGCGACCAAAGCGACCTGTCGCCACCGGTAATGCAGGATCGAGGCGAGTGAAGGCGCACCATAGTCGGTCGTTTCCTGCCACCGATGGCGGATGGCATCAGCGTCCGACGCCGAAATGGAAGTCAGCGATTTGCCCAGAATCGAGGCGAGCACGGCGTTGTCCTCGCGCGTCACCATGGCAAGGGCATAAGGCCGGTCCCAGATGCTGCCAGAGAGAAAGAGCCGGCCCTTGAATCGGCGCTGCAGTTGCGGGAGGATCGACGCATCCGTGCCGAGCGCTGCATCGGCTTGCCCGTCGGCGACAGCCTCCAGCGCGTCGGACTCCTCCTGGAACGTCAGCACGGTCAACGGCACGCCGCCGTGGCGGATGGCCAGTTCAAGACCGCCGCCGCCTTTGACTGCCACGCGCTTGCCACCCAACTGTGCGAAACCGGCAAAGAGGTTTTCACGCTCGGCCGTGATGATTACGATGGTCCCGACGTAGTACGGCGGCGTCGCAAGAAAGCCTTCGCGGCCCGGTGCCGCTTCTTCGTCCTTGCTCCAATCGGGCAACATGTCGACCGTGCCGGACTTCAATGCCGCGACCGACCCTTTCCAGCATGCGCCGTCGACGTATTCGAAGCGCAGGCCGCTGAGTTCGGAAACTGCGTCGAGAAACGACGGGACAATCCCGACCACCTTGCCTGCATCGACAAACTCGAACGGACGCCAGTGCTCGTCGACGCAGGTGCGAACAACCGGATGCGCGGCGATCCACGCGTGCTCCTCGGGCGTGAACAGCGAGGTCGCGGCCGCGTGGCTGCCGGCGGACATCAAGCCCAGCCATACGCCCAGGATCAGCGCGCGCACCGCCGCCGCTACATTGTTCACATCATCCCCAGTCGCCATATCGGAATCGATTGCATCGGCGCGTCGCACTCGCGATGTTACCGATCTTGCCAATTCAGAAGCTTAATTCAGTCCAAAGCCTGGAGCACTGGAAAGTTCAACTGCCGGGCGCGTGGACGGGCGAGTGAAAGCCTGACACGACCGTCTTCTGATGGGTGAGCGTACCGTCTTCAGGCACCCGATTTGGCGATGGGCGTTGCTCGTTAGGCCGGTTTGCGGATCGGCTTCTCGCTACTCGCATCCCCGGGAACGTCGACGGTCGGGGTGCTCAAACGGATGTCTGGCGCTCGATGCAAAGCAGTAGCGCGCCCGCCGCCAACCCGGCCAGATGCGCAGCCGCAAGCGGCGGCGCGCCCAACCATGCCATCACATCGGCGTTGCCCGTGTCCAGCCACTGCCAGAGCGCCCGTGCCACGAACGCAAGCAGTACGAGGGCTGCAATCGGCTCGCCACGCGCACGTGGCAGCAAGGCGACCACGGCCAGACCGCATGCGATGCCCGAGAACCCGGCATAGTGCTGCAGCCCGGGCAACGCGAAAAAAAGCACGAAACCGATCGACGCCGCAAGCCACAGGCAGCAGCGCCACACGCATAGCGACGCGGGAAGAATGACCGCCAGCACGACGAGACCACCGACATTGAGCAGGCAATGCGCCCAGGTGAAATGGACGAAGTGCCCGGAGACCAGCCGCCAGACTTCACCAGACGCGATGGAGGCGCGTTCGTAGCGCAGCGCAGCGCATCCGCGACGGTGGCGCCGCCGGCCTGCAAGGCGAGCATCAGCAGCGCGACCGCAAGAAACCCAGGATGCACTCGGCCGCGCGACCACCACGCTGGATGGCGAAGAGCCGGGATGCTCAGGCGTGCCACGCGCGACGCCGCACCAGGGCCACCACACCGACCCCTAGCACAAGCCCCACAAGGGGATCCACCGCACCCGCACCCGATGCCCCGGCACTGCCAGCGCCGCTCCCCGTAGCAACATCGCTTTCAGGAGCCGTGCCCCCACCGGCCGCCTGCGTGTTGAGTGCGAGGTCGACGAGCACCGGATCGTGATCCGAGGAGCGATATGCATCCGGAGCGTAGAACGTCTGTTGCTGCTCGGCGCTCTTGTAGGCGAACGAGTATTCCAGCGCAATCGGTTCGTCGGCGTTGATATGCCACTCGTGCACGGCGCGTACACGCTCAGCCAAGCCGGAGGTGGCAAGCGCATGGTCGATGTAGCCGGATTCGCCGCCGTAGACGTAGCTGTAGGCATCCTTGCCGACGAACTTCTCCACCATGTCGGCATATCCCTTGTCGGCAAGCAGCAAGACGGGGTCTTCCTTGGCATAGCTGTTGAGGTCACCGATGAGCAGCTTGCCTACGTCGGACACGCCAGTCGGAGCGGTTGCCAGCCAATCGGCGATCAGCGCGGCAGCGCGCACGCGCGTTGGGTTCCAGCAGCTCTGGCCGTCGCCCTGGTCGGCATCCTTGCCGGTGGCACCTGTGCAGCCCTTGGACTTGAGGTGATTCACCACCACGGTGAAGTTCTGCGCGCCACCCACGCGGCGGAAGCTGCGCGCCAGCGGCTGGCGGTTCTTGTCGTCGATAGCCAGCGTCGCCGGCACGCCGACGGGCTGCACGGTGCGGCTGTTGTAGACCATCGCCACCGTGATCGCATCGCTGCCCAGCTTCGGCACGCCAGGATCGACGTAGCGCCAGTCGGCGCCAAGCTGGCTTGTTAGGCGGCGGATGGCGCTGAGTTCACCGTAGCCGTCATTCTCGATTTCCATCAGGCCAACCACATCGGCATCGAGCGCGCGGATCGCCGCAACAATCTTGGCTTCCTGCCGCTCGAACTCGGCCTGCGTCTTTGCCCCTCGGTTGTTCGGATCGTCGAAGCCGGCGCCCTTTCCGTCGCCGTTGAAGTAATTCAGCACGTTGAAGGAAGCTACCCGCACGTCCGCCTGAGCGTGCCGTGCGGGCGCCCCTGCGCGTGAATTGGCGGCGGCATTGAATGCCGGCGCGGCGGCCCCCGGCACCGGCTGCAGACGCCACGCGTTGTAGCGCTTTTCCAGCACGCCCCGCACACCGCTGACCGTATAGCCGGCGCGCAGGGGGTTGGTCGCCGACAAGCCCGGCGTCGGGTACCGCACGCTGCCGGGATTCTGCTGGTTGGAACCATCGTCGAGCACGAGGCGGTTCAGCGCATTGGCCGCCGCCTGCGCCGCTGCGCCATTGGACGGCGCGACGACATTGGTCGGCAACGGCAGGCGCCCGTTGCTCAGCAGGATGCTGCCGTAGCGCCCCAGTTCGTAGGTTTCGCTCACCGTCAGCGTCTGCGGCAGGCGCACGAGCATCCCCTCGTACGCCGACAGTGTGCGGGCATCGGCCACGGGAAGCGTCACGTCGACCGGTGTCACGTTGTAGCCGCTGCCGCAACTGGCCATGCCGTTGGTAGCGAGCGTCAGTTGGGTCTGGCCGTACTTTTCCTCAACCTTGCCGACCAGGTGAACCAAGTCGCCCGCGCGTGCCATCACCCCGGGTGCGTAGATGAAGAGTCCTTCGGACACGCCGGGCAGCTTGCGGCGCTGGGGGTCCGGCTGCTGCACGAAGAAGCCGCTGAAGCCGTTGGCACCGCTGTAGTCGGCGGTCACGACCGCTTCGATCTCGACGTTCTGCCCAGCCAGCGGCGACGTCGTCGCCCCGCCCTGAACATCTGCCAGATGCGTGGCAGGCGCGCCGCACGTCGCCATGGCAGGCGGTGGTGTGACCGTGCCCTGCCCGTTGTAGAGGCCCAGGTCGGAAAAGTCGTCGACGTTGAATGCATCCCACTGCACGGACGGATCAAACGCAGCGGAGATGTCCGCGTCGCCCTGCTTTACCGTGCCCTTGCGGCGCAGAGTGTGGTCCTTGGTGCCGGCGCTGGCGGTACCCCAGAAGCCGGACGGGGGTTGATAGCCGACCTGGCCGATGCGATCCACAACGACGCCGGAACGCGTCAGCGCCAGCGCGTCGTCGCCGTTGAAGGAGAACGCCGCAGTCTGGTTGACGCGGGTGCCGAGCACGCTGGCCAGCGTGCTGTGAGCCATCACATGCACGGAACCCGGCGCCAACCTGCCTGAGAGTGAGAACGAGGCGGTAGGCGTACTGCCGCCGTTGTTGTACTGCTCGATCTTGTAGACCGACAGATCGGCCTCTGCGGCGTCCGGGTTGTAGATTTCAATGGCCTTGTTGTTCGAGCTGCCTTCTACGTATTCGCTGATGAGGAGCTCGGCATGAGCAGGCAGCGCCATGAACAGCACGGCGGGAAGGAGGAAATGCAGGTGCATGGGGGATCAGGGGGTGGGGGATGGAATGGTTTAGGCATACCTTTAACAACGCCGATGACGTATGCATGGCGCGCGGCCGCCGATCGTTCAGCATTCTGTAAGGCACCCTCTCCCAGAAGCCCGCTCTCACCAAAAAATGAAAAACCCGCGACGCTTTCGCAGTCGCGGGTTTTTCACGCAGCGGAGGGATGTCCTAACCGCCGATCGTCACATTGAAGACGAGACCATCCGGCCTCACCAGGTAGTAGCCGCCGTCCACGCCGACCCAGTGGTAACCGCGCGGCGGGGGCGAAAGACGATGCTCGCGCCAGTCGTCGATGATGTATTGGCGATCGCGGTATTCAGGCGGAATGCGCTCACCCCGATTCCATCGGTGGGCCATTTCGCGATCGGCGCGGCGATCCATGTCGACACGTTCGTCGTGGCGGTCGCGGTCCCAGCGGTGATCGCGGTCTTGCGCATGGCCGACCAGCGGAGCGAGTGCCGATACAGCCAGCATCAATGACATCAGGAACTTAGCTTTTTGCATGGAGTGCTCCCTTAAAGCGTCCGGACATGCCGAACCTTGTTTCCACTCTATGCCGCACTTGGCTGCAGGCTGTGACAATCCGCGTTAAGGATGTAACAGACAATTTTTCTGTGCGCTGTACGCCGCGTACGTCATCCAGTCGTCGCGCAGTCCGTATGAGGACCAATACAGAATCGCTGAAATTTGTGATTTTCTGTACCTGTTGGGCGATTGGCGACGGGTGCTAGCCTGCAAGCTCTTCGTCCTCGCCGCTGACATCGAGCCCGCTATGCCTACCCTCACCAACCTGCTCACCTTTGCCCTGGTTGCTCTCGGCATGGTGCTGACGCCCGGCCCGAACATGATCTATCTGATCTCCCGTTCGATCTGCCAGGGGCGCAACGCCGGGCTGGTGTCGCTGGCGGGCATCGCCACGGGCTTTGTCTTCTACATGCTGTGCGCGGCATTCGGCATCACAGCCTTGCTGATGGCCGTGCCGTTTGCCTACGATGCGCTGCGCTTTGGCGGCGCGATCTACCTGCTGTATCTGGCCTGGCAAGCCGTGCGCCCGGGTGGCCGCGCGCCATTCCAGGTGCGGGAGCTGCCTGTGGACAGCCCGCGCAAGCTGTACACGATGGGCTTGCTGACCAGCATGCTCAACCCCAAGGTGGCAGTGCTCTATCTGTCGCTGCTGCCGCAGTTCATCGAGCCGGCGCATGGCAGCGTGCTGGTGCAGTCGGTCTGCCTGGGGCTCACACAGATCTGCGTGAGCGTGACCGTCAATTCGATGATCGCCGCGACTGCGGGCAGCATCGCCGCGTTCCTCTCGCGCAAGCCGAGCTGGCTGTCGGTTCAGCGCTACCTGATGGGCACCGTGCTGACCAGTCTGGCGCTGCGCATGGCGATGGAAGCCCGCAAGTAAGCCACGCCAATTCGCGAAACGATCCGCAGCCAATGAAAACGGGGCGATCCGGCCAAACCGGATCGCCCCGTTTTCATTGAACGCCCTACCCGATCAGCGGCGGCGCATGTAGAACGTGAACACTTTGTCCTGCTCGCTGTGCTCCAGCAGCTCGTTGCCGGTTTGCTTGGCGAATGCCTGGAAGTCCCGCGTGGCGCCGGGGTCAGTGGCAAGAATCTTGAGCACGTCGCCGCTTTGCATGTCGGCAAGCGCCTTCTTCGTGCGCAGGATGGGCAGCGGGCAATTCAGGCCGCGCGCGTCGATTTCCTTCTGAAACTCCATGTCTTCCTCAGTGGTACGGGCAAGCGGCGCAGTGCCGCTCGCATCAGTCATTCCGGGATTGTAACGAGCCGCGTGGGCTGCCACTGGCGCGGCGGCGGCTCGGCCGGTTCGCCGGTACGGATGTCGATGTAGCTGACGGGCAGGCCGCGCGCGGTCAGGAAATCAGCAACGGCATACCCGGTGCCGGCCGTCCACGGACGGACTTTCTCAAACGGCTTCAGACGGTACTCGACGAGTTCTTCCGACAGCGCGATTTCGCCATCGGCCACCACGTGGTACGCAATGATCAGCTCATTCTTGCGG
>Ga0209759_1000773_pt1 | contig 26972 bp, 16 predicted proteins | sample AraplaCL_Col_mMS_FD_184261 | JGI IMG/M metagenome (GOLD analysis project Ga0209759, IMG submission 184261) | Arabidopsis root microbial communities from the University of North Carolina, USA - plate scrape CL_Col_mMS (SPAdes) (version 2) | ecosystem: Host-associated > Plants > Roots >...
AGTCCGAGCACGAGTCCGAGCGCGCCGAGCGACAACTGGCCGCCGCCGATGCACAGACCGACCACGGTCACGAACCACAGCGTCGCGGCCGTCGTCACGCCGGATACGAGGCCGTCGCGATGCAGGATCGCGCCGCCGCCGATAAAGCCCATCCCGGTCAGGATGCCGAGCGGCAGGCGCATCAGGTCGAGCACCGAGAACGCGCCCTGCGGCTTGCCGGCCTGCAGCAGCAACGCATTGACCTGAAGCATCGACAGGCACGCGGCAAGGCAGACGAGGATCGTCGTGCGCAGCCCGGCCGTCTTGCCGGATTCGCTGCGATCGAGACCGATCAGCCCGCCCGCGACCAGCGCGAGGGCGATCCTGACGAGGACCGCATCCCACTGAAGTACGACCGGCATCGGCTCCATGCGCGCCTTCCTCCCAATCCGTCATGTGTGACACGTCGCGGTGCGGCCGCGGGCGGCGCTTGCGGGGCGCAAGGTTCGGGCCCGACCTGTTTGTGGAATGACGGACGCGCGCCGCGCGGGCCGTCGACGACGACGCTGGCCCACTGACCGTGATCGCCGCCGGCGGATAACCGTCGGCGCCATGCGTCCTCGCCGGCCCGGCCGGCTCGACACTTTTTCGTATTCGATTGGATACGAAGGCGGTTTCAACATACAGCTCTACGAGATTTTGTTCCCGTTCGGGTACGAAACGATGTTCCGAGTCCTTTTACTGGACTTTCGTTCCTGTACGGATACGAAATGATGCCCGGGCCGCCGAGTTGTGCAATACTGTTCCCGATCAGATACGAAGTACGGAGAACGTCATGTCGGAGTCCCAGTCCGTCGACACGATCGGCGCGCTCGCCCATCTCATCCGCGCGGCGCGGCTCCAGCAGGGGTTCACGCGCGACGAACTCGCGAACGCGACCGGGCTGTCGCCGAAATTCATCAGCCAGGTGGAAGCCGGCAAGCCGACCGCGCAAATCGGCAAGGTCATGATGCTGCTCGGCGAGCTGGGCGTGCGCCTGTACGCCGAGTCGTCGGTCGAGATTTCGGAAGCCACTGCGCTGAAGGCCGCGCAACGCCGCAGGAGCAGCCATGGCGGCTAGAAAGCTGATCGCCTCCGCCAACGGCGAGCGCATGGGCACGCTGACCGACGACAAAGGCATCTGGTCGTTCGCGTACGACCCGCAATGGCTCGCGTCCCCGACCGCCTATCCGCTGTCGCCGGCGTTCGCGCTGCGCGCCGGCACCTTCACCGATACGTCTACCGATCGCCCGGTCCAGTGGTTCTTCGACAACCTGCTGCCGGAGGAAGGCATGCGCACGTCGCTCGCGCGCGAGGCGAAGGTCGATGCCGCCGACGCGTGGGGCCTGCTCGCGTACTTCGGGCGCGAATCGGCCGGCGCGCTGACGCTGCTGGCCGACGGCGAACAGGAAGCGCCCGGCAGCCTGCAGCCACTGCCGCTCGACGAGCTCGAACGCCGGATCCAGGCAATGCCCGAGCGCGCGCTGACGGCCACCGCACCCAAGCGCATGTCGGCGGCCGGCGCGCAGCAGAAGCTGCTGGTGGTGCTGCGCGGCAACGCATCCGACTACACGCTGTACGAGCCGGTCGGCAGCGAGCCGTCGATGCACCTGCTCAAGCCGGACATGCGCGCGGCCGGCTACCCGCACTCGGCGATCAACGAATTCTTCTGCATGAAGCTCGCGAAGCGGATGGGGCTCGACGTGCCCGACGTGCACTTCCTGCGCGCGCCATCCGCGTGCTACGTGATCAACCGGTTCGACCGCGACGTCGCGTCGGCGCCGGCCGGGCGCGTGCATACGATCGACGCGATGCAGCTGCTCAACTACGACCGCGGCTTCAAGTACCAGCGCGCGAATGCGCAGGAGCTTGCCCGCGCGATCGACCGCACCAGCACGCGCGCGCTGGCACGCCTGTCGGTATTCCGCTGGACCGTGTTCAACGTGGTGGTCGGCAATGCCGACGCGCACCTGAAGAACCTGTCGTTCTTCGTCGACGCGCGTGGTTACCGGCTTGCGCCGTTCTATGACATCGTCAGCACGGTCGTGTATCACACGCCGACGCACCGGCCCGACCATCGTGGCGATCATTGGCCGCACTGCGAACTGACGATGCCGCTCGGCACCGCGACGCGATTTGTCGATATCGATGTGGATGCGCTGATCGCGTTCGGACAGGCAATCGGGCTCAGGGACAAGGCGGCGGAGAGCGAGCTGCGGCGCTTTCTCGAACCGCTCGATCGCCACGTCGCGCAAACGCTCGATGACGTGCGGGCAATCGCGCGCCCGGACGCCGGCGAGACGCGGTTGCTGAATTCGATCGCGGCGATGCCGATCGCCGAGATGGGGCGCGCGCTTCGGCGGACGCGCGATTGAGCAGGGATGCGCAGGCGGCGTCCGCCCTGCATCCTGCTCCGATCTCGTCCGGGACTTCGACGCCCGCGCGCCACGCACCTAAATACCGCAGCGCCGCCCCTTCCGACCGAACATGCCAGAGGGTCGGCCGGGATTCGCGAAATTTTCGCCAAAAAGTACTTAAGCGGCTGATTTAAACGAAAAATATATTGACGGGTCGAGCGGCGAAGCTTTGCGATGAAGGCCCAGCAGATATGACCCGAGCCGATTGATGTGGTCGCGGCGATACGGCGACAGCGCCTGCAGTACGTCGGCGTCGACGGGATGCCCCTTCTCCTGCAGCGCTTTCAGCGTCCTCGACATCCATTGCACGTTGTAGAGGATCACCATGTTCGCGACAAGCTGGTTGTATTTGATGACCTTGCGCTGCTCGTGCCGGAGATTTTCCGCAATGACTTCGCCGCCGAACATCAGCCATTTCGAGAAGTCGTTGAACTGCTCGCTCTTGTTGGTCGCCGCGTGAATCGTTTGGCGCATCTCCGGGTCGTTGATGTAGCGCAGCAGGAACATCGTCCGGATCACGCGACCGAGCTCGCGAAACGCGAAGTACAGCTTGTTCTTCACACTCCCAGAGCCGAGCCGTCGCAGGATCGTCGAGGGCGTCATTCGGCCGGCCTTGATTGAGATCGCGACGCGGAGCATGTCCGGGAAATGCCGCTCGATCAAGGACCAATCGATGCTTGCGCGAAACAGTGACTCGATGTGTTTGTAGCGTCGGCGGCGATCGGGCTAGTAGCGCGGCGGCGTTGCTGCTGAATGACGCCGAAGGCGACGCCGGAGACATCGGGTTGCCGCGTATGGGATGATGCCGGCCTCTCAGGTTCTGGCCGGGTTCCCCGACCTGCTGGAACATTTTCAAGCCGACGCGTTTGCGTCGGCTTTTTTTCGTTCGGCTTTCCGCTGCACGCCAGCAACGTGCCTCGTCAATCGGACGCGTCTGAAAACCGGAATTTGTCTTTTTCCGTCAACGGCTTAGCAATTGTTGACAGTCGTCTTTCGGGGATTTAGTAAGCTCGCGCAAAATAATCCAACGAATAGGCGCGGGCCGCGTCGGCAAGAATGAACAAAAATACACACCGCCTGGTGTATTCCAGGCTTCGGGGTATGGTGGTGGCCGTTGCGGAGACGGCGACGGCTGAGGGCAAATCGGCAACCGGCGAGGCGCGCGCACGGCGGCGCTCATCGATGTCGGGCACACGCGCCGTAGTCGCGGGCGTTGCCGCGTTCGGCATGCTGCCTGCCCTGTCCGATGCGCAGATCGTTCCGACGCCGGGCACCAGCACGCATGTGATCCAGACGCCGAACGGCTTGCCTCAGGTCAACGTGGCGCGTCCCTCGAGTGCAGGCGTATCGGTCAACACCTACAACCAGTTCGACGTCTCGCGCGCCGGCGCGATCCTGAACAACTCGGCCACGATGGTCCAGACCCAGCAGGCGGGCTGGATCAACGGCAACCCGAATTATGGCGCGGGCCAAGCCGCCCGGATCATCGTCAACCAGGTCAACAGCCAGAACCCTTCCCAAATTCGCGGCGCTTTGGAGATCGCCGGCGCTCGAGCGGAGCTTGTCCTAGCGAATCCTTCGGGCATTTTTCTCGATGGGGCGTCCTTTATCAATACCAGTCGCGCGACCCTGACCACGGGCGTGCCGTACTACGGTGCCGACGGCTCACTTGCCGGCTACAACGTCAACCGGGGGCTCGTGACGGTCGCCGGCGCGGGCCTGAACGCGTCGAACATCGACGGGGTCGATCTGATTGCGCGCGCGGTGCAGGTGAACGCCGCTGTCTACGCGAAGAACCTGAACGTGATTGCCGGCGCGGCCCAGGTCAACCACGACACGCTCGCCGCGACGCCGATCGCCGGCGACGGCCCCGCCCCGTCGGTCGCGATCGACGTGAGCCAGTTGGGCGGTATGTATAGTGATCGGATCTTCCTCGCGTCGAACGAGTTCGGTGTGGGGGTGGCCAACGCCGGCACGATCGCCGCACAGGCCGGTGACCTGACGCTGCAGTCGAACGGCCGGCTCGTGCTGACGGGCAAGACCACGGCGAGCGGCAACCTCGCACTGTCGGCTGCCGGTGGCATCCAGAACAGCGGCACGACATACGCGCAACAGTCGGCGTCGGTGAATACCGCCGCCGATCTGACGAACACCGGGACACTCGCCGCGCAACAGAATACGACCGTGAACGCGGGCAGCGTCAACTCGACGGGCACGCTCGGCGCGGGCGTGAACAACGACGGCTCCGTCGGACGTGGCGGCGATCTGAACGTGACGGCGTCGGGCCAGCTGAGCGCGACCGGCCAGAACGTCGCGGGCGGCAATGCGTCGCTGACCGGCGGCAACGTGAATCTCTCCGGTAGCCAGACCGCGGCGAACGGCAATCTGTCGCTGAGCGCGACAGCCGGCGATGTGAATCTCGCAAACGCGACGACGAGCGCCCAAGGGGCTGTCTCGGCGAACGCGTCGGGCACGGTGATCAACGATCACGGCAGCCTGTCGAGCGGCGGCAGCACCACGCTTTCCGGCGGCAGCCTCTCGAACCAGGGCGGCAAGGTCTCGTCGCAAGGCCCGCTGTCGGTCAACGTGGCCGGCCAGGTTGCCAACCAGTCCGGCGAACTGGTCTCCGAAAGCACGGCGGACGTGCGCGGTGGCGCCATCGCGAACAATCAAGGCACCATCCAGAGCGCCGGGCACGCGTCGGTTGACGGGATCACGATCGACAACACGGCGGGCCGAATCACTTCGCTGAACGGTGACGGGCTGACGCTGAGCGCAACCGGTCAACTGACGAACGCGGCGGGTACGACGGCAAACGGTGCGCAAGGCGGCGTCATCGGCGGCAACGGTGACGTGTCGGTCCAGGGCGCAAACGTTGACAACCGCGGCGCGATCACGTCCAATACGAATCTCCGTGTTGCGGGCCAGTCGGTCGACAACGGTAGCGGCACCCTGCAGGCCGCCCAGGCCGTCGTGGTCGATGCCGACGCGCACCTGGCGAACAGCGGTGGTTCGATTGTCGGCCAGACGGCGACGCTCAGCGGCACGACGCTCGACAACAGCACCGGCACCGTGCAGGCTGCTCAGGTCTCGTTGAACGCAACCGATGTCGTGAACCACGGCGGCACCATCACGCAGACCGGCGCCGGCGCAATGGCCGTCAACGTGTCGGGCACGTTCGACAATTCCAGCCGCGGCACGCTGCAGACCAATAGCACCGACCTGACGCTCGCGCCAGCAGTGCTGAAGAACGACGGCGGCACCATCACCCATGCCGGCACCGGCGCGCTGACGCTCGGCAGCCAATCCGGCTCGCTATCAAACGTCGGCGGCTCGATCGCGAGTAACGGCCGAGTCGTCGCGCAAACCGGCACGCTGAACAACGCGTCGGGCTCGATCAGCGCGCAGAACGGATTGGCGGCAACCGTCGCCGGCACGCTGAACAATGCAGGCGGCAAGCTGTTGTCGAACACGGACGTGAGCGTCACCAGCGGTACGCTGGCGAATGACAGCGGTCAGATCGGCGCCAGCACGAACGCGACGATCCACACGGGTTCGATGACGAACCAGAGTGGCTCGATCGTCGCGCCGAACCTGTCGGTCACGGCCGATTCGACGCTCGACAACAGCAGCGGCAAACTCGAAGCGAACCAGCTCACGCTGACAGCCGCGAACCTCGCGAACCGCGGCGGCACCATCACGCAGTACGGTTCGTCGGCGATGGGCATGAACGTCATCGGCACGCTCGACAACTCGGCCGCCGGCGTAATCCAGACCAACAGTACGGACCTGACGCTCACGCCGGCCGAGCTGAACAACGCGGGCGGCACCATTACGCATGCCGGCGCGGGCACGCTGACAATCGCACCGGGCAACGGAGCCAGCGCGCTGAACAACGCGTCGGGCACCATCGTGACGAAGGGGCAAGCCGTCGTCAACGCCAGCAGCTGGAACAATGCGAGCGGCATCCTGGCGGCGCAACGCGGCATCAACGCCACGATTTCGGGCGACGTGAACAACGCGCAGGGACTGCTGCGGTCGGATACCTCGTTCTCGCTGACGAGCGGCGGCGCTCTGTCGAACCGCAGCGGCCACATTCAGGCCGGGCAATCGACCGCGGGCGATGCCAGTACGCTCAACATTAAATCGGCCTCGATCAACAATGCGGACGGCGCCATTGTCGACCTCGGCGCCGGCAAGATGACCGTACAGGGCGGCAGCCAGATCACGAACAGCCACGCCGGCGGCGTATCGGGCATGGGCGCCATCACCGGCAACGGCGACGTGACGGTCAGCGCGGCGTCGATCAGCAACACGCAGGGCGGCCAGCTCAGCGGCGCTGCGCTGCATGTCCAGGGCAATACCCTCGACAACAGCGGCGGCACCATTGGCAATGTCGCGAACTCGAGCGGCAATGTCGACGTGACGACGAGCGGCGCGATCACCAACGCGAGCGGGCAAATCAGCTCGACGCACGACCTGACGGTGACGGCGGCGACGCTGCAAGGCGGTGGCACCTACAGCGCCGCGCATGACGCGAACGTGAACCTGCAGGGCGATTACACGGCGGCGGCCGACACGCAGTTCAACGTCGGGCACGATCTCGCCTTCACGCTGCCCGGCACCTTCACGAACAATGCGAACCTGCAGTCTGTCAACGACCTGAGTGTCAATGCGGGCAATATCGTGAACGTCGGTGCCTTGACGGCTGGCGGCCTGCTGCACACGCAATCGGCCAACCTGACCAATACGGGTGCACTCGTGGGTGCCAGCGCGTCACTCAACGCAACGGGTACGATCTCGAACCTCGGACCGACCGCGCTGATTGGCGCATCGGACAGCAACGGCACGCTCGAGCTCCTCGCGCACGACATCGAGAACCGCGACGACACGAGCGCGGCCGATACGATGGCCACGACCGCCATCTTCGGCATGGGCAAGGTCGTGCTGGCGGGCGGCAAGGACTCGAGCGGCAACTACACGAACGCGGCGCTGGTGAACAACGCGTCGGCGCTGATCCAGTCGGGCGGTAACATGGAGCTGCACGCCGACAAGATCACGAACACGCGCCGCGTGATGACGACCTCGACCAGTTCGATCGATCCATCGCTGCTCGGGCAGTTCGGGATTCCGATCAGCGGCCGCACGGGCCAGATCGGCGTGAAGGATCCGGACAGCATCGGCGGCGTCTACACCGAGCCGCCCCACGGCGGTCAGTGGAACAGCACGTATCAGTTCACGACCTACTACGCGGACAGCGCGACGGCGACGACCGTGACAGGCATCAGTGCGGCCGGCCAGATCGTGTCGGGCGGGAACATCGACGCGTCGTCGGTCGGCACGCTGCAGAATTACTGGAGCAATATCGCGGCAGTCGGCGACATCAAGATTCCGTCGCACTACGACGCGGACGGTTGGGCGGCGTCCGGGCAAAAACTGCCGGGCGTGACAGTCTCCTACTCGGGGCAGTATCACTACAACAACTACGACAATTCCGAGCACGACTGGCAACTGCCGTTCGGCAACGCGCCGTTCGTCGGCAGTCGCCCGGGCGGCTATACGCAGGCGGCACCGGCGTCGATCAAGGATTACAAGCTGCCGGGCTACGACTCGACGTTGAGTTCGAACGGCACGATTTCGGGAACGGGCGTCAGTGTCAACAACACGGCGGGTAATGCATCGATTCCGTCACTCGGTCTGCTGCCCGGGCAGTCGGTGCCCGGCCTGACGCCTGGCAACCTGAGCGGTAGCGCGAGCGGTGCGAAATCGGGGGCGTCGGCAGTGCATGGCGGTCCGTCGGCGCCGGTCGACCCGATCATCGCCAGCGCGACGGCGCTGAACGTCCTGAACAACCTCACCATTCCGCAGGGCGGCCTGTTCAAGCCGACGACTGCGCCGAATGCGAGCTACGTGATCGAGACGAACCCGGCGTTCACGAACCAGAAGAATTTCATCTCGAGCGACTACTTCTTCGGTCAGCTCGGCGTCGACCTCACGCACATCCCGAAACGCCTCGGCGACGGTTTCTACGAGCAGCAGCTTGTGCGCAACGAAGTGACCGCGCTGACCGGCAAGGCGGTGCTTGGGCCGTACGCAGACCTGCAGACCATGTATCAGTCGCTGATGGCGGCCGGCGCGGATCTGTCGAAGTCGCTTGATCTGCCGATCGGCGCGAGCCTGTCGGCGGAACAGGTGTCGAAGCTGACCAGCAACGTGATCATGATGGAGACGCGCGTGGTCGACGGCCGGTCGGTGCTGGTGCCCGTCGTGTATCTCGCGAAGGCCAGCCAGCAGAACATCGACGGACCGTTGATTAGCGCGACGAACATCGATTTCCAGAACGCACCGTCATTCACGAACAGCGGCACGATCAAGGCGGACAACACGCTGGCAATTCAGGGCAAGCAGATCGACAACGCATTCGGCGCGCTGCAAAGCGGCGGGCTGATGTCGCTGAAGACCGAGAACAACATCGACCTGACGTCGGCCAATGTGAAAGCCGGCAGCCTGCAGCTGGATGCCGGGAAAGACCTGATTCTCGATACGGCGACGAAGACGAACACGCGGGTGAGCCGCGACGGCGCGACGAGCGTGGTAACCACGCTCGGGCCGACCGCCAAACTCGACGTCGCAGGCGACGCGTCGATCGTGACCGGCGGCAACTTCCAGCAGAACGCGGGCAGCCTGTCGGTTGGTGGCAATCTCGGCATGAATGTTGGCGGCAACTGGGATCTCGGCGCGGTGCAGACCGGCGAGCACAAGATCGTGCAGCGCGCGAACGGCGTGTCGAATACCGACATCAACAAAGTGACCGGCAGCTCGGTGCAGGTTGGCGGCGCTTCACTGATCGGCGTTGGCGGCGATCTTACCGCCAAGGGCGCACAGATCGACCTCGGCCAGGGTGGCACGATCGCGGCGCAGGGCAACGTGACGCTCGGCGCCGCAACCGCGACCTCGACTGTGAACAGCAACAGTTCGGGCAGCGACAGTCATGGTAGTTACGCGGAGACGCTGCATACGTTGGATCAGGCGCTGACCGGGACGATGCTCAAGGGCGGCGACACGGTGAATATCGTGTCGGGCAAGGACATTACCGTAAACGGCAGTGCGATTAGCCTCGACAAGGGCAACGCGAACCTGCTGGCGGCCGGCAACGTGAATATCGGCGCGGCGACCGAAACGCATGAGCTGAACTCACACGAGACGCATAGCCACAGCAACGTCGTGAGCGGCGTGAAGGTCGCGAGCGGGATCGACCAGACGATGACGCTGAATCAGGGTAGTCTCGTATCAGCGGACGGTGTGAACATCGTCAGTGGGAAGGACGTCAATGTTCAGGGCAGTACCATCGTCGGAACGAACGACGTTGCACTCACGGCCGCGCGTAACGTGACGGTTACGACGTCGCAGGATACCTTGCAGTCGTCGAGCTACTACGACAAGAAGGAGTCCGGGCTGATGTCGGGCGGTGGCCTGTCTGTGTCGATCGGCAGCAGTTCGCTGAAGACGACCAGTCAGACGACCGAGGTGTCGAACAACGCCAGTTCGATCGGTTCGCTGAAGGGCAACATCAGCATCACCGCTGGAAACGACCTGCACGTGACGGGAAGCGACCTGATCGCAGCGAAGAATCTCAGCGGCACTGGCGCAAACGTGACGATCGACGCCGCGCAGGACACGAACCACCGCGGCGAGACGCAGGAAGTGTCGAAGAGCGGCCTGACGCTGGCGCTGAAGGCGCCGGTAATCGACGCGGTGTCGAATGCGGTGGGTCAATCGCGTGCGTCCAGTAATAGCCAGGATGGCCGTGCAGCGGCGCTGCACGGGATGGCCGCGGCCAGCGCGGCGTGGGATGCAAACGTAGCCGCAGGCGATCTGGTTAGATCGCTGGGGGCTGGCGAGACGCCGCAGTTCAAGGTCGAGGTCAGCGTCGGCAGCAGCCATAGCAAGAGTGCATTTACCGAGAACAGCGTGACGAATCGCGGCTCGAACGTGAATGCGGGCGGAACGGTGGCATTTGCGGCAACGGGGAACGGGCAGCCGGGTAGCGGCAATGTGACGATCGCCGGCTCTAACGTGAACGCGAACGATGTGATTCTTGCGGCGAAAAATCAGGTCAATATCGTCGATACGACGGACACCGACTCGACGCGCAGCACGAATGAATCGAAGAGCGCGAGCGTGGGCGTGTCGGTTGGCACGGGTGGGTTCGGTGTTTCCGCTGCGATGTCGAAGGCCAACGGCGACGGCAACAGCGATCTGGCCACGCAGAACAACAGTCATGTGAATGCGGCAAACGGCGTGACGATCATCTCGGGCGGCGATACGAATATCATCGGCTCGAATGTGAAGGGCAATCAGGTGAACGCCGATGTGGGCGGGAATCTGAACATCGCGAGTGTGCAGGATACGATGTCGAGCGCGGCGCATCAGTCGAGTTCGGGCGGCGGCTTCAGCATCAGCCAGGGCGGCGCCAGTGCGAGCTTCAGCCAGAGCAAGGGTAATGCGTCGGGCAGCTATGCGGGCGTCAATGAGCAAGCCGGGATTCGTGCGGGCGACGGCGGCTTCAATATCAATGTCACCGGCAATACCGACTTGAAAGGCGGGCTGATCGCGAGCGACGCGGATGCGGCGAAGAACTCGCTGACGACGGGTTCCCTCACCTTCTCGGACATCCAGAACCAGTCGCACTACGACGCGAGCTCGAGCGGCTTCAGCGCGGGCGCGACGACCGGCGACGGCGGGATGAACTACAGCACGCACGGCAGCACGTCGGGCAAGAATGCCGGTGGTGCCGCGCCCATGCTCGGCCAGAACGACAGCGGCAGCGACAGTGCGACGACGAAGAGCGGCGTCAGCGCCGGAACGATCACGATCACGGATTCGGCGAACCAGAAGCAGGATGTGGCGAGCTTGAACCGCGATACGACGAACACGAATGGTACGGTTGCCAAACTGCCCGACATGCAGAATCTGCTGGCCAAACAGGCGGACATGATGGCAGCGGCGAGCGCGGCCGGTGAGGCGGTGTCTCGCCGGATCGGGGACTACGCGGACAAGATGATGAAGGACGCGGCGGCCAACGGTGACCAGGCAGGCGTCGATGCGTGGAAAGAAGGCGGAGCGAACCGCGCGCTGATGCAAGGTGCTGGCGCGGCGCTGGTGACGGGACTGGCTGGCGGCAATGCGGTTGGCGGCGCAGCCGGCGCGGCGATTGCGTCGATCGCGTCCGGCAAGCTGAACGAGCTCAGCAGCGCGATCGCGGTCAGCGATCCGACCGGCAACGCCAACATGAATCAGGCGCTGGGCAACATCGTGGCGAACGCGCTTGCGACGGGGGCCGGCGCTGTCGTGGGCGGTGAATCGGGGGCGTTCTCGGGGTACAACGTTGACCGGTTCAATCGGCAGTTGCATCCGGATGAATATGCGAGGGCAAAGAAGGACGCGAAGATCGTAGCAGAGAAGCTTGGGATAAGCGTGCAGGAAGCCGAGGGGCGAATCGTGGCTGAAATACTGCGTAATTCGGACGAGCAGACAGCAGAGGCGTCTGGTGGAAAGCACGATTGGGAAATTCGAAGCATCGTAGGATGCCAGAACCTGAATTGCGACGGCTACAAGAACGATTCCCAGTATACAAATCACGATTACAACAGCCAGTACATCAAGCAAAATCAGGACACGTATAATGCCGGACAGCAGCAGCTCGGAACCGGACTGACCGATGCAGAATTACGTAATCAGAATCTCGCTTACGAGCGCACCGGAAAGGCGGCGATTGCTGTCACTGCCTGTTTGGTATCGGGAGGCGCTGCTTGTAAAGCGGCAGCTTCTGGATTGGCAACAACGCTCGGGTTGAGTTTTTTGTCAGGGAAGCCCTTGACAACCGCTGAAACTATCGGTGGATTTTATGGGGGAGCACTGGGCGGAATATACGGGCAAGCTTTGGGTACATGGGCGGGCGGCACAAATTCGCTAATACAGTCTGCCGTTCTTTTCGTGACCAAGACGGGAACGATTGCCGCTGGAAAACAAATTGGTGTTCCGTTGGGTAATGCGACTGGACTATCGCAATCGGTGGACCCATTTTTCGATCCATCCACCAACCCTTGGTGGGGGATAAGAAATACCTGGGATCAAATTAAGGGACCGAGGAAATGACGATGGAAGTTGGCACGGTAATAATTGCTCTCGCAGTCTTGCTAATTACATTTTTTCTTTTTGGAAGAAATCTGGAGGATTCGTTTAGAGCGAAATTTTTATACTGGTTAAAATCAACGATGGTCATGGCACCACTTCTGTTTGCATGGTTCGCTTACAACGAACCGGCTGCACTCAGTACGATTGGAGCGTTAGTGAGCGTCGGCCTTGCTGCTGCCTTCACCTTCGGGAGATCATGCCTTCTTGCAATGTTGTAGCACGGAGAACGGAGGTGATGGGTTCTGCGTGTAGATCAGGTCAAGCGGAAGTAACACCCTGAAATTCCAATAAGCGCGTGACGTAGTCGACATTCACAATCAAGTTTATAAAAATACATGAGAACCATTCGCCGGGGGAATCCAGCCGCCGCACTGCTGCTTATTGCGGCCAGTGTGTCGGCGCAGGAAGCTCCCCGCTTGATCATTCCGGGCAACGATCAGCAAACCCGACAGCAGGAAGAGGCGCGCGAGCGCGAACGAGCGGTCTCCGCGCCCGGGGTGCGTTCGGGCGTGACGGCGAGTGCTGGGTATCCGGCACTGCCGTCGGAGTCGCCCTGCTTTCGCGTCGATCATTTCTCGCTCGACGTGCCCGACGCGCTGCCCGCTTCCGTGAAAGCGCAAGGTGCGTCGGCATTGCCGATGGACCGCTTCGCCTTCGCGCGCGAATGGCTCGATCACTATGCCGGCCAGTGCGTCGGCAAACGAGGCCTCGACGTGCTCGTCAAGGGCCTGTCGCAAGCTATCCTGGCGCGCGGCTACGTCACGACGCGCGTGCTGCTGCCTGAACAGGATCTGTCGACCGGCACCCTGCAATTGTCGCTGATCCCCGGCGTGATCCGCCACGTGCGCTTCGCCGACGAGAAACTGCGCGGCACCTGGAAAACCGCCTTCCCGACCCGCGACGGCGAACTGCTGAACCTGCGCGACCTCGAGCAGGGCCTCGAGCAGATGAAACGCGTCTCGAGCCAGGACGTGTCGATGCAGATTGTCCCCGCCGACGTGCCGGGCGAGAGCGACGTCGTGCTCGACGTGAAGCGCGGCAAGCCCTGGACGGTGGTCGCGTCGATCGATAACTCGGGCACGCGCGCGACCGGCCGGCTGCAGGGCAACCTGTCGCTCGGTATCGACAATCCCCTGGGCTTGAACGACATCTTCAATATCGGCGTGAGCCAGGATCTCGAATTTGGCGACAAGCGGCTCGGCTCACACGGCTGGAACGGCTTCTATTCGATCCCTTGGGGATACTGGACAGCGACGCTTTCTGCGTACACGAACACGTATTACCAGCAGATCGCCGGCGTGAATCAGACGTTCATCGCAAGCGGCAACTCGAAGACCGTCGATTTCAAGCTGAATCGTGTGCTGTCGCGCAGCCAGAACGACGTGTTCGGCGCGCAGGTCCGGCTCTCGCGCCGCTTCGGCCAGAGTTTTATCGAAGACACCGAAATCCCGCAGCAGCGCCGCAACAACACGTTCATCGAGTTCGGCCTGACCGATCGGCACTACTTCGGCAACGCGCAGTTCGACGGCACGCTCGCGTACCGGCAGGGAATCGGCGCATTCGGCGCGCAGGCCGACAGCCTGGCGGCCGACGGCGGTCCGACCTACCGCTACAAGATGGCGGTGCTCGACGCGAACCTGTCGGTGCCGTTCGCGATCGCACAGCAGCCGTTTCGGTACGTCACGACATTTCACGGCCAGTACACCGGCAACACGCTGTACTACGTCGACGACCTGACGATCGGCAGCCGCTACACCGTGCGCGGCTTCGACGGCGAGACGATGCTCGCCGCGGCACGCGGCTTCTACTGGCGCAACGAGCTGCAGGCGCCGATCGGACAGACGGGGCTGGCGGCCTACGCAGGCCTCGACTACGGGCGCGTGTGGGGCCCGCAGCCAGTCGCGCTGGTCGGCACACAACTGGCCGGCGCGGTGATCGGCGTCAAGGGCAGCGTCGCGACACGCTTCGGCGGTTATGGCTACGACCTGTTCGCCGGCACGCCGGTGTACAAGCCGTCCGGCTTTCCGACCGCTCGCGTGACTCTCGGGTTTCAGCTGACGGCCCAGTTCTGATGAGAGTGCACTCGAGTTCAAGCCGTCCAGTGCTTCGCCGCCCCGACGACACGAGAGAGGACAAGGAACTGACGGCGTTCCTGAACGCTCAGGTCGCTACCATCCTGTCGGCAAGCCACGAACCGCGTCCGCGTTGCCCACGCTGCGGCAGCAGCCACATCACCAGCGCGGGATTCAGGACGCGACCGATCGGCCGTACGCGGACTTGCCGCGGCTTACGCCCGCCGAGTTCGACACCTTGGCCGTGGCTGCCCGTCAACGGCCCAGCCGCGGAGGCAGACCGATTTCAGCGCGGGGCCTCGTGCTGGCGCGCGCGGTACTGGTGGACGGCGTGACGCAGCGTGAGGCCGAACGAGCGCTTGGACTCGGGTATTCGGTTGCGGCGCGCGCAGTGGCAGCGCTGTTGCGTTACCGGGACGCCACCCCGATGCAGCACCAATCGGTGCCGTTGCACGATCCGTTTGACCGCTTCCGCGAGACTGCGGCGCGCGGCGACGTGTAAAGGAGGCCGCACAACGCCAACGCATGGCGGAGCCGTCAACGAGGTAATCGTTTCCGAAGTTAAGCCAGACAGAACTCGACCGATAACCTGCGGCATGCATCGATCTCGACGACGTCGACCTACCTTCACAGCGACGAAGTACAGCGGGCTCGGCAGTTTGATCAGGCATTCGAAGCACGCAAAGGGTAAGTTCGTCGGGTGAAACGCTGCTCTCCCAGGTTGACAGGGATTCAGAATTTATTCGTCAAATCATTGTGTTATGGATTTCTTGGCGAAAATTTCACGAATCCCGGCCGACCCTCTGCCAGGCGGCGAGTTCAACAGTGACATTCATTCGCATCGACGTTGTCGGGATAAGTATTCTTATCACAACGCGTCTATTTTTCATCCAAACTCAACTGTGAACGATTACCGTCGAGCTATTCAATCCACCTGCCCTCGCACCGTACTTGCCGCACATGGCACGACGAAGCGCGAAGGCACGCAAAGACACGAGACAACAACGGCTGGTCAAGCCCTTTGCAAAATGTCCATCGCCCTATCGGCGTCGGCCTGCGAGTCGAGCGCGAGATAAGCAATGAACTGCGAGCCGAGCACGGCAGCGGATACGCCGCGGAGATTGATCCCGCCGTCCGACAGCTGCTGGGTCAGCTCTGCGATGATCCCCGCTTGATCCAGTCCCATCACACGGATGGAGTACAGGCCCGAGGTGGCATTGAATCCCGCCTGCGTGGCTGCACGGATCTCCTTGTCTCCCTGTAGCGGCGCGACAAACACGACCCCCTTGCCTGGTGCTTCGGGCGTGCGTCGGGCGACAACGAATTGCAAATCAGCGCCAGCATCCCGCAACGCGTTCAACACATGCGCAAGACCGCCCGGCTTGTCCTCGATGGTGGCCGCCCAAACGTCGACACGTTCGACGAATAGTTGCATGACACCTCCAGAAAATCGGACCTCGATGAAGACAATCTATGTCGCGCATGAGCGGCAAGCAAGTCCGTTTACGCGAGGGGTGGCACGCAGGTTTTCCTAGGAATCCAATGTTTTCTTCGACTGGGGGCGCAGCCCGAGCATGACCGCCTGCCGATGCCGCCATTGAAGCAGTTCGTCCCGGAACTCATCGGATGATTTCCCGGACGTTACCCGCAATGTTCCGGATTGAAAGGTTCTCGCGACGAGCCAGAACGGTCGGCCATCCGGCAGTTCGTCGATCACGGTAATAGGCAACTGATACGTTCGATGCAAATACGACAGGAAGGCGAGACCATAGCCGCGGCGTCTCATCGACGCGAGAATTTCCAGTCGATGGACGAATACCCGATCGATTCGAGGTGCCAGACTGTACGTCGCCGTGCCGACGGTACCGCCGGACGCCTCCAGGATCGCGACTTCCCAGCCTGAATACGGGGCCCCGTCGATGCCGAGATCGATCGGCCTGGATTGAAAACGAACCACGGGAAGCCGGCGAAATTTGCGCCGAGCAAAAAGGGACCGCAGGAAGGAAAGCACGCTCAGCCCTTTGTCATGTCCGCAGCGATACGTTTCTTCATCTTCGCGCGCGACAGCAATCCGCAGTCGCGTACTTCCGCGTTGGCGCCTTTCATATCAGACGCAACCGCCCACAACATGAACGATGTTTGAATCAACGCGACCGTGCGATTCCTGAGCGATGTCGATAAGAACTACTTCCGATTTTTCAGGAACATCTGCCCGGCTGCCGTAATCGAAACGCTTCCGCGACCGTTCGTCGGATAGCGCACGAATCCAGCGCCGATGAGCTCTCGGGTAATGGACCAGCCAAGCGCGGGCGTATCGCGACCATAACGAATATCGGCAAGGCGCTCGAGCGCCCAGATCGCGGATGTCGAAAGAGTCGGAACCGTCGAAGTTTCCTTATCGCTCATGGCGTCTCCAAAGATTTGATCATGGTCAAGGGTGATGTATGTCTGGAACTCGAATGGCAAGGCACACCCTCAGGCGTGCCCGTCGCAACTGACGCCGACCTCGATGCGTACTGAGACATGCCACGACCGCCAAAGTCCAGTGAGACGAGGTGCTCGGTTTCCGCGACGAACGTCTTGCGGCGCCCCCGACCGAGGAAGCCGCACGCATGAAGGGAGATCGACAAGTGGCACGCAAAATAGACGACGGTTTCCATGTTCTTCGCGCGTGCCGTGCGACAGGCCCTGGTATTCAGTGGGAGGGGGCGACCTGGCAGGCCATCAGAAACGCCTGCAACTCGATTTCCCATGCCGCGTCGCGCACGTCCGTTTCGAAACCGGCGAGACGCTTCATCTCGCTGCTCAGATACACGGCATTGAGCAATCGAGGAGGCACGCCCAGCGCAAAACAGCAGCCATCTGCATCGAGAAGCAGACTCGGGTGGTGCCGGAACCGCGCACTGGCCACTGAGATCGGATCCATCACGTGCCGAGCCGATTCCCTGGGATAAACGAAGGCCAGATGGATACCGGCGGCCGCGAGCCGTTCAGCCGCCTCATGGAAGCGGTGGACCATCTGGAAGCCTCGCTCGCCACCACGTCCGACGCCCACAACGATAAGCCCCCGGCTTCCCGCGACCTCCGACAGGAATACGGACCGCCGATCGGGCAGCAGTAGCATCCCATCCAGATCGAACATGTCGACTACCTCCGCGAATCCGCCCCCAACTCCGGCGATCGGCGGCAAGATTCGATTATAAGACAGCAATAAGCAAATGTGTATGGCATTATAATGTCGTGTGCATTTTTACACTGAGCGAGCCGACGGCACGATGGCAACCTCGGTGATGAAAGTGCACGCCCGTTTTCCCCTGACGGCCCGAATCTGCCAAATGAAAGTCGCAATGAACCCTGCCCCGGCCTGCCCGCAGCGCGCGATGCAGGACACAGACCCGGACGGCGCGCTACCCCTGTGCGTGGACTACGGTCACGAATGGGCGGCCGGCACCGGCACCAAATCCACTGACGAATCGGTCGAGTTGGTGGTCAAGGACATGCACGCCATCTTGCCGTCGGACGGCGATTCGGTCGTGCTGATCAAGGACTTGCGCGTGCAGGGTTCGTCGATCACGCTGGAGACGGGCACTGAGGACAAGGGCATCTGCCTCGTCGGCGGAGATCGCGAAGCCGATTGCAAGACCTACATGGGCGGCTTCATGCTCAACGCGTGCTTTCACAAGAAAATGTGACGTCGTGCGCCCACCGACGGCGAACCCGCTTGTCGTTGCTGTTCGCTGCAGGCGCCACCCCCACCTACAACTTGACTACCCGGATCGATCGAGCATGGAGCATGACCGAACATCCTACGATGCGTTCGTCGAATTTCTGTCGACCCCGCTGCATGACGGACGGCCGTACGTTTTGGAGACGCAGCACGCAATCTCGCTGCACTTCGATCACCAGGCTACCCAAAGCTTCATGTCGCTGCGCACGCCCGACAAACTGGCGCTCGGCTATACGCGAACCATGATGGGTTGTCTGCTGCTGCACCCGGCCGCCGGACATATGTGCATGATCGGGCTCGGGGGCGGCTCCTTGGCAAAGTACTGCTATCGGCATCTGCCCTGCGTGACCATCGACGCGGTCGAAATCAATCCGGAAGTGATCGCACTACGCGACGTGTTCAGGATTCCGGCAGACGACGCTCGATTCAAGGTGATCTGTGCAGATGGCGCGGAGTACGTGACACGGGAGGATGTCCACACCGACGTGATCCTGCTGGATGCCTTCGTCGCGGAAGGCATGCCGAGCCGGTGTGCGGATATCGCGTTCTTTACCGCCTGTCGCGAGCGATTGAGCGATTCCGGAGTGCTCGCGATCAATCTGGCGGACGACGACCCGTCGCTGCCCGCTCACATCGAGCGCCTGGGCTCCGTGTTCGGCCCTTCGTATGCGGTTGTCCGATGCGACGACGACAGCAATTTCGTCGCCTTCGCCTGGAAAGGGTCGCTTCGTTTGCCATCGAGGCAAGTTCTGTTCGAACGCGCGCTCTCGTTCGCGTTTGCCGGCGAACTCAAGCTGTCGTCAACCGCTCGGCGCATGAAAGAAGGAGAACGCCTCGATCCAAAGCGGTTGACCTGGCATGCGCAGGGGCATGCACACTGGGAAATCGACGCCTAGACGGCTTGCGAGCTCAGCCCGCGCTTCGCTTCACCCGCTTGCCGAGCGCGCTCTTCGTCCTGTAGCTCACGCCGTGTTGCTCGAGATACTCGCGGATCAACTGCCGCACGACTTGCGACGGCGTCAGGTCCTGCTCCGCGCAGAGCATGTCGAACGCTTCTTTCTTGGCGGGATCGATCAGGATGGTCAAGCGTGCGGTTTTCGTTTCCATTGCAGGATAGAGTCGGCAAATATGCTAATCGAATTATAATGCACCGGCCCTTGCCTACAGCACCGGAGAACATGCGGCACACGCGTGTTGATCCGGCTCGGCGACCGGCTCACGACCTGCGGTCAAGTCGATAGAGATATTCAAGCACGTCGTCGACAACGGGCACGATCGCCAGCGTGACGAGCGCTGCGGCAAGCGGCACGGTCGACACATAGCCGACATGCTTGAAGCCGATTGCGCCGGCCAGCCCGCCGACAAAAAACGACGCCAGCATCGTTCCGTGAATCCTGAGCTTCGCGCGGTTTGCGATCACCGCATGCGCGTGCATGTCTGCATTCGAGCGATTCCAGTAAAAGAGTTTGCCGAGCTCGATGCCGAGGTCCGTCACGATGCCCGTCATGTGCGTCGTACGGATTTCCGCCCCCGACAGCTTTGTGATCATCGCGTTTTGCAGCCCCATGATGAAGCACAGCAAGATGACCGTGACCGGCATGAAGAACGCTTCCCACAGCGCAAGATGGCTGCCGAGCAGCCCGAACAGGAGCAGCAGCGCGGCTTCCACCAGCAACGGCAGTACATACTGACTCTGCAGGCCGCGGCGCCGCCCCCAGTTGACGAGCACCGCCGAGCAGCCGGCGCCAACCAGAAACGACACGAGCGAACCAACGCCGGCCAGCACAAGCCGGATGTCGCCAAGCGCCGTCTGATCCGCAATCGCCGACACGATCCCGCTCATGTGGGACGTGTATTGCTTGACCGCGAGGAAACCGCCGGCATTGGTTGCTCCGGCAACAAAGGCAAGCGAAAACCCGAGCTGGCGGTTCGCGGCCGCGCTACGGTGTTTTCCCGTCAGGCCTCGGAAGTACTGCGCAGGCATAGGATCTTCCCTCATTCGCCCGGATCGGGGGGACAACGACGCCCTGGGCGGAACCCGGAGCGCCGCGACAAACCGCCACACGCGCCCGTTCCATCCGAGGATTCATGAGACTTTAATGATAACGACATTATCATACCTTGTTATCGGGATTGATCTTTCGGTGTCATAATGCGGGCAGGAATACGTCGCGGGAGATGCGGCCATTCCAACCACGTCGTCCAACCCGAGCGTACTGGAGACATTCCGGATGGCACCCGTGCCGGTCGTCCATTTCGTCCTGCTGGCCGTGGCCGCGTGGCTCGCGGTCGGCACGCTGGGGCTCGGAGCGCTGCGTCGCACGCGACTGGTGGCCCACGGCCTCTTTCCGCTCGGCGCATTGGTCGGACTGCTCGCCGGCGCGGCGGGCCTCGCCGGCATCTTTGCCGAACCGTCTGTGGCGGTGCTGCCGATCGGGCTTCCCGGCCTGCCCTTTCATCTGCGTCTCGATCGCTTGTCCGGCTATTTCCTGTTCGTGCTCGGCCTCGTCAGCACGGGGATCGGCGCCTTTTCAGCCGGCTATTTCCGCAAGGGTGAAGGATCCGCGCCCGGGTTGATCTGCTTCGAATACCACGTCTGCGTCGCAAGCATCGCACTGGTGTTGATCGCAGACGACGCATACGTTTTCATGGTCGCCTGGGAGACCCTGACGCTATCCGCGACGTTTCTCGTGATGACCAACCACCGGATCGGCGAGATCCGCCGGGCGGGATATCTGTATTTTCTGATCTCGCACGTCGGCGCGCTTGCGCTGCTGCTCTGCTTCGGCATTCTGCAGGCGCGCACCGGCAACTACACCTTCGCCAACCTGCGCGCGCAGTCGCTGGATACCTTCTCCGCGTCGTTCGCCTTCCTGTTCGCACTTGTCGGGTTCGGCGCGAAGGCAGGGATCTTCCCGCTGCACGTGTGGCTGCCGGAGGCCCATCCCGCGGCACCGTCGCCGGTTTCGGCGCTCCTCAGCGGATTCGTGCTGAAAGTCGGCCTGTATGGCCTGCTGCGCACCCTGTTCGACCTGTTGCACGTGCAGATAGCATGGTGGGGCGTGCTGCTCCTCGTGCTGGGCATCAGCACCGCGTTGCTGGGGGTGGTGTTCAGCACCATCCAGACCGACATGAAGCGCCTGCTCGCCTATTCGTCGATCGACAACGTCGGCCTGATGATCGTCGCGCTCGGTCTTGCCGTGCTGTTTCGCGCATACGGGATGCCGAGCCTGTCCGCGCTCGCACTGACCGCGATGCTCTACCAGATCGTCGCGCATGCCGCATTCAAGAGCTTGCTGTTCCTGGGTACGGGCGCCGTCCTCCACGCCACCGGCGAGCGCAACCTCGGCAAACTCGGCGGACTGATTCGCTTCATGCCCTGGACCGCATGGGCGGTGCTCGCGGGTGTCGCGGCAAGCGCGGGCTTGCCGCCGCTCAGCGGTTTCGCGGCCGAATGGCTGTTGCTGCAGAGTTTCCTGTTCGCGCCAGGCTTGCCGGATTCGGTGCTCGCCATGACGGTGCCGATCGCCGCCGCGCTGATCGCCATGTCGGCCGCACTGGCCGGCTACACGATGGTCAAGTTCTTCGGCATCGTGTTCCTCGGGCAACCGAGAGAAGCGAAGCTGAACCGCGCCCGCGATGCGAACACGTGGGAACGGCTCGCATTCTGCTGGTTCGCGACCGCCAGCGTGCTGCTCGGGCTGATGCCAGCGCAGTTCGTCAAGCTGCTGGATCGCGTCACGCACACGCTGGTCGGCGCCGGCGTCGGCGCGGAAAATCACGGCTGGCTGCTGTTCGCGCCCGTGTCGGCCGCTCGCGCGAGCTACATGCCGGCGGCTTTCATGTTGTTCTTCATCGCATGCTGCGGACTCGCGTGGGTGCTGGTGCGGCGTTTTTATCACGGCCGGCTGCGACGCGCGGCGCCGTGGGGCTGCGGCTTCCCGTTCACGACCGCGCGAATGCAGGATACGGCGGAAGGATTCGGGCAGCCGATCCGCGAAATCTTCGCACCGCTGCTGCACATCGAGCGGCAATTGCCGTCGCCATTCGACGCACAGCCGGCCTACCGGGTGTCGGTGACCGATCGCACCTGGTCCGCGCTCTACTTGCGCATCGCGGCACTGACGCAACGCACCGCCGACTTGGTGGGCCGCCTGCAGACGGGCAAGATCGCGGTTTACCTGACATACAGTTTCGTCGTGCTGATCGTGCTTCTGATGCTGGTGAGACGATGGTAACCCTGTCCGGCGTCATCTCGCAGACTCTCGAAATCGTGATAGCGATCGCGGCCGCGCCGTTGCTCACGGGCTGGGTCAACCAATGCCGCGCCTGGCTTCAGAACCGGCGTGCGCCGTCCATCTGGCAACCGTACCGGATGCTCCACAAGCTGTTCAACAAGGAATCGGTCATCGCGCACGGCGCAAGCGCCGTGTTCCGCGGCGCGCCCTATGTCGTCTGGGCCGCCATGACGCTCGCGTGCGCGATCGTGCCAACCCTGTCGACGGAGTTGCCGCTCTCGCCCGCCGCCGATGCAATCGCGCTCGTCGGCCTGTTTGCGCTCGCGCGCGTCACGCTGTCGCTCGCGGCGATGGACGTCGGCACGGCGTTCGGCACGCTCGGCGCGCGCCGCGAAATGCTGATCGGCTTCCTCGCGGAGCCGGCACTGCTGATGGTGCTCCTGTCGGCCTCGCTGATTACGCAGTCGACGCTGCTGACGAGCATCGTCTCGACACTCGGCCGCGGCGAGCTCACGATCTATCCGAGCCTGGCATTCGCCGGCATCGCGTTCACGCTGGTCGCGCTGGCCGAAAATGCACGGCTGCCGGTCGACAATCCGACCACTCACCTCGAGCTCACGATGATCCACGAGGCGCTGATCCTTGAATATTCGGGACGGCACCTTGCCTTGATGGAGTGGGCGGCAAGCCTCAAGCTGTTCGCGTATTCGTGCATCGGTCTCGCGTTGTTCGTGCCGTGGGGCATCGCGAATGCGGGCGATCCGGTTGCGCTGCTGCTGGCCGTACCAGTGCTCTTCGTCAAACTGGCGGCAGGCGGCGTCACGCTCGCCGTGGTCGAAACGGCCAACGCGAAGATGCGCATCTTCCGGGTACCGGAATTCCTGGCGACCGCCTTCCTGCTGGCCGTGATCGGCATGCTCGTCCATCTGCTGCTGGGAGCATGAATGCACGCCTACGCGACACAACTGATCAATTTCCTCGCGGCCGTGCTGCTGATGCTCTCGTTCGCGATGCTGAGCCAGCGCAGGATCCTGTCCCTGATCCATCTCTATACGCTGCAGGGTGTCGCGCTCGTGTCGGCGAACCTGATCCTCGGCTTCGTCACGGACGACGTGCACCTCTACGTGTCGGCCGGACTGACGCTCGTGCTGAAGGTCGGCGTGATCCCGTGGTTCCTGTATCGGCTCGTTCGCAGGCTCGACGTCAAGACCGACGTCGAGCCGCTCATCAATATCCCGACCACGCTGCTGATCGGCATCGTGCTCGTCATCATCGCGTTCAATGTCGCGGCGCCGATCAGCCAGCTCGCGACATCCGTCGCACGCGGCACGCTCGGCATTGCGCTCGCATGCGTGCTGCTGTCGTTCATGGCGATGATCACGCGCGCGAAGGCCATTCCTCAGGTGATCGGCTTCCTGTCGATGGAAAACGGGCTGTTCTTCGCGGCGGCTGCCGCGACCAACGGCATGCCGATGATCGTCGAGCTCGGCATCGGGCTCGACGTGCTGATCGGCATCCTGATCCTGGGCATCTTCATGTTCCAGATTCGCGAGCAGTTCGACAGCCTGGACATCCATCACCTCGAGAAACTCAAAGATGAATGACGCCCACGTCGTGCTCGCCGTGCTCGGCCTGCCGCTCGCGGGAGCAGCGTGCCTTGCCTGCGTGCGGCCGAGCCGGGTCGCGCGCCATCTGAACATCGGTTTCAGCTTCCTGACGTTCGCGGCAACGCTGGTGCTTGCCGCGCGCACCGTCGAGCACGGTCCGTCGTTCGCATTCGGACGTGCGTTTTTCGTCGATCCGTTCAATGTCTATCTCGTGGCGCTCACGGCGTTCGTCGGCTGGACGACATCGCTGTTTTCCCGGCCCTACATGCAGATCGAGGAAGCCCGCGGCAGGATGACCGCCGCGCGCATGCGGCTCTATCACAGCATGTATCAGCTCTTCATGTTCGCGATGCTGCTCGCGCTGCTGACCGACAACGTCGGCGTGCTGTGGGTCGCGATGGAAGCCGCAACGCTCGCCACCGTGTTGCTCGTCAGTGTCTACCGCACCGCCGCGAGCCTCGAAGCCGCATGGAAATACTTCATCCTGTGCGGCGTCGGCATCGCCCAGGCGCTATTCGGCACGATCCTGCTGTATCTTGCCGCGAGCCGGCAACTGACCGACGGCGACGCGCTGCTGTGGACGAGCCTGGCCGCGATCAGGACGCAGCTCGATCCGACGATCATGTCGATCGCCTTCGTGTTTCTGCTGGTCGGCTACGGCACCAAGGTCGGCCTCGTGCCGATGCATAGCTGGCTGCCGGACGCGCACGCCGAAGGTCCGACGCCGATTTCGGCGGTGCTGTCAGGCCTGCTGCTGAATGTCGCGCTGTATGCGGTGCTGCGCTGCAAGGTGCTGGCCGACGGCGCGCTCGGCAACGGCCTGCCGGGGCGGTTGCTGGTCGGGTTCGGGCTCGTGTCGGTCCTGATCGCGTCGTTCTCGCTGTTCCGGCAGAAGGACGTGAAGCGCCTGTTCTCGTACTCGTCGATCGAGCATATGGGCTTGATGACGTTCGCGTTCGGGCTCGGCGGCCCGATCGCGACGTTCGCCGGGTTACTGCACATGACGGTCCATTCCCTCGTCAAGTCGGCGATCTTCTTCGCGGTCGGTCATGCCGCGCAAAAGGCCGGCACGCAGGCGATCGACGGCATTCGCGGGCTGCTGCAGGTCAGCCCGACGGTCGGCTGGGCATTGATGCTTGGCGCACTTGCCATTCTCGGGCTGCCACCGTTCGGCGTGTTCGCAAGCGAATTCCTGATCCTGACGACGGCGATGAACGCGCTCCCGTGGACCGCGCCGTTGCTGCTGCTCGGGCTCGCCGTCGCGTTCGCGGCGATCTTCGCGCGCGTGCAGCGGATGGTGTTCGGCGAAACGACGACGGCGACGCCGCTCGAACACCGGCCGGCGCTGCTGCCGGTGTTCGTGCATCTGGGGCTCGGCCTGATGCTGGGTCTGTACGTGCCGCCCTACTTGGCGATGTGGTACCGTCAGGCGGCAACGATGCTGGCAGGATAAGCGATGCGACTCGACTTGATTCAGGCGGACGGCTCGACTCGCCTCGGGCACGAAGCAGGCCAGGTGCCGGCTACCGTGGTTGACGTCGACGAAGCGCGATGGCTCGACATCGCGCATGCCGCGCGGACGGACCGTAGCCGGCTCGTTGCGATGTGGGGCACCGAAACGCCCGAGCGCGAATTTTCAGTCAACGCGGCTTACGAATGCGACGACGGCGTCCTCTGGGTGCGCCTCGCGACAGGGCCGGAACCGCGGGCCGACGGCGACTATCCCGATCTCGCGGGCGTGTTTCCCGCCGCAACGCGCATGCAGCGCGCAATTTTCGACCTGACCGGCCTGCGCGAGCGCAACACGCGCGACACGCGCCCGTGGCTCAATCACGGTAACTGGCCCGGCAACTACTTTCCGCTGCAAAAGCGTGCAACCGGAATCGAGCGATTCGAATCGAACGAAGCGGATTACCCGTTCGTGCAGGTTGTCGGCGAAGGCGTGCACGAGATTGCCGTCGGGCCGATTCACGCCGGCATCATCGAGCCGGGCCATTTCCGGTTTTCGGTCGTCGGAGAGAAGGTGCTGCGGCTCGAGGAGCGGCTCGGCTATGTGCATCGCGGCGTCGAACGGCTGTTCGAACGGACGGCCGCGTCGAACGGCCATCGCGTTGCGGGCCGGGTCGCCGGCGATTCGACCGTTGCGTTCTCGTGGGCCTATTGCATGGCACTCGAGCAGGCGTGCGGCACAGCCGTGCCGGCGCGTGCGCTGGTTCTGCGCGCACTCCTGCTCGAGCGCGAGCGCATCGCCAATCACCTCGGCGACCTCGGCGCACTCGGCAACGACGCCGGATTCGCGTTCGGTCTCGCACAGTTCTCGCGGCTCAAGGAGAACTGGGTACGGACCAACGGCGGAATCTTCGGGCATCGATACCTGATGGATCGAATCGTGCCGGGCGGGCTGGCCGTCGACATTCATCCCGAGGACGCGGCGACCCTCACCGAACAGTGCGAACGCATCGCGCGCGAAGTACACGTGATGCGGAAGATCTACGAGGAGCAGTCCGGGCTGCAAGACCGGTTTCTCGGCACCGGCCGATTGAATGCCGACGTCGTCGCGCATTTCGGCGTGCGCGGCATGGCCGCCCGCGCCAGCGGCCAGACATTCGACGTGCGCGCGAACCTGCGGCCGGCCCCTTACGGCGATCTGGCCGTCAAGGCGGCAAGCGACCCGCGCGGTTTGCCGAAATCGACGA
>Ga0209759_1000777_pt1 | contig 26738 bp, 24 predicted proteins | sample AraplaCL_Col_mMS_FD_184261 | JGI IMG/M metagenome (GOLD analysis project Ga0209759, IMG submission 184261) | Arabidopsis root microbial communities from the University of North Carolina, USA - plate scrape CL_Col_mMS (SPAdes) (version 2) | ecosystem: Host-associated > Plants > Roots >...
CGTCACCGGCGAAGCACCACACGAGGAAATCATCCGCACCGCCGACCGCCTGCACTGCGACCTGATCGTGATGGGCGCGTTCGGGCACAAGGGCATCAAGGCGAAGCTGCTCGGCAGCGAAACGCAAAGGGTCCTGATTCACGGCCATTTGCCGGTACTGGTGTGCAAGTAGGCTGGGATGAAATCCCAGCATCAGGAACCACGACAAAGCTGGGATTTCATCCCTGCTCGCGACCTTCATCTCCAGAAGGATATTTCCGCCACGACCAAACAGGCACCCATGATGGAAGCCGAACGAACCGCCACCGAAGAACTTGCCGCGCTGGGCTCCAGCCGCGAGCGTGGCCTGTCGTCGGCAGAAGCGGCGATCCGGCTGAAACGCGACGGCGCCAACGAGATCGCACAAAAAAAGCAGCATCCGCTGTGGCTGCTGCTCAAGAAATTCTGGGGCATCTCGGCCTGGATGATCGAGCTGGTCGCCTTGCTTTCCCTGGTACTGAAGAAGTACGACGACGTATGGATGGCGCTGTTGCTGCTGGTCATCAATGCCTTGCTCAGCTTTCTGCAGGAGCAGCATGCCGCCGATGCCCTGGCGGCATTGCGGCAGCGACTCAACGTGCTGGCCAGGGTCTTGCGCGACGGCGTGTGGCGCCCGATTCCAGCCGCGGAAATCGTATGCGGCGACGTCGTGCGCGTGCGTGCCGGCGATTTCGTGCCGGCCGATCTGCGCATCATCGAAGGCGACGTGAAAGCGGATCAATCTGCGCTGACTGGCGAATCGCAAACCATCGAAAAGAGGCCCGACGACATGCTGTATTCCGGTTCGGTCGCCAGCCAGGGCGAAGCCAGCGGCGTCGTCACGGCAACGGGTGTTGGCACGCGTTTCGGCCGCACCGCCCAGCTGGTGGAAGATGCGCAGCCGCGCTTGCATGTCAACGATGTGATCGGGCGCGTGGTCAAGTGGCTGCTCATCATCGTGAGTTCCCTGGTGGCGCTTACGCTGGTCGTCGCCCTGCTGCGCGGCGTGCCGCTGGTGGAAACCCTGCCGGTGGCGCTGGTGGTGCTGATGAGCGCCATTCCGGTCGCGCTGCCGGTGATGTTCACGGTGAGCACGGCGCTGGGCTCGATGGAACTCGCGCACAAGGGCGTGCTGATCACGCGCCTTGGCGCGGTGGAAGACGCCGCCACCATGAACGTGTTGTGCGCCGACAAGACCGGCACGCTGACGCTCAACCGGCTCAGCCTGGTGGACGCGCTGCCGCAAGCCGGGTTTTCTGCCAATGACGTGATACGCATCGGCGCGCTCGCCTCCAATGCCGCCGACTACGACCCGATCGACTTGGCGTTTCTGCAGGCCGCCAGGGAGCGCAATTTGCTGACGTCCGATGCGCGCGTGCTTTCCTTCGTTCCGTTTTCCGCTGCCACGCGCTGCACGCAAGCCACCATCGAAACGCCAAACGGCCAGCTGAGATGTATCAAGGGTGCACTGCGTAGCGTGGCGCAAGCGGCCGGGCTCGATGCCGGCACGCTGGATACCTTGCGATCGGCCGCGCGCGAACAAGCCTTGAAAGGCATTCGCACGCTCGCTGTCGCGCGAGCGGACGATTCGGCGTCACCGAAGCTGGTCGGGCTTGCCTATCTGCACGATGCGCCGCGGGTGGATTCGCGCCACCTCATCGAGCAACTGCATGCACTTCATATCGACGTCAAGATGCTCACCGGCGATGCACGGCCGGTCGGGCAGGAAATTGCCCATGAACTGGGCCTGGGCGAGGTGCTGCGCGCGCCGGATCTTCGCGCGCTTTCCAGCGCGCGGGCGGCGGAGCTGATCACACACGCCGATGGTTTTGCCGAAGTTTTCCCCGAAGACAAATACCGCGTGGTGACCAGCCTGCAAGCGGCCGGCCGTGTGGTGGGCATGACCGGCGACGGCGTGAACGATGCGCCTGCGTTGAAACAGGCCGAAGTCGGTATCGCTGTCAGCGGCGCGACCGACGTCGCCAAAGCCGCTGCCAGCGCGGTGCTCACCACCGAAGGACTGGCCAATATCGTCGCGCTGGTGCAGACCGGCCGCGCTATTTACCAGCGCGTGCTCACCTGGATCGTCAACAAGGTCGCCGACACGATTCTCAAGGCCGGGTTGATCGTCGTGGCGTTTCTGGTCACCGGGCGTTTCGTGATTTCCGCGCTGGGCATGCTGCTGGTGGTGCTGCTTACCGACTTCGTCAAAGTGGCCTTGGCAACCGATCGCGTGGAAGCCTCGCGTACGCCGGAGACATGGAACATCGCCCCCTTGATCGGTGTGTCGGTAGTGCTTGGTCTGTTGATGCTGGTGGAGTCACTCGGCCTGCTGGCCTTCGGCTGGCATGCGTTTGCGCTGGTGCAGAAAGATGGCCGGCTACTCACCTTCACGTTCCAATTGCTACTGTTTTTCGCGCTTTTTTCGCTGCTTTCCATTCGAGAGCGCCGTGCCTTCCTGAGGTCTCGGCCGAGCATCACGCTGATGGCATCGCTCGCAGCGGGCGCACTCGTCGGCATCTTGGTCGGCTGTTTCGGATTGGGGCGCTTGCAAGCGCTGCCGTTATGGCAAAGCCTGTCGATGGCCAGCTGCATAGGGCTCTTGGTGCTAGGCCCCAATGATGCGATCAAGACCGAGCTGGTCCGGCGCGCACTTCAGAAAATGCACCCTCAACCCACGGAGGTCACCTGACATGGCCGCTCCGACATCTGCTCCACAAGAGTCTTTCATCCACGTGCTTTGTCCTGCATGCGGCAAGGTCAACCGCGTCCCTTCCGAGCGCCTGGCCGAGCTGGCCCGTTGCGGCCACTGCCATCGCCCCTTGTTTGCGGGCCATCCGGTGGAAGTGGATGAAGCTGCATTCCAGGCGCATGTGCGCCTAAACGATCTCCCGCTGCTGGTGGACATGTGGGCGCCCTGGTGCGGACCATGCCGGATGATGGCGCCGCACTTCGAGCGCGCCGCCACCCTGCTCGAACCGCACGTCCGCCTGCTGAAGCTCGACACCGACCAGGCGCAAGCCACCGCAAGCCACTATGGCATCCGCAGCATTCCTACGCTGTTGCTGATCCATCGCGGCAAGGTCATCGACCGTATCGCAGGCGCGCAGAACGCCGATGCTTTGGTCCGCTGGGTGCGGTCGCACTCGCTATGACCATCCTTTCCACCTGCAAGGAGAACGACCATGTATAAGCAATGGCCCGAAATGAGCAAGGACCTCTCGGAGATACTCAAGGAGGTGCGCGCGGGCACACCCGATACGATGAGCGCCTTCTCCGCACTCGCCAAGGCAGCGCTGGCGCCCAAGGCGCTGGATACGAAAACCAAGGAATTGCTTGCGCTAGGCATTTCCGTGGCCATTCGCTGCGACGCCTGCGTGGCCTTCCATGCGGAAGCGGCCGTGAAGCGCGGCGCCACGCGCGACGAAATCATGGAGACGATGGGCATGGCGATCTATATGGGAGCCGGCCCGAGCGTGATGTATGCGGCGCAAGCGGTGGAAGCGTATGACCAGTTTGCGGCCAGGCAAAAGGAGTCGCAGGCGTGAAGCCGTAGGTTGGCGGCGAGCCCCGGACTTGATCCGGGGCTCGCCGCCAACCTACGAACCTCGCCTGCCGTGGCGCAACTTGCCGTAACATCGGGCGACCCGAACACGGCCTTCGCGTCGAAAAGTCAACGAGGTGTGTAGATGCAGCGGCGTATTTCCTCAATCGGCATGGCCTGCATCACGTTGGTCGTGCGGAACATGCTCGGCGAAGGTGTCACTCTCCAGCGATGAGCCCCTTTGTGCATCGTGGCACACGCCACGCTTTCGTGCTGCTAGGATGCACGGCGAGCCTGGGCGCGACAATGTGCCAGGCAGCCACGCGGGATGTAGCCAGCGCCGCTGCGGCAGCCCGCATCGATACGCTGTCAACCGTGCACGTAAGCGTCAGCCGATTGACGATCGATCCACGCGACATACCCGCGGCACTTAGCGTTACCAGCGTTGCGCCGGCGAACGCCGGGCAACCCGGTGTAAATCTGTCCGAGGCGCTGGTTGGGGTACCCGGCGTGCTGGCACGCGACCGGCAGAACTATGCGCAGGACGAACAATTCTCGATCCGCGGATTCGGCGCACGCTCGACCTTCGGCGTGCGCAGCATCCGCTTGTTCGTCGACGGCATACCCGCCACCCTGCCGGATGGGCAGGGCCAGATTTCCGATTTCGATCTGAACATGGGCGGCCGGCTGGAAGTGCTGCGCGGTCCATTCTCGGTGCTTTACGGCAATGCGGCCGGCGGCGTGGTGCAACTGTGGACCGCGCCAGGTACCACGGTTCCGCAGACGACGCTGGGCATGTATGCCGGCAGCCATGATGCTTTCCGTTACAGCGCCGATACGCGTGGCATGCTGGGCGATGTGGATTACAACGTCGCCGTCGGGCAATTCCTCGCCGGAGGCTATCGCCAGCACAGCCGCGTCAACCGGCAAACGGCCCACGCACGCTTTGGCATACCGCTGGGCGATCACCGCAAGCTGACCGTGGTGCTCGACCGCTTCGATCAGCCGCGCGCCGAAGACCCGATGGGACTGACCCGCGCCCAGCTCGACGCCGATCCCCGGGAGGCCTCGCCGGCAGCACTGCAGTACGACACGCGCAAGAGCATTCTGCAGAACCAGCTTGGCCTGGTGTACGACCAGCAGCTCGGCCACGATGACCAGCTGCACGGCACGGTTTACGTCGGCCGGCGCGACATCACGCAGTACTTGTCCATTCCGAAGGCGGTGCAGGCCAATCCGCTGTATCCCGGCGGCGTGGTGGCGCCGGACACCAACTATGGCGGCGTGGACCTGCGCTGGACGCACGATGGACAACTGCTCGGCCGCGATACCGAATTCGTGCTTGGCGGCGGCGGCGATTGGCAATGGCAACGGCGCCTGGGCTACCAGAACTTCACGGGCAATATGCTGGGTGTGCAAGGCGCATTGCGCCGCGACGAAAACGATGATGTAGGCAATGTCGATGTGTACGCGCAATGGTATTGGTACGTCGCCGAGCAATGGTCGCTACTGCTGGGCCTGCGCCACGACGGCGTGCATTTCGACGAACACGATTTCTACATCACGCCGGCCAATCCGGATAACAGCGGGCATGTGGATTATTCGGCCACCACGCCCGTGCTCGGCGTGCTGTTCCATCCGCTGGATAACCTGCAGCTTTATGCAAGCTTCGGGCGCGGCTTCGAAACACCCACCTTCGACGAACTGGGCTATCGCAGCGATGGCCAGCCCGGTCTGGCCTTCAACCTCCCGGCCACGCGCAGCGACAACGAAGAAGCCGGTGTGAAGTGGCAACCCTTGCAGGCGCTGGATATCGAAATGGCCGCCTTCCGTGCCGACACCCGCAACGAACTGGCCGTCGACACCAGTGAGAACGGTCGTTCCACGTATCGCAACGTCGGCGCCGCACGGCGCCAGGGCGTGGAGTGGTCGATGAATGGCAGGTTCGCGCCGCAGTGGCGCATCGCCGCCGGCTTCACCCATCTGCAAGCCGTGTTCCGCAGCCGCTTCCTGGCCTGCGCCGGCACGCCGTGTGCGTCACCGAACGTGCCGGTGCCACATGGCGCACGCATTCCCGGCGTTCCCGGCGACTACGGTTCGCTGCGCATTGAGCACGGCGGTGATCTTGGGTGGCAGGAAGGCATCACTTTCACGGGCGCGGGCAGCGTGGTGGCCAACGACACCAATACCGCGCATGCCGCTGGCTACGGCGTGGCCGGCATCGATGTTGCCTATGTGTTTGGACTCGGCGGGTCGAAGCAGCTTCGCGTAAGCGGCCGGGTCGACAATCTTGCGGATCGTCGCTATGTCGGCTCGGTAATCGTCAACGACAGCAATGGCCGCTATTTCGAGCCGGGGCCGGACCGCACCTATATGCTCGGTGCGCAGGTGCGTTTTTGAGTTCCGATACTGTTGGGTCACCCCGGGCGTGATCTGGCGGACCTGCCTGCGAACAAAATGAAGCCGCGCCATGTTTGCGCGGCTTCTGAATAAAGAACGCAAGGCTCAGTGTTTGGCATGTCCTTTCGAATGGGCTTTGCCGTGCGCAGTCCCTGTTACGCCCTTGCCCTTGGCTTTGTCCTGCGCCACGTCACTCACGGCCGGCCCGACCTTGCTATCGCCGGCGCGCGTAGTATTGGTCATCGCCGATACCATATCACCATGGCTGTCGCTGTTCATGCCTGCATGGCCCATGCCGCCATGGCCGTGGGATTGGGGTGCGGCAAACGCGCTGGTCGCCGCCAGGCACAACACCAAAGCGGTAAGCATCTTGGTACGCATAACTCGTCAACCTCTTGCGTGGGAACCGCTCGATCGCGGTGTGAGCACGGTAAAACCACATTGCCAGCCAATCGCTGAACTGCACGGGATTTAGCTGAACATCGCCTATCGGCGAAAAAACAGCGTCAGTCACGTGCAAGCCTGATGGATAATGAGCGTCTAAAGCGCTGCAAACAGCTGGTTTCGGCGGCCGCAGGCATTCGGGCGGCCTTATGCTAATGGCTTGAGGCGACACCAAAGGAACATCCATGCCGTGGCTCATTACCAAGTACCTGATTACTTCCGCCGTGGTTGTAATCGTCTCGGAAGTTGCAAAGCGCAGCGATCGTCTTGGCGCATTGCTGGCTTCGCTGCCGCTTGTCACGCTCCTGGCATTGACCTGGCTTTATATCGACAAGCAACCCGCCGAGAAGATCACCAGCCACGCTTGGTACACGTTCTGGTACGTCGTGCCTACGCTGCCGATGTTCCTGGCCTTTCCGCGCCTGTTCACCCGTTTCGGGTTCTGGCCGGCGCTGGGGCTGAGCGCGCTGATCACCATCGTGTCGTTCGCGCTGTTTGCCCTGGCGGTGCGCCCGTTCGGCATCAAGCTGATGTAGCGCGCCGCCGGGTCTTGCCCAGATACTCCTCGCGCATGCGCAGATAGCCGCGTGCGCCCAGCCGGTGCAGCATCGGGTGGTGTTCCGGGGCCGATGCGATAGCCGTGATGGTGCAACTCCCCGATCGTCCACTGGCCATAGATTTCCTGCTGCTCAGCAGGCGGCAGGATGTGAAACGGGATCAACCCGGACAGCAATCCGGTAGCCATGTTTATCGTTGGATATCCAGATCCGATTATGATCCAGCACCATGTGATAGCACTCCGCCCTCAACCATGGAAGCACCATGAACCGACCGGCCATTCCCCGCACCGTCTGGATGCTTGGCTTCGTCAGTCTCTTCATGGACCTGTCATCCGAGCTGATCCACGCCCTGCTCCCGATCTTCCTGGTCACCACGCTGGGCATGAGTGTCATGGCGCTGGGTTTGCTCGAAGGCATCGCTGAAGCCTCGGCGCTGATCGTGAAGATTTTTTCAGGGCCGATCAGCGACTGGCTGGGCAGACGCAAGCTGCTGTTGCTGTTGGGCTATGGCCTGTCTGCCTTGACCAAGCCACTGTTTCCGCTGGCGGCATCCCCCGCGTGGGCGATTACCGCCCGCCTGCTGGACCGTACCGGCAAAGGCATCCGCGGCGCACCGCGCGATGCGCTCATCGCAGATGTGGCGCCACCGGATATTCGCGGCGCGTGCTTCGGCTTGCGGCAGTCGATGGATACCTATGGCGCGGTGGCCGGGCCGCTGGCTGCGGTATGCCTGATGCTCGTATTCGCTGACCACATCCGCACGGTGCTGTGGTTTGCGGTGATTCCCGCCGTGATCGTGCTGGCCTTGATCGTTTTCGGCGTTCGCGAGCCGGAGCATGCCGAGTCGGCGCATCGTTTTCGAACGCCATTGCAGTGGCGTTCGCTGCGCGAATTGAAAGCCGGCTACTGGCAGGTGGTGGCGATCGGCGCCACGTTCACGCTGGCGCGCTTCAGCGAAGCCTTTCTGGTGCTCCGCGCGCAGCAAACCGGATTGAACATGGCGTGGGTTCCCGGCGTGATGGCGCTGATGAGCCTGACCTATGCGCTTTCCGCCTACCCCATCGGCAAGCTGTCCGACCGGCTGGACCGCCACGGGCTGCTTGCCGCCGGCCTGGTGCTGCTGGCCATCGCAGATCTGCTGCTGGCAACAAGTACTTCGTTGGTGGTCGTATTCGCGGGCGTTGCCGTCTGGGGCCTGCACATGGGATTCACGCAGGGCTTGCTGTCGGCGATGGTCGCCGATACCGCACCGCAGGCTTTGCGCGGCACGGCATTCGGCATTTTCAACCTGGCCAGCGGCCTTTGCATGCTGGTCAGCAGCACGCTTGCGGGTTGGCTGTGGGATCGGCATGGCGCATCCGCCACGTTTTTCGTGGGGGCCGCGCTTGCCGTGTCATCCCTGGCGTTGTACGGCCTGGTTCGGTGGTTCAATGCGTACAACCGCAGACTGCGATGACATCCCAGCATCAACAGCTGGGATTGCATCTCGGCCTGCACTGACGTTGCAGGGCATGTGCATCGGTATTACGTTATCGAAAACCGATAGTCCATCAAGATTCCCGGCAGGTGCATCGATTTACAACCGCAAGCTCCATTTCTGAGAACGTCCATGCCGATCGACCGTCGTGAATTCCTGAAACTTGGCGGTATCGCTGCCCTCGCGGGAAGCTTGCCCAGCTTGGCAAAAACCGCAATGTCAATCGCCGCGCCAGCGAGCAAGGCCGACTACACGCTACACATCGCGCGCAGCCTGGTGGAGCTATCCCCGGATCACATCGTGTCCACTACCACCTACAACGGCCAATGTCCGGGGCCGCTGCTTCGCCTGAAAGAAGGGCAGCGTGTCGTGGTCGATGTCCACAACGACACGGATATGCCGGAGCAGTTGCACTGGCACGGACAATTCGTACCGGTGGACGTCGACGGCGCAGCAGAAGAAGGCACGCCTTACATTCCACCGCGCGGCATGCGCCGCCTGTCGTTCGTGCCGGGACCGTCGGGGTTTCGTTTCTATCACACGCATGTGGCCGCCGGCAGCGACCTGAGCATGGGGCAATACAGTGGCCAGGTGGGGCCGGTGTATATCGAGCCGCGCCGCGAGCCAGGCAACTATGATCGCGAAGTGTTTCTGGTGCTGAAGGAATTCGATCCCTTCTTCAGCAAGGGCGGCGACATGGCGATGGACTTCCTGCGCCCTGGCGATCGCGAGCATTCGTTGGAAGAACGTGGCGAATCGGCGATGAAGGCGTCGCTGGCAAGCGGCAAGGCCAAGGGCTACGAAGTGGGCTATCAAGCCTTTGCCATCAACGGCCGCATGCTTGGAGCCGGCGAGCCGATTCGGGTGAAGCCCGGCGAGCGCGTGCTGTTCCACGTACTCAATGGAAGCGCCACGGAGATACGCAGCCTCGCCTTGCCCGGCCACAGCTTCAAGGTGGTGGCGCTGGACGGCAACCCCGTTCCCCACCCGGCCGACGTGCCGGTGCTGTGGATCGGCACCGCGGAGCGCGTCAGCGCCATCGTAGAGATGCAGCATCCAGGCACGTGGATACTGGGCGATCTCGACGACGATGACCGCGGCCACGGCATGGGCGTGGTGGTTGAATACGCCGGCCACCGCGGCAAGCCGCAATGGATCAAGCCGCAACCCTTCGGCTGGGATTACCGGCGCTTCGCGCTGCCGAACGCCCAACCCACCAAGCCCGACCACATCATCGAGATGACGTTCGCCAAGCAGAATGCCGCCGACCATGGTTTCAATCGATGGACCATCAATGACGTGGCTTTCGACATGAAGAACATGCGGCCGATGTTCAAGCTGCAACACGGCAAGCGCTACCGGCTGCGCATGCACAACGCCAGCGACGATATCCATCCGATGCATTTGCATCGGCATAGCTTCGAGATCACGCGTATGGCGGGGCAACCTACCGCCGGCGTGATCAAGGATGTCGCGATGCTGGGCGGTTACCAGAGCATGGAGGTGGATTTCACCGCGGACCAGCGCGGCTTGTCGCTGTTTCATTGCCATATGCAGTTGCATATGGATTTTGGGTTCATGGCGTTGTTCGATTGCGCATGACGTCGCCCTCTTTGCCGCCATCCCCGTCCAAACCAACACCTGCGCAAGGCACTCCCTGGGAAGTCGGCATCGCCTTCCTCAAACTCGGCCTGACCTCGTTCGGCGGCCCGATCGCCCACCTGGGCTATTTCCACCGCGAATTCGTCGTGCGCCGCCGCTGGCTGGACGAAGACCATTTCGCGCAACTGCTGGCGCTATGCCAGTTCCTGCCCGGGCCGGCCAGCAGCCAGCTCGGTTTTTCCATTGGCCTGTTACGCGCCGGCTGGCTTGGCGCCATCGCCGCCTTTATCGCTTTCACCCTGCCCTCCGCACTCCTGCTGTTTGCTTTCGGCGAGCTAAGCCACCTGCTCACCGGGCCGTGGGGACAAAGTGTTATCCATGGCTTGAAACTGGTCGCCGTGGCCGTCGTTGCGCAAGGCGTGCTGGCGATGGCACGCACGCTTGCACCGGACATGCCGCGTGCGCTGATGGCCGCGATCGCAGCCGGCCTGATTGCGATAAATCCCGCTTCGATCATGCAGCTCGCGGTGGTGGTTGGCGGTGCCGTGCTCGGCCCCTGGCTATGCAAGACGGTCACCTCGCGGCAAGGCGAGACCTTTCCGCTGCACTACGCCCGCCGCACCGGCACGGTGCTGATCGCTACCTACGCTGCGCTGCTCTTGCTCGCCTTCACGCTTGCGCCCGAACTGCCGCCGTTGGCGCAAATCGCCGCTGCGTTCTATCGCACCGGCTCCCTGGTCTTTGGCGGCGGCCATGTCGTGCTGCCCTTGCTCAAGCAGGCCGTCGTCGCGCCCGGCTGGGTAAGCAACGATGCCTTCCTCGCCGGCTACGGCGCCGCGCAAGCCGTGCCCGGCCCGATGTTTACCGTGGCGGCGTTTCTCGGCGAACAATCCCAAGGCGGGCGCGGTGGCGCACCGGGTGCAACGATCAGCCTGCTGGCGATCTTCTTGCCTGGCCTGTTGCTGGTATCAGGTGTACTGCCGTTCTGGCGCACATTGGCGTCCCGTAACCAGGCGGCGCGCATGCTGGCCGGCGTGAATGCGGCGGTGGTCGGCTTGCTGGCCGCGGCCCTCTATAACCCCGTGTGGATCAGCGCCGTGCACGACGGCAAGGATTTCGCCATCGCCTTGGTGGCCTTTACGCTGCTGGTCGCGGCACGCTGGTCCGCGCTGTCAGTGGTGGCGTGGTGCGTGATCGCTTCGATGGCCCGGCTTTTCGTCGGCGTGTAGGCGTTGGCGGTTTGTCCGCGAGCCCATGATCAGAATCGCCTTACATGGATGCCCCTTGCATTCCTTACGGTAAATCCTGAGAGCACAGCTTACGATTCACGAACGTTCCTCTGTCGATGAGATGCGCTCACGTCGTTGCGCAAGGAGGGGTAATGAGCTGGAAAGCAATAGTGGCGATCGTGTCCGGGTTGCTGGCTGTGTCCGCCGGCGTGTACCTGTCGGGCTGGATGATTTTGGCGTTGCTAGGCCTGGAGTCGGTCCCGCTGCAATGGAACACTTGGTGGACGTATTACAAGGCCATGGACCTGCCGCAGGTCGCACCGTACGTCACCAAAATCAAACTTGCTGGCGCGACGGGCCTTGGCTTGCCGCTGGCGGCATGGCTGTTGTTGCTGGTGCTCATGTTCAAGCCGCGCGAGCGCGCCTTTCATGGCGACGCAGAATTCGCCACCGCAGGTCATCTGGCCAAACGCGGGTTTCTTACCCACAAGCCGGAAGAAAGCATTTTCCTGGGCATGCTCAGCAGCCGGCCTATCTGGCTCAATGGAACCCTGCATGCCATCGTGACAGCACCCACGCGCAGCGGTAAATCGACCTGCATTGCGATACCGATTCTTCTCATCTATGAAGGCTCGGTGGTGGTGCTGGACGTCAAAGGCGAGTTGTATCGCATCACCAGCGGCTACCGTGGCCTGGCACTGGGCCAAAGCGTCTACATCTGGTCGCCGTACGACGAGACTGGCCGCACGCATCGCTTCAATCCGTTTACCCCGCTTGCGCGCCTTGCGCCTGGCATACGCTGGGGGGAATTGCAGACCATTGCCGCCATCCTGTATCCAGACGCACCAGGGAAAGATCCGTTCTGGGTAAGCCAGGCGCGTGCTGCCTTTGTTGCGTTCGCCGCCTTCATGTTCGAACGCTGGGACGCACTGGTACAGGCGTCTCACGCGGGCAACAACAGCACGCTCGATCCCAATGCAGATCCCCGCTTTCCAAGCTTCGAACGCATCTATCGCATGACTTCCGGCGAAGGACGCCAGGGTGGTATCAAGCAGGTGATCGACGATGTGCTATCGCAGGCCAACCAGCAGCATTTCGCCCACGTAAGCGACCGGACCCGCACCGCCTTCGCCGGCCTGGCCAACCTGGCCGAAGAAACCTTCTCCTCGGTGATCGCTACCGTACAGGCGCCATTGCAGCCATTCCTCAGCCCGATCCTGGCCGCAGCCACCAATGCCACCGATTTCGACGTGCTGGAGCTGCGCCGGCGCAAGATGTCGGTGTACGTGGTGATTCCGCCGCAAAAGCTGGACGAAGCAAGCAAACTACTGAACATCTTCTTCAGCAGCGCCATCGGCGGCAACCTGCGGCAGGACAAGACCACCGACCCTACCATCAAGCACCAGGTACTGATGCTGATGGACGAATTCACGTCAATGGGACGTCTCGACGTGTGGGCCAAGAACATCTCGGTGTCGGCCAGTTACGGCGTGCGCAGCGTGGCCATCGTGCAAAGCCATTCGCAGTTGCGCGCGGTCTATGGTGCCGATGAAGCGCAAACCTTCAGCACCAACCACGCCGCCCATATTGTGTTCACTCCGCGCGAGCAGGAGGACGCCGAGGCCTACTCCCGCACGCTTGGCGACTGCACCGTGCGCCGCAGGCATCGCACAGTCAGCGGCGGGCATGCGTCGTACAGCTATACCGAAGAACGCCGGCCACTCATGCTGCCGCAGGAGATCAAGGAACTGCCCAAGGATGACGAACTCATCTTCCTGGAAGGCTGCAAGCCCATTCGCGCGAAAAAGAAGTGGTACTTCAAGGACAGGCAGCTCAAGAAGCGATTGCTCGAACCCATGCCGTTGCCGCAACCCTCGCACGGAAAGCCATGATAGTTGTCGAATCCGTCGGAGGCATCGCGCTCGTAGCGCTGTATACCGTGGCCTGGGTGATGGTGGTGTTGCTCGCCCTTGAGCTGGCGCCAAGTCGCCGACCCGCTCCGATGCCGGCTAAAACTGGCAATGCCGATGATCGGCCGGATCGGAAGCGCACCCGCCAAGCATTCAGCGCCGAGGACGATGTCAACGGCGAAGGCGCGCGCCCATCGTCCCTGATTCCCTACTACCGCCACAAACCCGACCCGGATTACCTGCTGCAACTGAAATACGCGGTGGAAATCGCCAATGAGGAGACGATCCGCAAGTATGGGCCGTTGACAACGGGTGGTTTGCCGGTGCGGAAGAAGGCGAAGCCGGATGTGTACCGAGACTTTTCTAAGGAAGAAGAGATGAAATCAAAATACATAGCCACCGCTGCCGCAATGACCATTGCAGGGACGTTAGCAGCATGCGACGACAATCGCGACGCTGTGGCAGTGAAAACGGAAATAAGCGCCACGGCGACCCCTGCCTTCGCAACATTACACAATGAAAACGAGCCTTCACCGGAATCGACATCCGGGACTCATGTGGCGAAACCTTCTACACAAACCGAACTCGCGCCATTTGTTGGACCTGGCATGCGTATACGTGACAAGACAAGAGGCGATATAAATAACGACGACTTACCCGATGTTATTGCGGTTGTGGAATCCGCCGAAGATAAGAAAACGCCGCGATCTGTGGTTTTGCTAGTAAGCGACACAACGGGTGTCCTACACAAAATGGCGCAAAACGACAAAATCGTTCCCTGCTTCAACTGCGGAGGGATCTTCGGCGATCCTTTCAGCTATGTACAGCTAAGCAATGGTGTCATTACGGTCGTCACGGAGGGTGGATCACGAGAGCATTGGTGGAACGAATATGTTTTCAAATATTCCCCATCATCAAAAAATGCGATGTTGATAAGCGTCAAACGCGGCATTTCAGACACCTCCACTGGAAGGAGGATAGAAATTAACTACACATCGAAGGATTTCGGATCGATCAAATTTGAAGATTTCGATCCTTCAACCCTCCCCGAAGCGAAGCTCCCTTAAATACTAATGGCACTAACTTAAGCGTCATTGCTCCATGGCTTGCCGCGATTTGCTCCCTCCCCTGCGACAGCAGGGGAGGGCTGGGGCGTGCAGCCGAATGTCGCTATGGCTTCTGATAACAAGCAACAATGCGGCAACGTCGGGCTCTTGCCGCTCGCTGCGCTCGCACCCCACCCCAACCCTCCCCTACTTCGCAGGGGAGGGGGCAGATCACTGCAAGTGTCGAGATACACGCTTAAGTTAGTGCGATTGCCCTTAAATACCCGTTCGGAAGCTTGGCTTGGATCGCAATTAAATTTTCCTTTCCTTACAACACTGGAGTACCAACATGATCACGGACAAGGAAGCGCAGTTGCTCCTAGACGCCGCATCTTCCGGCATTGATTCGCCGGAAGAGCTTGCCAATTTAATGGCCCAAGTCACCCATGAATCCAATGGCTTGACGTCGTTGAACGAAGTGTTCCGTTACACGAAAGGGATATCGCAAATCTCAGACAAAGTTCGGTCGGCTCTACGTCAAGGACCAGAAGCCCTTGAAACTGCAAGAGTCGAGGCCTTGAACGGAAAGCCAGAAAAGCTCGCCGAACTCATGTATGGCGGGCGCATGGGTAATGACCTGTCCGGCGATGCGTTTAAATATCACGGCCGTGGCTATATCCAATTGACCGGCAAGGATCAATACGAAGAAGCCGGGATTGCGCTTGGCGTGGATCTTCTGAAAGCACCCGAACTTGCGGCCAAGCCTGAATACGCCGGGAAAATTGCGATCTGGTACTGGAACAAGAATTTGCATGGAAAGCCGGCTGCAGAAGATGTCAAGCAAGCCACCCATGCGATTAATGGTGATGAAAATGGGCTCGATGATCGTATAAAGCGCTTCAATGAATGGAAGCAGGTGCTGGTGCCAAAAGTGGTGGAGGAACTGGCTAAAGGGAAGCTGGAGATTCCCGTCCAGCCGAGCGATCAGTTGCAACGGCATCAAGCAACGGCAGCATCTTCCATTCAGAAGCTGCAGGAAGAACTTAACGCCTTTGGCTACACAGACCTCCATGGACGAGCCCTTGCAACCGACGGCCATTACGGCAAGCGCACGCGTGAAGCCGTCGAAGCCTTCCAACGTGACCAAAATCTGGCAGTAGACGGCATAGCCGGCCCTAACACGTTGGCTGCATTGCGCGAGACTGCACGAACGCCAGACATCGGCACCACCGCGCTAGACGCCATCTCCGAACAGCTCAACACCCCGCCCGCCTACCCATACGACACCCACCAGCAACTAGCATTCCTGCAAGCGCAATTGCGCGAGATGCAGCGGCAGATGGAAGCCATGGACCGCCAGCGCACGGCCGAGCGAGAGAGAGACGATGTGCGCACCGCATCGAATGAACCAGCCCAGCATGCGCCGCACTACGCCTCCACCTCGCACACGGCGGAACGATTCGCTTACAGCGACCCACGCCACCCCGTGCATCCACTCTACGCAGATGTAAAGCAACGCCTGGAAGCCCAAGGCCACGCCCTCCCCGAAGACCGCCTGACGCAGATCACTGGCGAACTGCACATCCGGCATTTCCAGCCGAACTGGGAGGGCTACATTAAGGTACAAAACGACAAAGTGCTTGCCGGTGACTATCACCCTTGGGGTGGCCTCCTAACGCTTGACCTGAAGGAGCCTGCCCCAGCGGCACAGGAAACCTTGCAGCAGGTCGACAGCCACCAGCAAGCTCTGATGCAAGAGCAGGCGCTTCGTGCGCAACAGACGCAGAGCCTTGGGCAGGGGCATGCGTTGTCCCGGTGATAACGCGCGCCAGCTTTTACCTTTTACCCCTTCCGCCCAGGCCGCCAAAATCGATGCACAAGAAAAGGAATCAGCAGCGCAAGGCCAATCGACCAGTGCAGTATCGCAATAACGGGCAGTGCGTTGTCGCTCGGCGGGTAATACAGCAAGTAGCCGGTCAGCACGAGCACGACCAGCAGCAGGAACAGCAGCCCGCCGGTGATGCGATGGCGTTTGGCCTTCCATCCCCAGATGACGTGGCGGCCCCATAGCCAACCGAACATCCACAGCGCGAGGAAAGCGAACAGCCCGTGCAGCGAAAGCCACCAGTGTTCCAGCGGATGCGGCTCAGGCCCGAATGAGGTTTGCTGGACCATGAAGTAATGGAACGCCAGCCACAGCGCTCCGGTCAGCCACAGGCCAAGGCTGATGACGTACAGGGTCAGGCGAATGGGATGAGTGAGGCGCATCGGTTCACGACTCGCAAGAGGCTGCCGTTGATGTGTTCGCGCCGATCGACGTCCAACCGGTTCCATCCAGCATGAAAGCGAGCGCCTGATAACGGTCGAGGATCGCTGCTGAGGCTGTCCCGGCAGCCATGACCACCTTGGTGAGCGCATCGGCATCCATGCAGCGGGGGGCCAACACCGTCACGAAGCGACCGGTATTGCAGTAGCGTCCGGTGCGCGGATCGATATGCGGGCTAACCAGGGCTTCATCCTGCAACGCCTGGCTGCCGGAACTGGCTACCGCGGCGCCTTCGACATCCAGTGCGGGAATGACGCCGTCCCGATACGGTGCAGCCAGGTACACACGTTCGGGTTCCGCGCCGCCCAGCCGCAAATCCCCTCCCGCTTCCACGCAGATACGCGAAGGACGATGCGATGCGATGCAGTCGAAGGCGCAGTCGACGGCATAGCCTTTCGCAATACCGCCCAGGTCCAGCCATAGCGGCTTGCGAAACGAAACCGTTCCATCCGGCGACAGCACGACATCTTGCCAATTCGCATCCGCGGCGGGCGGATCTCCCGGCAACGCGGGAAGCAGCCCGTCTCTCACCAGCGCCGGCGCAATGGTGGGATCGAACAAGCCTTCCGATGCATCGGCCAATTCCAGCGCACATCGCAGCACCGCGTGGGTGTGCGCGCTGACATGCACGGGATGACACGCAGCTTCGCGGTTCAACTGCGAAAGTTCGCTGCCGGCTTCGTGAAAACTCATCAAGCGGTGGATCTCGGCGACGCGATCGAATGCAGCGCTGATGACGTCGTTCGCCAGGACCTGCGGCAAGCCGTCGACCCGGATGCGCACGATCGTGCCCAGCAGCGGCTTGGCGCGCTCAATGAGGAGCGATGGCAATGGCATAGGTGGCCAACAGCCGGCGCACGCCATCCGTAATGTGCTTGGATGAAAGCGTCGCCCCGGAAATGTTCTGGATGTCCTTGGTCAGCGTAAGCGTGGCGCCGTTGCGCTTGCCTTGGAACTGCGCCAGCCATTGGGGGTTGCGCACCTGGTCACCGAACGCCTCGCGGTATTCCAGAATTTCGATGCTTTTCACCGCGCCGGTGTTGTCCAGCGCCACGGCAATGGGAATGAACTCGTGCTTGCCCACTACCTGGTCCGCGATGAACCAGCCGCCGGTCGATACCTTCCAGAGCTGGAGCTGGTGGTTGAGTACATCCGTGCCGCTGGCCTTCTCGATCGCATGCACCTGCTCATCGGTCAAGGTCAGCGGTTGCGAGGTGAAGGTGGCGCCGGGAAACATCAGCTGCTGCGCCTGCTCGACACTGAGATACACCTTGGCGTAGGCAGGCGTGGCAACGGCGACGATCGCAACAGCAGGCACCAACAGGAATTGCGCTTTCATGGTCGGTTTCCGTCAGAAGTAGTAGCCAAGTTTCAAGCGAACACGCGTGTGCTCGAAATCGACGTCGGTGTCATAGCCGTTGACGATCAAGCTGGGGTCCATGTAGTTGTGCGCGACCGGAAGCTGCTGCCACCACGTCAGCGTCGCAAAAAAATGCTGGCTTGCGTAATGAATGGTGGGGCCGGTATACACGGCGTTTCCCATCCACTGGCTGTGGTCGAACAGCGCGAAGCGGTTGATCTCCCGTTCGTTCTGCACTTCCCAGCCGACCGCCCAGTTGGACGTGAAGCGATAGGACGCGCCGACACCAAAATTCACGTCGGTTTCGATATTGGTGTTGGGGCGATCGGTGCCGCTGCCTGGTGCTGCGGTCGGATCGCCGGGCAGTTCACGCACTTCCGGTGCCCACGTGGCATTGCCGACCAGCACCAGGCGATCGTCGAGGAAGTTCTTCTGGAAGATGGCCTTTACCGTCAATTCCTGGAAGCGCGGACCGATCTCCGGCTCGAACAGGAAGGCGACTCCGACGGGATCCGTATACGGGCTGCGCACACGCCAGATCGCCTCGAACGCACCGGCGATGAACTTGGTGCTGTTGAAATGGCTGTACGGGCCGGGGAAATAGGCGGAATACGGCTCCGGTGCCGTCGTCGTTCCGTCAGGGCCATTGCGGTAGGCCTGCGTCCAGTCGTAGATCAGATATCCGGACAGCTGCAGCGAATCGGTGACGCCATAGGAATATTCGGTCTGCCCTTCCAGCAGATCAAACTGTCCGCCCGCTTTCTGGTGGCGCCAGGTTGCCCATTGCTCGAATTCCTGGCCGTTCTTTGGCAGCAGGTCGGTGGTGTAGAGAAAACCGAGCAGCGGCTCGTCGGCGTGTACCGTCGTGCCGGTACCGAGCGCGGCGGCGGCTGCAAGCAGATAAGCCGGTAGTCTTCCCTTCAAAATGCGACGCATGCTGCCCCTTGCCACCCCAAAGATGAGAGTGGGTCGCATTCTCGTGGATTTTTAAGACTCCGTCAATGAGAATCATTATTGATACGGGGGCAAAGCTGGATGCCCGAGGCAGGCGTGCTGGTATATCCCCCGCGATTTTCTTGCCGCGCTGCCGGCAAAACTAAGGATCACGTCAATTGATTCCCGAAGCGCGTCGTCATTCCGGCCTTCGCAAGGATGACGACGCGCTTTAAAACAGTACCGGCGCGAACTTTGATTTTTGTCGCGATGACAGGCACAACCATTGGGGATAACAGGGTTGCCATCTACCCCACGAACCGCTTCTCATCGCAATGGTTCTGCACGCCCAGTGCAGGCGACTATCACGGTTTGCTGTAGCCCATGTGCAGCGTGATCTTGTCGCCCGCTTTCAAATCCGCCACGGAAGACGGCGGGAAATGCACCTTCAGATTCATACCACCAGCATCGGCTTCGACAATACCGGTCTTCGTGTCGACTGAAGTCACCGTGGCAGGCATGGCGTGCATGCCCATCATATGGTGCATCGCCTTCATGCCGGACTTGCCGCCGTGCATGCCACCCATCATCGAACCCATGCTGGAGCTGGAACTGCTCGGCATGGTGTCTTGCGCAAGCACGGCGCTACTGAAAGCAAGCGCGCCGAGCATCGGTACCAGGACTTTGGCAAGCGTGATTCCGGCAAGCGTTTTCATCGTGATTCTCCCCAGAGCTGGTTAACGGGAAACAGCAGCGCGATTATGCACCCGTAAGGCGAGACATGTGTCCCTTTCTATTTTCAGCTCATCCCCATGCACACGCCTCTTTCACGTGCGCGCAACATTCGCAGGCTGGAACCAGGCTGACGTGCGGCGAACCATATGCACGACCGAAAGCATCACGGGAACCTCGACCAGAACGCCCACCACGGTCGCCAACGCCGCGCCGGAACGCAGGCCGAACAAACTGATCGCCGTGGCGACCGCCAGCTCGAAGAAATTGCTGGCGCCGATCAAGGCGGAAGGCCCGGCGATGCAATGCGGGACTTTTGCCCAGCGGCTCAGCCCGTAGGCCACGGCAGCGTTGAAATACACCTGGATGATGATCGGCACGGCCAGCATTGCAATCACCAGCGGCTGCGCCACGATGGCTTCGCCCTGGAATCCGAACAGCAGCACCAGCGTGGCCAGCAATGCACCCGTCGACCAGGGATCGAGCCGGTGCAGGGTACGGTCCAGCGCCGCGCTTCCGCCTGCGTGCAGCAAACCGGCGCGCCAGAGCTGCGCGAGGATCACCGGAACGATGATGTACAGCAGCACCGACAGCAGCAACGTTCCCCATGGCACCGCGATGGATGCCACGCCAAGCAGCAATGCGACGATCGGCGCAAACGCCACCACCATGATCGTATCGTTGAGCGCCACTTGTGCCAGGGTGAAGTTGGGTTCGCCATCGCACAGGCGCGACCATACGAACACCATCGCCGTGCAAGGCGCTGCCGCCAGCAGAATCAATCCCGCGATATACGCGTCATGTTGATCCGCCGGCAGCCACTGTGCAAAGAGATGCCGCACGAACAGCCAGCCCAGCAACGCCATCGAGAACGGCTTGATGGCCCAGTTCACCAGCAGCGTGATGCCGATGCCCTTCACTTGCTGCCGCACGCTGGCGAGCTGGGCAAAGTCGACCTTCAGCAGCATCGGCACGATCATCAACCAGACCAGCACGGCCACCGGCAGATTGATCTGCTGCACTTCGACGCGAGCCAGGACCTGGAACAGGCTCGGCAGCGCATGCCCCAGCAAAATGCCCGCGCCGATGCACAAGGCCACCCACAGCGTGAGGTAGCGGGCAAACAACCCCATGGCGGGTGCCGCAATCGCCTTCGCCGTCATCGCCTCAGTGTCCATGCTGCTTCTGCTGGCCGATCGCGCCCAGTTCGCGCTGCAGCGACATGCGATCGAGTTTGTCGACCGGTAGCGCGAGCAGCAGCTCCACGCGTTGACGCAGCATCGCCCATGCGGCCTTGAAAGCTTGCCTGCGCGCTTCTTCCGATTCGGTGACCGCAGCAGGATCCGGCACGCCCCAATGCGCAGTCACCGGTTGGCCGGGCCATACGGGACACACTTCGCCGGCTGCGTTATCGCAAACGGTGATGATGAAATCCATCTTCGGTGCGTTTGCACCCGCGAACTCGTCCCAGCTTTTGCTGCGCAGCGGTTCGTCATAGCCGATCGCCTTCGCCATCTCGGCCGCAATCGGCTGCACCTTGCCGCTCGGGAAACTGCCGGCGCTATAGGCGTGAAACCGGCCTTTGCCCATGATATTGAGCAGTGCCTCGGCAATGACGCTGCGTGCGGAATTACCGGTGCAGAGAAAGAGCACGTTGTAGGTATGGTTATCCATCAGCAGCACGCCCCCGCCGCATCCGGGCCGCAGGTTTTCTTGGACGATGAAGCGGCAGGGCCGCAGCACGTATTCGCTGATGCGTCGGCTTGCGCCGCCGCACAGGTATAGGTGGTGGCTTCGCCCAGGGTGTGGAAGGTTTCCCAGCGCACGCCCTGCGGGTCCTCGGCCCAGAATTTGTCGGAACGTGCATAGCAGCACGTGGTGCCCTGCTCCGCCAATGCCACCGCGTCGGCAGCAAGCAGGCGTTCGCCGATGGTGGCCAATTCTGCTTCATCCTCGGCCTGCACGCCCAGATGATCGATACCGGCCGGACGGCCGCGCTGCGAAATGGCGAAATTCACGCGCGGATCGTCCAGCATCCATTTCGCGTAATCAGGCTTCACCAGCGTGGGCGTGGCACCGAACAACGTCGTGTAGAAGCGAATGCTGTCGTCGAGATGATCGACATTGACGTGAACGTGGAAGCGTTTCATCACTTTCTCCGAACAGGTTTGCAGGCGGATACGGGTTGACAGGTTGCGCTGGACGAACCGGCACAGCAGTTCTCGGTAAGAAATCCAATGAGTGCATTCATTTGCGCGTAATGGGCGCGGCACTGGATCACCCGGCCGCGCCGCTCATCCAGCACCATGCCGGCGCGGCGCAGGATGTTGAGGTGATTGCTGAGCGTGGCGCCGGCCATGTCGGTGGCTTCGGCCAACTCGCCCACCGACATGCCTTCGTCGCCCGCTTCCACAAGCAGGCGGAAAAGCGTAAGGCGGCTCTCGTGCGCGAGTGCGTTGAAACAGTCGAGGGCTGCATTTGATTCCATATTTCCAGAATAATGGAAATATTTCCAACGTCAACCCACGGATGAGCTTGCGGTTCGCCTGGATGCTACTCCAGGGCGGGTCGTCATTCGGTCGAAGCTGGAATGGTGATTCGCCACCCCGGCGAAGGGCGGCCTGGCGACTTTCGATCCTGTCCAGACGCATGGCAAGGGCTGAAGTCACTGGCCCCCGGCCGTTGCCGGGGTGACGAATCAAGGGATGCATGAAATCCCATTCACGACGGCAATTGATCTGCATCACATGGACGGCCCGACAACCCACGCACGATAAGGCTCACATGGAACGTCCCGTGTCGAGGCCAGCATGTACAAAAAAATCCGGCGGCGAATGATTGGCACGGCGCTGGCCTGTCTGTGCGGCCTGGCGTGGCTAGGCAACGCACCGGCGAGCGAACCGGCGATCCCCATCCTCGTGTATCACCGCTTTGCCGATACCGTGAACGATTCGATGACGGTGCGTGCCAGCACGTTCGAAACCCAGCTGCGTTTCCTGCAGGAGCATGGCTATCACATTGTGGCACTGCGTGCGGCAGTCGACTGGCTGCGCGACCCAAACGCCGTGTTGCCGGCAAAACCCGTGGTCATCACCGTCGATGACGGCCATCGCTCGGTGTTCGAGCAGCTGTTGCCGATCGTGTTGCGCGACCGTTTTCCGGTCACCCTGTTCATCTATCCGTCGGCCATCTCCCATGCATCGTACGCGCTGACCTGGGATCAGCTGCGCATGCTCAAGCAGACCGGATGGTTCGACATCCAGTCGCATACCTACTGGCATCCCAATTTCAACGTCGAGCGCAAGCACCGCAATGCGGCGGATTACCAGCAGTTCGTGCGCTGGCAACTGGACGCCTCGCGCCGCCGCATCGAGTCCGAAACCGGCGCGCACGTGGACATGCTTGCCTGGCCATTCGGCATCGCCGACAACGAACTGATGGCGCTGGCCAGCCAAGAAGGCTACGTGGCGGCCTTTACGCTGCAGCCTCGCCAGGCCGACCGGCACGAGGCATTGCTCGCGTTGCCACGCTTTCTGATGGTGGACGCCTATGGACCGAATGCGCTCGCCCATCTCCTTGGCGAAACCACGACGAGGAAGGCGCCATGAACGGTTCGAGCCGGCCCATGCTGCATGCCTTGCTGGCAACATTTGCCGCCGTCGCGCTGCTGGCAAGCCCGGCTGTCCTGGCCGTGAGCGGCGTCGTGATCGACCAGGCCACGCAGCACCCGATCGCAGGCGCCATCGTCACGACTTCTGCCGGCGCCATACTCACCGACGAGCATGGGCAGTTCACGATCGACCAAGCGGTAACCGACATCGCCGCGCGCGCCCCGGGCTATCTGCGCACCGACATGAAGGTGTCCGGCGAGGAGCCCATCACGCTCACGCTGACGCCGTTCCTGCCCAAGGCGGTCTATCTGTCGGTGTATGGCATCACCAGCAGCACGCTGCGCGGGCAAGCCGTCAGCCTGGCCAAGAACACCGCGATCAACGCGCTCGTCATCGATGTCAAAGGCGATCGCGGGCTGACACCCTATCGCAGCCCGGCGCGCGAGGCGATCGGCGCCGCTGCCAAAGTGAGCGCGCATGCGCCATATATCCAGGATTTTCCTGGCCTGATCGCCCAATTGCATGCACTGCATCTGTATCTGATCGCGCGCATCGTAGTCTTCAAGGATGAGCCGCTGGCCGAAGCGCATCCCGAATGGAGCGTGCACAATGCGCAAGGCAAACCATGGCGGGATCGCGAGGGACTGCAGTGGATGGATCCGTTTTCGCGTGAGATGTGGCAGCACAACCTCGATATAGCCGAAGAAGCGGCGCGCATGGGCTTCGACGAAATCCAGTTCGACTACGTGCGCTTTCCCGACCAGGGCGGCCTGCGCTTTGCGCTGCCGAACACGCGCGACAACCGCACGGCGGCGATCACCGGTTTTCTGCAAGCGGCCCGTGCAAGGCTTGCGCCGTACAACGTGTTCGTCGCAGCCGATATTTTCGGCTACGTCTGCTGGAACACCAATGACACGGCGATCGGCCAGCAGATCGAGCAGCTCGGCGCCGCGCTCGACTATATTTCGCCGATGCTTTATCCGTCCGGCTTCACCTGGAGCTTGCCCGGCGTGGCCAGTCCGGTGGCCGAACCGGGACAGATCGTCGCGCGTTCGCTCGCCGCAGCGATACGGCGAACCGGGCTGGCCGGCGTACGCTTTCGTCCATGGCTGCAAGCGTTTCGCGATTATGCGTTCGACCGCCGCGTGTTCGACGCCACGGCGATCCGCGCACAAACCGATGCGGCCGACGCCGCCGACACCGATGGGTGGATGTTATGGAATCCGCGCAACCAGTACGACGCCAACGACCTGCCCCGCCCTTGATCGGCCGGCTGGTGCTGACCGGCTTGATCGTGCTTGCGGCGGCCACCGCACCTGTCATGGCCGCCGATCTCGATCCAGCGGCGGAACAGCAACTGCAACTGATCGTCAACGGCCAGATGGCTGCCCACCGTATCCCGGGCGCCGTCATCCTGATCGGCGACGCCGAGCATGTTTACTATCGCCAGGCCTTCGGCCAGCGCGCCATCGTGCCGCTGCCCGAGCCGATGACCATGGATACCGAATTCGATCTCGCCTCGCTCACCAAGGTGATCGCGACGACCACGGCGATCATGCAACTGGTTGAATCCGGCCGCCTCCACCTGGATGCGCCCGTTGCCTATTATTGGCCGGCCTTTGCCGCCAACGGCAAGCAGACGGTGACGGTGCGCCAGTTGCTCGCGCACACATCGGGTCTGCGTCCGGACTTGCGCGTCCTCCCGCATCAACCGGGCCAGCGAGCCGTGTTGCGCGCGATCGCGGCGGAGCCGCTGCTCAGTCCGCCCGGAGCCAAGGTCATCTACAGCGACCTCAACTTCATCGTGCTGGGCGAACTGGTGCAACGCATAACGCACCAATCGCTGGATGCCTACTGTCGTGCGCATATCTTCAAACCGCTCGCCATGCAGGACACGACTTTCCTGCCCAACGCCCGGTTGGCCGCACTCAGTGCACCGACCACTGCGGATGCCAGCGGCATGCGGCGCGGGCGCGTCCACGATCCCACCGCAAACCGGATGGGCGGGGTTTCCGGCCATGCAGGGCTCTTTTCCACTGCCGCCGATCTTGCCCGCTTCGCGCAGATGCTGCTCAACGATGGACGCGCAGGCCGCCAACGCATCTTGCGGCCGGCAAGCATCACCGCGCTGGCATCCGTGGCCTCGCCGCCTGCGGATATTCCTTGGCGCGGCATTGGCTGGGAGCTGGCTCCGCCGTTCGTCGCCAATCAGGATCGCCTGCCGCCGATCGGCGCCATCGGTCATACCGGCTACACCGGCACGGGTTTGTGGATCGATCTGGAGACGCGGCAATTCGTGGTCATTCTCACCAATCGCGTGCATCCGGACGACAGCGGAGACGCGCGCCCCTTACGCGCGCAGGTACTCGCGCTACTGGCCAGCCGCACGGCGCCGATGACCACGGCTGAGCTTGGCCGCCGCTTGCCATGGACACTACCGACGCTGCGGGAAATATCGCGCTTGCCGGCCTCGGCCGGCCCGGTACGAACCGGCATCGACGTGCTGGAAGCGCAGCAGTTCGCGCCGCTCGCCGGCATGCGCGTCGGCCTGATTACGAACCGCAGCGGTTTCGATGCACAAGGCAGGCGAACCGTCGACGTGCTCGCCCAGGCTCCTGGCGTCACGCTTGCGGCATTGTTTTCGCCGGAGCATGGATTGAATACCGACGTCGATGCACCCGTGGGCGACGCGCGCGATGCGGCAACCGGCCTTGCCGTGCACAGCCTGTATGGCACGAACCAGCACTTTCCCGCCGGCTCGCTCGATGGCCTGGATGCGCTGGTGTTCGATATCCAGGATGCCGGCGTGCGCTTCTTCACCTACGAGACGACACTCGGCTATGCGCTCGAAGCCGCCGCAGCACACCATATTCCCTTGTTTGTGCTGGATCGGCCGGACCCGCTCGGTGCGGATCGATTCGGTGGCCCCATGCTCGATCGCGGGCGCGAGTCGTTTACCGGCTATTTCCCGCTGCCGCTGCAACCGGGCATGACGGTGGGTGAATTGGCCGATCTGTTCAATCGGGAAAAGCATCTGGGTGCGGATCTGCGCGTCATCCCCATGCAGGGTTACGCGCGTTCGATGCGCCTGGCCGATACCGGCTTGGGCTGGGTGCCGCTCTCGCCCAACTTGCGAACGCCCGCACAGCTCGATCTGTATCCGGATGTCGCCCTGCTTGAAGGCGCGAACGTAAGTGTGGGACGCGGCACGCCGCATCCGTTCGAGTGGATCGGTGCGCCGTGGATCGATGCAACGAAATGGGCCGACGCCTTGAACGCGCTCGACCTTGGCGCGCACTTCGACGCGATCGATTTTGTCCCGACCGAATCGGCCTGGCACGGCCAGCTTTGCCATGGCGTAAGCATTCGGTTGGCCACAAGGACCAACCGCCCGGTCGCACGCCTCGGGCTTGCGTTGCTGTCGACGCTGCATGCGCTTTATCCGACAGCTTTCGACTTGGCAGCAACACGCGGCTCGCTGGGTTCGACGGCACTGTGGCAGGCGCTGGATGAGGGTGCGACGCTCGATAAACTGGAAGCGATCGA
>Ga0209759_1000784_pt1 | contig 26520 bp, 25 predicted proteins | sample AraplaCL_Col_mMS_FD_184261 | JGI IMG/M metagenome (GOLD analysis project Ga0209759, IMG submission 184261) | Arabidopsis root microbial communities from the University of North Carolina, USA - plate scrape CL_Col_mMS (SPAdes) (version 2) | ecosystem: Host-associated > Plants > Roots >...
GCAAGCACTAAAATCGAGCAACATCAGCCCAGGTGGCGGAATTGGTAGACGCACTACCTTGAGGTGGTAGCGACGCAAGTCGTGGGGGTTCGAGTCCCCCCTTGGGCACCAATCGAAGGCTACGGAAATCCTGGTTACAGGATTTGGTAGTGAAAAGAAGAAACCCGCCGCTGGCGGGTTTTTTTGTGCCTCGAAGAAACCTCGGCGATGATGGCGTTAAGACGTAAAGGGCATCGATATGGCGGAGATTGATGGGGTGACGCTTCGAATGGCTATTCAGGCGGTGGACGCGATGATTAGCGATCTAGCGAAGCAGTTGGAGGCGGATACCAGCTCCGGGGCTGCGGAACTTGAGATTCGCCTGGTGAAATATGAAAAAGCTCTCGGGAAGCTCAAGATGGGCTATGAGGAGGAGCGGAAGCAATCAAGCAATCTTCCGCCTTTTGATGAGCTCATTAAGGGGTGACTCGAATGCGTGGCAGATAGTCACGGTGATTTCGACCCTTATGTCTCTTAAAGCGGCTTGCTTGGCCGTTTCAGGCTATTCAAAAATGGGCCGAAAAAGGGTTCGAGTTTATGATCCACTAGCAAGTGAACCTGACCCTGTTTGTGACCCTGTTTGTGGAGCGATTCATGATCTATCGAGCGTTGTCGGAGCAGAACCACTGACCTGGGGGGAAGCCTTGTTGCGAGGCCATGAGTCAATCAATGGAGGTCGAAGTTGGCATCGATTTCTTCAATTGGTGGTCTGACGCCGGAACAGATGGTTCTACTGGGCGCGGCCGAAAGTGCTTGGCATCTATTGAGTGACGCGAAGAAGCTCGGCAGTCCACTGGGAGAGGAAACTCTTACTGAGCTCACTCTTCTACAACTAAAAAAGACGTTTCCTCAGCAGAAACTGTCCATCGTGTCCTTCAATAAAGTGAAAGAGGGAAGTACCGGAGCTGATTGGGCTTGGGCGTTCGCTAATCACGATGCAAGTTCGGTGGTTGCTATGTTGGTTCAAGCCAAGATTCTCAATGGATCGGGCACTGAGTATGACGAACTTGATCGAAAGATTGGAAAGACGGCTGAGAAGCAGATTGACCGACTTCTCAGTACCGCCATTGCATATGGGTGGCCCGCGATCTATGCCTTTTACAATCACTCGAATCATGCGTCGCCATTTCCACCTAGCTGCAAGACGTTTGCAGATGCGTATGTGGTCTTACCAGAATCATGGGGCATTTCGTTCGCAGATGCGTACAGTGTTAAACAAAAGCTCCATGCGAAAAGGTCATCGGATAAGTCCCTAGTTACTCACGCCGGCCTCTCGCTACCTCTGCATTGTTTACTCTGCTCTGGAGCTAGTGGGGTGCGACCTCCTGGAGGAACCCCTGAAGCTGTACTTCAGGGGCTACATGTGCTCCGTCAAGGAGTTTTTGGCCGTGAAGCGTACATCGCTCCTGAGTACGCGATTCCACCCCGGCCACTGCGAGAACTCCCGCGACTCTTTACCGAGGCATTGAGGGTTTATCAGGTTCCGGAGGAAATTCGAGATGTGGAAATCGCGCGTCTCCACGTCGAGTATCCCAATGTTGCTGGCGTGTTAGTCGTTCAAGATCAACAACTCGATCAGGCTGGTGGCCAGTGAATGCCTGCTACGGTCTGTCGGCACTTCTGGACGTCTTTAAAGTGGCCTCTTGGAGTGGAGGTTCTGGCCGTTTAAAAATGGGGCGAAAATGGATCGGATTTACGATTCACTGGGATGTGAGCCCTGCCACCTTTGTTCGTTGAGAAGGGCGTTGCATATGGAAGTTGAAAATTCTTGGCTGCCGACACTGCTTTGCGCACTGAATGACGGCATCAAATACAACGATCGCCTTAGGCATGGCGAGACGGTAAAAGATTTAGAGGATATAGAGGAGTGGATACTCCAGATGAAGAAGTTCAAGCATTATTTGCGGGAGAAATTGAGCGCGGAGCCAAGGTTGTTTGAGCAATATGGCGAATGCCTGCGCGATTGAAAAGACTTGAATATGTCTTCGAAATCCTTAAACCAAGTGATTAAGGGTTGGCGGCGAAAATAGGGGGGAGGTTTCCGCATTTAACAAGTACATTATTCTTCCTGCGCCAACGGGTGTGGATGGATCTTCAACGCCACCGAGACGGGAGGGGCGGAGGACGTCAATCCGTAGGTCAGGATCAATCGAGTGACTTCTCTGCTATGGAACCCGCCTGCCGGAACGGATACCTGGAGGTGCGCGGCGATACAATCAGGGGCCGCGTGTGAGTCTTCCGTTTGCGTTTTCGCATGAAATGCGTCCAGCATGCTGTTGAGTTGAGCCAAGTCGCTGGAAGTACCGCTTCGGGCCGAATGTACCAATTGTTGAAGGATCTTACGCACCGCTTCCATACGTGTTTGTTCGCTTTGGCTGCGCTGGCCGTTGGAAATTTGCAGTGAGAACAGGACTTTCCCAAACGCATCCGTGGGCATGGCCCATTCATCTAAAGAAGTGACCTTTCCTTGTCCATCCGGTTCGTGCAACAAATTCCACATTGCATCCATCAGGCAGTAGATGATCGATCCTGTCAAGGATGCGATGTAGAGAGCCGTTTCCACTGTGAAGCCCTTGACAGCGAACAGCTGTGCTCCTTCCTCCCCTGGCATTACAGGTTGTAGAAGCGCGAGCGGATCATTCTCCAGTTCCTGCTTGAGCAGTGCCACTACCTTCTCGACGTTTTCGGAAGACACATCCGGCACGGCCGAACGGACAAGCTTAGCGAGTTGCGCGTTTGATCCCCGGAGTGTCCTTCGCCTGTGATCATCCTTCCCAAGTGCCTGCATGAGTCGTTGGTCATCGTCACTAAACGAGATGCCCGATGCTCTGCGATTGCCCATGGCAAACAATTCTTGCCGAAATTGTGCGTCCAGGTCGGCGGGATCAGGGACTAGATGCACACGTCCCGCGCGTATGTGTTGCTCAACCTCCAGGAGTATCAGGACATTGCGGAGCGTTTGTTCCTTGTGGGACGCCGGTGACTGGGTGGGGCTGTATTCCGGGTTGATGGTCGCTGCATTGACAAATGGATTTACCAGGACAATTTCATCGAAGTAGTCGAGCCAAGCTGTTGCAACTAATCTGATCGTCCGGGGGTCGAGATAGCCCATGAACAAGGCCCTGACTCTATCACTCCGTGGGCGGGGCAGGATTTCATGGAGCAGCGTGTCCGAAGGCCAAAGGGATTCGAATACCTCGTGGATACGCTTGACCTGCTCGTCGCTCAGCTCTCGTTGAACATCGTTCCAGCTCTTGCCCTCATCGAGACCAAGTATATTTCTGATCGCGTTGCAGAGTATGAGGTTACGTTCGCGCACGCTGTAACTTGTCCAGGACGGTCGACCGCCCGGCGACATCTTCTTGCAGCACTGGGCAAAGGCGAGTCCGTTACCACATGGGCAATAAGCATCGTCCACGGGATCCGTCTTAGGCGATTGCTTGCTCAGGTATTCGTGCGCTTGTGACGTACGCCCGAATGCATCCTGGTAACGCGTCGTGCCATCCGCATAACCAACGTAGGTTTCCCCTCCAAATCGCCATAATTCGTTGCGAGGTAGAAGAACATCTCCAATCTCGCGCCATTCAGGTACTTTTTCGTTCTCTGGATTTAGCCAGTCAGTGTTTCCGGCTGCGATGTACCTGCGGGCACGAGATTTCAGTATATGGTTAATTGACACGACCTCATCTGTGGAGAGCTCGCGCGTCCGGATGAAGGCGTCAGTGCGGACGAGGCTTTGCCCACGGAACCGGGCGTTTGTGCGTCGGGACGTCACATCTGCGGTAGCGGGTGATTGTGCATATTCGAGATTGGTGAGGATCAGACAGTGATTGCAATCGAGTGCGAAGATCGTTTGCGAGCCAATTAGTTCGATACCGGGGTCTTGCGGATAGCTGCATACCGTCGTGTTTGGCGGAAACGCCTTATGATAGACCGTGACAGGGTGGTCGGATAAAAGGAACTTTGCGGTGGAATTTCTCGCCGAGACAACCTCGCGAACGCCTTCTGACCATATCTTGCAGTGCATGTTCCGGAGGCCCTGCATCTCGATCATCAAGTCGATTTGCGTCATATCGTTATAACGGGCGATGATCCAGTCGAGGCCCTTGGGCGTTCGAAGTTTTTGAGTGTCAAGGTAGTCGAACAAGGAACCGAAGTAACTATGAATTCGGGTTAGATCGTTATCGATAAGCGCACGGACTGCCTCAGCACCTCGCTTGTCGACAACGCCGAAGAGAAACTTCTCAACGTCATCGTTGAGTACTTCGCCAAGTCGCGTTGTGTAGAGATCCCTCTCGAAGAAAGCGCGGCTAGGCGAGACCAAGCGAGGCCGATTTGCCGTGGCTATGCGTCCCCCTTGGTAGGTCCTGGATTCTGGCGACATATCCAGGAGGTACAGCATCCCTTGGCCTTGTGGAAGAAAGCCGCGTTGATACCATTGCGGAACATAATGATTGTTCCGGGTGATCTGCGTGGTCATGCGGACGCTCGCAAGCCCATGTTGGTGAAATAGGATAGCGACGGGCCATGCATTTCTTCCACTAAATTCAACCCTTACCAATCCGTCACCCCAGCGGAAGGCCGGGCCTAGTGACTTTGGCTATTGGCAAGTCGGGTGATTTGCTTCGCTCACTTATTCGGGGCCGTCCTCCGGACGTTGGGGAGGCTTCCTGGCATGATCTCCCCCTTAGGAGGGGCTGGCAGTATACGTCCAGGTTGCTCCTGCTTTGTAACTTCGGTAGGTTTTAGCGACGCCGCCTCTGGCGGCGCAGACCCAAGGAACTAAGGATAGGATGATGGCAAAGCAGACGACGCAGGAAGACCCATTCAAGCAGTTTGGCTCCCACGCTGAAGACATACGCATCGCGCTGAATGAGATCGCGCCCGGCATGGCCTACAAACTGGGCAATATGGAGTGGCTTAACGAGACCAAGGCAGGGATTCGATATCAGAACGGCGAAACGCTATCGCCGCTGACGGAAAAGATGTTCCTTATCTCTGCCATCATGGAGTTGGCGACCACCAGAAATCACCCGGAAGCTCTCTCCAAAAACATGGCTAGTGCAGGTGACAGCAAGCCAGATGGCGAAGTCGAGTCGCACCACATTGTGGCGTGGCGCGCAGCCAAGGCTCGCCAATCGAGATTGTTGTTGTTTGCCTGGCGCATTGCTATCAATGACAAGGACAATGGGGTGCATTTACCGGCCTACAAAAGATCGCAGATAGCCTCCCTTCCTGATGCGATCAAGCACAAGACCATTCACACCGATATCTACCACGCGCGGGTTTTCCTTCGGTTGCGAGCAGCCGCTGTGCAAAACGGGAAACAAACCGAAGTTGGTCGAGAAGCATTACGCGCGATCAAGAAGCAGATACTCAATGGCACGTTCCCGTATCGTCCGGAGCACCTGGTATGACGGTGTGGGAAATCACAAACAAATGGATGAATGATGTCGCCTGGGTAGGCCCTCCGCCGTGGACAGAGTTCGACGTGGACCAGACAGCAGCTGTCTGGAAGCCATTTGAACCGGATGTGGAAGGGCAGCCTCTCCACTGGACAACACGTCCAAAACTTGTCGTGCTACCCGAAGAAGGGCGTAAGAAACGCAAACCCCGCGCCGATATCAGTCCGTTTACGGCGCCTGGCCCTGGCTTGATCATCAACCAGAAAGCCCGAGAGACGTTCGGTGATTTTTTGGCGCAGTTTGGGCAGTTGCTGGAAGTCGACGTCGATGGGCAGATTGAGTATTACTACAACGCCACCAACGTCATCGATTGCCTCGATCACGAGCACTCTGAGGTATCAGCAGGCTACGTAGACGTGCCTGTCTTTCATGGGGATCGAGTGCCTGTTGAACCGACGATCTTTATCGAGCCCACGGTCACTTCGCGTATTTTTGTCAACGAGGGTGCCAAGACCATTCTGGAAGAGCGTATTGCAGCGAGCAAACTTGTCGGGATGAGCTTCAAGGCCTGGCGGAGCAGTGGTGCGGATAAAGTCACTTAAGGAAAGTACCGCTGCTCGGCCACGATAACGTAAACGCGCCGTCTAGTAGGAGGGTCGAGGGCGTCCAGCGGCTTAGGGATGGGCGGCAGCTAGCCATCAATAGACGCGGAAGCGACGCTATGGCATTCGGACGCATGGAACGAATCCTGATAGGGGAGATCACCAACAAGTGGATGAACGACGTTGCCGCGGTCGGTCTGGATCGTCGGTTGGAATTTGATCCTGACAAGCATGCACTCAACATGAAAGGTCGAGTGCAGCGCTCTTATGCAAGCGTGGGGTCTGGTCCCCAGGCGCACGCTTTCACGACTACTGCCACATCTGACCGTGCCCCCCAAGCCAGTTCTCCTCCCCCAGGCGAGACAGCACTTCGTCAAGCTTTGCGTTGATCGCTTCAAAGATGAAATACAGTTCGGCGCGGCCGATGGTCATGATGGCCTCGCCGTTCTCGGCGTTGTCTTCGTTGTAGGTGATGTGCGCCATCAGAGTCAGCATGTCTTGCAGATGCTTCAGGTCTTCGTAGCTGTCGCTGGACAATAGATAGAGTTGCGGTCCCCAAGGGCCGCCGTGCATGTCTTTCATGGTGGTTCTCTCCACACGCTTAGGTCACGCCGCGTATTGCGCGCGGCGTGAAGGGCTTTCAGGAAAAATCCTGCTCGCTATGTCGGAATCAGCTGCTTCCGTTTCGACGAATGCCCACTTTGGCTCGACGTCGCGCAGTCTGCGCGGCGGTGAAGTAGGGGAAATGCACCGCGGTGGGAGCACGAAAGCGTGCGGGTGCCGTATGATGATCGATAACCATTGTCAACTCGCTCTTAGTTGGTGGTGGCCAGCGGATCGTTTGGGTTGCAGCCCAGGCGATCCGCGCTACTTCACTCATGTCGGGCGTGTCGCAGTCATCACTAGGGATGGGCACGCCCGACTGCCGCACCATCGCATAAAACACCTGCCGTGATCTGTCGGGGGCGAGTGCTTTGAGGTGTTGGCGAATGCCTACGCGGCGAAGGCGGAACTGTCTGAATATGGTTTCGACGATATGGCCTCCCACGGGCCGGTCACGCAGTTCGCGGCTTGGCAAGGCTCCGTAGCGGTCAGACGGACGCGGGTAAAGCCGATCTCGCCGCGGCACGCAAGCTGGATCCCGATATCGAGGCGCATGCTGCCGGCCATGGATTGACGCTGGCGAAACCGTAGGCCAACCCACCAAGGTAGTCGCACAACCTTGCTTCCACGATTGAGCGATGAGCCCGGGGTCGCCGGCTCGACACAAAATTGCCATCTCATTGGCAGCCTCTCTCCCTGTGCGTATGCCAATATGATTTCGGCATCGGAGGCGCACCTTTAGGGGACGGATATGAGCAGATATTTTTCTGTGGTTTTTGCCTGGCGCTGGCCTACGTGCTTAGGCGCTTTGCTATGGGCGGCATGTAGTACGGTGTCAGCGACGCCGGCCACTTGCACGGCGTCGCCGGATCGATGTGCGGTGATCGGTGACAGCAAGAGCGGCTACGACGACCCTCACCGCGTCTTCATCCGCATCCAGTCCGATCTGGATCGGGTCGCAGCAGGGCAGCCCCGGCGCGCCGTGCCCGCTGGGGCCAGCCGCGATGCGGTGGAAATTATCGTGGATGCATATGCCGCTTACCTGCAACATGACGACAAACGCATGAATGACGCGCTTGCCGTGGCCGTGGAAAGCGCTCGGCAAAAAATGCAGGGCATGACCCCGTGGCAGAAGCCCACGTACGAGAAATACAACGCTCATCTGGCTGACGTCCTCCATGCCAGCCAACCCTTGCCGCATTTGCTGGCAGCGATCCGCACGGTGGACACTGCGCTGTACTACCAGGCAGGTGGCTTTGATCCTGAACAACGGGCTGACCAACTAGGCATGCGCGGCAACTCTCTTGAGCCAGAGGCCGGTTTGTGGCTGCGCCTGCCGTGCCGCACTTTGTATAACCATGCAAGTGATTTCGCAGCCAATGCGGATGCTTTGAAAGCCCTACCAGGTCCCGTTCTGGACTGTCCCAGCGATGACCCATCCTTCGGATCGCTGGCCGGCATCGCGAATGCGCCTCGATTGTTGAAGCCGCACCAGGCACCGGTCTGCCCGAATGGTGTCGCGAGCAATGGCTCGTGCTATGCGGCCGTCGCGCCATCCAAACCTGCTCCGCCGGATCCGCGCGAAGTGGCTATCGCCAGCATGGCCGTTAATCCCGATGCGGCGGAGCCTGTGCTTAAGCAGGCTGCCAAAAAGGACGTGCGCGGCGAACTGGATTATGCATTGTTCCTGCACGCCTTCCGTCGGCGCACGCTGGCGCGCGATGCACAGATCCAACATCTGCTCGACGATGTGCAAGCCAAGTCGTACGTAGATCAAAAACCCGATGGCGAATTCCCGATCACTGCATACGACGGCAGTGACGACACATTGGTGCCGCGGATCATTCTTGCCGCAATGGGCGAGGATCGAAGCGTATTCCAGTACGCCATTCCTTGCGAGGTGCTGAAGCGCAGGCCCGCGCTGGTGGCAGCCACCCATGCGCGCTATGGCAGTAACCGGGACAATTTTCTGCCGGCATCCGGTTGTGACGGCTCCGGTGGCCCTATCGGCTATCCCGCCGCTGCGGTGGCTGCCTTCAAGAACGGTGCGACCCATGCCGATGGCCATTTCATCGACAACTTTGGCGGAAGCATGGTCTATGGATTTATCAAGCAACAGCTTTCCACTGAGACCGCCATGCAGGTCGATCCAGCGTCCTTCTCCTCTTTCAAAAGTGGCCTGGATTATCCCTATCAGAACTGGGGTTACCTCGGCCTCAATAATTACCGCACCAGCTTGCGCCTGAAGGCGTCATACCAGACGGCGCAAAAGAAATTGGCCGATTATTACGTCACGCTGCACTTGTCACACGAACACGGCATGCAGGCTGCGCGCGCGGCGCTGTTCTCGCTGGTGTTTGGCCCTGAGTGCGGCTCGATGCTTCCAGCCACTTCACCGCGCGTTCTGCTGTTGCAACACGCGCCGTTGTCGGCGGTCGACCACGCGTTGTCCACTGACCATGCTAGCGATGGGTTATTGGCAGGATGCGCGCAGTTCGGCGGCATCGACCCATTGTTGCTGATTGCTTCCGGTAGTTATCCCGGGGCTCTTGATGCTCTGCTGGCCCACGGTGCGACAGTGAATGACGTTAACACCATCGGCAAGACGGCATTGATGGAGGCGGCGCAATTCGATCAGCCGCAAAGCGTGCGTTGGCTGCTGCAGCATGATGCCAACCCTAACGCCACGACTTGGCGGGTCGATAACGGCGCACTACTGCAACATGACGGGCGCACCGCGCTCATGTATGCGGCCGCCAACGCCTCGCTGTCGACGATCAGGTTGCTTCTGGTCAATGGCGCTGATCCGTACCAGACCGATACCAAGGGCTTTCGCGCCATCGACTACCTGCTAGGTTATGGTCCCACCCCACCCAATCCCTCATTGAACCACGCGGATCGTCTCAAGGCCCAGGAATTGTTGTATTGATTTCCGCCCACGCCGGTGGAGTTTCTGGCCTGATCTTTCCCATCTGAACGTTGGTTGCTGGGCGTGATGCGCATAGCGGAAAAGGCCATGAAACATGCACTGATCGCCTGCACAACGCTTGCTTTGGCGTCGTCATGCCCAGCTCAGGCAAACTCGGCGGACACCGCTTACCCGATGGCGGTCGAAGCGGAGGGTATCGAGAAGGCCGGCCATCACATCTATCTGGACATGCGCGTGTGGAATTGCTCCGACAAGCCGTTGACGATGGATATCGGGAACCTTCCGTGGGGCAGGTCACTCGGAAGGGGATTGTTGCTTTATCAGGCTTATGCGGGAAAGACGATCCAACAGGCGTATCCCATCGAAGATTTTCCGATGCGGCTTTACGACATTCCCGCCGGTGGAAGTGTCACTGGGCAAATCGCTCTCGACTGGTATTTTCCCGGCCTCGCCGGGATGAAAGACATGCGCGGCTTCGTTGTCTTCTGGGTTTACCAGCCGCTTGGCGAAAAAGGAGCGCCTGTCGGACCTAAGTTCGGCGGCATGGTGCCTATGGATGCTCGGCACGCCGCCGCATCTGGCGAGAATAGGTGCCGGCCTGGACCATCTCATCGGTAGCGTGTTCGATGATCCGGCCGGCGTGTCTTGCAGATGACTGAAATCGCTGGACCCACTTACTTCTGCGCGAAGGAAGCAAGCCCGCTCATTCCGCCTTTCTGGTAGATATCCCTGGCGACAGTCATGGCTTCATCGGGGCTGGCGGCGGGGTATTCCGCTTGTACCAAGGCAGTGCTTGAAATGAAGATGCTCAAAGAGGCGCGGCTTTTTTCCTTGTCCCACATGAGCATCGAATCATATTGCCGGGCCACGGTGAAATAACGCGTATTTTCAAGCGTCGCTATCATCGGCCCCACCGACTTCGGGTCCGCGGCGGCTGCTTGCTTGAGCGTGGCGATCGTCTGTTGATTCTCGGTCGCCGCTTTCGCGTTCTGGCTCAGGTCGCCCCATTCCGCAACGGGGGCAGATTTTGTGATGATTTTCAGGGTGACCTGCAGCGAGGGACCGCCGCCGGCGACCATGGTGCGATTCCATTCGCTCTTGGGACCTTCGGTAAAATTGCCGCAGGAAACCTGCTTTTCCATCTGGGTGCCGGCAACTGTCGGGGGGATGAATTTCTCCAGTCCGAAACAGGTGTTGCCCACTTCCAGTTTGTCTGCGTGGGCGCTGCCGGCAGTCAGCACAGCGAAGGCCGCCAGGCAAAAAAGACTCAATTTCATGGATGTTTTCCCTTTGATCCGATACGCCACGGTATTTGCCGATGGATTCATCAGCACGAAAATTGTTATTCCGCCTACCCCAAAACAGTGCACACATATTCTCTTGCCTGTGCCTGCAAAGCGCCAGCCTTCGGCTTCCAGGAAACCCTTGCTCGTCATTCCGACGAAGGCCCACTGCTGTCCGGGGAATTTTTTCGGAAGCCCTGCCGACGACAGGATGCTCGCGCCATGTTCCATTTCACCCGGCCGTCATTCCCGCGAAAGCGGGAATGACGTCAAGCAAAAATGGGGAGCGGCGTTGAATTCAAGTCACTTGCCGAGCAGGAGTGATGGAATCCAAAGCATTTGCGATGCTTTCGCTAATCTGCAAATTTTTCCCCGGACAGCAGTGGGCCTTCGCCGGAATGACGTCAGGCGGAAAATGCCTTGCAGCTAGCGTTAAGTTCGGAGCGTTGCCCTAAGCCCACCCACGCAGCCGATACCACCAAAACCCCACATGCTCACGCAAGCAATGCCCGCTCAAGCGCAAGGCCGCACGCGCAGGCCACCAGGGATGTGCTTGCCAGGATGGATGGACAGCGTCGTAGGCGGGGGCAGGGATCACGTCCAGGCCTTGCTTTGCAAATGCCGCGGCGGCCCGTGGCATATGGGTGGTGGATGTCACCAGCAAAATGCGTAGCAGCTTTTCGCGCTTGAGCATGGCGGCGGAGTAGAGGGCGTTTTCGTGCGTGTTGGTGCTTGCGTGCTCGGTGCGCAGCGCATCGGGCGGTACGCCTTGCCGCAGCAAAGCGCGCGCCATTCGCTGCGCCTGGTCGTCGCCGGAAAGCAGCACTACGTTGGCGCGTGCGTCGCGGAACAGTTGCAGGCCGAAACCAATGCGCGTGGCGAGGCTGTGCGGGTCATCCGCATCCAGGTACCAGGCTGAGTGCGGCAGTGCGCCGCCGCCCAGCACCACGATCGCATCGGCCTTGGCATAGGCGGATGCCGGTTGCGGCGGATTGCGATGTTCCAGCGTTTCGCGCAGGCGGATGGCTACCGCAGGCGTGGCGCACAGCCATAGCCAGGCGCCGCCGAGCGCCAGCAGCACGAGGGCAAGGCGATAGTGCTGGCGGCATAAAAAATAGAGCCCGGCCACGGCAAGCAGGGCTGCCTGGTTGATCGGGTAAATTACTTGCTCAAGCAGGTCCATCGGAATGCGCGCTCCTCAGGGTTTTTCCTCGCCCGGATGGTGATCGTAAGGGCCGTGCGCTGGCCGCGCCGCCCCCATGCACATCGCCTGCTTATCCCAGTTCAAGATCAAGAAGCATGCCAAAACCGGCCGCTGGCGGGGTACGGCAGGCTGATTTTTCACCTATTGCTTTGCTCGTTTGTCAAGGGCAATAATGAGATGTAGTTCACATTTTACTCACCGGCGAGGACCGCCATGAACCGTGTCATCCGTTGTTTCGCACTGTGTCTGCCTTTGCTGCTAGCCGCCTGTGCCACGACGGGTAGTTCCAGCGCGCCGCCGGTGCCCAAGGCCGACGTGCAGGCCGTCACTACCTACCACATCGGGGTGGACGACCAGTTACAGATCACCGTCTGGCACAACCCGGACCTCAGCGTGAGCGTGCCGGTGCGGCCGGACGGCAAGATCACCGTGCCGCTGATCGGCGATGTGGCCGCCGGCGGCAAGACGCCGGATGAGGTATCCGGTGAGATCAAGGATCGGCTGCAGTCCTATATCCGCGATCCGCAGGTTGCCGTGATTCTTATTGCGCTGCGCAGCAACGAATACCTGTCGCGCGTGCGCGTGACCGGCGCGGTGCGCAGCCCCATTTCCATTCCTTATCGCCAGGGCATGACGGTGCTCGATGCGGTGCTGGCGGCCGGCGGCATCACCGAGTTTGCCGCGCCCGACCGTACCGAGCTGTACCGCAAGGGCGATGGCGGAAGCACGACGTCGTATTCGGTGCACCTGGACAAGATCCTGCAGAAGGGCGATCTCGCCAACAACTATCCGGTACAGCCAGGGGATGTGATTACGGTGCCACAACGCGCGTTCTGACGACGCGCCTGATGTTTTTTGGAGCGGTGCACGGATGCTCTGATTAATTCGGCCTGCGGTGGATTAAATCAGAGCATTCTTGGGGAACAGGGTAAGGGGGATTCATGGGCGGAGAACTTGCACCTCTAGGCGGCATGCTGCCTGCGTTGTTGTTCGAGGCGCGTCGGCGGCGCATGGCGCTGGGCATCGCTTTTGCCGTGATTGCGATCGCGGCCTTGATCGTTGGCGTGGTCTGGCCGAAGAAGTACCAGGCCTCCACCACCATCCTGGCGCAGGAAAGCAGCATCATCACGCCGCTGATGGAAGGCGCGGCCTCGGCCACCGCCAACGCCAACCGCGCGGGTATCGCGCACGACGTGATCTTCAGCCGCAAGGTGCTCAACCAGATCCTGGTCGTAGGTGGCTGGATGGCGGCGCATCCCACGCCGATCCAGCAGGACCGCATCATCGAAGGCATTCGCGCCCATACCACGGTGCAGACGTCGCGCGGCAACCTCATCACCATCACGTATTCCGATTCCGATCCGAAGCGCGCCTTCGTGGTCACACAGGAATTCGGGCGTCTTTTCATCAGCGAAAGCCTGGCCTCGAAACAGCGCGAGAGCCGCGACGCCTACGAATTCATCAACAGCCAGGTCGAAACCTACCGCAAGAAGCTGACCGACGCCGAAGACAAGCTCAAGGCGTATCGCGACACCAACGCGGACGCGCGCCCTGGCAGCGACGTCGACACCAATTCGCGCATCAGCCAGTTGCGCACGCAGATCGAGAACACGCGGCTGGAGCTGACCGAGAAGCGCTCGCAGGCCGCCGCGCTGCAGGCGCAGCTGTCGGGCGAATCGGAAGTCAACGCGGTGCACACCACGCAAGGCATCTACGACACGCAGCTTGCCGATTTGCAGGGCCAGCTCGACAAGCTGTTGCTCACCTATACCGATCAATACCCCGATGTGATCCGCATCCGGCACCAGATCCAGGATCTGCGCCAGCAGATGGCCGAGTCCGACCAGCGCAAGCAGGCGGCACGCGCAGCGGGCGCGCCGATACCGCTGGACACCACGGTGCAGATGAATCCGCTCTACCAGCAATTGAAAATCCAACTGGCGGCCACCGAAGGCGACGCTGCGGCGGCCGAGGCGCGCATCAGCGCCAGCGAGTCGATGCTTGCGGCGGAACTGGAGCGCAGCAAGCGCATCTCCAATTCGGAAAACGTGACCTCCGAGTTGACACGCGACTACGACGTCAATCGCGACGTCTACCAGGATTTGCTGAAGCGCCGCGAAAATGCGCGCGTGTCGATGAATCTCGATGCCGAGCAACGCGGGCTGACGTTCCTGGTGCAGAACCCCGCGGTGATGCCGCTGGTGCCGTCGGGCCTGCGCTTCATGCATTTCGGCCTGGCCGGGCTGGCATTGTCGTTCGCCATTCCGTTCGGGCTGGTGTTCGCCCTGGTGCGTTTCGATCCGCGCGTGCGTTCGGTCGACCAGCTGGAGCGTGCGCTTGGCTTCAACGTGCTGGCGACGGTGCCGTTCTATCCCACGCCGCACGACCGCCGGCGCGACCGGTTACAGAACATGATGCTGGTGTTGATCGTAGTCGGTGTCGCCGCGTTCTACCTGGTTCTTTTCTGGATCCGGCACAAGAGTTGACTATGAAAATTCAAGACGACAATGTGTCCACAGATCGCCGCGGCGAAGTGATCGACGCCGCGCGTCACGTGGAGGAACAACCCTCCACCGGCCATTCGATTGCATTGATGACCGAAGGCAGCCATGCGCTGGCGCCGCTGCAGCTGGAGCAGCGTCGAATGATCCATCGCGAGGATTCGGTGCGCCGCCAGTCCGATGCGTTCCGCGAGATTCGCACGCGCCTGCTCGGCCTGGCCAACAACCAGAACTTCATCACCCTGGTGGTATCGGTAAGCCCGCAGTCGGGCGGCAGCTTCGTTGCGCGCAACCTGGCGGCGGCGTTTGCGTTCGACGAGACCAAGACCAGCCTGCTGATCGACTGCAACCTGCGCTACCCGAACCAGCACAAGGCAATGGATGTAGAGCCGGCAAAGGGCGGCTTGATCGATTACCTCGAGCATCCCATACGCGGCCTCAAGTCGATCATCTATCAAACCGGCATCCCGCGCCTTCGCCTGGTGCCGGCAGGTACCTCGCGCGAGAACGGCGGCGAGTTCTTCTCCTCGTTCCGCATGCGCGCCATGCTCGATTCGCTGCGCTGCCGGTACAACGACCGTTACCTGATTCTTGACGGCCCGCCCATCAAGGGCTCGCCGGATGCACGCATTTTGTCGGAGCTGGCCGATTTCGTGGTGGTGGTGGTGGGCTACGGCCGCGATACGCCGGCCGCCGTCAACCAGGCGGTGGCCAATTTCGAACCTAACAAGCTGGCGGGAGTGGTTTTCAACCAGTCGGCGTAGGACGAAAACGCGGCTGCGCTTCAGGGCGATTCAATGCCATTCATCCACCGGGGGGAGGGAACATGCCGGCATCCATCACGCTCGCTCGCGCCGTGGCGCTTGCGCTTGTCATCGCGCCGAGTGCTGTGTGGGCTGCGCAGTTCGACTATTCGTTGTTCGGGAGTCTGGAGCACAGCGACAACATCACCTTGAGCGACAGCAATCCCGTCAGCCAGAACGTATTCAGCCCAGGCTTCAACTTCAGCTACGCGCAACAGGGTTCGCTGCTGCAGGCCAACGTAACGGGCACGTTTCAATACAACGATTATCTTGGCCGCCAATTCTCCGACCAGACGCAGACCGCGCTGGCCGCCCAGGCCAACTGGACCGTGCTGCCGAAGCGGCTGGACTTTACCGTCGAGGACTACGCCGGCGTCCAGCCGGTCGACTCGTTGGCCAGCAATGCGCCGGACAATCGCCAGCAGACCAACGTGCTGTCACTGGGGCCGACCTTGCACCTGCAGTTCGGCAACGTCATGCGGGCGCAAGTGGAGCTGCACTACGTCAACAGCTACGCCTCCAAGGTCAAGGATTTCAATTCCAGCCGCGGCATGGCGGCGTTCCGGCTGTACCGCGACCTGAGCCCCACGGCCACGCTGTCGCTGAACGCCGAAACGCATCGGGTGAAGTTCGACAACAGCGTCGCCAATGAAGTAGTCGACGGCGTCGACACCATCGTGGCGACGCATAATTACACCCGCGACGAAATGTACGCCCGATACGTCAGCACGCTGGTGCATTTCGACGCGGACGTGCTGCTGGGCTGGTCCAAGATCGATTTCAACCATGCGCCCAACCACTCCAGGCCGCTGGCCAGGGCCACGCTGGGCTGGCAGCTCACGCCGCACAATGCCTTGTCCGTCACCGCCGCCTACCAGTTTTCCGATGCGGCCCAGGACATGTTCCTGCAGCCCGGCCAGAGCATCGTCAACGCTCTGAACGAAAACCCCACCGATTTCATCGACAACCCCGGCGGCGGCATCAGCACCGGCAATCTGGTGATCAATTCGGAGGTCTACCTGGAAAAAACGCTGCAGGCGACTTACACCTTCCATACGGAGCGCCTGCAGCTGTCGGTAGCGCCGACCTACGACAAGCTGTCTTATTTGAACGATCCTACCTTCGACCAATCGTCGCGCGGCGGCACGGTCAACCTCAGCTATCGCGTGCTCCCGCGCACCACGCTGGCCGCCTTCGTCAATGCGCAAAAGCTGACCTACGCTTCGCTCGATCGCACCGATAAAACGTATCGCTACGGCTTCGATGTGGGTCATCAATGGACGCCGCACTGGAGCTGGCATGTGTCGTATATCCGGCAGCTTCGCAACAGCAGTGCGTTTGCACAGAGCTATCACGAGAACGAAGTGTTCTTCAGCGTGGTGTTCCGGCGATGAGCGCGCGTGGCGAGGCGGAGCTGCCGTTTTATTTCGGGCCGGAACGCGCCTTGTTCGGCCTGTTCCACGCCGCCGGCACGCCGGCGCGAAAAGCGGTGCTGCTGTGCCCCCCGCTGGGGCAGGACCAGATTCGTTGCCATCGCCTGTATCGGCAACTGGCGCAGGCGCTGGTGGCCGATGGCGTGGCGGTTTTGCGTTTCGACTATTACGGCACGGGCGACTCGGCCGGCGACAGCGCAGAAGTGGACTGGGAGCGCTGCCTTGCCGATGCCGCCACCGCGGCTGCCGAACTGCGCGCGCGCAGCGGCATCGACCAGGTATTCGCGTTTGGCGCGCGGCTGGGCGCAAGCATTGCGTTGGCCTCGGCCTCGGCCGCGCAAGCGCGCTTTGCCGGCGTGCTGGCGTGGGACCCGGTGCTGGACGGCCGTGCCTACGTCGAACAGCTCGATGCGCTCCAGTTGGCATTGCGCATCGACCGGGCGCGTTTCATGCAGCCGCGCAAGGAGACCGACGTCGCCGCGCAATGGCTCGGTTTTGCAATCAGCGACAGCCTTCGCCAGCAGATCGCAGGCCTGCATTTCAAGCGGCCGGCCGCGCCGACGCTGCTGCTCGAGTCGCTGCCACCGGACCGGCCGCGCGCCTGGAACGGTTTCGTGGTCGATGCGGCCACGATCAGGTCGTTGCAGCCGCCCACGCCCTGGGATGATCCACGCCGCCTGGAAGTGGCCATTCTTTCGCACCCGCTGATCCAGGCCGTCACGCAGCACGTGCGGGAGGTGGCCTGATGCAGGAGCAGGCGTTCCGTTTTGGACGTGCGCGGCATCTGGTCGGCATTGCGGGATTGCCATCCTCCGCCGCGCGCGAAACCGTTGGCGTGATCGTGCTCAATGCCGGGCTGGTGCACCGGATCGGGCCGTTCCGGCTGCACGTGGAGATGACGCGCCGCTTGAACGCGCAGGGCTATCCCACCTTGCGCTTCGATCTTTCCACCATCGGCGACAGCGCCGCCAGCGGCGAGTCGCAAACCCGCCACCAGCAGATCTGCGCCGACGTGGCCGACGCGATGAAGCTGCTGGGCGAACAGGCGGCATGCCAGCGCTTCGTATTGATCGGCCTGTGTTCCGGTTCGCAAAGCGCACACATGGTGGCCTGCAGCGACGTCAGGGTGGCCGGCGCCGTGTTCCTGGACGGCTATGCGTACCGCACGCTCGGCTACCACCTGCGCTATTACGTTCCGCGCCTGCTGGATGTGAAGCGCTGGCTGGGCGTCTTTTCGCGCCACCGCGCGCAGCAAGGCAGCGGCGAGCCGGCCTTCACCGTGGCGCCGTTGCCGCAAGCGGTGGTGCGCGCCGATCTGGCCGGCATGCTCGAGCGCGGCCTCAAGTTGTGCCTGATCTATAGCGGCGGCATCAGCCGCTATTTCAACCATGCGCGGCAGTTCCGCGAATGCTTTGGCGGCCTAGTCCGCCATCCGGATGTCTTTACCCGTTTTTTCAAGGAAGCCGATCACACCTACATCCTCACCGGCGATCGCAACCGTCTGCTTGAGCAGATCGAGCGCTGGCTGGCCCAAAACTTTCCCGTCACTGCGGGGGCTTCTTCATGAATACGGTTCTGGTTACCGGCGGCGCCGGCTACATCGGCAGTCATGTCGTCCAGCAATTGGTGGCGCGGGGCGAACGCGTGGTGGTGATCGACAACCTCAGCACCGGTTTTCGCGACGCGGTGCGCGGCGCCGAACTGGTGGTCGGCAATGTCGGCGACTTGGGCCTGGTGAGCCATGTGATGGCCGCGCACAAGGTGGATGCGGTGCTGCATTTTGCGGCCCATACGATCGTGCCGGAATCGGTCAGCGATCCGCTGAAGTATTACGGCAACAACACCTGCAACACGCGCAACTTGCTTGCCTGTTGCGCCGAGGCGGGCGTGGAGAAATTCATCTTCTCGTCCACGGCGGCGGTCTACGGCGTGACCGACCACGGCATTGCCGACGAAGACACGCCCACCAAACCGATCAACCCATACGGCACATCCAAGCTGATGTCCGAAACCATGCTGCGCGACCACAGCGCCACCGGCGCGATGCGGCACGTGGTGCTGCGCTACTTCAACGTGGCCGGCTGCGATCCGCAGGGCCGCATCGGCCATTCCACGCCCAATGCGACGCTGCTGATCAAGGTGTGCTGCGAGCATGCGGTGGGCATTCGGGAAAGCCTGTCGATCTTCGGCACCGACTACGACACGCCCGACGGTACCGGCATCCGCGACTACATCCACGTCGACGACCTGGCCGCGGCGCATCTGCGCGCACTCGATTATCTGCGCGACGGCGGCGATTCGCAGACGCTGAACTGCGGCTACGGCCATGGCTACAGCGTGCGCGAAGTCATCGATGCGGTAGCGCGCGCACGCGGCAAGGCGTTGAACGTGATCGAACTGCCGCGCCGCCCGGGCGACATACCCATGCTGATCGCCTGCAGCGACCGGCTCAAGCAGGTGCTCGATTGGCAGCCGCGCTACGACGACCTGGATTTCATCGTCGGCACCGCGCTGCGCTGGGAGCAGCAGTTGATGCGCAAGCGTGTTCCGCTTTCGTCGGTGGCTTGAATGGTTGCTGCTCACACCCGTCCTGACCGAATGCCGCTTGGCTCGTCATTCCGGCAAAGGCCGGTACGTGGGGAGAGCGCAGGGACGTGCTCGGCTTTGAGGGGCGAGGAATCCAGTTTTAATACGCAGTGCGAAGCACTCAAAACTGGTTTTGTGTCTAATGACACTAACTTAAGCGTGTATCTCGATGCCTGTAGTGATGTGCTCCCTCCCCTGCGAAGTAGGGGAGGGTTGGGGTGGGGTGCGAGCGCAGCGAGCGGCAAGAGCCTGACGTTGCCACATGGCGTCTTGTTACCAGAAGCCATGGCGACATTCGGTTGCACGCTAAAGCCCAAGCAACCCCACCCCAGCCCTCCCCTGCTGTCGCAGGGGAGGGGGCAAATCGCGGCAAGCCATGGAGCAATGACGCTTAAGTTAGTGCCATTGGGCTTTGTGTCCTCCGGACTCTTATCTGGACTGGATTCCTCGCTCCCCGGCCTTCGCCGGAATGACGAGCGTGACGCGCGGCACTTACGTTCGGAGCAACGATGACAGCCGTACCTACCCGCTGCCGCTTCGCCCTGATCCTGGGCGCCGCCATGGCCATCTCGATGACCCTATCGACGCCCACCCGCGCAGCGAGCAACACCGCGCCCGCGGATACCACACTAGACCAACGCATCGTCGTGCACCGCAACGCCGGCAAGGATGCGGACGTACTCGTTTCTGTAGGCATTCCGTTTGCGCCCGGCGCGCTGCGCGACACGCATCTGCTGCGCATCCTCGACGAGAGCGGCAAGGAAGTCCCAGCCGCCGTCCAGGTCACCTTGCTGTGGTACGCCAAGGACGGCAGCGTGCGCGCGGTGCGCGCGCAGTTCCATGCGCATCTGGTCGGCGACACGCAGGCGTTCTATTTCTCGATCGGCAAGCCGCGCCAACGCGATCTGCCCGGCTGGCCGTATGCCGACGGCCTGGTGGATGGCGAGCAAGGCCTGAAAGTAGCCGCTGCCTTGGCAACCCTGAGTCCGGCATGGCTGTGCCGCTCCCTGGTCGCCGGCCCGCAGTTTCCAGCGCCGCCGCACGAAGCCTATGCCGAGTACGTCTCGGCACAGTTCCAATGGGCGAAGCCATTGCCGGTGAAGGATCCGACCGCGTGGCTGTTCGATCGTCCGTCCACCTTGTTCAAGGCCTACGTCCGCACCGGCCGCTTCGATTACCTGCAGGCGGCCGATCTCAGCTATCACTTCTACATGAAGTACATTCGCCGCGATGGTCTGGCGATGAGTCCGTTTTGCGCGGGCGGATGGACGTATGGCGAAAAGCCGTGCGACGTGAAATACGTCTACGTCGAACCGATCCTGCTTGCGCTTGCATTGACTGGCGACGACAGCGAACACACGCCGGAAACCGTCGACAAGATGATGACGCTTTGGCAGAACGGCGGCTGGGGCAACCGGCCAGGGCCATACACCAGCCCCGGGCAGCACTTCACCGAACGCATGACGGGCCTGGGTTTGCTGGAAACCGTCAGCGCCTATGAATTGACCGGCGACCGTCGCTATCTGCAACGCATCGACGATCGTATCGGCTGGCTGTACGACCACCAGCGCAACAACCCGGATGGCCTCGGCAACGACGGTTCCTGGCGCAACAGCTGGAACCTTCACGAGGACGATAGCTGGAACCCGTCGACGGACGTGCGCGGTACCTCGCCGTGGATGACGGAAAACATCATCGACGGCCTGTGGCATGCGTGGCTGGTCACCGGCGATGCCCGCATTCCGGCGATGATCACCGCGTTCGGCCGCTACCTCGAACAATACGGATGGATCAAGCCTGACCTGCTGCACTACGAGCACGACTGGCGCAATCCCTGTTCCGGGCCGGATGGCCAGATCGCGTGGTACTGGTCATCGGCGCATGCCGACGTCAAGACGCTTTCGCATATCGAGGAGTCGGACGGCTGGTACAGCGATGCGCATACCGTGGAGATCGCCTTGCCGGTGGCCGCCGCCTATTACTTCGAGCACGATCCCAAACAAAGCGCGGCGTTGAAGCACCGGTTGGATGCCTTGGCTTCGTCCTACAACCTCGACTGCGGGAAATCAGCCGACACGCTGCGGCGGTTCAATTGGAACAATCGCGGCAGCGGCGTCGTCGCCTGGCTGATACGCCAGCCGGCCGGCAGCGGCGCGCCGGCGCTGCTCGCCAAGGGCGCAACGCCATGAAGCAGCGCATTGCCGTTTTGCGTAGCGTCACCCTGGTGTCGGCCTCCACGTATGTCGAATACGCCTTGGGCCTGGTCGTCAGCGTTTGGATAGCACGCACCCTGGGTCCGGCGGATTTCGGTCGCTACGCGTTCACCGTGTGGCTGTGCAGCTGGTTGATGACCTGCAGCAATCACGCGCTGACGACCTCGTCGACCAAGTTCATCGCCGAGGCCGACGGAGCAGGACGCCCGGATCTGGCTTCGCACATCGCCCATCGGTTGAGCCGCTACCAGCACCTGAGTTCGTTCGTGGTGGTGCTGTTGTTTGTCGCCGCCACCTTGATCATTCGCCCGGTGGAATGGCGGCAATCGTTGTGGCCGATCACCGGGCTGGTGATCGTCGCCGTGGTCGCCAAGGCCAACTACGCCATGCTGGTGGCGATCGAAAAAGGGCAGGAGAGTTTCGAGCCCGTATCCATTGCCACGGTGCTTGCCGGCGTGATCGGCCTGGGGCTGATCAGCGCCGCCACCGCGATGCACGCCACCATGGTGGGGTTCTTCGCGCTGTTCGCCGTGGCCTGCCTGATGTTGAACCTGATCAACCGGCTAGCGTTCCATCGGTATTGCCGGCCGTTCGCTGCCGGCCCGATTCCCGGCGACGTCAACAAGCGGCTTTCCAGGCATCTGCGCCTGACCGCGGCCCTGGTGCTGCTGATCTCGCTGAGATCAAGCACGATCGAAGTGTTCCTGCTCAACACGTATGCGACCACGACGGCGGTCGGTTTCTTCGCGATCGCCTCCACGCTCACGCGCGGCGCGATCGAGCTGCTTTCTGTGGGCTTGACCACCACCTTGCTGCCGTACATGGCTAAATCGTTCGGCAAGAACGGAACCTCGGAAGCGGCGCGCCTGCTCACCGAAGCGGCGCGGTTCTACTGGGCCACCGGCCTGGTGATCGCGGGCGTCGGCCTGGTCACCACGCCGGAAATCGTGCGGCTGATGTATGGCAACCGCTACGTGGCCGCGATCCCGGCGATCGAGGCCATGCTCGTGCTTGCCGGCCTGCTCTTGATCGGCAACAGCATCGCGGCGTTCCAGACCGTGGTCGATCGCCAGGACGACCGCGTGCGCATCTCGGTGCTCGCGCTGAGCGTCAACGCCGTGCTTGGCATCGTGCTGATTCCGCATTTCGGATTGGCCGGCGCGATGATGACCTACGGCGGCACGCGATTCGCGGAGTTGGGCGTTGCCATCTTCTATCTGCGGCGCGCCACCAGCGGAAGCCTTCCCATTGCGCACATGGCGCGGCTGTTCGGCGCGGCGGTGGTGGCGACCGTGGTGGCCTGGCTATCGGTCGACGTCATTCCAGGCCGGTTCGGCTTCATCGTCGGCGGCATCGTGTTCGTCGGGATGTTTGTGCCCGCCAGTTTCCTGGTGCGCTATTGGAATGAGGAGGACTATCGCTTGATGACCATGATCACCGATCGTCTTGGACCGGCCGGCCGCACGCTGATGCGTGGCCTGGCCATGCTGCATGGGCCGGCGAAAGCGTAGGGGGCTTTATGTATTGGAAGACCAAGGCAACGCTGCAGAACGCCGTGTCCCGCTTGCCCTCCGAATCCTCATATGCCACGTATTATTGGCTGCAGCGCCATTTCGGCGGGCTGCGCAGCATCAATCCCATGGCGCGCTTGCGCGCCGGCATCGAGACATGGCGGCAGATCGAAAAGCTGGGCCATGAACCGGCCGGCCGGACATTTTTCGAGGTGGGCACGGGCCGCGTGCCGATGACGCCGCTGGCCTATTGGCTGATGGGCGCCAAAAAGGTCATCACCATCGACCTGAATCCGTACCTGAAGACGGAGCTGACGAAGGAGTGCCTGCAGTACATCGCCGAGCATGTTGAAGAAACGGAGGCCGCGTTCGGCGCGCAACTGGATCGGAAGCGATTCGACACGCTGCTGTATTTACAGCGCCAGGACGGTTTCCGGCTGCAACATCTGCTGGACCTGTGCCACATCACCTATATAGCGCCGGGTGATGCCGCACGAACCGGCCTGAGCCCCGCGAGCATCGATTTCCATACCTCGTTCAACGTTTTCGAACATATTCCGCGCGACGTGCTGGCCGCCATTCTTTCGGAAGGCAACCGCATCATCAGCGATGGGGGCTTGTTCGTTCATCGTGTCGACTACTCCGACCATTTTTCGCATTCGGACACGCGCATCTCGCCGATCAATTTCCTGCAGTATTCGGATGCGCAGTGGGACCGCTATGCCGGCAATCGCTACATGTACATGAACCGGCTGCGCCATGACGATTTCCTGGCGTTGTTTGAAACGGCTCAGCATACGGTGCTTGCGACCGAGCCGACGGTGGATGAAACGTCGCTCACGTTGCTGCGCGAGGGGATGTTGGGTATCGATGAGCGGTTTGCCGAAAAGACGGCCGAGGTGCTGGCGACGACGGAATCCTGGATTGTTTCCGCCAAGGCCTCCAAGGGTGAGTCATGATGCGTGAGAACGCGCGATGCCCCGATGCTCGCCACGATGCGCTCCCTCCCCTGCATGGGCAGGGGAGGGCTGGGGTGGGGTCGCTTGGGCTTTAGCGAGCACCCGCATGCCGCCATGACTACTGATCGCGAGAACCACATGGCGGTAGTGCGGGAGGCTCTTGCCGCTCGCTGCGCTCGCACCCCACCCTAGCCCTCCCCTGCAAGCAGGGGAGGGAACTGTTTGTCGCGAGGGTCCAGATACCCGCTACATGATGATCGCTGCCCATGCCGTAGCCGCCAATGCCACCCTGATCACTCACGACAAGGCATTCGCTCTCGTTCCCGATGGGGCGCTCGCCGTCGACGACTGGACCAAAGCCGTGTGAAACGTAACCCGATCAACACGTCCCATCAAGCGCGCACCCCACGCCGCTTGATCACCGCATGCCGCGCATACCGCGCCATGCAGGCCACCGATTCCATCAACCCCAGCTTCTCGACCTTGCGGTAAACGTCCCACTGCCAGGATGCCGCCCGCAGCTTGTTCGCCGACAGCGATCGTTCGCGCACCAGGTACCAGGCCAGCGGTTCGGGTGATTCCACGCGCACCGCCTTGCCGGCGCGGCGTACCTGTTCCAGCCAGAACACGTAATCCTCGTGGCCGATGCGCTGGAACGGCACGTCGCCAAGGCTGCGCGCATACATGCCGGTCAGTGTGCCGATGAAGTTGCTGGCGAGCATGTCCCGCCAATCCACCTGCGGCGGTGGCATCACCTTGCTCAGCACGCGGCCATCTTCGGCGACGCGCCAATATGCGGCGTAGCTGACCAGCGCGCCGCTCGCGCGCATGCTCGCCAGTTGCCGTTCGAGTTTGGCCGGATGCCACCAGTCGTCGGCATCGAGAAACGCGACGTAGCTGCCGTTCGCGGCAGCGATGCCGGCGTTGCGGGCCGCGGCGACACCGCCGTTGGCAGGTTGATGCAGTACATGCACGCGCGCATCGGCCGCCGCGTACGCATCGAGCATGATGGGCGAGCGGTCGCGCGAGCCGTCGTCGACGGCGAGCAATTCCAGGTGAGCGTGGCTTTGCGCGAGCACCGATTCGATCGCCCGTTGCAGCCATGTCTCGGCGTTGTAGACCGGCATGATCACGCTGACCAGTTCGCTGTTCATGGCGTCACCCGGTCTGCGCTTTGGCGGTGGCCAGCACGCCGGGTGGCGGCAGCTCGTAGTCGCGGTAGTCGTGCGGATTGCCGGTCAAGCCCGCTTCGGCCGCCTTGATGATGTTGTAGACCTCGCGCGCGGTGACGTAGTGCAGCACGTAACGCTTGCCGTCGTTGTAGGCGTGCTCAAGGTGGCTATGCATGCGGTGGGCGGCATCGCCCAGCAGCGTGTCCATGTCGCGCTCCTGCGTGCCGTGGGTGTGGATCTTGACGAACACCCATTCGGGCCGGCCTTCCACGTGCACGCCGGTCTTGATCCATGCGTCGACCCGGTCCGGTGTCGGCGGGCAGGCGCGGCGCACGTCGGCGCTCTCGATGCGCGGGATGATGCCGAAGCGCCGGCTGCGCCAGTTCAAGCCCAACGGGCCTTGCACGATCAGCAGATCGCCGCTCGCCTTGCCGCCGACGCGCACCGGCTCGCCGGTGTCGTGCGATTTGGGCCGGGTGGGGTCGTCCGTCGCGTAATAAATCGCGTTGATCATGCGCGTCTGCGTTTCGCTCGGCGCGGAGGGCAGGGTGAAATCGGCGTAGCAACCCAGTTCGCGCAGCAGGATCAGTTCGTTGTTGATGCCGCACCAACGGCCATCCGCGCGCGAGTTGTCCAGACACCAGTTGCCGTGGATGAAAGCGAAGCGCAATTGACCGGTTTTCGGATCGCGAGGCAATGCATTGTGCCGTTCGTGCAACAGCCGGTTGAAACGGTCGATGGTGGTGCGGAAATTCTCGGGCGTGTCGTTGTCGTGATGGAGATGGATTTCGATTTCGCCATAGCCGTCCGCACACAGCGAGGCCAGTTTTTCCAGGTGCTCTTCGAGGTATTCCTCTTCGGGATAGAAGAAGCTGTGCTGCGGTGGCCGCCCGTCGGCGTCCCGGTGCGCATCGGCCAGGGTGCGGTACTCGCGGCACCAGCGATCTATGCGTGTGCGTTGCGTCGCCAGGTCGACCTTGCCCCACATCGGTTCGAAGTGGTCGACGAAACAGAACATCACGTGGACCGGTTTGTCGGTGACGCGCGGCGGCCGGCGCCGCAGGTAGCTGCCCAGCCAGATATGCATCTGGCGTGCGCGGATCGCCAGCGCCAGGGCAATCGCCAGCATCAGCAGCAAGGCCAGTACGGTCAGTAGCGCGATCGTCAGCATCAGTGCGAGCCTCGTGCGGACAGGAGCGTCAGCAACTGCTCCGCGTTGTTGCGCCATTGGCGTTCGCGCTCGATATAGCGGCGCGCGGCCGCGCCCACGCGCCGGT